>SWBZ01006369.1_pt1 | contig 13344 bp, 13 predicted proteins | sample 4693031 | NCBI WGS metagenome assembly SWBZ01 (sample SAMN10267274, study PRJNA491770) | bioreactor metagenome | isolation source: DHS bioreactor inoculated with | place: Japan: off Shimokita Peninsula
TTTTTTTATGGGGGCGTGGGTGGGATTGCGATACAGTAACCTTGTCGGGCACCTTTCGTGCCCGGCGTCAGGTTTGTCGGCTTGTGGGAGACGGGATGTTCAGGTGGATGACGGCCGCGCTGGTACTGGTGGCGGTGGTGGTGGGATTGGCCATGACCTGGATCTGGCGCGAACCGGCACCTGATCCAGTGGCGCGTTTTCTGGAGCAGCACTGGGATAAGCCCCTCGTGGCGCAGGGTACTCCACCGGAGGGTTTTTCCGCGCTTGAAGCCTCCCTGAGTCCCGGTGACTGCGCCGAGTGCCACGCGCAGCAACACCAGGATTGGAGTGAAAGCCTGCACAGTCACACCATGGGTCCCGGCATGCTTTGGCAGACCCGCGCTTTGGCGCCGGCGGAGATCGCCAAGTGCCTCGATTGCCATGCCCCCCTGGCGGAGCAGAAGGCCCTGCTGGCCATGGAACTGGATTGGCCGGGGGCGCCAACCACGCCGCCTCCTGATTACGTGGCGCCAGACCTGCATCGCCAGGGCCTGGTGTGTGCCGCCTGTCATGTGCGTGCCCACGAGCGTTTCGGTCCCCCGGCCGCGGAAGCGAAACCGGCCGGGGATACGCCGGGCCTTCCCCATGGCGGCTTCGTGGAGTCGACCGCCTTCAGTGACAGTCGTTTCTGCGCCACGTGCCATCAATTCCCCGAGGACGGACCGGCACTCAACGGTAAACTCCTGGAAAACACCCTGCAGGAATGGCGGGACAGCCGTCATGCCGCCGAGGGCCGCCAGTGTCAGTCCTGTCATATGCCCGGGCGCCGCCACCTGTGGCGCGGTATCCATGACCCTGAGATGGTGCGCAGCGCCCTGACCACGGAGCTGACGCTCGAGGCGACGAGCCGGGGTCGGCTACAGGTACGGGCGGAGATTCGCAACAGCGGTGCCGGCCATTATTTTCCCACCTACCTGGTAGCCCGCGTCTGGTTGCGCCTGGTCTTGCTGGACCCCGATGGCAAGGATCGCACCCTGCTGATGGAACAGGTGGTGGCACGAGACGTGGATGTCTGGCTCAAGGAGGAGCGTAGCGATACTCGCATGGCACCTGATGAAAGCAGGGTGCTCGAGCTTGAGATCGGCCCCCCGCCTGGTCCCGGGTGGCAGGTGGAGCTGCGCATCGATGTGGCGCCCCGGGAGCATTACGAGCGGATGTTTGCCACCGTACTGCGGAATAATGCGGCGGATCTGGATGCCGAGACCCTGCGCCTCCTGGAACAGGCATTCGTGGAGGCGCGCGAAAGCCGGTTCACGGCACTGCGCACCCGGCAGCCGGTACCCGTGGAGATTGCAAATTGAGATGCCACATCACCGACGCTCGCATATGCAATCCATGGCGCAGGGGTTATTCCCGATTACCTATTGTTTTTGAATGAATTTCAAGACTGGCGCGTAACCTGCATAGGGTATGCGGGTCAGGAGGTGTGACAGTGGTCAAGGCTTATGCAAGTACGGTGGTGATCACGATGGCCCTATGGGCCTCCGGCGTACCGGAGGCGCGGGCAGATGCAGGGCCTGGGGCCGTGCGCAAGGCGACCGAGCAACCAGGGGAGCCCGCGCGCTCCTCGCGGCTGCGTTTTCGCTCCGGCCCGGTCTGCATGTGTTCCACCGGCTTGGGTGAGAAAGAAATCCAGGCAGCGGAACGCAAGCGCCTTGAGTCCATTGTCGAGCCGCAAGAGAGTAAGTGACGCTAACTCAGTGATGGTAAACGAGGAGAAGGTTATGGTGAGAAAATGGTTGAGCGCCTTTGCCAGGCAGGTGCGCCTGCTCGCGGTACTGGCGGTCGTCACGGTGGCGGGCGGGGCCTCCTGGTCCTGGTTGGTGGGCTTTGATGGACCTGACAGCGACATGACGGCCGAAGCCCGGAAGACGGAAGCCATCCATGGCTGGGGTAACGAGTTCCTGGCGGATGTGCATGAACATGTCTTGGCGGGTCTCCCTATCCAGGTAGCCAATGCCTGTGGTCTCGGTGCCTCCTCCTGTTTCCGTTGTCACAATGGTAAGCGCGCCGAGGAGCCGGGGATGGATCCTGACCAGGATCCCTGGCACGTGCAGCACAAGTCCGTCAACAATTCCTGCGCCGGCTGCCACCAGGGTAACCCGCGCCTCATGAAGCAGGATATCGCCCACGCCGGCCTGATCGGTGACCCACGCCAGCAGCCTGCAACAAGCTGTTTCAGCTGTCATACCGGTGCGGATGACCAGGGTCTGGTGGATATCTACCTGACGCTCACGAAGAACCAGGGGGAGTAGGAGAATGACAATGTTCAAGACAGTACGCCATCAGATGGCATTTCGCGCGGCCCTGGCCCTGACTCTGGCCGGTGCAACCGGCGCTACCCAGGCGGGCCCCACTTTCGAATATGGCGATGAGGGTTTCGTCACCCTGGGTTACTCGGCGCAGATGTGGGCGCAGGCACGGGATTTTACCTCGAATAACGACTCCGGCAGTACGACGGATTTCTTCCTGCGCCGCAACCGGATTACGCTTTCGGGGCAGTACAACGACTATATCGGTTTCTACGCGCAGCTGGAGGCCGGCAGCGACAGCCGTGCGGGGCAGGATAATCGCAGTGTGTATTACCGTGATGCCTACCTGACCCTGGATTGGACCGATAGCATGCGATTCATCATCGGGCGCTTCAAGAACACCTTCAGCCGTGAAAACCTGGAGGCCTGCCTGGAGCCGCTGACCCTGGATCGAGCCGAGGTACTGGCCTACACACCCTTTGGTGGCACCCGTGATACGGGCGTGGCTATGTGGGGGAATATGGTGGATGGGCAGTTCCAGTACCGCCTGATGCTTTCCGATGGCCGCGAAGCGGACGAGGTCGCGAAGGATTCGCCGCGGCTGACGGCGCGTGCCCATTGGTCCTTTTGGGATCCCGAGTTTGACTATGGCTACCGCGGAACCTACTTGGGTACCCGTAAGGTACTGACTGTCGGTGCCGCCTACGATATGCAGCGTGACGTGGCCTATGCGAACTACGGTAGTCGACAGGATACCCGCGACTATGATGCCTGGACCGCCGACGTGTTCATGGAATATCCGACCGCCAGCGGCACCGTTACTGCCTCCGCGGCCTATATGGACTACAGTACCGATGATGCCATCAACGGCCTTGATCCTGATCCCGCGCTCCCCGTCACCAGCGAGCTCAAGGGGCATTACGCCAAGCTGGGCTACCTGTTGCCCGGCAAGGTGGGCATGGGCCGCCTGCAGTTCTTCCTCCGCCACGAGGATCTCGACTACGGCGTATCCAACGGCTACTATGACAACAGGTGGCTCAGCGTCGGTGCCAACTACTATATCCACGGTCAGCAGCTGAAGGTGACCTTCGAATATGCCACCGTGGATTATGACCGACAGCACCCAACCATCCAGTCCCTGCGCGATTATGACCAGGCGACCCTGGGTCTGCAGTTGATCTTCTGACGCCGGAGCCGGTCATCCAGGGAAGGTAATCCATACGGGTGGCCGTCCATCGGGCGGCCACCCGCCCTGCTGTAGAGGGGTGTGCGATTTCCAGCGTAATGCAAAGTGGTCATGCGGCGGACGCGCACGCGGCGCGGCCGCGTTGCGTGGTGGGCTGGCTGGTGGCAGCGACCGGCTTGCTGGTCGCCGCGCTGCTGTTGCTGCATTCCGGGGGAGGTGCGCAGCTGCCCCTGTCCCTGGTCGTGTGGCCGGCGCTCCTTTTGCTCCTGGGAGTGGCTTTTCTGTTGTATCGCATGCTGCGTTACCGCCAGGTTCTGGAGGCGCTGCACGCAGGCATGCTCGACGCCCAGGAGGGCACCTTGCAACCCGTGGACCTGGGTAACCTCCCAGGCCCCTACATGCGTCATTTCGTCGGCGACTACAATCTCATGATGGCCACGCTGCGACGGGTATTCGCCACCGTGGAGGAATGTCAGAACCGGGTATTGACGGAGCGAAATCGGATCAATGCGGTATTACAGAGCCTGCCCGGTGCCTTGCTCAGTGTCGACGATGATCTCTGTATCAATGCCACCAATTCCCAGGTTGAGGCCATGTTTGGCCTGCCAGAGGAAGATCTTGCCGGACGCAGCCTGTTTGATCTGCTGGAATTGAGGGAGATCGACCGAGACCTGTTGCGTGATGCCTTCCTGTACAAGCGAAGTATCAGCAGCCAGGAGATTCAGACCACGCTCAAAGGCTCACTCCGGCATCTTTCCCTTAACCTGGCCTTTGTCAGCCAGACGAGTTCCGATATGGGAGCCGTGATCACCTTGCAGGACATCAGTGACTACAAGCGCCTGCAGGAAAATGTCTACAACCAGGAAAAGCTGGTGGCCATGGGCGAACTGGCCGCTGGCGTGGCTCACGAACTGAATACCCCGCTGGGCAGTATCCTGGGTTATGCACAACTGTTGCGGGATTCCATTGGCGAGGACCGCAAGCTTCACGAGTGGACACGGGTCATCTGCGACGAGGCACGACGTTGCTCGCGCATTATCGATGATCTGCTCCATTATGCCCGCAGCAAGGACAAGTGCTCCCGGGAGGTTTGCGATATCAATAGTGTCGCCTTGAGTGTCAGCGAGACATTCGTCAGCTGCCGCATGAAGCGCTACAGCATCGAGGTCGAGCTGGACCTGGTTCCGGGGGAACTGCAGGTTGAAGGCGCCTGTGGCCAGCTGGAGATTGTGCTGGTGAACCTGATTTCCAACTCCATACAGGCACTGTCTGGCGGCAAGGATGGCAGAATCCGTGTATGCACACGGCTTGACGAACGTGGTCGTGCGATCATGAGTGTGGAAGACAACGGTCCTGGTATCCCGGCGGATATCCGTGGGCGTATTTTCGATCCCTTCTTCACTACCAAGGATGTCGGTAGCGGGACCGGCCTGGGCCTTGCAATCTGCCAGGCCATGCTCAACCGGCGCGGGGCATCCATCCGCTATGATGCGGAATTCGAGGGTGGTGCGCGCTTCATCGTCGAGCTCCCCCATATAAGACCCGAGGTGGAAGTACAGTGAGTGTGGCAGTGGCAGAGAAGTTGATTAGTGAAACGGCTGGGCGTCCGCTGGTCCTGGTATGCGAGGACGATGCAGTGATGCGCGAACTGGTGGCAAGCGTCATATCCACACTCGATGTAGCGGTGGTTCAGGCCGAGAGTTCGCAGCATGCCCTGGATTTCCTGGAAAACCACGATGTTGCCCTGCTTCTCACGGATCTGCGTATGCCGCGTGTCGATGGCATGGAGTTGCTGCGTTTCGCGCGTGCCCGAAACGCCATGACCCAGGTGGCCATGATTACCGGTTATGCCACCGTCGAGTCGGCCGTGGAAGCGCTCAAGAGTGGCGCCTTCGATTATATTCGCAAGCCGTTCGATAATGAGGAATTGCGCTGCATGGCCCAGCGTGCGCTGGAGCATTACCAGTTGCGACGGGAAAACCATGATCTTCGGGAGCAGAATCGTCTGTTCCAGGAAAGCGATGGTTTTATCGGGCGTTCCCAGTCCGTGGGCAAGATGCGCAAACTGATCGATGCAGCGTCAGCCTATGATTGCGCGGTACTGATTACCGGTGAGAGCGGTTGTGGAAAGGAGTTGATTGCCAAGCAGATTCACGCACAAAGCAAGCGTGCGGACAAGCGTTTCGTGGCTATAAATTGTGCGGCGATACCCGAGAATATCATTGAAAGTGAGTTGTTTGGCTATGTGAAAGGCGCTTTCACGGGCGCGGACAAGAACAAGCCCGGGCTTTTCGAGGCGGCGGATGGTGGCGTGCTGTTTCTGGATGAAATCAACAATTCCTCTCTCTCCCTGCAGGCGAAGTTATTGCGCGTGCTACAGGATGGTGCTTTTTATCGCATGGGCGATACCACACCGCGCAGTGTCGATGTGCGGGTGCTGGCGGCCAGCAACCGTTCGATTCATGATTTGATTGCAAGCGGTGATTTTCGCGAGGATCTCTATTACCGACTCAAGGTGATCGAGATCCATATTCCACCCCTGCATGAGCGTCGCGATGACATTCCCTTGCTGGTGAATTATTTCGTGGCGCGGATATCCGCTCGTATCGGGAAGCAGGTTAAAGGGGTTACGACCCGGGTGCTCGGTGCGCTCATGCGCTATGAATGGCCGGGCAATGTTCGTGAGCTGGAGAACCTTCTGGAACGCATGATCATCCTGTCCGATGGGGACATGATGGACGAGGATCTCTTGCCCCCGGAGATCTCTGCGGAGCGAGAACATACGGCCAAGGCCCTGGATCATATCCCGCCGCAGAGTCTGGAAGAGATCGAGGCCTATTTCATCCAGAAGACTTTGCGTGAAACCGATGGTGACCGTGGTTTGACGGCGGAGATACTGGGTATCGATAAATCCACCCTGTGGCGCAAGATCAAACGTTATCAACTGGATGGCTGAGGAAAACGAATGAGCATGAATGGGCATCGCCTGCGTCTCTGGCTGCTTGCCAGCCTGCTGTTGCCCCTGTCCGGACTGTCGTCGGTTCAGGCCGAGACGGCGGATGAACGCCTGCAGCGGTTGGAAACCGAGCTGCGGGAGTTGCGGCAGATGTTGCAGGAGCAGCAGCAGGAGCGGCGGGAAACGGTGCCGGCCGCCGTCGCGCCGCGGTCACTGCAACCCGCACCTGTGGTAACGGCCCCGGTTGCACAGCCAGGGGTGCATATCCGCTATTACCTCCAGAATGAACCACTGGACAGCGCCTCCCCCGCGGCAGCCCGGCCCCTGGTGGAGGGTCGCATCACCGAGACGGATACCCTGTCCTTCGATCCCTCCGCCTACGATGTGCCTGGCGCCGGATTGATGTCGCCCTACCGTGATCCGGCCAGCTACCGTTACGTGGGCTTGCTGCTGGAGGGGCGGCTCCCCATTACCTACCCCGGAGAATACGAGCTGGTGATTTACCCACAGCCGGCCCGGGAGGGAGGTTCCACCGTTTCGGTACGCATGAGTATCCAGGCCAGCTTGGGAGATGCGATGGTGGTGGATTACCAGGATGAAACGGGACGCAGCGCGCGCCGGGGGCAGGTACGCCTGGAGGCCGGTCTGCACCCGGTGCGTATCTGGGCGCTGGCTGTTTCCGACGGCTTCGGACCCAGTCCGACGAGTTCTGGGATGCGTCTCGCCCTCAAGGGACCTCGGGATGCCTCGCCACGCCCCCTGCGGGAGCTGCTGATGCCCGCCAGGCTGGACTAGGCGCTGGTCAGGTACGCAGCGTTCCCGCCCTCAGGCGGGTAACGAACTGAAACACTTCCGGGGCACTGGGAAAACGTGGTTCGAGGGCGTGTTCATTGATTGCGCCCAGCCAGTAGGCCGGGGTCGGTTCGCCTTTGAACACCGGTTGGGCAACCACGGAAAGGCCATGGATGGTTTTCTGAACTTTGGCGTTCATGTTGCCTCCTGTTCTTTTTCTTGGTTTTGTACTCAATCAGCAGCAAGTACTGTGCCGGATCCCATTTGTTTGTTTATGAAGGGGTTTATTTTTCTCCGTCACAAAATCGTAAATAATTCTGACAGGATATTCCCTGAGACGAAGAGGGCTGTTTCCTGTAAGGGATTGATTTGACTTCGGCGTCGGGTGGTATCCGAATGCCGGTTTTGTTGACAGTCGTTCACCTGAGGTTCAGGGCGCGGGTTGCAGCAGGCTCAGGAGATAAACCCCCTGCGCTGTGGCATGGAACGAGGACCTTGGCGCCTTGAGGGAAAAAATGCGGCCGCTGAATCCGAAATACCGTTCGTGGCCGAGCGGGAACAGCGGGTGAAAGTCCGACCAACCGCCATCATCCCGTTGCACCTCCAGCGCCCGTTGCAGCCAGACCGGCCTGATACGCGCCGCCTGGCCCGATTCGGCCAGCATCAGCAGTCGTTGCAGGTAGACATCCACAGGACGCGGATCCCAGGTCAGCTGGCGAACGATACGGTCCTGCAAGGCCTGGATGACGCTATCCACCGCATCGGCATCACCGCAGCCGCGTGCTTGCATGAAACGCATGCCCATCATCTGGTGGGTGGTGCAGGCGGGGCTCAGCGGGTATCGGGTGGGGCAGAAATCCTCCCGCAGTTGTGCCTGGACCAAGGCGAGTTCGCCCAGTTCCGGATCGCAACTCACCCCATAAAGAATGTGCAGGTTGTAATAGGGCATGTGTTGCAGGTCTTCCGCGCGTACCGGTATCCAGGTGTTTCGGTTGAACAGGGGTTGCCAGGGTGAGGAGGGACTGGGTTCGAGCACTACGCGACGATAGCGTTGGAACAGCTCCTCCAGGCGCGGGTCCTGTGTCCGCTGGGCGCTTTGTTGTACCATCCACCAGAGCATGGGGTTGGGTTCGCGCAGGATGTTCTCCTCGTTTCGTTCCAGCCATTGGATGCTGTCTTCCAGCGCGATGGCGAGCGCGGTATCCGTGACCGGTGTCAGGGCGCGATTGTGATCCCAGACCAACGCGGCATAGGCCAGTAAGGGCGCGAGCAGGCACAGGCCCAGAACATAGAGCAGGATACGCATGACTTCCCCCGGTGATTTTGATTATGTTCTGGCACGCTACTGCAGATACCCTATGGCCGTCAAAGGCGCCTTTTCGGGCATGAGCCCCTGACACTATGTACGAAAAGCACTTTCACCTGGATGAGCGGCCCTTTTCCATCGCCCCGGATCCGCGCTTCCTGTTCATGAGTGCGCGTCATCGCGAGGCCCTGGCCCATTTGCTCTATGGCGTGGGGGAGGGAGGTGGCTTCGTGCAGCTCACCGGCGAGGTGGGTACCGGCAAGACCACCCTGTGCCGCGCCCTGCTGGAGCAGCTGCCGGACAATGTGGATGTGGCCCTGATCCTCAATCCCAAGGTCACGGCCTTGGAGCTGATCGCCACCCTGTGCGATGAACTGCGGGTTCCCTATCCCGCGGGGACCGACAGCATCAAGACCCTTACCGATGCCCTTAATCGTTACCTGCTGCAGGCCCATGCGGCCGGGCGCCGGACCGTGCTGCTCATCGACGAGGCCCAGAACCTCAGTCCCGAGGTGCTGGAGCAGGTGCGCCTGCTGACCAACCTGGAAACGCAGCGGGAGAAGCTCCTGCAGGTGATCCTGATCGGCCAGCCGGAGCTGCGTGACCTGCTGGCCCGAGACGACCTGCGCCAGCTGGCGCAGCGGATCACCGCCCGTTATCACCTGGAGCCCATGAACCGGACCGAGACCGAGGCCTATGTCCTGCATCGCCTGCAGGTCGGTGGTGCCGGCGGTTCGTTGTTCGGCCGGGGTGCCCTCGATGCCCTGCAACGCTTGTCCGGGGGGGTACCGCGCCTGATCAATGTCCTGGCCGACCGCGCCCTGCTGGGCGCCTATGTGGAAAACCGCGCGCAGGTCACCACCCCCGTGCTGCGCCGCGCCGCGCGTGAGGTGCTGCCGGCCCCGGCACCGGCCCGTCCGGCCCCCTGGGGTTGGGCATTGGCCGCCTCCCTGGTGGCAGGCCTGGCGCTGGCCGCCTGGTGGTGGCAGCCCTGGGATGGAGAAGGGGCCGCGCCACGCCCGGCGATCGCGGCCGACCTCGAACCACGGCCCGACCCGCCGGCCACTGCGCCGGCTGTGCCAGCACAGCCGCAAGCCACGCCAACGGCGCGGGAAGCGGTAGAGGCGGATTGGACTCAGCTGGTGGCCGCGGCCACCCGGGCCGGCGAGGACGCGGCCTGGCACGCCCTGCTGGCACGCTGGGGCGTGGAGGCCCAGGGTGGCACTGGCGCGCAACTGTGCCAGCAGCTGCCGGAACATGAGCTGCACTGCCTGAGTCGCAGCGGTTCCTGGCAGGCCCTGCGCAACGCGGGCCACCCGGCACTGCTCTACCTGGTGGGACCGGAGGGACGCCGCCTCGCGGTGGTGCTCCACAGCCTGGATGGCGAGCATGCCACGCTGGGCGCGGGCGACCAGACCTGGCGGCTGCCCGCCAGCCGTGTCCAGCAAGCCTGGTTCGGCGACTATGCCCTGGTATGGCGGGCCTTGCCGGGGGGCGTGACCCTGTTGCGTGCCGGTGACACGGGCGCCGCCGTGCGCTGGGTGCGGGAACAGCTGGACGTGCCGGCGCAGACCACGGCCGAATATTTCGACGACGGCCTGCAGGCCGCCTTGCAGGACTTCCAGCGCTACCACCAGCTGGAGGCCGACGGGGTGGTTGGGCCGCGCACCATCATGCAATTGAACAAGCTGTCACAGGAGCTGGGCATGCCCCGGCTGGTGCGGGACGCGGACTGACGAGGCTTTATGTCCTACATACTCGAGGCGTTGAAAAAGGCGGACCAGGAACGCAGCCGTGGCGCGGTACCCGACCTGCGTGCCAGCCACCGGGTGGCGGGCGGGCGGCGGGACTATCGCCGCCTGGCCCTGGTGCTGGCCCTGCTGTTCCTGGGGGTACAGGCCCTGTTGCTGTTCCTGTACCTGCGCGAATCTCCTTCCATACCGCCCGCCCCGGTGGCGCTGGAAGACCCCCCGTCCACCGGGGATGTGGCACCCCCGACCAGGCCCGCGCTGCTTCCCGCGCGGGATGCGCCCGAACCGGACCCGAGCCCGGCCATCGTGCTGGCACCGCCTTCCGCGTCGACACCGCACGAGAAGCAGGTTCCGTTGCCGGCAGGCCGGGAGTCCGCCGCGCAGGAAACGCCGGTCTATTCCATCGATCCCTGGCAGCGGGGATCCGCAGCGGTGCAGCAGCTGGCCGCGGGACTCAGCCTGGATGTCCATGTCTATGCGGAGCAGCCCGCGCAACGCTTCGTGCTCATCAATATGAACCGTTACCGCGAGGGGGACCGTCTCAAGGAAGGTGCGATGCTGGAACGCATCACCCCACAAGGGGTGGTGCTTTCGTACCAGGGAGAACAATTCCGTTATGACCGACCTTGATTTGAACCTGGTGCGCGGGATATGGCGCGGACACCGTTTGCTGTTGCTGTGCCTGCTGTTGTGGGTGCCGACGCTCTATGCGGAGGGGCGTGTAATGGTACTTTGGGCGGAGGCCGTGACCACGCCGCCCGGCCCGGGGTTGCTGGCGGAAGTGGGCCGCACGACTGGTTTGGAATTGACCTGGATTCGCGAGGTGGCGGGGCGCTTTTCCTTGCTAGAATGGCGCGCCGGGGCAGGCATGGAGGAAGCAGAGGCGCTGGAGCGCTTGGTGGCGGACCCGCGCATCAAGGCCGTGCAGGCAGACCGGCGGCGACGCCTGCAATCCGTGCCTAATGACAGCCTGTACGCCGATCAGTGGTATCTGTTCGATGCCGCGGGCATCAATGCTCAGGCTGCCTGGGATCTGCAGCGAGGCTCCACCTCGGTGGTGGTCGCGGTGCTGGATACCGGCATTCTGCCCCACGAGGACATCAATGCTGCGCGAGTCCTGCCTGGATACGATTTCCACGACTGGAACGCTGACCCCACCGATCCCGGTGATACGGTCACTGACGATGTCTGTGGTGACGGCACCTACCGGGAAAACAGCAGCTGGCATGGGCTCCAGGTGGCCGGTGTGCTCATGGCAACGGCGGACAATGGCATCGGCATCGCCGGCGTGGATCATGGGGCGCGCCTCTTGCCGGTGCGGGTCTCAGGCCAGTGCGGGGCTTTGCTTTCCGATATCCTCGATGCCATGCGCTGGGCAGTGGGCCTGTCAGTGCCAGGGGTGCCGACGAATCCCCATCCTGCCCAGGTGATCAATCTCAGTCTGGGCGCCGATGCGAAATGCAATCCATCCTTCGAGCAGCCGGTGATAGATGAGGTGATTGCCCACGGTGCCGTGGTGGTGGTAGCCGCGGGCAACGAGGCCACCGACGCGGCCAATGCGAGTCCGGCCAGCTGCAGGGGGGTGATCACGGTGGCGGCGGTCACCCGTGCCGGCAAGCTGGCCTCCTACAGCAGTTATGGATCCGCGGTGGATATTTCGGCCCCGGGGGGGCAGATGTTCGGGATCATGACCACCACCAACCTGGGTGCCACGGCCGCCGACGGTGACGGCTATACGGATCAGTTCGTGGGCACCAGCTTCAGCACCCCCCAGGTCGCCGGGGTGCTCGCCCTGATGCGCGCCGACCGGCCGACCGCCACAGTCAGCCAGCTACGCCAGGCCCTGCTGGCGGGGGCGAAACCTTTCCCCGACAGCAGCTGCAACACCAGCCTCTGTGGTGCCGGTCTGCTGGATGCGCAAGGCGCTATCCTGGCCCTGCGCGCCTTGCCGGAACCGACCAGCGGCGGCGGGGGCGGGGGCGGCTGTGTGCAGGCGGCCGAAAGCCGACCGGAAGCGCTCTGGTGGCTGGGACTGGCCTGGGTGCTCTATCGGTTTTCCAGACGGAACGATCACGCCGCGCGACGGGTCTGAAACGCGAGCGCAGCAATTCGGATACGCCATGCTACACGCCATCAAGACGTTTTTTCAGCAGCACATCGATGCCGAGGTGCATCGCCCGGAGACCCGCGAGCATGGCCTGCGCCTGGCCACCGCCGCCCTGTTGATGGAGATGACCCGGGCGGATTTCACTCGTCGCCCCGAGGAACTGCGGATGGTGGCCTCGCTGGTACAGGGGGAATTCGGACTCACCGGAGAGGAAACCCGTGAGCTGGCGGAGCTGGCCGAGGCGGAGGCCCATGAGGCCGTTTCCCTCTACCAGTTCACCGGACTCATCAATGAGCATTTTTCTCAGGAGGAAAAGGTGCGGGTGGTGGAGATGCTCTGGCAGGTGGCCTACGCCGACCGGGAATTGGACAAGTACGAGGAATCCCTGGTGCGCAAGGTGGCTGAACTGCTCTACGTGTCGCACCGCGACTTCATCCGCGCCAAACACCGCGTCCAGGAAGCCCTGGGTCTTACCTAGCTCGCGCTGCAAGCCTGGGCCGGCTCACAAAAAAGCCCCGGATCACGGATCCGGGGCTTTTCGGGAAGGCGGGCCTTCCAGGCCGTGGCGGCAGGGTACTGCTTAGCCAGCCATGTCCTTCAGTGCCTTCAGCGGCAGAACCTTCACGACGGTACGGGCCGGCTTGGCCTTGAACATCATTTCTTCGCCCGTGAAGGGATTGGTGCCCTTGCGGGCCTTGGTGGCGGGCTTGCGGACGGTCTTGATCTTCATCAGACCGGGTACGGTGCAGGTGCCGGCGCCGCCCTTCTTGATATGACCGTTGATAATGTTGCTGAGGGAGTCGAATACTGCGGAAACATCCTTTTTCGCCAGGCCGGTATCATCGGCAATGGCACCCATCATCGCGGACTTCGTCATTGCTTCCTTGACCGTGCTGATGCGCTTGGCCGGAGCTGCGGCCTTCTTTGCTGCTACCTTCTTCTTCGTCGCCTTTTT
>SWBZ01001265.1_pt1 | contig 13319 bp, 12 predicted proteins | sample 4693031 | NCBI WGS metagenome assembly SWBZ01 (sample SAMN10267274, study PRJNA491770) | bioreactor metagenome | isolation source: DHS bioreactor inoculated with | place: Japan: off Shimokita Peninsula
GACCTTCCCGAAGGAGCATCGGGCGAAGCTCCACAGCACCAACCCGATCGAGCGCCTCAACGGCGAGATCAAGCGGCGCACCGACGTCGTCGGCATCTTCCCGAACGACGACGCCATAGTCCGTCTCGTCGGCGCGCTGCTGCTCGAACAGAACGATGAATGGGCCGTCCAGCGCGCCCGCTACATGACGCTGGAAAGCGTCGGCCAGTTGAGCGATGATCCCCTCATCAGCCTGCCAGCCGTGGCGCGCTGATCAGCCCGGCCAATGCCGGACAGCACGGCGACCAACGCCGCCAGCTACACCACTCAGTGGGACATCATCAAAGGCAGTCGCAAGCCGGCTGACCGTCGCCTGTGCCACCGATGGGAATCATGGTCGGTCGGTTGCCCAGGGAGCCAAGCTTGTCGGTGCGAACTGCGCGATCTTCGTCCATTCCGGGGTGAGCGCCGACCGCATTGCGGCAATCGCCCGCTTCGGGGCGCACATCATCCGGGTCGCCGGAAACTACGACGACGCTGTGTCTGAGGCGTCGCGCGTTGCTGCAGAGAAGCGCTGGTTGACGGTATCTGATACGTCATGGCCAGGATACGAGCGAATACCAGGCCTCGTCATGCAGGGATACACGGCTCTCCTGCGCGAAGCCGTGCGCCAGTTCCCCCATCGCCCCACTCATGTCTTCGTCCAGTCGGGAGTCGGCGGCCTTGCGGCTGCCGTGGCGGGATACTTCACCCTTCTGTACGGCGGCGATCGTCCGTTCTTCACCGTGGTCGACCCATCTCGCCCCGCATGCCTCCTCGAAAGCGCCCGGGCAGGGAAGGCTGTAAAAATCGAGCATGGGGCGCCGACCGTCATGGCTATGCTCGAATGCTACCAACCCTCGCTTGTCGCCTGGCGGATCCTGTCGCGATGCGCCGACGCGTTCATGACCGTTGAGGAGGAGGACGCCGTTGAAGCAATGCGGCTTCTGGCAAATCCTGACGATGGAGACCCGCCGATTGTGTCGGGCGAGAGCGGCGGCGTGGGAATGGCGGCACTGATCAAGGCATCCGAAAGCGCTATCTTCCGCACCGCGCTGAGACTGGACGAGGCCAGCCGGGTACTCCTCGTCAATACTGAAGGCGCGACCGATCCAGATCTCTACCGGAAGCTCGTCGGCCTATCGCCGGAAGACGTGGCAGATCGATTCAGAAACCGAAGAGCGAGCGCGCATGACCGATCTGCAGAAACTGCATGACGAGATGACCGCATGGAGGCGAGACCTCCATCGGCATCCGGAGTTCGGATTCGAAGAGAAGCGAACTTCCGCCTTTGTTGCGGCGAAGATGCGCGAATTCGGTATCGAGGTTGCCGAGGGAATCGGCGGCACGGAAGTCGTCGGCACCTTGAAGTGTGGAAGAAGCAATCGCTCCATTGCGTTGCGTGCCGACATGGATGCCCTGCGAATAACGGAACACAGCGATCTGCCCTACCGATCAGCGAATCCCGGCGTAATGCACGCCTGCGGACATGACGGTCACACTACCATGCTTCTCGGTGCGGCTAAGCATCTGGCGGCCGATGGCGGCTTCGACGGTACGGTCCGCTTCGTGTTTCAGCCTGCCGAAGAATGGGGCAAGGGGGCTCTGGCAATGCTCGCCGATGGGCTGATGGAGCGCTTCCCGTTCGAGGAAATCTACGGAATCCACAACATGCCGGGCGTTCCGGTTGGGGTCCTGATGACGAAGGCTGGAGCCATGATGTCGGCGGAGGACAACTTTGAAATCGTCCTGCATGGCGTCGGTGGTCATGCCGCCCGACCGCATTGGGGTAGCGAAGTGCTCGTCGCTGCCTGCGCACTCGTGACCAACCTGCAGACGATCTTTCGCGCCGCGTAAGCCCGACCGACGTCGCGGTCGTATCCGTCACCGAGTTGCATACCGATGGCACACGAAACGCGCTGCCCGGCCTGGCCCGAATCCTCGGCGATGCTCGCAGCTTCAACCCGGAGGTGAGCGCCGCGATCGAGAAGCAGATGCGTATCATCGCGCAGGCAACTGCTGCGGCCTACAATGTCACCGCCGAAATCACCTATACACGGGAGTTCGTCCCTCTGATCAACGACGCTGATCTCGTGAATGAAGTCCTGAAGGCCGCCAGGTCGTTCCTACCTTCCGAGAACGTTCAGTTGCTTGGCGAGCCGTTCACAGCGTCGGAAGACTTCGCACACTATCTAGCCCGCGTTCCCGGCTGCTTCCTGAACCTGGGCAATGGAGAAGCGTCGGCTCCTCTGCACAATCCGAGCTACGACTTCAATGACAGCGGGCTCGTCTACGGTGTGAGGGCTCATGCCGCGATTGTCCGACAGCGTCTCCCGGTCGGCACCGCATCCTGAGGGTGCGACGATGCGCTATGGCCCTTCGGGAAGACGAAGAGATTTGATGAGGTGTATTGAGATCAGTCTCGATACCAGCGCGCAAGCGCAGTGTCGTCCGACGATCTTGCTTCAACCCAATTGCCGGCAGAACCATCGACCAGGTGCTCCATTTTCCAGAACGGAGCGCGCGATTTGAGATAGTCCATGAGGAAAGATGCGGCCTCGAATGCAGCCCCTCTGTGGGTCGAAGCTGAGACGACGAGGACGATGTTTTCACCGGGGGCGATCTTTCCGAAACGATGGATTACCGTGATTCCTAAGAGCGGCCAGCGCTGCGATGCCTCTGTTGCAATACGGGTAATTTCGGTCTCGGCCATTCCGGAATAATGCTCGAGTTGGAGCGCCGACAGCCGTCCACCTTCGTCGCGGCATAATCCTGAAAAGGTGACGACAGCACCGACATCGCTACGGTTCGCAGTCAGCCGGATGATCTCGGCGGTAGTGTCGAAGTCTTCGCGCTGGATGACGATGCGGAGAGTCATTGCAACGAAAGCTACCTCCTCTTGTTAGTTGCGTTTGCGTGTTTGCGAAGCGTGTCGGCACCGTACCGCCCGACAGACGCCGTTCCAGCGATTTCTATGAGACCGTTCTGAACCCCAAGCTACCACGGAGAAATGTCCCTCCCAATGGGGCCCTGCCGTTGCCGGTGCAATCATCGCATGAGCGCCTGTCACCCGCCTGTCATCGGTGGGAACAGCGCAATTCTTTGCGCTCCTTCCAGCGTTTCGTGATGGTCGACATGTTCTTCGTTGATCGCGACACGAATGACTTCCGGCTTGCGCAACGCCTCTTCGTAGCCGTCGCCCTTCTCGCGCAGCCAGCCAAGCAGATCGGCGACAAACTTCAACTCGGTTGGCAGTTCAAGCTCTTCCTCGCGCTTGCCGATGCGTTCTCTAACCCAAGCGAAATAGATAAGTTTTGCCATCACCTCGTCCCTGTGATGATTCCGGTAAAAATGGAAATAGTTAAAGTTAATCGATAATATAACATCGTTTGGATATAACAAACATGAAGGTGTGTTTTGGCATGATCTCGGCGTTTGTGGCGCTGAAAAGTGGCGTGATTTTACTGCTCGGAAAGAGTTTCAACCGGCGGTTAGGGATAAATCCTTTGTGTGTGTCTGCGCTTTGCGATCAAGTGCGAAATCTGAGACGATTTCGCGAAAGCTTGCAAGGATCTGCGAGTTGTTTTCGCGATGCCAGATGAAGTGCGTTTCAAAGAAAATCGAATTATCAGCGATTTCCCTCGCAATGATTCCGCTCCGCTGAGTTTGACATATCGATTCCGGGCAAATCCCAATCCCGATTTCGGCGCCCACGAGAGCGAAAAGTGCATCGATTTGATGGATTTCCTGCACCACTGTCAGCGGAAAGCCCGCTTCATGGCATCGCTTCTCGACCAGCTTGTGAAATTCCCGCCAGCCGAACCGGGGCGGCAGTACGAACCGTTCTCTCCTTAAATCACTCAGATGGATTTTGGTCTTCAGACTTAGTTTATGAGAGACGGGTAAAATGAGAACTGCTGGCTCGACGGAAATACAGACTGTATCGAGATTGCTGTCGCGTATGGGGCCCAGAGCAAAACCGCAGTCGAATTGCTTCTCCGAAACGGCGCTCGACAGGTCGTCTGGCGACTTCGGGACGAATTCAACATAAACATCGCTGAATTGCCGTCGATAACGGGACATGATTTCCGAGATCGGACTAGTCAGCAGCAGGTCGACATAGCCGACGCTGACGGTACCGGCCTCTCCCGATGGCGTCCGCCGCGTCAGATGGACCGCCTGGCTCAGCTGATGCATGACCCGGGAGCCGTGCTCCTGGAACGTCTTTCCGGCTTCGGTCAGCCGCACGGTTCTGGTTGTTCGCTCCAGCAACTGAACGCCAAGGATTTCTTCCAGGTTTTGGATAGTTCTGCTGAGCGCCGGCTGCGCCACGTTCAGCCGATCGGCCGCTCTGCCGAAATGCAGTTCCGTCGCCACAGCCAAAAAGGCCTGGATATGCCTGATCTCAATCGACATCACACACAATTAGCCTGTCGCAATGAACCGTCGCAATGGATGCGGCGCATTTGTAGCATCGATCTCTCTGCTTACACCGAATATTCGGCATGGCGTGCAGCACGCCCGACCATGGCGATCCTCGAATGTTCGTAGTCTTTCGCGTCGGTTGAAGGCGCGCGCGCCAGCGCCGTATTGCCGTAGGACTTGCGCACCTGGGTAGCTGGAGGCTCACCATAGAGAGTCGTGCGCTGGCGAACCGGGCGACCGAGTGTCGTTGCCAACCGGTCCATCTGCTCTGGCGGCATCTCCTCTCCATGCTTCGCGCCGGCCGAGCGGGTGATGCTCTCGTTCATCAGCGTTCCGCCTATGTCGTTGGCGCCGGCGTTCAAACATACGGCCGCTCCTTCGCTGCCCATCTTCACCCATGAGGTTTGAATACTGGGGACCAGGGTTCCGAAGGCGAGGCGAGCAACGGCGTGCATTAGCACGGCTTCCCTGAAGGTCGGGCCCTTTCGGGACCTGCCTTTGATGAAGATCGGCGCTTCGTTCGCCACGAAGGGTAGCGGGACGAACTCCGTGAATCCGCCGGTTCGTTCCTGAATGTCGCGGATGCACAGAAGATGCGTGGCCCAATCCAGCGGGGTATCAACGTGCCCGAACATGATTGTTGCAGTCGTTCGAAGGCCTAGGCTATGGGCGGTTTCCACGACTTCGCACCACTGCTTGGTCGTCAGCTTGTCTGGACACAGCACCGCCCTGACCGAATCGTCAAGAATTTCAGCCGCGGTGCCGGGCAAGGTCCCGAGGCCGGCGTCAACGAGGCGCGCTAGGTATCTGGCGACCGGCTCGTCGGAGGAAGCCGCTCCGCTCCAGATTTCGAGTGGAGAAAATGCGTGGATGTGCATGGCCGGGACCGCGGCCTTAATAACTTGAACGATCGAAAGATAGGTCTCGCCTGTGAAGTCCGGGTGAATGCCGCCTTGCAGGCAGACTTCGGTCGCGCCACGGCTCCAGGCTTCCGTCGACCGTCGTACGATTTCGTCGAGATCGACCACGTAGGGGCGACCGCGAAGATTTTCGCTGGTCTTCCCTTTCGAAAAAGCGCAAAATTGACATCGGTAGCCGCACACGTTGGTGTAGTTGATGTTCCTGTTGACGACATACGTCACAACATCGCCACTAACCGCCTTGCGCATTTCGTCGGCTGCGTCGATGACAAGTTTCAAATCACCATCGCGTGCCGAAAACAGCGACGCGATTTCGTTCTTGTCGAGACGGTTGCCATTGAGGCTCCTCGCGACGGAACGTTCGATAGTCCCGGAGCGCACTCTATTGAGCGCCGGCTTGGGAAGTATGGAAGGCGCTGTTGCGGTAAGCCCGCTCATCCACCTGTCCTCGCGTCCAAGACCGCCGGCGTCGCCAGCGCGCCTGACGAGCGGTTGTACAAGTGGATCAAGCCATTTCGCGCTGTTGTATCGAGGATAGATCGGCAAGCGCGGAACCAGGCTTTTGCCGGCGAGGGCGGTTTTGGCGCGCAGGCTCTCGAGGCTCGGCCAAGGAGCTTCTGGGTTCACATGGTCGATGGTCACGGGAGAAATACCTCCCCAGTCGTTGATGCCGGCTTTCAGAAGGTACTCTAGCCCGTCAGAACTGAGGTTTGGCGGCGCCTGGATATTCATCTCGGACCCAAGCACCAGCCTGGCCATGGCGATTGTCCAGGCGGTTTCGTCGAGCTCGGGCTCAACCGCCTGCGCCATCCTCGTTCCCGGCTTTGCCCGAAAATTCTGTACGATCACTTCCTGGATATGGCCGTAGCGTCTTTGCAGATCCCGGATCGCAAAAAGCGTTTGGAGACGCTCGGTGCGTGTCTCGCCGATGCCGAAAAGAAGCCCGGTCGTCATGGCGACATCGAGCTCGCCCGCGGCGCGCAATGTCGCCATTCTGGCGGAGGGCAGCTTGTCCGGCGAGCCGTGGTGCGGCCCTCCTTTCTCGCAAAGCCGATCTGAAATGCTTTCGAGCATCAAACCCTGCGAGACAGAGACGCGTCGAAGCCGAGCGATCTCGTCGTATGTCAGAACACCGGCATTGATATGGGGAAGAAGGCCGGTCTCGCTCAGAACCGCCCGCGCTGCCTCGACCAAATAGTCGACCGTCGATCCAAAGCCCATGCCCGCCAAAGATTCAGCAGCAACACGGTACCTCAATTCGGGCTTGTCCCCCAGGGTGAACAGCGCTTCGGTGCATCCAGCCTTCGCGCCGGCGCGGGCTATATCGACCACCTCGTCTATCGACAGATACGGCTTCTTCAAACCGCGGGGCGCCTTAGCAAATGTGCAGTAGTGGCAGACGTCACGGCAAAGTTGAGTTAGGGGGATGAACACTTTCGGGGAGTAGGTGATGACGTTGCCATGCGCTGAACCGCACATTTCGGCCGCCTTGGCCATCAGCTCCTCAAGTGGAACACGCCGTCCCATTTCAATTGCGTGCTCGATCGACAGTTCAGTTTTCATCGAAACGTCCATTCATCAACACAACGGCGATAGGGTGCTTGTGCTTCGCACAACGCGGGTTTGGCCTTTGCCGATTGAGATCGGCGCGCGGCGACGTTCAGGTCCCGCGCCAATATCGAGGCATGTGTCGTTGCTGGCGTTTCGGCGAGATCGAAAAGTTGCTCAGGCCAGTCCACATCGAAGGCCAGACCGGGCAAATGCAGTTGTAAAGCCGTCTGGCCTAATCTGCGGATGCTCTCGACATGTAGGCGAAAGCTGGAGGCTCCGAACTGAAATTCGACCTTTGCGAACGCCGACAGGCCAATGCAGTTGGTTCCTCCATCCGGCCCGGCTTCGACGAGAGCGACAACGCTGGGGGTGGAAATGGCGGCGGCCACCGTCGAAAGCTCGTCGGCGGTCACAAGGGGTACGTCCGCTGGAATAACGACCATGGCATGCGGATTGCGCTCACGCAGATAATGTACCGCAAGCGCAACGGTGCGCGAATATCCGATGGGGCCGATGCCAGACAACGCCGCCGCGCCGAGACGCTTAACAAGGTCTACGGCATCATCATCGTCTGTAACCACTACGATACGAGAAACGCGATCGCAGGATTGCGCGGCTGCGACGACGTCCTTCAACATGGCTTCGACCAGCAGGCGACGCTTGTGCGGTGATAGTACACCAGCAAGACGCTGCTTTCCATCGTTCAGGCTTCGAACGGGTACCAGAACCGTCAGCCCGGGGGCTGTCGCAGATGACTGCGGTTCCGCAAGCGATTTCATCGCTGCCTCTTTCGGATCGAACCGTTGTCGACAATAGCCACCACCTCACGTGCGAGGCGTTCGCAGTCTTCCTGTGCGGGCATGGATATATCGGCTAGCGCGACCGCTATGCCCATATCCCTAATGGCTGGAGCCTGCGCCGCATCAGCGTGATCAATGATCATGCCGTCGATAAACGATCGGTAGTACCGGGCGACGCCAAGCGCGTTCGGCGACATGCCGAGATCTTTCAGGTTCCTGGCGGTCGGCCCTTTGAAGGCCATGTCGCCCTTCAGCGGGCTGATCGCAATCACCGGCGCGCCGGTGTCGGCCAGGGCTCTTCGAGCGCTTTCCATCGCAAGGATAGGCCCGATGCTGAGTACCGGATTGGAGGGGCAAAAGATCACCGCCCGCAAGGCGGGATAGGACAGGCCGGCCGCAAAGGTGGGCGACATGATGGCCGTATCGGCGCCGCTATACTTGATCGCCCGGATTTCAGGCTCCGCGCGCCTTCGAACGAAATAGTGCTGGAAATCGAGTTCGCCTTCCGGGGTCTCCAGAATTGTACGAATGGCAGAATCTGAGCAGGGACAGATTGCGCATCTGATGCCCAGACGCGCCGAGGCCGCAGCCGTCAGCGCAGACAAAGTGACGCCGCCTCGCAACTGTTCGGTTCGCCAGACATGCAGCGCCAAGTCCCTGTCACCGAGCCGAAACCATTGCTCGCCGCCGAGCTGTGCGAGCGTATCCATGAAACTCCAGGTTTCGTCGGCCCGTCCCCATCCTTGCGACCAATTGTTCAGTCCTGCGATCGTGTAGATGAGCGTGTCGATGTCCGGCGTGATCCTAAGCCCGAGATGATCAAAATCATCCCCGACATTTGCCACGACCAGGAGCGCATCGGCCGGCAGCGTCCGCGCCAGACCCATGGCCAGCTTGGCGCCGCCAACGCCACCCGACAAGGCAAGGATTTCCGGTTTGTCGCCTGTCACCCCGACACCTATCGAAACAAATCCATCGCCTGCGGCCGCACCAGCGCCGCCGCGCCGCCACTACCCGAATGCCACTCCAGGCCGCGCACTAGGACGACCGGCGTGCCTTCCGCCGATTGACCCTGAATGAGAGAGGCGGCCGAGGCGATCTCGTCAGCAAATCCTACCTCTGTGCTCTGCAGTTGACGGCCAAACAGGTCCCTGGTCCCGCGCAGGTCGGAGACTGGCACGATGCCGGCAACTCCAATGGCGGTGCCGGTAGTTCCGCTTCTCCATGCCCTGCCGAAGCTGTCGTTGATGACGACCGCCAGCCGCCGCCCGGTGGCCGACCCGAGCGCAGCAACCAGTCTTGCCGCCGAAGCATCCGGATTTTCCGGCAACAGCAGGACGTGCTCGTCGTTAGAGGGGGGCCCGACATTGGAGGCGTCTATTCCAGCATTGGCCATAACAAAGCCCAGTCGATGCCGAACGATGAGGATGTCAGGGACGGATCTGAGAACCTCCTGCGATTCGCCGAGTATCAATTCGACGAGCCTGGGATCCTTCCGCACCGTGATCGCAAGCGCTTTGGCTGCCTCGCCGGGGACGATATCGGCCAGCCTCCGGAGCCGGCCTTCCGCCTTGGAGACAACCTTTTGCGCATAGACGAAAATATCGCCATCCCGGACATCGAGATGCTGCGTTGCGAGCGCCTGAATTGACATCGCCGCCAGATCGTCGCCATTGCCGACAAGCGGAAACGGCGATAGCGCGATAAGCGTGATGTGCCGGGATGTGGGCGCCAATTTCATAAATCTCCTACAAGGCCGGACGCCCCGTTATGCGGATGCCTGCGCCATCGATGCCATAGTTCTTGTTGATGAATATCAGCACGGACGTCAGGCTTTCTGCCATCACGGAATTCTCGATGGCGCCGCCATGCCATGCCTTCAGCCCCAATTCCTGGCTGAGTGAAACGACGCGCTCGCGCGCGGCCTTGTCGTTACCGAACACCATGACGTCACACTCGTGATCGTGCTCGTCGTCGTGCAGATGCGTGGCCGCCACATTGTGGAAGGCGGAGACGACGCGAACGCCCTCTCCAAGCATTAGCTGCGCTGTTACAGCCGCCGAACCGTTTGGCGGCAGCGTCACTCGTGCGACGCGCGGCGGCACCAGTGGAACGGTAACGTCAACCAGAATCTTGCCCTGCACACTCGACTTGATCTCGTCGAGGATGCTTCCGTGGTTGGCGAACGGCACCGTGAGGAAGACGATCTCTCCCTGCGCGGCAGCCTCGACATTGGTCATGCCGGCAACGTTGCTGTTTCCGAGCCTGCGATTGATTGTCTCTGCTGCCTCTATTGCTTTCTCGCTGGAGCGCGAACCGATCGCAACGGAGTGTCCGGCCTTGGCAAGCCGGTATGCCAGGCCAGACCCCAACGCGCCGGAACCGCCGACAACGGATACTTCGATGATGGTTTTCACGGCTGCTGCCCTCGAAAATGAAATGGTGACGGGTCAGATGTGCGGGAGCACCTCGCGTCCGATCAGATCGACTTGCTGCGGCAGCTCATCGGAAGGAACGATGCAAAGGACAACGGACGTGGCGCCTGCGGCAAACAAGTCCTTTATGCCCTTGACGGCATCCGCGGGTTCGCCGGCGATCGCTATCCAGTCGAGCCAGTCATCCGGGATCTGTTTTGCGAGGTCGGCGCCACCATGCGTCGAAAGCAGCTTCTCGACCGTATCGTTGACACCGTAAACGCCGGTCATCATCGTCGGCCCCATCGCCTCCAGGTAGAATGCGGTAGCGTCCCTGACTTTTTCGCGCGCGGCGACGCGGTTGTCGCCAACGCATGCGAGAACATAGGTAACGAGTTCAAAATGTTCCGGCAGCCCGGCGGCTCGGCGTGTTTGCGTAATTTGGTCGCGGATCGCCTTGACGTATTTCGGGCCAGCGAGCACGGAAATCAGCATCCCATCGGCGATCTGGGCGCTCAGTTCGACCGATTTCGGCCCGACCACCGCCGTTAGCACCTTAACGTCGGGCGCGGCATGTGTGAGCTTGACATTCTCGAAACTGGAATACTCTCCTTCCTCGGTGACCGTCTCACCCTTGACCAGGCGCTTGATGCCGGTGACGGATTCGCGCAGCGCGCCGAGGACCGATTTCGGAAAGAGCCCGATTTGCTTCATCCACAAAGGCACCCCGTGGGCGACGCCCAGGCTGTCGAAGCGACCGGGAAACGCGCCCGCCAGGGTTGCCGCCTCCATGGCCGCGACCGCCGGATGGCGAACTCGGTTCGAGACCGCGCCGATGCCAACCTTGATTTTGGACGTCGCCTGCAAGGCGATGGCCGCGCTGGCGAACCCGGAAATCATGAAGCAGTCTTCGGCGATCCAGATCTCGTCAAAGCCGGATTTCTCGATCTGCTTGCTGACGGGGGCGATGTCCTTGGGTGGCAGATCACCAAGAATGAAGACGCCAACCGGATTCTCGTTCTTGCTCATGAAAGTCGTATCCTCTTCGTTTCGGGCGCGTTTTTGCCCTTCTTTTCAGGGTCGCGGCTGTTCGGAGTCGTTTGCAAGCAGTGCCGCCAACACGTCTTCCGGCGTGATCGGCGCTTTGTTGAAGGGTTTGCCGATCGCATCGCTTATGGCGGATGCGATCACCGCCGCCGGAAGGAGGATCGGAGCTTCGGCGACCCCCTTCGCTCCGAACGGACCGTTGGGATTCTCATGCTCGGTCAGAATTATTTCGACGCGCGGAATGTCGACGGAAAGCGGCAGACGGTAGGATTCGAGGCCCTGCTCGACCGGCGCTCCCGTCGTTGGGGACAGGCGGAGGCTTTCATAGAGGGCGTATCCTATGCCTTGCGTCACGCCCCCCTGTATCTGGCCCGCGATGCTCTTCGGATTGATGGCCTTGCCGACCTCCTGGGCAACGATATAGCGCAACACCTTGACGTTGCCCGTAACGGGGTCGACCTCCACTTCGGCGAAGTGAACGTGATAGGTTGGCGAATTGAACAACGGTGCCAGCATTCCGCTCGCGCAGCCATTGTCATGCGCGACTGGTTGAATCGTGCTACCGCCAGTACCCTGCAGCGATCCTTCCGCGAAAGTGCTGGTGGCCCCCAGTTCCGCGAGCGATACGAAAACCTCGGGGCGATGCCGGATACACGCCTTTTGATCCACCAATTCGATCATGTCCGGCTCGCTTTGCAGGAGTTTTGCTGCGAGCGCGACGATTTTCGCCCTGAGATCCCTGGCTGCTGCCAGGGCGGCACCACCGGCGACCAGCGTGGTGCGCTGCCCCTGCGATCCGCCGTCGAAGCCGCCCACATCGGTGTCGGGTTCGGATATCAACACTTCCCGCGGATCGACGCCGAGTTCCTGGGCGACGATCTGCCGTATGCCGGTCTCCACTGAGCCGCTGCCGTTGTCGTTGGCTCCAGTGACCACCGCGACGGATCCGTCCTCCTGAAGTTTGACTGTCGCCGAGCCCGGCAACGGATTGGTCGGCCAGATGGCAGGGGAGATGGCGATGCCGTGGAAAGGGCGCTTGCCTGCTTGGGCGACGTCCCAGGGCGCGATGGCCTCGATCGCGTCAAACTGCTTGCGAAGGATATCCGCATCCTCGAGCGTCTGGCCGTTCGACATGCGGTCGCCGGACTGGAAAAGGTGGCGCAAGCGATACTCACGACGGTCGATCCCAAGCTCCGCCGCGATGTGATCCATGTGGTTCTCAAGCGCGAAGTACATCGGAACGCCTGTCACGCCACGCATTGCAGCGGTCGGAGCGGCATTGGTGTAGACAAGCCTGCCCACGGCCCTCAGTTTGCCGACGCGATAATTGATGGCGGCGAAATGGAACGGAAAGCACGTCAGGAAGGACATTTCGCCGGTGTAGGCGCCGTTGTCCATGTAGCACTCGACATCGCGGGCCAGAATGTTTCCTTCGGCGTCCAACGCCGACCTGAACTTGATGAGCGTGGCTTCCCGGCAGGGCGCGGTGACCATGTCTTCATGGCGGGTGTTGACAATCTTGACCGGTCGCCCGCGAGAAGCCTTGGACAGGGCGATGGCGTAGGGCTCGACGCTATAGTCCAGTTTGCCGCCGAAACCGCCGCCATAGGGGTGGCCGACGACGCGGACTTTGGAAATCGGAACGTCGAAAAACTGGCTAATGCGACCGCGCACGTTGTAAGGCCATTGGCTGCCCGTATGCGCGATATAGCGCCCGCCTCGGTAGAGGCCGACCGCGTTTCGCGGTTCGATATAGGCTTGATACTGCCGCTGCGTCGAATAGACGTCCTCGACCACCCGGGCAGCCCGCGCAAACTCGGCGTCGACCTGTGCGTCCGTGCCGAGGGTGACGGATTCCGCAGCAATGTTTCCATAGCGCGGATACTCTCCGCCTTCGCCCCCCGACGCCATGCGATAGCTTTTAAAGTCGGGATGGATAAGCGGGGCACCCGGCGCAATGGCATCTTGGATGGTGCAGATGGCCGGGGTCGGCTCGATTTCGACAATGATGGCGTCGAGGGCGCGCAGGGCGCACTCCACCGAATCCGCCGCCACCGCCGCGATCGGCTCGCCGACATAACGCACCACATCGCGCGCGAACATCGGCGTATCGCGTATGATCCATCCGCCAAGCACGTCGGGTG
>SWBZ01001853.1_pt1 | contig 13307 bp, 9 predicted proteins | sample 4693031 | NCBI WGS metagenome assembly SWBZ01 (sample SAMN10267274, study PRJNA491770) | bioreactor metagenome | isolation source: DHS bioreactor inoculated with | place: Japan: off Shimokita Peninsula
CCACGCCGACATAGCCGCCGAGCACGTCCTCCAGCACACGCTCGGCCGGCCGGTCGAAGGGGTGACCGTGGCCGCCGCCGCCGCCGGTCTCCATGCGCAGGATGTCGCCACGCACCAGACGGTTGCCGTCCGACAACGGCGCAAGAACCCGCTCGCGCTCGGTGCCGGGATTGACCGTGGCGCGCCCGACGCCACCGCCCATCCCGCCATCGATGCCCCAGGGCGGGTTCTTGACGCTGTCGATGCGCACGGCAAGCACGGCATCCTCGGCGAGGATCTCGTATTCGCGCACGATTCCACAGCCGCCTCGGTAGCGGCCGGGTCCGCCGGAATCGGGCACGACGCCGTAGCGCAGGAGCCGCACCGGATAGCCGAGTTCGAGGAACTCGACGGGATAGTTCTCCTGGGCGACGAAATAGACGGCGTCGATGCCGTCGGCGTTGGGCCTGGCGCCGTAGCCGACACCGATACCGTCGGCGAGCAGGAAACGTTCCAACTGGCCGGCCTCGGTGCGGAAATTACCGCGCATGATGGAAATCACATAGGCCGAGTTGGCGGCCGGCGCACCGCCGCCGGCGACGTTGACGAGGCCGTTCATGGCCGACAGGACACGCATCGTGGTCAGGCCGCGCATGCCGAGCGGGGCCGGAAAGCGCGGCATCAAAAGCGAGCCCTCGCGCAGGCGCACCTCGTCGATCGCGTCCGGCCCGCCCGCGTTGCACACCTGGCCCGCATCGCCGCCGAGATAATAAAGCCCGAGCGCCATGCCGGGCACGCCGCGATTCATGATGTAGTTCACCGGACCCGGCGCCTGGTCGTCGGTTTCGCCGGCATCGAAGACGAAACGATCCTCGCCGTCCCCGCCCTTTTCCCGGGTCAGGGCGAACCGGATCTTGAACGGCCCGTTGCCGTGGCCGTCGCCGTCAATGGCGTCGGTGAAGCGGTGGGTGCCATAGTCGAAGGTTTCGGCGAGCCTCTCGCGCACCAGGCGCCGGGTGCGGGCCAGCAACTGGGCGAGCGCGTCGGAAAACACGTCCGGACTGAACCTGCCGACGATTTCGGACACACGTCTGACACCCAGCTCCACGCTCGCCATCAAGGCGCGCATGTCGCCGACGCTCTGCTCGGGGAAGCGGGAGTTGCGGTGAAAGATCGAAAGCGTGGCCTCGTTGGTCACGCCACCGTCGATCAGCTTGGTGACGGGGATGATGATGCCTTCCTGGAAGATCTCGGTCGCGTCGGGGCTGATCGAGCCCGGACGGATGCCGCCGATATCGGCGAAATGCGCCCAGCTCATCACGAAGGCGCAACGCCTGCCGTCTTGGAACACCGGCGCCAGCAGCACCTGATCGTTGGAATGCGAAACCGCGCCGCGCGAGCCGTAGCAATCATTGTACCAGTAGAGATCGCCGGGCTTCATCGTGTCGGCGGGAAACGCCTCCAGCACGGGGCCCGTCATGTCGCCGAAGATCGGCACCATCGAGCCGACCGCCATGACGCCATCGGCATCGAACAAGGCGGTATAAAAATCCTTCTTCTCGCGGATGAAGGCCGAGATCGCGGTGCGTTCGAGCAGCGCCTCCATCTCCGACTGGGCCGCCGCGATGGCGCCGCGGATAATCTCGAGCGACACCGGATCGCAAGTCCGGCCGGCCTCCGCGGCCCGGTTCTGCTGTTCAACGGATTGAAGCATCGTTTCCTTCCTCGAAGATCCTGCCGGACGGGTTCCGTCAGATCGTGACGACGACATTGCCGATGGCGCCTTTTTCGACATGGGCGTGGGCGGCGGCGATTTCGGTGAGCGGATAGGTCTCGGCGATCGCGACCGTCAGCCGGCCGGCCGCCGCGAGTTCGGCCAGACGCCGCTCGCCGGCCCGGCGCGCTTCCGCGGGAATGGCGAAACCCTGGATGAAGCGCAGATTGGCGCCCTGGTTGGCAAAGGCGTAATAGGGCAGCACCGGTTCCGGCTCGCTTGTCGACGAATATGACGCAATCGTGCCGTTTGCCTTCAGGACGGCGATGTCGGTGCGGTGGTTGGCGCCGAAATCGACCTCCACCACCCGGTCGACGCCGGTCCCGCCGGTCAGCTCCATCACCCGCGCGGCGACATTCTCGCGATGACGGTCGATCACATGCGCGGCGCCGGCGGCGCGCGCATGGTCAGCGCCCTGCCCGCTTCCCGCCGTGCCGATGACACGCGCGCCGGCGGCGGTGGCGATCTGCACGGCCATGTGGCCGACGGCCCCCGCGGCCCCGTTGACGAGGATCGTCAGGCCCGCGACCGGCCCGTCGGCATGGACGGCGCGATGCGCCGTCATCGCCGGCACGCCGAGACAGGCGCCCGCCGCAAAGTCGAATTCATCGGGCAGGTGGACCGCCTGCGCGGCGGGAAGCGCGATCAGCTCGGCGGCGCTGCCGAACGGCCGGCCTGCCTCGCCATAACCGCCTTGCGCGTTCCACAGCCACACCCGTTCGCCGATCCGCACCCGGTCGACGCCCGGCCCGACATCGACGATCTCGCCGGCGCCGTCGGTATGGGGGATGACGAGCGGATGCTCCATCGCCATGCCGCGCCAGCCGGCGCGACGCTTGACGTCGGCCGGGTTGATGCCGGAGGCGCGCACGCGCACCAGCACCTCGCCCGGCCCGGGAGCCGGGTCGGGGCGTTCGCCGATTTCGAGCACCTCGGCGGCCGGGCCCGTGCGGGTGTAGAAGGCGGCGCGCATCAGGCCGTCTCCCCCGGCGCGGCCGCCCCGGCCTCGTCATAGAGATGACACGCGACGCGGCGCGTGCCGACCTGGCGCGGCGCCGGGATTTCGGCGGCGCAACGTGCGTGCGCCTTCGGGCAACGATCGCGGAACACGCAACCCGATGGCGGGTTGAGCGGGTCGGGAGCGCCGCGGCCGATCGGCAATGGCGCGTGGTCCTGGTCGGGATGGGGCACCGGCACGGCGGCGACCAGGGCCCTGGTATAGGGATGTAGCGGCTCGCGGACGATGTCCTCGGTCGGACCGTCCTCCATGATGCGGCCGAGATACATGACGATGGTACGCTCGCAGACATAACGCACCAGCGCCAGGTCGTGACTGATATAGATCGCCGTCAGGTTCAGCCGGTCGCGCACGTCGCAAAACACGTTCAAGACGCCGGCGCGCACCGACACGTCGAGCATCGAGACCGGCTCGTCGGCCACCACGAAATCCGGCTGGAGAATGAGCGCGCGCGCCATCACCACGCGCTGGAGCTGGCCGCCGGAGAGCTGGTGCGGATGGCGGTCGAGGAATTCGGCCGGATTGGGCAGGCGCACCAGTTCCAGCGCGGCGATGATGCGCTGTTCGCGCTCGGCCGCCGGGATGCGCGCGTTCTCCAGCGGTTCGGCCAGCGTGGCACGAATGGTGAAGCGCGGATTGACGGCATCGAACGGGTTCTGGAAGATCAGTTGCGCGCGGGTGCGGAACTTTTTGAGCGCTTCGCCGCGTAACGTGTTGAGATCGGCCCCGTCGAAGGTGACGGCGCCGCCGGTCGCCTCCTCCAGCTTCAGCAGCATGCGGCCCATGGAGGTCTTGCCGCAGCCGGATTCGCCCAGCAGGCCGACGCTTTCGCCGCGGCAAATGTCGAAGCTGACGCCGTCGACGGCCTTGATCAGGCGGGACTTGCCGCGCATCGCGGCCAGCGCGCCGCCGGCGCGAAAATGGAGCTGCGCATCGCGCGCGGACACGAACACCTCATGGCTTTGCTTGCCGGCAATCGTCATGCGCTGAGCCATGTCTGGGTTTTCGATCCTTCCGCGCGCAGCATGTCGGCCTCGCCGGAGCGATGGCAGGCAGCGCTATGGCCATCGGCCAGCACGTGGGTTTCCGGCACCTCGCGGCGGCATCTTTCGAGCGCGAACGGGCAGCGCGGCGCGAAACGGCAACCGGGCGGCGGCTCGACCAGGCTTGGCGGCGCGCCCTCGATCGGCACCAGCATGCCATCGGCCGCGCCCTGCAGGTCGGGAAAGGCATTGCGCAGCTCGATCGTGTAAGGGTGAGCCGGCCGGGTGATGGTCGCCGCCATCGGTCCGGCCTCGGCGACGCGGCCGGCATACATCACCACGACGCGGTCGCAGACATAGGCGACGACGGAAATGTCGTGCGTGACCAGGATTACCGAAATGCCGAGCTGCGACTGCAATTCGCGCAACTGGTCGAGAATCTGGCGCTGAACGATCACGTCGAGCGCGGTCACCGGTTCGTCGGCGATGATCAGCTTGGGATTGAGCGCCAGCGCCAGGGCGATGGCCACGCGCTGGCGCATGCCGCCAGAGAACTGGTGCGGAAAATCGCGCAGCCGGCCGGGCTCGATGCCGACCATCTCGAACAGTTCGTGCGCGCGCAGACGGGCCTGGCGCGCGCTCAGCCCGCCGCGCCGGCGCAGCACCTCGTTGAGCTGATATTCGACCGTGTAGACCGGATCGAGCGAATTCATCGCACTTTGCGGGATGAAGGCGATGTCGCGCCAGCGCAGCCTGTTCATCTCGCGCTCCGGCAAGGCTGCAATGTCGCGGCCGTCGAACAGCATCTGCCCGCCGGTGATCAGCGCGTTGTCGGCGATGACGCGGGTCAGCGCCCGCGCCACCGTGGTCTTGCCGCATCCCGATTCGCCGACAAGCCCGACGATCGCGCCGCGCGGCACGTCGAAACTGGCCCCGTCGACGGCATGGATGATGCGGCGGCCGACCTTGTAGCCGACTTCAAGATTTCGCACCGAAAGCAGGATCTCGCTCATCTGCCCAACTTCGGAAACAGGATGTTTTCATAACCGCGGGTGATGAAGAAGCCCGCGCTGACGACAAGGATGATGCAGATGCCCGGCGGCACGAACCAGTAATAGGCCTGCTTGGCGAGCGCCTGGCTGGCGAAGGCGTCCTGCAGCATGTAGCCCCAGCTGATCTGGCTCGGATCGCCGAAGCCGAGAAAGCTGATCGAGGCTTCGGTCAAGATCGCCCAGCCGATGGCGATCGAGCCGTAAAGGAAGGAGAGCGGCAGGATGTTGGGCGCGATGTGGCGCGTGATGATCCTGAGGTTGGAGGAACCGGCCACGCGCGCCGCCTCGACATAACCGCGCGAGCGCAGGGTCAGAACCTGGCTGCGGATGACGCGGCCGGTGTCGCGCCACAAGACCAGCGCCATGGCGAAAACCACGTTCCAGATCGACGGCTCCAGGAACGCCGCCAGCACGATGACGAAAGGCAGGAACGGAATACCGAAGGCGATGTCGGCCAGCCGCATCAACAGCGCGTCGATCCAGCCGCCGAAATAGCCCGATACGAGGCCGACGATCGAGCCGATCAGCGCGACCATCAAGGCCGCCGTGACGCCGATCAGCAGCGCGGAGCGGCTGCCGTGAACGATCTGCGAAAAGATGTCCCGGCCAAGACTGGTGGTGCCAAGCACGTACCCCTGCTCGCCGGGTCTCAGATCGGCGGCGAGATCGAACTCCTCGGTGTAGAGGATCTCGGTCGGATCGTAGGGCGCGATCTGGTCGGCGAAGATCGCGGTCAACACGAAGACGGCGTAGATTGCCAATCCGGCGACGGCGAACGGATCATTGGTGGGCAGACGCAGCGCGCCGAACAGGCGCGAGACGAGACCGGGGCGGGCGATGGCGGTTTCAGACATGCGTCACCCTGGGATCAAGCAATGCATAGAGCAGGTCGGCGATCAGGTTCATCAGGATGACCACGATCGCGATCATCAGGAACGCGCCCTGGGCGAGCGGGTAGTCGGAGGCGGAGACCGCATTGACCAGTTCGCGACCGAGCCCCGGCCAGGAAAATACCGATTCGACCACGACATTGCCCTGGAGCTGGTAACCGACGGCGATGGCGAAGGAGGTCATCACCGGCAACAGCGCGTTGCGCGCGGCATGGCGCACGACCACGGTCCAGTTGGACAGGCCCTTGATGCGCGCCATGGTCACGAAATCCTCCTTCATGACATCGAGCATGTTGGAGCGCATCAAAAGCAGCGGCAGGCCCTGGCTGTAGATGGCGAGCGTCAGCGCCGGCAGGGCCAGATGCGACAGGAAATCGGACGAGGTGTAGAGCCCCAGCAGGCTGCCGTGATCGGTGCCGGCCGAGCGCGTGCCGCCGGCGGGGAACCAGCCGAGCCAGAAGGAGAAGATCGCCAACAGCACCATGCCGAGCCAGAATTCCGGCATGGCGCGCGTCGTCAGGACCACCGGGATCGCCGCCTGTTCGACCGCGCTGCCGCGCCGCCAGGCGAGATAGGCGCCGGCCAAGACGCCGAACACGTAGGCGATGATCAACGAGGTGAAGGTGAGGATGAGCGTGTTGGGCAGCAGGGCCAGGATGCGTTCGGCGACCGGCTCGCGATAGCGGAAACTCTGGCCGAGCTCACCCTGCACCAGATTGGCGAGATAGATGAAATATTGCTCCCATAACGGCTTGTCGAGGCCGAACTGGGCCATCAGGGCGAGTTGTTGCTCCTCGGTGAAGGTCGGGTCGATATAGGCCGCCATCGGATTGCCGGGCATCAGGCGGAACATCAAAAACAGGATCGTCACGACCGCCCACAGCACGAGGCCGAGCTGAAGGGTCCGGCCGACCGCCGCCTTAAGCTGAAACATTCCCCAAGCACTCCCGTGGTGACGTCGGAACGGCCCCGCCGAGCAGGCCGTGCCGGAACGGATCCGGCACGGCGCCTCGGTCTCTACTGGGCGTATTCTTCCTTCTGGTCGCCCGGATAGTGCAAGCGGTCGCCCTCGAGCGTGTAGCCCGCCTCATCGAGGATCGCCTTGGCAAGGTCCTGACCGGCCTTGAAATTCTCGACCACGGCGGCGTCGTGCCAGAATTCGAGCGCCGGCGACACGACCGAGTTCGACGCCTCGGCGAAGCCCTTGAACGCCGCCTTGACGATCAACCGCCGGTCGACCGCCGCCGACAGAGCCCGGCGGAACGCCGCGTCGTTGAAGGGCGCGCGGCGCTCGTTGAAGGCGAGATAACGGAAGCCGATATCGACGGTCGACACGACATTCAGGTCGCCATCGGCCTCGGCGGCGTCGATCAGCACCTGCGGATCGCCGGAGAACTCGCCGATGAAGTTGATCTCGCCGGAGCGCAGCATGCCGAGCGCGGCCTCGACATTGGGAACGATGCGCAGGATCCAGCGGTCCGCCTTCGGCGCGTTGAAGTGATCCTTGTTGGCCGACAGGACGATCTCCTCGTTGGTCAGCCAGCGCTCGAACTTGAAGGGGCCCGAGCCGATCGGTGTGTCTTCCTGATAGCTCTCGGCGTTTTCCTCCTTGGTCTTGAGGTCCTCAAGCACCGGCTCCCACACATGTTTGGGGATCAGATTGATCTTGGCCAGGCTCGAGGTGACGAAGGACGCGGCGGGATTGTTGAGATGGAACACCAAGGTGCGGTCGTCGACGATGTCGATGCCGGCGACATTGGTGGCGAACGGCTTGTACATCGGCGCCTCGCCGCTGACGACGGCATCGAAGGAGAACTTGACGTCCTCGACCGTTACCGGCTTGCCGTCATGCCAGTTCATGCCGGCGCGCAGCTTGACCTCGATCGTCTTGTCGTCCTTCCACTCGTAGCTTTCGGCCGCCCACGGCTTGGGCAGACCGTCCGGCCCGACGCGCGCCAGCCGGTCGTAGAGCAGCTCGGTCACCCAGCTGTCGACGCCGCCGGAGATGTAGAGCGGATTGACGGCCTGCACGTTATCGCCCGAGTTGACGATAATGTCGCGCTGTTCGCCCAGCGGCTCCAGCGACATGAAGGTCCAGGTGTTGCGGATGCCGATGCCGCTCTGGTTGACGACCGAGTCCGGCTTCCACACCGTCTTGTCGTAGGCGAAGGTCGACTTGGGGTGTACCAGCATCATGTTGGGCTGGTCGGCGGCGAGGATTTCCTGCGCCTTGTAGACCAGCTGCCTGCGCTTGGCCTCGTCGATCTCGACGCGTTGCGCCTCGGCGACGGCGTCGAATTCGGGATTGGTGTAGCCGATGAAATTATAGCCCTTCTCGGCGGTCGAGGAGTGGAACAGATTGTAGACGATCTCGTCCGGGTCGGAACGCTCGGGGCGGCCGACCATCTGCCAGGCGGTCACGTCCCACTTGTCGCGCTGATACCAGACGATGTCGGCCATCTGCTCCCACGGCATGACGCGGACATTGACGTCGAGACCGAGCTTGCGCCATTCCTGCGCGATCAGCTGGACGGACTGAAACTCCTGCGGCTGCGCGGCCTGCGGACGGGTGAACACGTCTATGGTGCGGATCGGATCGCCCGCCAGCGCCGGGGCGGACGCAAAGAGCGTGGCAAGCGCAGTCGCCAGCGCCGCCTTGTGGATCAACTTCATCGCTTTTTCTCCTCTGGAACGGGTTCGTTGTCATTCTTGGCGGAACGCCTCAGGCGACCCGCAGGGCCTCGAAGGAATGGCCGGCCGCCATTTTCGGCGGCAGCGGATAGGCCTTCTTGGAATGGCTGAGCCCCATCGAGACCAGCGTTTCGGCATGTTTGAGGGCAGCCCGGCCGGCGTTGACGGCCGGGGCGCCGACCGCGGCCGAAACCTCGTCGCCCATATCGAGGAAGGACATGGTCATGCAGCCGAACAAAAAGGCGTCAGCCCGGTCCTCGTCCACGCAGGCGCGCGCCACGTCGATAAGGCGTTTTTTCGTCGCGACCGGGTCTTTCATCAGTTCGAGCACGGGAATGTCGGTCGCGCGCACCGAGGCCAGCTTGTCGCGCACGCCGGCGCGGATCGCGAGCATTTCCTGGCCCGCGATCAGGCTATCGAAGATGGTCAGCACACTGAATTTGTGCCCGAGCCCCGCGGCGAGCAGAAGGGAGGATTCGCACGGGCCGACGACCGGGATCGTAGCGAGTTCGCGGGCGGCCTCCAGGCCCGGATCGCCGAAACAGCCGATGATGGCGGCGTCGAAGCCGTCGCGCTCGCAGGCCATGATGCGCTCGACCGTGGCCGGCACGGACATCGCCTCTTCATAGGCCGATTCAATGGAGGCCGGACCGTCGGGCACGTCGACGACGACGACCTCGGTCCCGGCGAAGGCCCAGCCGTTGAGAAGCACCTCGCGCCGGCGCATCTCGCTTGCGCCCATCGGCCCCTTGGACATCGGCCCCGGCACGACATAGGCAATGCGCATATCCACCCCTCCCATAATTTGTTTCATTCATTGAAACAATGTTTCTTATTTCTTGAGTAAACCATATTTCTGCAATATTGCAAGAAGCGATGAACCGGCCATAATCGAACCAAAGGGAGCCTTCGCGATGAACGGCACGAACAACTACAAGATTGCCGCCGTCGATCGGGCACTCTCGGTCCTGGAAGCGCTGGCCGACCAGCCAGACCAGGGCGTCACCGCGCTGGCGAAATCGCTGGGCATGACCAAGACAATTGTGTTCAGGCTTCTGCAGACGCTGGAGGATCGCGGTTTCGTTTTCCGCGACCCCGAACGCGCGGTCTATTCGCTCGGCTACAGGGTCGGCGTGCTCGGCGAGCGGGTCGGACGCGACGGCAGTCTGTTGTTCGCCGCGCGCCCGGTGATGGACGCGCTGCGCGACCGGACGCTGGAAAACGTCAATCTGGTCGTGCGCGAAGGCCACCGCTCGCTTGTTCTGGCCACCCGGCCCGGCCACCACTCGATCCGCCTGTTCGCCCAAGCGGGCCGCAACGGCCCATTGCACGCCGGCGGCGGCTCGCTGCTGGTTCTGGCCTATGCCGACGCCAGCGTCATCGACGCCGTGCTGGCCGAACCGCTGGAAGCGTTCACCCCCTACACGATCACCGATCGCGAGAAACTGCGCGAGACGCTCGAACGCATCCGGGTCAATGGCTACAATATCGCGCTCAATGACCTCGACGAAGGCGCCTTTTCCGTCGCCGCGCCAATCTGCGGCAATGACGGCGAGGTCATCGCGGCGATCTCGGTCGCCGGCGCGGTGGCGCGTTACAATGAGGAAAAGCGCGCAATCTACCTCAAGGCGGTCCGTGACGCCGCCGCGTCGATCTCGTCGAAACTGTCGATCCACCCGTCCGACACCCATATGGTCGTACCGGTGAAATCGATCGCCTGACCAGACGGCGCGCGGCACGCGTTCAGGCGCCGCTCCCCAACCACCACCTCCGCACACCGGCCCGCCGGCGCCCCGCGACCGGCGCCGCCCGCCATGACGCGCCCGATTCGCACCGCGCCGTGCCCTGGCCCGCAAGGCTTGCGGCGGCGCGCAAGCTCTGTTAGCGTCGTCGCAATTATAAAACGTTGTTTCGATGAATAAAACATAGAGGGAGTGTTCGCATGAACGAGACCGAATCCGCGATCCTCGATGCGGTGACGCTGGACGAGCCCTGGGGACTGGTGGAGAGCTTCGCGACCTTCAAGCGCGAACACCCCGACGATGTGAACCGCGGCATGGACGAGGTCGTCTCGCGACTGCGCAAGCATGGCGTCGAGGTGACGGTGCACGAGCCGAGCCTCTATCTAAGCCTGCCGGGTACTGCCCGGGTCGAGGCGGGCGGCAAGAGCTACAGGGCCAAGCCGCCGGCCTATTGCGTCGATGCGCGCACCGGGCTTTCAGGAACGCTCGTTTATGTCGGTGCGCGCCACAACGCCATGATCACCGACATGTTCGAGCAGAAGATCGACACCACCAAGGAACTCGCCGAGCGCGTACGCGGCAAGATCGTGATCTCGGAAGGCTTCGCGAGCCCTGGTCTGGTCGCGCAATTCGAAGAGATCGGCGCAATCGGCGTGATCGGCATCAATCCCGGCGTCGATGTCCATTGGGGCATCTGCACCACGATCTGGGGCACGCCCGATCTCGACGACCTGCCGCGCAAGCCGACGATCCCGGCCGTCGCGGTCAACAAGCCGGACGGGGAAGAACTGGCAGCCATCGCCGACCAGGGCGGCAGCGTGACACTGTTCGCCGAGATGGAGGAAGGCTGGTACAGCTCCAAGCTGCCGGAGGTTTTCATCAAGGGCAGCGAAGAGCCCGACAAATACGTCTTCCTGCACGGCCATCTCGACAGTTGGGACGTCGGCGTCGGCGACAACGCCACCGGCGACGCGACGATGCTGGAGATCGCGCGCGTTCTGTGGGCCAATCGCGGCGCGTTGAAACGGTCGGTGCGGATATGCTGGTGGCCGGGCCATTCGACCGGCCGCTATGCCGGCTCGACCTGGTTTTCGGACGCCTTCGCGCTCGACCTGGAGGAAAACTGTGTCGCCCAGGTCAATTGCGACAGCCCCGGCTGCCGCTGGGCCACCGAATTCATCAACCTGACTCGGATGAGCGAAACGGAGGACTTTCTGGCCGAAGTGATCGAGGACGTCGCCGGTAAGGCGATCGAGGGCGAGCGGCCGCACCGGGCGGGCGACTATTCCTTCAACAATATCGGCATTTCCAGCTATCTGATGCTGTCGTCGACCATGCCCGACGTGCTGCGCGAGGAGAAGGGGTACTACACGGTCGGCGGCTGCGGCGGCAACATTGCCTGGCACACCGAAAACGACACGCTGGAGATCGCCGACAAGGACATTCTCTTGCGCGACATCAAGGTCTATCTGCTCGCGGTGCTGCGCAACGCCAACGCCGACATCCTGCCGTTCGACTGGCGCGCCACGACGAAGGAGTTCGCCGAAACGGTGGCGGAGTACCAGACCAAGGCCGGAGATCGTTTCGACCTGACGCCGTCGAAGCAGGCGGTCGACGATCTCGCGGACGCGCTCGAGAATTTCTACGATCGCGTCGCCTCGAAGGCGGTTGACGCCGGCAGGGCCAATAGGGTGATCCAGGATCTGGCGCGCATCCTGGTGCCGATCAACTTCACCCGCGTCAACCGGTTCCGCCACGATCCGGCGCTGACCATTCCGCCGCTGCCGTCGATCGCGGCGGCGGCCGAACTCGACCGGTTCGACGACACTACGCTCGGCTTTGCCCGGACGCAGCTCGTGCGCGGACAAAACCGCCTGATCTCGGCGCTGCGCCAGGCCCAGCGCCATATCGCGCTCGTCGCCGGCTGATCGTCCGCGGCGCGCACCACGGAGGCCGGCGCGCATGCGCCGGTCGAGCGAAGGCGAAACGTCAGATACCCGGCGGTCTATGATCGCCGGGTATTTTTTCCGCCGGCTCGGCCCTACCGGCCCCGGGGCGGGCTGCGAAGCGGGCGGCGAGCGGGCCGGCGGTCAATCCGTGGGCGACGATGCTGATCAGCACGGTCAAAACCACGCAGGCGATCAGTTCGTCGCGCCCTGGCACCGCGAAGCGTTCCAGCACGTAAAGCACGAACAGGATCGAGGCCAGGCCGCGCGGCCCGAACCAGCCCAGAAACAGTTTTTCGTAGCTGCTCAGCCCCGACCCGGCCAATGACAGCCAGATCGGCAACATGCGCACGACGGTCAGGAAGAGCACCGCGAGCGCCACCGTCTTCAGGCTGGCGTGCTGGAAGCCGAGCGGCGCCAGGACCGCGCCGAAGATCAGGAAGGTCAGCATGGTCAGCAACTGGCCTTCGCCTTCCATGAATTCTTCGATGAAGCGCGCGGAGGCGCGCAGGCTGTTGCCGAAGGCGAGCCCGCCGGTAAAGGCGGCGATGAAACCGTTGCCGCCGACCAGTTCGGCCCCGAAATAGGCGATGAAGGCGATGCTGAGGAAAAAGATGCCCTGATAGACCTCCGTCAACGTCCCGGCGCGGATGGCGACATCGAGCAGGCGCGCCGCGCCGAGTCCGATCGCCACGCCGACCAGCGGTCCGAGCATGATCTGCTTGAGCGCGAAGGCGGCGAGCCCGCCGGGCTGCTGCGCCGCGTCGATTGTGCCGGCGCCGGCGGCAAGCGTGGCCGCGACCAGCACGAGCGGCAGGGCCAGACCGTCATTGAGCCCGCTTTCGACATTGATGCCGCGGCCGATCGGCCCCGGCACCGTATCGCTGGTGACGACCGGCTGGCTGAGCGCGGCATCGGTGGGCGTGAGGATGGCGGCGACCAGCAAGGCAAGCGCCCAGGACTGATCCGGCGAAACCCATTTGGCAATCAGCGTGCCGAACAGCACGGTCAGCGGCATGCCGATCAAAAGCATGCGCAGCGGTATGACGAAGCCGCCCGACAGCGCGCGCAGGCTGATGCGCGAGGCGTCGGAAAATAGCACCAGCACCAGCGTCACCTCGGCGACCAGATGCACGGTTTGGCGTTCGCCATGCATCGGCAGGATCTCCGCGCCCGCCAGCCCGACGAGGAGTCCGGCCGCGGTGAACACCATCGGCAGGGTGATCAGCCGA
>SWBZ01001539.1_pt1 | contig 13300 bp, 6 predicted proteins | sample 4693031 | NCBI WGS metagenome assembly SWBZ01 (sample SAMN10267274, study PRJNA491770) | bioreactor metagenome | isolation source: DHS bioreactor inoculated with | place: Japan: off Shimokita Peninsula
CGTTTCTTCGGACCGGGGCCGCGCGGTGGCCGTCCCGAAGGACGCGGCCAGGCCCGGCCCGTCTCGCAGGGTTCCGGGTTCTTCATCAGCGAGGACGGCTATCTCGTCACGAACAACCATGTCGTCGACGGCGGTTCCGAATTCACGGTGATGATGGATGACGGCTCGGAGATCGACGCGACGTTGATCGGCAGCGATCCGCGCACCGACCTGGCCGTGCTCAAGGTCGCCGAGGAGCGCAAGTTCACCTATGTCGCCTTTGCCGACGACGCCAAGGTGCGGGTCGGCGACTGGGTGGTGGCCGTCGGCAATCCGTTCGGCCTTGGCGGCACCGTGACCGCCGGCATCGTCTCGGCCCGCGGCCGCGACATCGGCGCCGGTCCCTATGACGACTTCATCCAGATCGACGCCGCGGTCAATCGCGGCAATTCCGGCGGCCCGGCCTTCAACCTGAACGGCGAGGTGGTCGGCATCAACACCGCCATCTTCTCGCCGTCGGGCGGCAATGTCGGCATCGCCTTCGCCATTCCCGCCTCGATCGCCAAAGAGGTCGTCAAGGACCTGATCGAAGACGGCTCTGTCGAGCGCGGCTGGCTCGGTGTCCAGATCCAGCCGGTGACCGACGACATCGCCGAATCGCTCGGCCTGGCCGAGAACAAGGGCGCGCTGGTCACCGAACCGCAAGCCGATGGCCCCGCCTTCGCCGCCGGCATCAAGCCGGGCGACGTGATCGTCGACGTAGACGGCACGGACGTGGCCTCGCCACGCGAACTCGCCCGCCTGATCGGCGGCATGACGCCGGGCACCAAGACCGAGATCACGGTGTGGCGTAATGGCGAGAGCCAGAAGATCGCGGTTGAACTGACCGAGATGCCGGGCGTGGAAAAGCAGGCCGCGTTGCAGAACGACCAGCAATCCGAGGGCGACCTGCTGGAGAATTTCGGTCTGACGGTTACTGCCGCCGACAGCGGCGAGGGCGTGGTCGTGACCGCGGTCGAGCCGGGCAGCGCGGCCGCCGATCGCGGTATTCGCTCCGGCGATGTCGTGGTGGCGGTGAATTCCGTGCCGGTCGACAGCGCCGGCGCCGTCGAAAAGGCGGTCGCGGAAGCCTCGCGCGCCGGGCGCAAGGCGGTGTTGTTCCAGTTGCAGCGCGACGACACCAACCGCTTCGTCGCCCTGCCGGTCGCCCGCGGCTGATCGCGCATGACAGGCCGGGCGTTCGGGCTTTTGCCGGAATGCCCGCCCGCAATGGTCGACGGCACCGGGCCGCCTTGCCGCGGCCCGGTGCACGTTGCCTGACTTGTGTCGTATAAGGCCGCCATGAAGATTCTGCTGATCGAGGACGACCGCGAGGCGGCCGATTATCTTGAGCGCGCCTTGAACGAGGCCGGGCACACCGCGCACGTGGCCGGTGACGGCGAGACCGGCTTCACGCTCGCCGACGGTGGCGACTATGACGTGCTGATCGTCGACCGCATGCTGCCGCGCCGCGATGGGCTGTCGGTGGTGGCCGGTCTGAGAGCGCGGGGGCAACGCACGCCGGTCCTGATCCTGTCCGCGCTCGGCGAGGTCGACGACCGGGTGACGGGCCTGAAGGCGGGCGGCGACGATTATCTCACCAAGCCGTTCGCCATGTCGGAGCTTCTGGCCCGCATCGAGGTGCTCAACCGGCGCGCCGGCTCCGGCGACGTGGAGACCGTTTACCGGGCCGGCGACCTCGAACTCGACCGGCTGTCGCACACGGTGCGCCGCGCCGGCCGCGAGATTACACTGCAGCCGCGCGAGTTTCGCTTACTCGAATATCTGATGCGTCACGCCGGCCAGGTGGTGACCCGCACCATGCTCCTGGAAAATGTCTGGGACTATCATTTCGATCCCCAGACCAATGTCATCGACGTGCACGTGTCGCGCCTGCGCGGCAAGATCGAGAAGGGTTTCGACAAGCCGCTCCTGCACACGGTGCGCGGCGCCGGCTACATGCTGAAAGCCGGCTGACCATGCGGCTGCCGGCCATCATGAAGACGACGGCCGCCCGGCTTTCCGCGCTCTACCTGCTCCTGTTCGGTGCCTGCGCGGTGCTGCTGGTCATCTACATGACCTCGATTTCCGTGCGCATCATCGCCGCGCAGAACCAGGAAACCATCCAGGAGGAGGCGCGCAATCTCGTGCGCGCCTACGAGCGCGGCGGCATTCCCCGGCTCGTGCGTGTCGTCGAACAGCGCGCGCGCCAGCCCGGCGCCAATCTCTATCTGATCGCGGATCCCAATGGCCGCATCCTGTCGGGCAATGTCGAAAGCCTGCAGCCGGGTGTGCTCGAGCTGGAAGGCTGGACCCAGCGCCCCTTCGCCTACGAGCGCTATGGCGATGCCGGGCTTGGCCAGCGCGCGCCGGCGCCCGAGGCCGCGCGCGGAGGCTTGCCGCATACAGCCATGGCGCTGGTCATCCGCCTGCCCAACCGCATGATCCTGCTTGTCGGCCGCGACCTCGGCGAGCCGGAGCGTTTCCGCCGAGTGGTCCAGCGTGCGCTGATCCTGGCGCTCGCCTTCATGGGCATCGGCGCCTTTCTGATCTGGTTTTTCGTCGGCCGCGCCGCGCTGCGCCGCATCGATTCGATTTCCGCGGCGAGCCAGCGCATCATGGGCGGCGATCTTTCCGGCCGGCTTCCCGTCAGCGGGGCAGGGGACGAATTTGACCGGCTTTCCGCCAATCTCAACGCCATGCTGACGCGCATCTCGGCCCTCAACGAGGGGCTGAAACAAGTGTCCGACAATATCGCCCACGACCTGAAGACGCCGCTGACCAGGCTGCGCCAGCGCGCCGAATCCGCCCTTGCCGGTTCCAAGGACGAGGTCGCGCTGCGCGAGGCGCTGGAGGCGGCGATCGCGGAATCGGACCAGTTGATCCGCACCTTCAACGCCATCTTGATGATTTCGCGGCTGGAAGCCGGCTATTCGGCCGAATCGACCGACAGGATCGATCTCGCCGGCATCATCGCCGACGTGGCTGAGCTCTACGAGCCGGTCGCCGAGGAGCGCGGCGTCGCTCTCGAAACCCGGATCGCCAAGCCGCAAACCGTGATGGCCAACCGCGAGCTCGTCGCCCAGGCCTTGTCAAACGTTGTCGACAACGCGATCAAGTACTGTGCGGGACACGCCGCGGCGCCGGCCGTGTCGATCGCGCTGGACAAGGCGGACGGGGAGGTGCGCATCGTGATCGCAGATAACGGGCCGGGCATTCCCGCCGAGGACCGCGAGCGCGCCACCGAGCGGTTCGTGCGGCTCGAGGCAAGCCGCACCCAGCCGGGCTCCGGCCTGGGGCTGAGCCTGGCCCGCGCCGTCATGACTTTTCATCGCGGGCGCCTCGAACTTGCCGACGCCGATCCCGGCCTGGAGGTCGCGATGGTCTTTCCCGGCACGGGGGCGGCATTGTGAGCGCCGCTGCGAACGAACCGATCAACGGCCGCGCCTGGTTCGGCGCGCCGGCGCGCGCGATCAAAGCACCGTCGGCCGAAGAGGCAGCCGAGCAGCTCGAAGCGCTCGGCGACTGCGCGCGCGAGGCCGATCTGCCGCGACTGGCCGCGCTTGCCGGCTCCGACACGCCGCTCGCCGCCTTTCTGACTGGGGTCTTTGCCCTGTCGCCCTATCTGCGCGATGTCGCCCGGCGCGAGCCGGCGATCCTGGAGCGCCTGTTCGACCAGGCTGCGGATGCAAGGCTGGAGACCCTGTTCGGCGAGATCGACAATGTCGCGCACGGCGACGGGGCGACCGAGGCCGGCCTGATGGCGGCATTGCGCCGGCTGAAGGCCGAGGCGCATTTCCTCATCGCGTTGTGCGACATTGCCGGTGCGTGCGACACGCGCACCACCGTGATGCGGTTGAGCCGCCTGGCCGACGCGGCGATCGGCGCCGCGGTCCGCTTCCTGCTGCGCGAGGCGCACGACAAGGGCAAGCTCGCTTTGCCCGATCCGGACGATCCCGAAACCGGCTCGGGCTGGATCCTGCTTGGGATGGGCAAGCTCGGCGCGCACGAGCTCAACTTCTCCTCCGACATCGATCTGATCGCCTTTTTCGATCCGGAGGCGCCGGCGATCGGCGACCCTTATGAGGCGACCGACCTGTTTTCGCGGCTGACCCGGCGGCTGGTGCGCATCCTGCAGGACCGCACCGAGCACGGCTACGTCTTCCGCACCGACCTGCGCCTGCGCCCCGATCCCGGCTCGACCCCGCTCGCCATTCCGGTCGAGGCCGCGCTCAACTATTACGAAAGCCGCGGGCAGAACTGGGAGCGCGCGGCCATGATCAAGGCGCGGCCGGTCGCCGGCGACCGCGAGGTGGGCGAGCGCGTGCTCAAGGAACTGACGCCCTATGTCTGGCGCAAATATATGGATTACGCCGCGATCGCCGACGTCCATTCGATCAAGCGCCAGATCCACGCCCACAAGGGCCATGGCGAGATCGCCGTGCGCGGCCACAACGTCAAGCTCGGCCGCGGCGGCATCCGCGAGATCGAGTTCTTCGTCCAGACCCAGCAACTGATCGCCGGCGGCCGGTTCCCTGAACTGCGCGGACGCGAGACCGTGGCGATGCTCGCCTGCCTGTCCGATCGCGGCTGGATATCGGGCGAGGCGCGCGACACGCTGTCGGCGCGCTACTGGTTCCTGCGCGATATCGAGCATGCGCTGCAGATGATGACCGACGAACAGACCCACACACTGCCGGAAGACGACGACGGGCTCGAACGGGTGGCGCGGCTGCGCGGTTTCGCCTCCGCCGACGATTTCTCGAGCGCGTTTCGGGACGCGCTCAAGGATGTCGAAGACCACTATGCCGCGCTGTTTGAAAGCGCGCCGCAGCTTTCCAGTGGCGTCGGCAATCTCGTCTTTACCGGCGACGTCGACGATCCCGGCACCCTGGAAACGCTGAGCAATCTGGGCTTCGAGCGGCCGAGCGACATTTGCCGCGTGATCCGCACCTGGCATTTCGGCCGCTACCGCGCCACCCAGTCGGCCGAGGCGCGCGAACGGCTTACCGAGCTGACGCCGGCGCTGCTGGAGGCCTTTGGCGCCACCAAGCGGGCCGACGAGGCGATCCTGCGCTTCGACGAGTTCATGCGCGGCCTGCCGGCCGGCATTCAGCTTTTCTCGCTGCTGCAGTCCAATCCCGGCCTTTTGCGGTTGCTTGCCACCATCATGGGCGCCGCGCCACGCCTTGCCGCCATCATCACCCGCCGTCCGCACGTCTTCGACGGCCTGCTCGATCCCGGCCTGCTGTCGGAACTGCCCAACAAGGCCTATCTCGCCGCCAGGCTCGAGGCTTTCCTGCACGGCGCCGTCGCCTACGAGGAGACGCTCGACCGGTTGCGCATTTTCGCCGCCGAACAGAAATTCCTGATCGGCATGCGGCTTTTGACCGGCGCGATCGACGCGACCCGCGCCGGCAAGGCGTTTTCCGATCTCGCCGATCTGACGATCGGTGCCGCGCTCGACGCGGTTTCGGCCGAGTTCGCGACCCGGCACGGCACGGTTTCCGGCGGGCGCGTTGCCATTGTGGGCATGGGCAAGCTCGGCAGCCGCGAATTGACCGCCGGTTCGGATGTCGATCTGATCCTGCTCTACGACCACGACGAGACCGCCGAGGAGTCCTCGGGCGCCAAGCCACTTGCGCCCTCGCACTATTTCGCCCGCTTCACGCAACGGCTGATCGCCGCGGTCTCGGCGCCGACGGCCGAGGGCGTGCTCTACGAGCTCGATCTGCGCTTGCGGCCGTCCGGCAACAAGGGGCCGGTCGCCACTCATATCGACGCCTTTCGCAACTATCAGCGCAAAGAAGCCTGGACCTGGGAGCGCATGGCGCTGACGCGCGCGCGCGTCGTGGCCGGCGATGCCGCATTCGGCGAAGCGGTTGCCGCGGAAGTCGAGACGCTGCTCGCGATGCCGAGCGAACGGCGCAAGGTGTTTGCGGACGCGCGCGAGATGCGCGCCCTGATCGAGGAGGAAAAGCCGCCGCGCGGCCTGTGGGACCTGAAACTCGTTCCCGGCGGTCTGATCGATCTCGAATTCATCGCCCAGACGGCCGTGCTGACTGGCGGCCTGGCCGGCGACGGTGCCCGCACGACCGCGACCGCTGACCTGCTCTCCCGCCTTGGACCGGAGTTCTGCGCGCCGCAGATGCGCGACGAGCTGGTCGAGGCGTTCGCCCTGTTCATGGGGCTTACCCAGGTGGCGCGGCTTTGCCTGACCGGAGAGATCGACCCGGACGACCTGCCGCCGGGGCTCGCCGATCTAATGCTGCGCAACACCGACCTGCCCAGCCTCAAGGTACTGGAAGCGCATATCGAAGAAACGTCACGGCGTGTTCGCACCCATTTCGACACGCTGTTTCGTGGGACGCATGGCTGACCAACGGGATGCGTGGCCATGCCCCGACAGCATCGGGGGCGACCATCCAAAGGAGCAAACGATGAAGACCAGAACCAATGCGGCGATGACCTTCCTGGCCTTGGCCGGGCTGCTCGGCGCCGCCACTGCCCAGGTCCAGGCCCAGGACGACGACATGCGCCAGGGCTGGAAGGGCGGCCACGGCATGCGCCTGGAACACGCCGACGCCGACCAGAGCGGCGACCTCACCTTCGAGGAATATGCTGCCACGATCGATGCCAGGCTGGCCAATGCCGATGCTGACGGAGACGGCCGGATGACGGTCGGCGAGATTGCCGACGAGATCGTGCGCATCCGCGCCGAACGCCAGGCGCGGCGCCTGATCCGACGTTTCGACGTCGATGGCGACGGCGCCTTGACGGCCGACGAAATCGACAACCGTCAACGCAAGATGTTCGCGCTTCTCGACCGCAACGACGACGGCGTCATCGACCGTTCGGAGATGCCCAGGCGCGGCAAGCACCACCACCGCCGGCACCGCCCGGAATAGTCAAAGCTAAATGCCCGGGTGCCCCCGGCGCCCGGGCATTGCCGCGGCCCCCGCCACCGGCGGCCTCACGCCGCCATCTTCAATTCCGCGACCGGTATGCGCACCGATACGATCGTGCCTCGGCCCTGGGTCGACTTGATCTTCAGCGAACCGCCATGCATTTCGGTGAGCGAGCGCGAGATCGCCAGGCCGAGCCCCGAGCCGCGATGGCTCTTGGAGAACTGGTTTTCGACCTGTTCGAAGGGACGCCCGAGTTTTTTCAGTGCGTCGCGCGGGATGCCGCAGCCATTGTCTTCGATCGACAGCACCAGCGCGCCGCCGGCCTTGCGCGCCCGCACGCTGATGCGCCCTCCCTGTCCGGTGAACTTGACCGCGTTCGACAACAGGTTGAGCGCGATCTGCTTGACGGCCCTGCGGTCGGCCTGAAGCGTCGTGGCCTGGGCGATATTGGTCTCGATCTCGATCGCCTTTTCCGACGCCTGGACCGAAATCACCCGCACCGCCTCCGCCATCAACGCGGCGAGCTCGATCTCCTCGCGCTGCAGCGAGAACTGCCCGGCCTCGATTTTGGACATGTCCAAGATGTCGTTGATGACGCCGAGTAGGTAGTTGCCGCTGGCGTGAATGTCGCGGGTATATTCCTCGTAGCGTTCCGAGCCGAGGGGGCCGAACAGGCTCGACTGCATCAGTTCCGAAAAGCCGATGATGGCGTTGAGCGGCGTGCGCAGCTCGTGCGACATGTTGGCCAGAAATTCTGATTTCGCCCGGTTGGCGGCCTCGGCGCGCTCGGTTTCGCGCATATATTTCCGGTTGAGGTCGACCAGCTCGCGGGCGCGCTCTTCCTCCGCGCGTCGGGCCAGGCTCAGATCGTGGATCGTCGCCATCAGCCGGCGCTCGCTTTCCACCAGCTTTTCCTGATGGAGTTTCAACTGCGTGATGTCGGCGCCGACCGACACCGTGCCGCCGTCCTTGGTGGGAAGCTGGTTGACCTGCAGCCAGCGCCCGTCGGCCAGTTGGCGTTCGAAGGTCGCGCCGCCGCCGCGGCCCTGCGGGCTCACCAGCTTGCGCTCGAAGGCGTAGCCGTTCATGCTCGCTTCGAGATTGGCCCGCGACGTGCCCGACACGACCTGCGAGGCGGACAGGCCCATCTGCTCCTGGAACTTGGTGTTGCACATCACCAGCCGGTCGTTCAGGTCCCACAGCACGAAGGATTCCGAGATGCTTTCGATAGCGGTGCGCAGCCGCATGTCGGCCTGTTCGGACTGGCGCGCCAGATTGTGTTGCTCGGTGACGTCGACGGCGATGCCGATCAGGTGGACCTCGGAAGAATCGGGGTCGATGACCTGGGCCCTGGCCCGCATCCAGACCCAGTGCCCCTTGGCGTGCCGCATGCGAAAGATCTGATCGACCTGATCGATTTCGCGCGAGACGATGCGGTTGGCAAGCCCGAACAGATCGCCGTCGTCGGCGTGGATGATCCCGGCGACGTCGCCGAAGGACAGCATGTCCTCGCACGGTTCGTAGCCTAGCATGTCGTACATCGAGCGTGACCAGTACATCTTGCCGCGGCCCATGTCCCAGTCCCACAGCCCGCAGCGTCCGCGTACCAGTGCCAGGTCGATGCGCTGGTGCGCCTCGTTGTAGATGCGGTCGGCGGCCTGGGCGCGGGCGGCCTGGCTGAAATAGGCGTAGAGCACGACGATCAGCACGCCCGATGTGATCACGAACAAGGTGACGTTGAGCGACACGGCGCGGCGCCATTCGGCCAGCATCCTGTCGCGCGGCAACAGCGCGGCCGTGGCGCCGCGATTGTCGTCAAGCAGCCGGACTGTGGCCAGCCATGGTTCGCCCCCGATCGTCACCGCCATCACGCCGGCCCGCTCGCCGAACAGAAACAGAGGCTGTCCGGCCGAAATCAGCTCTTCCAGCGACTTGCCGGTCCATGACAGCAACTCGGGCGTCGCCGCCACCACCTGGAAGCGCCCGTCGGTAATCAGCAGCGCGTGCTGGTTGCGCAGCGCGGCGAGCGGTGCCGAACGCTCCAGGAAGACCTGGCTCACACCGTGCGGCTGCGGATCGTGGCGCGACGCCTCGATGGCACTGGCGATCTGCGCGGCGCCAAGGCCGAGCATCATGCGCGCGCTGCGCTCGATATCTTCGCGCCACGACATCAGCGAGGTCGCCCGCGCAGCCGCCACGATGACGAGAAAGACGATGATCAGGGTGGGGATCGAACGACGCAGATAGGGTTCGGCGGCGATCAGCCGTTCATAGGCGGGTGCCGCGATGATGCGCGCGTTACCCGAAAGCCCGCGCATCGGTCGACGGCGCCCCGTTCGCCGCACAAAAATATCCGCCTCGGGCGCGCCACGCGCGTCCGCCTTCGCCATAGGCTTCTCGCCTCTCGATTTCCCCGAAAAGATCCGGCTACGCCGCACGCCCGAATCGCTATTAAAGAATCAAACGCGATTCGCCTTGTCCAGTGCCTGGAGGCGAAATTCGTAAAATTTTAAGGTTTTGCGGGCAGCCGACCGCGCGCTCAGGCCAGCGTTCGCTCGACGATGTCGCGCAGATCCACCGACAGGCCGTCGGCCGAGACCATCCGCAACAGCGCTTCGCGCGCCACCGCCTTGCGTTCGGGTTCCAGCGATCGCCACGACCGCAGTGCCGTTGCCAGCCGGGCGGCGACCTGCGGGTTCTTGCGATCGACCGCAAGGACGATGTCGCCAAAGAAGCGGTAGCCTTCGCCGTCGGCGCGATGAAACCCGGTCTGGTTGGCGCTGGAGAAGGTTCCAACCAGGGCGCGCAGCCGATTGGGGTTGGCGATCGAGAACGCCGGGTGATCGGCCAATGCACGCACCGCCTCGAGGGTCTCGGGTCCGGGCGCCGCCGCCTGAATCTGGAACCATTTGTCGAGCACCAGCGGGTCGTTGCGATAGCTGCGCTCGAAACTGGCCAACGCCTCCGTCGTTTCCGCGGCGCCGGCGTGGCGGTTGACCAGCACTGCGAGCGCGGCCGCCCGGTCGGTCATGTTGGTCGCTCCGGCATAGTGGCGTGCCGCCCGCGTCGCGTCGTGCGAGCCCGTTGCCAGATAGTCGAGCAGCACGTTCTTCAAGGCCCTGCGTCCCGCGCTCTCGGCGTCGGGACTGAATGGTCCGGCGTCCGACATTGCCGCGTGCAGCGCTTCGAAGCTGGCGCCATGCGCGTCCGCGATCGCTCGCACCAGCTGGGTCCGCGCGCTCAGGATCGCGTCGGGGTCGATATTGCTGCCCATCTCGCGGGCAATGTCGGCTTCGCTCGGCAGGGTAAGCGCCAGCGCCCGGTAGGCCGGTTCCAGTGCGTCGTCCGCGGCGAAGTCGCCACACAGCGCGACGAGGTCGTCGGGCATGGCGGTGTCGCGGCCGCCGCGAATATGGCGCGCGCTGCGGATCAGCGTATCGATCAGCAGGCCGTTGAGCGCCTGCCAGCGGCCATAGGGGTCGCCGTCGTGGCGCGCCAGGAACAGCCGGTCGGCGCGCTTTTCCTCGACCGACAGTGTCACCGGCGCGGAAAAGCCCCGATTGAGGGACAGCCGCGGCCGTTTCGCAATCCCCTGGAACCGCAGCCGGTGCTTGCGTTTGCGCAGGTGGATGACACCGTCCCTGACGGTTGCGCCCTCGACATGGTCCCAACCCATGTCCTCGCCGTCCAGACCGACCAGACCGAAGGCCAGCGGAATATGCATGATGCGTTTGCGGCTCTCGCCCGGCGTTGGCGGAACCGACTGCTCGATCTCCAGAATCAGTTCCTTGTCGGCGGCCGAATAGGTGGCCTTGGCGGTCACGTTGGGCGTGCCGGCCTGCTGGTACCACAGGAAGAACTGCGACAGGTCCTGGCCGGAGGCGTCCTCGAACGCCTTGACGAAATCCTCGACCGTCGCGGCCTCGCCGTCATGGCGCTCGAAATAGATATCCATGCCTTGCCGGAACGCGTCTGCGCCGAGCACGGTGCGGATCATGCGCACCACTTCCGATCCTTTTTCGTAGACGGTTGCGGTGTAGAAATTGTTGATCTCGCGATAGCGGCGCGGTCGCACGGGGTGGGCCAGCGGTCCCTGATCCTCGGGAAACTGGTGTCCTTTCAGGAGTCGGACCTCGGCGATGCGCTTGACCGCGCGCGAGCGCTGGTCGGCGGAGAATTCGTGGTCGCGATAGACGGTCAGCCCCTCTTTCAGGCAAAGCTGGAACCAGTCGCGGCAGGTGATCCGGTTTCCGGTCCAGTTGTGAAAATATTCATGCGCGATGATCGCCTCGATATTGGCGAAGTCGGCGTCGGTGGCGGTATCTTCGTCGGCAAGCACATATTTGTCGTTGAAGATGTTGAGGCCCTTGTTTTCCATCGCGCCCATGTTGAAGTCCGAGACGGCGACGATGTTGAACACGTCGAGATCGTATTCGCGTCCGAATGCCGTTTCGTCCCAGATCATCGAGCGTTTCAGCGCGTCCATGGCGTAGGCGGTACGGTCCTGTTTGCCGTGCTCGACATAGATGCCGAGTTCGACCGACCGGCCCGAGCGCGTGACCAGCCTGTCCTTGACGACCGCGAGGTCGCCGGCGACGAGGGCGAACAGGTAGGACGGCTTGGGATAGGGGTCGTGCCAGACGGCGAAATGGCGGCCGTCTGGCAGCATGCCGGTTTCGCCCGGATTGCCGTTGGACAGCAACAGCGGCGCCGATCGCCGGTCCGCCTCGATGCGTACCGTGTAGACCGACAGGATGTCCGGCCGATCGAGGAAATAGGTGATGCGACGGAAACCCTCGGCCTCGCACTGGGTGCAGTAGACGCCGTTGGAGCGGTAGAGGCCCATCAGCGCATGGTTGCTGGCCGGCGCGAGCCGGGTTGTGACGGTGAGGGTGAAGCGAGGGGCCGCAGGCAACGCATGCACGCTCAGCCGGTCGGGCGAAACCGTGTGGCCGTCCTCGGTGACGGGCTTGCCGTCGATCTCCAGCGAGACCAGTTCGAGCCCGTCGCCTTCCAGCACCAGGGGGGATTTTCCCGCCCGCACCCCGGCGCGCCGTTCGATGGTCAGCGAGGCGATCACGATCGTCTGTTCGGGATCGAGCCGGAACGTCAGGTTGGTCGTCGGAATCAGATAGTCGGAGGGTGTATATTCCTCGAGCTTGAAAACCTGACCGCTATCCGAACGCATGCGCCGACCTTTCCCTGGAATGCGCCACGGCCGTTGCCGGTGTCGGCAGGACGTGGCACAAGAAATTCGCTCGTCTGCCCTTTACACGACACGGCGGCTCGACAAAACTGAGGCGTGGCTTATCCCGCCGTGGTTCTCCAAATCAACGATCGGACTGTGACATGACGGTGTTGACGCCGAAATTCGGAATGGGCGCTTCGGTCCTGCGCGTCGAGGACGCCGCCTTCATCACCGGCAAGGGCCGGTATACCGACGACATCGCGCCCGAGGGCACCTTGCATGGTTATGTGCTGCGCTCGCCGATGGCCAACGCCGGCTTCACGATAGCGTCGACGGACGCCGCCAAGGCCGCGCCCGGCGTGCGCCTCGTGCTGACGGGCGCCGATGTCGCTCATCTCAACCCGCTGAAATCGTCGGCCATGCAGCGCCAGCCCGACGGCACGCGCGCGCCGACCTGCGATATTCCGATCCTGTGTACGGACCAGGTGCGTTATGTCGGCGACGCCATCGCCTTCGTCGTTGCCGAAAGCCGTGCCCAGGCCCAGGACGCCGCCGAGCTGATTGATGTCACGTACGAGGACCGGCCGGCGATCGCTGCGACCGCCGGCGCCCTTAACGCCGACGCGCCGCTGGTGTGGCCCGAGGCGGGGTCCAACAAATCCTTCGAATACCTGCTCGGCGAGCGCGAAAAGGCCGATGCCGCCTTCGCCAGGGCGACACGCTTTGCCCGCATCGCCTTCCGCAACAACCGGCTGGTCTGCAACTATATGGAGCCCCGCGCCGCGATCGGCGAATGGCACCCCGACGAGGATCGTTTTGTGCTGACCACCGGCTCGCAGGGCGTGCATTCCATGCGCCGCATCATCGCCGAGCGGGTGTTCGCCATGCCGCTCGAAAAGCTGCGGGTGGTGACGCCCGACGTCGGCGGCGGTTTCGGCCCCAAAACCTTCGTCTATCGCGAGTACCCGCTGGTGCTGGAAGCAGCCAAGCGTCTCGGCCGTCCGGTCAAGTGGACCGGTGACCGCGCGGAGCATTTCATGACCGACGCGCAGGGGCGCGACAATCAGGTCGAGGCGGAAATGGCCATGGACGACGACGGGCGTTTCCTCGCCCTGCGGGTCACGAACGTGGCCAATATGGGCGCCTATAATTCCCAGTACGGGCCGTTCATTCCGTATGTCGGCGC
>SWBZ01001249.1_pt1 | contig 13221 bp, 12 predicted proteins | sample 4693031 | NCBI WGS metagenome assembly SWBZ01 (sample SAMN10267274, study PRJNA491770) | bioreactor metagenome | isolation source: DHS bioreactor inoculated with | place: Japan: off Shimokita Peninsula
AAAAAACCGATATACAGGCCGATCGCCGCGAACAACACCGCCGCCCAGCCGAACCAGGGCACCAGCCGGCCGGCCAGGAAATAGAAATTCCGCGGCGAGGAATACTTCATCCAGCGGATGGCGTCATCGGACATGAGCAGGACTCCGTTTCATTGCACCGAGATGCGCAGCGCGGCCGCGGCTGCCCAGGGCGCAAGCGGCAGCGCCAGGGCCAACAGGGCCCCCAGCAGGGAAAGATGGGCCTGCAAGCCCGCGCCATCTGTCACTGTGGCCACGGCCCCGGCGCCCAGGATCAGCACCGGCACGTACAGGGGCACCATGAGCACCACCACCAGGGCGCCGCCGCCACGCACCCCCAGGGTCAGCGCCGCGCCAATGGCACCGACCAGGGTCAGGATCGGGGTACCCAGCAACAGGGTGATGAACAGGATGCCGATCTCGCCTGCCGCCAAGCCGAGTTGCATGCCCAGCAAGGGTGAAACCAGCACCAGGGGCAGGCCGGTCACCAGCCAGTGGGCGGCAAGCTTGACCAGGACCACCAGCGTCAGCGGCGCGGGCAACAACAGCAGCTGCTCCAGCGTACCGTCGCGATAATCGTCCCCGAACAGGCGCTCCAGGGTCAGCAGGGTGGCAAGCAGCGCCGCCACCCATACCACGCCAGGGGCGATCTCCCGCAGCACGGATTGTTCCGGGCTCACCGCCAGGGGAAACAGGGTCACCACGATGACGAGAAAGGCCACCGCCGTCACGATATCCTGGCGCCGGCGCATGACCAGTGACAAATCGCGTTTGAGTAGCGTCCACAGGATCGATGCCATGCCGTGGAATCATCCCGCCCCGACACGCACACGGCGTTGCGGTGCCGTGATGGGAACGTCCTGGTGAGTGACCATTATCACCGAGCCGCCGTCGGCGAGATGTCGTTCGATGGTGGCTTGCATCTGCGCCACGGCCTTGCGGTCCAGGGCGGAAAAGGGTTCATCGAGGATCCACAGGGGTACGCGGCTCAGCAGCAGGCGGCTGAGGGCAAGCCGGCGCCGCTGCCCCTGGGAAAGCATGGCGGCCGGCAATTCCTGCAGGCCTGCCAGACCCATTCTGGCCAGGGCATCGAGGCAGGCGTCCGGCGTTGCCGTCTCGCCGCGCAGTCCCGCGGCGAGCATGAGGTTCTCGAAGCCGCTTAGTTCCTCCTTCACGGCGTTTTGGTGGCCGATATAGAGAAGTTCGGCATTGAACGCCTCGCCCATACGATCGATGGCCTGCCCACGCCAGCGGACCTCGCCCTCGGCGGGCCGGCTCAGGCCGCAAAGGATACGCAACAAGCTGGTCTTGCCACTGCCGTTATGGCCTTCCACTTGCAGGGCCTCCCCGGCCGCCAGGGTGAAGCTGAGCCCAGAGAACAACAGTCGGTCACCGCGCCGACAGGCCAGGCCCTCCGCCTCCAGCCCGGCCAGGGCAGGGTCCGGAAGCTGACTGTCCCCGGTTTTCATGGCAACGGCATGGTCCATGCAGCATTCTCCCAAGCGCTCGCTCGCGTATCCCAGGTACCATACTGGGCTTGCAGTGCTGGCATAGTAATTGATGTGGATCAAACGGTCACATGCGGAGGTACCCGGGCATGATGACGGGCCCTGAACGCGCTTGCCCATACCCGCCGGGAAAACAGACCGGAACGAAGGGCACGGCAAGGAAGGAATTGGCGGAGAGGCAGGGATTCGAACCCTGGGAGGACTCGCATCCTCGCTGGTTTTCAAGACCAGTGCTTTCAACCGCTCAGCCACCTCTCCGGAAGGCGGCAAGCATACCCGAAAGCCCCCGCCAATATCCAGCCTTTCTGCCTGGAAATGCCTGAAATCCAAGAGCTTGTCGTGGTTGCTGTTTCGGGATCAAAACGATATGCTGAACTCCTGATGTGCGCCAGGGTCATACCCTGCGTGACCGCCCGGAATCTGCCGGGGCGCACGTAATCGTGAATGTTTTCGGGAGGCTCTACACCAATGAATACGATGGGACGCACCATTGCACGCTCGCAGGAATCGGTCCTTGCGACCAACAGCGTCATTCGCAACACCTATATCTTGTTGTCCATGACCCTGCTGTTCAGCGCGGCGACGGCAGGGTTGTCCGTTGCCCTCAACCTGCCCCACCCGGGCCTGCTCATCACCCTGGTGGGTTACTTTGGCCTGTTGTTCCTGACTGCCAAGTTCCGCAACAGCGGGCTGGGCGTGCTGTTCGTGTTCGCGCTGACCGGCTTCATGGGCCTGACCCTCGGCCCCATCATCAGCGCCTACCTGTCCATCCCCGGCGGCTCGCAGATCGTCATGACCGCCATGGGCGGCACCGGCGCCATCTTCCTGGGCCTGTCCGGCTACGCCCTGACCACCCGCAAGGACTTCAGCTTCCTGGGTGGTTTCCTGATGGTCGGCATCCTGGTGGCCTTCCTGGCCGGCCTGGCGGCGTTCTTCTTCAACATGCCCGGCCTGGCCCTGGCCGTGTCCACCATGTTCATCCTGTTGATGTCCGGCCTGATCCTGTACCAGACCAGCCAGATCGTGAATGGTGGCGAGACCAACTACGTCATGGCCACGGTGACCCTGTACGTCAGCATCTACAACCTGTTCACCAGCCTGTTGCACCTGCTGGGTGCCTTCGGTAGCAACGACTGAGTACAACGGAACGGTCTGAACAAGGAAAAGCCCCGCACTGCGGGGCTTTTCCCGTTACGGTCAGCGGAAAACCAAAACTGACGGAATGCCATCATGGAATTCTTCGCCTCCCTGCCGGGCCAACTGTCGGCCAGCGAACTTCAGGCTGCTCTGAGTATCGCCTCCCTGCCCGACCTGTGCGGGTCGATCGATTCGGTGTTGCGCTGCGAGGGTGACCAGGGACGCGTCTATGGCGTCTGGGGCGAGTTCGATCTGGTGCGTACTCCCATCCAGGGCGGCGTGCGCTTCACCCTGCTGAACTGCATCAACAGCGTCACCTGGAGCCTGACCACCGATTTGCCACCCGACCCCGACACCATCGTCATCCACCTCAGCATCAATCGCCGGGAACAGGACGCCGATTTCGTGGAATCCCTGGAACAGTTCGTGCAGGATTGGCGCGAGGGGCTGGAGCGGTGGCAGCGCACATAGGCCGGTAACGAACTACCGAATCGGCTACCCTTATCGAACCCAACACAAGTATGTGACAGCACCTGTAGGAGCGGGCTTCGCCCGCGAACATTCGCGGGCGAAGCCCGCTCCTACATGGTTTCAAGTGCTCCGTCGTACGGATGCAGCTTCATGCGTGACAACGGCCACGCCCCCTCAGGAGATTCCCGTGTCACACATACTCCGATCCACAGGGTGTTTCTCCATCAGGGACATTGCCCTGGCCCTACGCAGCGGCTGGACAGCCTTCCATGCGATACCGCTCGCCAGCCTTGGACTCGGTGCGGTTTCCGTCCTAGTAGGTTTTGTGGTGCTGCTAGGCGCATACCGAATCGGCATCTCTCCGCCATGGCCCTGCCCTTTGCCGGCGGTTTCATGCTGCTCGGGCCAATCATGCTGGCCGGTTTCTTTCGGCTTGCAGAGACGCTGGCCAGCGGTCGACGACCTGGCCTCCGCGACGCACTTGAAGGTTTTCGCCAGGCGCCGGCGGGGCTGTGGGCGGTTGCCCTGCTGTGCGCCTTCCTGTTCATGATCTGGATCACCGATGCGGCGATCCTGTACAGCTTCATGATCGGCGGGCTCGACACCACGGACCAGCTGCCGTGGCTGAACCAGCTCCAGGGAGACAAGGCCTCCTTCACCCTGTGGAGTTCACTCACCGGCGCCGTGCTGGCCTTCTTCGTGTTCTCTGTGTCGGCGTTTTCCGTGCCATTGCTTCACCAGCGCCACGCCACCCTGATCCAGGCCGTCCATGCCAGCGTCAACCTGGTGCTGCGCAATTTTTTCGTCAGCATCGCCTGGGGCCTGTTGCTGACCGGCACCATCCTGGTCTCCATCCTCCTTCTTCCCCTGCTGGCCCTGGCATTGCCGGTCATGGCGTATGCCAGTTTCGCGCTTTACTTGCGGGTATTTCCAGAGTAACCCGTCCTACCCGCGAAAGCCGGCACCCAATGGATTCCCGCATACGCGGGAATGACGGGCGTATCAAAACCTCACCGCCCGCCTACCCCCCATCAATTCACCCTTCTTGTCCGGCCGTTTCCAGCGCCTCGCCGGCGACCAGCCAGGCTTCTTCCGTTTGTGCCAGCCTGCGCTCCAGGCCGGCCTGTTCCAGCAGCAGGGCCTTGAGACGTTCCTTCCGCCCTTCCTCGTAGAGCCCGGTGTCCGCCAGTTGTTCATCTAGCCGGGTCTTGGCCGCAGCCAGCTTGTCCAGCTCCGCCTCCAGGCGCTGCAGTTCCTTGCGCAGGGGCTGCAGGCGCTTGCGTTGCTCCGCCTCGTCGCGGCGGCGGTCCTTGCGGGCGGTGGCGCTGTGCTCGGGCGAGGATGTGTCGCCACCCCTGTCCTCTTCCGCCTCCCGGGCCGCCAGGTACTGGCGATAATCCTCCAGGTCACCGTCGAACGCCTCCAGGCCACCCTGGTGTACGACGTAGAACTGGTCGGTGACGGTGCGCAGCAGGTGGCGGTCATGGGAGACGATGACCATGGCACCCTGGTAGTCCTGCAGGGCCAGGGACAGGGCCAGGCGCATCTCCAGGTCCAGATGGTTGGTGGGTTCGTCGAGCAAGAGGAGATTGGGACGCTGGTAAACCAACAGCGCCAGCACCAGGCGCGCCTTCTCGCCACCCGAGAAGGGGGCCACTGCCTCCACCGCGCGGTCACCATTGAAGCCGAACCCGCCCAGGTAATTGCGCAGGTCCTGGTCGCCGGCCCTGGGGTCGAGGCGCAACAGGTGCTGCAGGGGCGTGGCCTGGGGGTCGAGCTGTTCCAGCTGGTGCTGGGCGAAATAGCCGATGTCCAGGTCCTGCGCCGGAAGGCGCTGACCGGAGCGCGGTGCCAGCTCCCCGGCCAACAGCTTGATGAGGGTGGACTTGCCGGCGCCATTGGGACCCAGCAGGCCGATGCGGGCACCGGGCGCGAGACCCAGGTTGATCCCGCGCAACAGGGGCTGGTCACCATAACCCACGGCGGCCTCCTCCAGGCGCAGCAGCGGGTTGGGCAGCTTGCGTGGCGCACGGAAGGAGAAGTGGAAGGGCGAGTCCACATGGGCCTCGGCGATGTCCTCCATGCGTTCCAGTGCCTTGATGCGGCTCTGCGCCTGGCGCGCCTTGGTGGCCTGGGCACGGAAACGATCCACATAGGCCTGGATGTGCGCCCGCTCGCGCTGCTGCTTTTCATGGGCCGCCTGCTGCTGGGCCAGCTTTTCGGCGCGCCGCACTTCGAAGGCACTGTAATTGCCGGTGTAGAGCTCGATGCCCTCGCGTTCGATGTGGGCGATGCGGTTCACCACCCGGTCGAGGAAGTCGCGGTCGTGGGAGATCAGCAACAGGGTACCCGGGTAGCGCTGCAGCCATTCCTCCAGCCACAGTACGGCATCCAGATCCAGGTGGTTGGTGGGCTCATCGAGCAGCAGCAGGTCGGAACGGCACATGAGGGCCTGGGCCAGGTTGAGGCGCATGCGCCAGCCGCCGGAGAAGGTCTGGACCGCGGCCCGGTACTGTTCCGGTTGGAAACCCAGCCCATGCAGCAGCCGCGCGGCCCGGGACTCGGCGGTATAGGCGCCGATGTGCTCCAGGTCCGCATGCAGGTGCGCCAGCCGTGGGCCATCGCCCTGCGCCTCGGCCTCGCCCAGGGCGCCCTGCAGGGCGCGCAATTCCCCATCTCCATCCAGTACGTAGTCCAGCGCGCTGCGCTCGCTGGCCAGCGTCTCCTGCGCCACGTGCGCGATAACGAGCCTGGGTGGCAGGCTCAGCTCGCCCTCGTCGGCCTGCAGTTCACCACGGATAAGCGCGAACAGGCTCGACTTGCCGGTGCCGTTGGCGCCGGTGATGCCCACCTTGTTGCCCTGGTGGATGGTGAAACTGGCGCCATGGAACAACTGGTGAGGTCCGCGGCGGATGGCGAGATTGGTGGCGTTCAACATGATGTGTGCTGCATAGGGTGATTTCCGTTACCGATATCAAACACTGACGATCACTCGTGCCCTTGTAGGAGCGACCTCTGGCCACGAATCCTTTGTGGCAATACATTCGCGGCCAGAGGCCGCTCCTACAATCACGCACCCTGGCGATGGCGCAGCAGCCAACATTGGTGGATCCTCGGGTTGCGGGCAAAGTCCTGCGGCAGTGTCTTGCGGCTGATGTCCTCGATGACCAGGTCCGCCAGTGCCTTGGTATCCAGCTTGAACTTGCGGAAATTGGTGGAGAACAGCAGCACGCCAGTGGGCGTCAGCAGTTTCATGGCCTGGCGGATCACCCGCACATGGTCACGCTGTACATCCCAGGTCTGTTCCATGCGCTTGGAGGTGGAAAAGGTCGGCGGGTCCAGGAAGATGAGATCGAAACCCTGCCAGGGCGAGGCCCGTTGCGCGGCTTCCTCCAGCCAGGCCAGGCAGTCGGCCTGCACCAGTTCATGTTTGGCATCGGCACACTCGTTCAAGCGCAGGTTGCGCCGCGCCCAGTCCAGGTAGGTCCTGGACATGTCCACGGAGACGCTGGAGCGGGCGCCGCCCAGGGCGGCATGCACCGTGGCCACGCCGGTGTAGCAGAACAGGTTGAGGAAGCGTTTGTCTCTGGCCAGCTCGCCAATCCTCTGCCGGGTCAGGCGGTGATCGAGAAACAGGCCGGTATCCAGGTAGTCGGTGAAGTTCACCCAGCAGCGCGCCACACCGTCGCGTACCGGGTGAAAGGCACCGTGGGCCTGCTGACGTTCGTACTGGGCCTTGCCCTTCTGGCGCTGGCGCACCTTGAGGAAGACCTGCTCCGGCGGGATGCCGAGCACCTCCGGGATCACCCCCAGGGCATCGCGCAGGCGCGCATCGGCCTTGTCCGGGTCGATGGTGGCGGGGGCCTCGTATTCCTGCACATGGACCCACAGCCGGTCGCCCTGGTAGAGATCCAGGGCGATGGCGTATTCCGGCAGGTCCGCATCGTAGAGGCGGTAACAGTCCACACCCTCCTGGCGTGCCCAGCGCCCCAGGTTCTTGAGGTTCTTGCGCAGCCGATTGGCAAGCATCTCCGCACCCTCGGTGCGCGCCGTAGGGGCGGCCGGCGCCAGGTCACGCTCCCGTGCGCGCACCCGTGGCGATGGCTCCGGCACGCTGAGAAACCAGTCTTCCTGTAACTGGTAGTTGAGCAACTTGCACTCGATGGCACCGTTGTAGAGGGTCCAGGTCTCCTGCGAGCGGATGCCCAGGTTGCGGGCCAGGGGCGGATTGCCGGTGAACAGGGCCGCCTTCCAGTCGCGAAACTCGCGCTGCAGCATCTGCCCCAGTTCGTAGTAGAGCTGTGGCAGGTCGCTGTCGCGGCCGATGCGCTCGCCATAGGGCGGGTTGACCACCACCAGGCCAGGATGCTCCTGCATGCGCGCCATGGCGCGCAGGTCGCGGGCATCACGTTTTTCCACATGGACCTTGCCCTGCAGGCCCGCCGCCGCGACATTGTCCAGGGCCAGCTTCACCGCCTGGGCATCGGCATCGAAGCCGAAGATGGGCGGTATACGCCCGGCACCGGCCAGGCGTCGTGCCTCGGCCTCCTGGCGCAGGGCCTTCCAGCGTTCGATGTCGTGGCCGCGCCAGCCCAGAAAGCCGTAGTACTGGCGCAGCAGGCCCGGCGCCACGTCCCCGGCCATGAGGGCCGCCTCGATGGGCAGAGTGGCGGAACCGCACATGGGGTCCACCAGTGCCCCGCCCTGCTCCGCGATGGCCGGCCAGCCGGCGCGCAGCAGGATGGCGGCGGCCAGGTTCTCCTTCAGCGGCGCGGGGGTGTTGTGGGCGCGGTAGCCGCGCCGGTGCAGGCTCTCCCCGGACAGATCCAGACTGAGACGCGCCTGGTCGCGGTAGATATAGACATTGATGCGCAGCGAGGGCTGCTCCGTGTCCACCGAGGGACGGCGGCCATGACGCTCGCGGAACTGGTCGACAATCGCGTCCTTGACCTTCAGGGCCGCATAACGGCTGTGGGTGATCTGCGAGTTGCTGACATTGGCATCCACCGCCAGGGTATCGTCCGGACCCATGTGGGCGGACCAGTCGATGGCCTGGATGCCGGCATAGAGGGTCTCCGGGGTCTCCGCGGGAAAGCGCGCCAGGGACAGCAGCAGGCGGTTGGCGGTGCGCGACCAGAGGCAGACGCGGTAGGCGGTGTCGAGATCACCCCGGCAGCCCACCCCGGCCGTGGCCGGCTCGATGCCGACCGCCCCCAGGGCCTCCAGCTCCGCGGCCAGCAGGGGTTCCATGCCCTTGGGCGTGGTACAGAACAGGTTCAGGGTATCGGACATACGGCGCGGGCCCCGGCGGGGCAATTCCATTCAGACCAAAGGGCTTATTGTACTCGCAAACGGAAGCGGTAGGATGGGCATACAGGTCCCGGATGCATCCTGATTCCACGCAGGGCATGCCGCGACCGGGTCAGCTGTTGAGGAAACCCCATGGATCTCGCCAAAGAAGAACCCCAGTCCGCACCGCGCACCATCCACCTGCGGGATTACCAGCCACCGGCCTACCGGGTGGAAACCCTGGATCTGCATTTCGAGCTGGACCCGAAGCGCACCCGGGTGCGCGCCATCCTGGCGGTGGAGCGCACGGCCGGGGACCAGGACACCCCCTTCCATCTCGACGGCCACGGCCTGCATACCCTGTCCATCCACCTCGATGGCGAACCGCTGCACGCCGACCGTTATATCCTTGATGCGGACCGACTGGACATCCTCGCCCCGCCGGCGCAGTTCACGCTGGAAACGGTGGTGGAGATCGAACCCGACGCCAACACCGCCCTGGAAGGCCTCTATGTCTCCAGCGGCATGTTCTGCACCCAGTGCGAGGCCGAGGGTTTCCGCCGCATCACCTGGTTCCCGGACCGCCCTGACGTCATGGCGCGCTTTACCAGCACCCTGGTGGCGGACCGGACCCATTTCCCGGTGCTGCTGTCCAACGGCAACCCCGTCGACCAGGGCGAACTGGACGACGGCCGTCACTGGGTGAAATGGGAGGACCCCTTCCCCAAGCCCTGTTACCTGTTTGCCCTGGTGGCCGGCAGACTGGTGTGCCAGGAGGATCGTTTCGTCACCGCCTCCGGTCGCGAGGTGGCGCTGCGTATCTATGTAGAACCCGCCAATGCGCACAAGTGCGACCATGCCCTCGCCTCCCTCAAGCAGGCCATGCGCTGGGACGAGCAGACCTATGGGCGCGAATACGACCTGGACATCTTCATGATCGTGGCCGTGGACGATTTCAACATGGGCGCCATGGAGAACAAGGGCCTCAACATCTTCAACTCCGCCTGCGTGCTGGTCAGCCCCGATTCCGCCACCGATGGCGATTATTACAATGTCCAGAGCATCGTCGGCCATGAATACTTCCACAACTGGTCCGGCAACCGCGTCACCTGCCGAGACTGGTTCCAGCTCAGCCTCAAGGAAGGCTTCACCGTCTACCGTGACCAGGAATTCAGCGCCGACCTGAACTCCCGCCCCGTCAAGCGCATCAGCGACGTGAATGTACTGCGCAACCATCAATTCGCCCAGGATGCCGGCCCCATGGCCCACCCGGTGCGACCCGACTCCTACATGGAGATCAGCAATTTCTACACGGTGACCGTGTACAACAAGGGCGCCGAGGTGGTGCGCATGATCGCCCACCTGCTGGGGCCGGAGGGCTTTCGCAAGGGCACCGACCTGTACTTCGAACGCCACGATGGCCAGGCCGTGACCACCGATGATTTCGTGTGCGCCATGGAGGATGCCAGTGGCGTGGACCTGGGGCAGTTCCGGCGCTGGTACGAACAGGCCGGCACCCCGCAGCTGCAGGTGCGCAGTGAATATGATGCCCAGACAAGGGAGTATCGCCTCACCCTCGAACAGAGCTGCCCCGCGACCCCCGGCCAGCCGCACAAGAAACCCTTTCACATCCCCGTGGCCATGGCCCTGCTGGATGCCGAGGGCAACATCCTGGCCCGGCAGGTGCTGGAACTGCGCGATGACACCGAGACCTTCCGCTTCCCGGACCTGGATGCGGCGCCGGTGCCATCCCTGTTGTGCGAATTCTCGGCGCCGGTGAAGCTGGCCCTGGAACGCAACGACCCGGAACTGGCCTTCCTGTTCGGGCATGACCCCGACCCCTTCAACCGTTGGGATGCCGGCCAGCAACTGGCCCTCAACCAGCTGCTGCGGCTCATCACGTCCCTGGAACAAAAGCAGCCACTGCAATTGCCCGAGGACTTCGTCACGGCCTTCCGGGCCACCCTCACCCATCCGGATCTGGATCCGGCGCTCATTGCCCAGGCCTTGAGTCTGCCGGCGGAAAGCTATATTGCCGACCAGTGCACCCTGGTCAATCCACAGGCCATCCACGAGGCGCGCCAGTTCATGCGCCGGGAACTGGCGCAGGGTCTGAAGGATGAGCTCCTGGCCAGCTACCTGGCGAACCAGGACGACACGCCCTACGTCTTCAGTGCCGAGACCATGGGCCGCCGCGCCCTGAAAAATCTCTGCCTGGGCTATCTCATGGAACTGGAGGAGCCAGGCCCGCTGGAACATTGTCTGCAGCAGTTCCGCGCCGGCCACAACATGACCGACGTGCTGGCGGCGCTCGGCATGCTCGCGGACTACGACCTGCCCGAGCGGGCCGAGGCCCTGAACCAGTTCTATGACCAGTGGCAGCAGGATCCCCTGGTGGTGGACAAGTGGTTTGGCATCCAGGCCGGCTCGCGCCTGGAGGATACCCTGGGCCAAGTGCAGGCCCTGATGCGCCACCCGGCCTTCAAGCTCACCAACCCCAACAAGGTGCGCGCCCTCATCGGCCGTTTCTGTGCCGGCAACCCGGTACGTTTCCACGCCGCCGATGGCAGCGGTTATGCCTTCCTGGCCGACCAGGTACTGGCCCTCGATGAGATCAACCCGCAAATGGCGGCACGCATGGTGGCCAGCCTCAGCCGCTGGCGCCAGTATGAACCGGGCCGCCGGACCCTGATGCAGGCCCAGCTGGAACGCATCCAGCGCGCGCCGCAACTGTCCCGTGATGTCTATGAAATCGTCAGCAAAAGCCTCGCCGACTGAGGAGGTGGCGGCGTCCGCCGGCTGGTACGTCTACATGGTGGAGTGCGCGGACCGCAGCCTGTATACCGGCATCGCCCGGGACGTGCCACGCCGGGTGGCCGAGCACAATGAAGGCCGCGCCGCCGCCCGCTATACCCGCGCCCGGCGGCCGGTGCGACTCGCCTGGCTGGAAGCGGCCGCCGACCGGGGCGCGGCATGCCGGCGCGAGGCGGCCATCAAGAAGCTGCCGCGTGCGGAGAAGCTGCGCTTGATCGGGAAAACTTGTGACGAATAAATCAGCGCTTCCCTACCGGAATCCACGAATACAGGCCTCCAGTTCCACCTCATCGATGGGAAAACAGAAAGCGGCATCAATGCGGTGGCAGGCACGCAGTTTCTCGAACTGGTGCGCCACTTCCTTCTCATAGAACACCACGATCCGGGTGCCCGGGTTATGCTGAGCCGTGGCCAACATGGATTCCAGTGAGCTGGTGCGGTCACGGAAATCGGACTGGTAATTGAATTCCGCCACGATCACGGCGGGTTTTTTCTTCTTGATGGCAGCCAGCGCCTTGCGCATATTGTGCTCCATCATCACCTGGAAACCGGCCCGCTGATAGAGGGGTGTGAAATTGGGATACCCACCCAGTTCAACGATGGAGAGCAGTAAACCCCGGTGTTCCGTGGCGACCATAGAGCAGGCCCTTGTGTGCGAATGGCTCGAGAGGGTATCAGGATCCTGCACAGGGGTCACCCGCCCGCACCAGCGGGCAGAAACGAGGAAGGCGATGAATAAGGACAAGGCAATCGCGATCGATTGCGACTCCGAGGTGCTGGAGCGCATTGTCACGGCCCTGGAATTCTACGTGGAAAGCCAGTTCCCGCCAGGCAGCGCCGATTGCGGCCAGGTGGCGCGGGAAGAGCTGCTGAACGTGGTGGCCAGCCTGCGCGCCAGCCTGGAGAATCACACCCCCGCGCGCTACAGCCGACGCATGAGGGCCATGGTCAAGGAAGGCATGCGGGTGTATTTCGAACATCTGGCGACCCGGGACGGACGGCCTCATGCGCACGAGTGCGAGTTCCTGCAGGCGGCCAGTCGCGGCGGGAACGGCTCGGCCGAAGCCTTGCGGTCAGCGCAGGCCAGCGATCAGGCCGGAACCGGAACCCGCCCGTAAAACAAAAGCGCCCGAAGGCGCCAGGATTACTGCGCCCCCTCGCGAAAGGGGGTTATGGTTGTTACTGGTGTGCGATTGCGTTCAGTCGTCGGAGTCGATACAGCCCTGGGGCTCCGGGAGTCCGGCAATGCGCGAACCCTGACGTGAAGGGCCTTTCGGAAACAGCTGATAGAGATGTTCCTTGCTGGCCCGTTCCGAACCCAGTTCCTCGGCCATGTGCTGCATCAGGATGCGCACCATGGGCGTGATCCCGTATTCGAAGTAGAACTGGCGCAGGAAATTGAGCACTTCCCAATGATCATCATTGAGCTTGATGCCTTCCCGCTCCGCCATGAAATAGGCTACATGCTTGTTCCAGCGATGCAGGTCCAGCAGATTGCCAAGCTGGGTGACACGGAAGGTTTCGCCCTCGAAATCAAAGGAATCCGTGAAGTGGGTCTTGGACGGGGCCGCCTTGCCGGCATAGGTAGTGCGTTCCAGTTCCACATCCAGCATGGGAATCGGTATACCGGCGATCTTCGAACCCTGCACCAGCACGCCGCCCGGAAACAGCTCCGCCAGGCGTTCATCGTCAAAGCGATCGGTGCCGGTGCGTTGCTTCAGGCTGCGCTTGAGCAATTTCTTGACCGGCGAGACATTATAGGACTGGTAGTACTCGCGCATGGCCTTGATCACTTCCCAGTGATCATCGTTCAGTTGCAGACCATCGCGGGCAGCGAGTTCATGGGCCACGCCCTCGTTCCAGTCGGCCAGGTTCGCCAGGCGACCGTCGGTCAGGACATCGAATTTCAGGTTTGAAGCTGCGGCATTCATCAATTTTTCCTCGATCCGGGCAAGTCATCCAATACGGCAAGTGTAGCGCAGGG
>SWBZ01002620.1_pt1 | contig 13208 bp, 13 predicted proteins | sample 4693031 | NCBI WGS metagenome assembly SWBZ01 (sample SAMN10267274, study PRJNA491770) | bioreactor metagenome | isolation source: DHS bioreactor inoculated with | place: Japan: off Shimokita Peninsula
GCCGGAATATCCCGCCAGTAAACGACGATCAGGTCAGCCATCGGCCCGACTCCGCAATGGTACTGGCGGAGCATTGCCGCAACGCTCGGGGCGCCGCTTGTTATGAGACGACGCCTGGCCATTCAAATGCGACGTCGCTGTCAGACACGGGCTTTGTCGTTTGAGAGCAGGGCGGGTGCGCGCAGGCCGCCTCAGGCGTCGGCCGGCTGGCTCACCACCAACCCGCCGATCCGGCATGGGCGAAGACCAGGTGCAGAACCGCGCCGGCCGAGGCGATGACCAGCGCGATTACGATCAGGGAGGCAATGCCGACAACGACGCCGATCGCAAACAGAATGCCGTCGCGCTCCGACATGGCCAACCCGATAAGCGCGCTTGCAAAGGCGGGTAGCCAGTTGCCAAGCGGCACCGGCAACACCACGGCGATCGCCAGGATCAGTGCGATCACGCCGATCACGCGGTCGCCCCGGCGTCGCCAGAACGGCCAGTAGCGCGGCCGGATCAGGGTTTCGAGCCGCATCATGCGCGGAATCAGGCGTTCGGACAGGGTGCGAAACTGCGACTGGCTCAGCGATTTGCGCATCAAAAAGCCCGGCAGCCAGGCGGTCCTGCTGCCGGCGACCATCTGCACCGACACGATGATCAGCGGCGCGCCCAGAATGACGGAGGCCCCCGGCGGCAGCGGCAGCAGATTGAAAGCGGCGAAAAAGACCAGCAGGGCAGCAAAGGAGCGGTCGCCGAGAGCGTCGCGAATCTGGCCGATGGTCACCGGGCCGTCCGCTTCCGCGGCGAGTCGGGAAAAGACCTCCGACAGTCGACGCGGGCGCCTGCGGCGCACGGGACGCGGTTCCACCGCCATGTCGCTCAAGGTGTCCATGTTCCGTCTTTGTCCGTGGCGCCTTTACCGCCGTGCGTGTCCGGGATTCGCCGCACAGCATAGGCTGGGAGCAGTTAACCCATTGTGACGCGGCTGCACATCGCGGCGGCGCAGGCCAGGTGACAGCGCGTCCTTAACGCCTGCGCCGGAATATGTCGCGCTTGGATTCATCGCATGGCGCCGCCGGACCGTTATGTTAGGCATCGTCGCCGGGTGCGAAGGCCAGGCGGGCCCCGGCGCGTGCGTGTCGACGTCTTGGCGCAACGAACCTGGATGCGGTGGGCTATGTCTGCGTTTCGAATGCATGGCGTCGACTCCGGCAATTCGGCGCAATAGACGCAGAATCCGGCGCTTTCGAGACTGGGGACGGATCGGCTTTTTCGGCCCTATCGTGTCGGCCGGTAGGCTGTCTCAAGCGCCCCGGGAAGTTCGCCATAGCCGGTCGCGCGCCGTTCATAGGCCAGCCCGAGCATCTGCGCGGCCCGTTCGGCGACCCGGTCGAGGGCGGGGTCGTCGGTCTGGGCGAGATAGACCACCTTTTCGTAATTGCCGAAAAAATCCTTGATCAGTTCGGGGTGGCGGTCGAGGCCGAGCGGTTTGAGGAAAAAGGCCTCGAAATGACGGCACAGAAAATCGGTCATGTAGAACGCCGTCATGTCGCCGTCGGCGATCGTGTCGAAGGCGGCCAACCCCTGGTAGAACGCAAAGCAGTGCGGTCCGGCCAGCCGCTCGACGCCGTGTTTGGCGCACACCTTGTCGAGCAGTCCCCCCGTGCCGCAATCGGCGTAACCGACAAAGATGTGACGGTAGCCGTCGGCCCTGGCCTTCTCGATCGCCCGGTCCATCGCCGCGGGAATGCGGTCGGGATAATAATGGAGTTCGGCCGGCAGGCAGGTGAGTTCGAGATGATCCAGGCCGAGTTGCTGTTTGACCGCGAGGATTTCGCGGGCGATCATACCGCACCCGATCACCAGCATTCCGTGCGCCTGCGGAGGATGGGGGTGCGGGTGCGTCATGCTACGATACCGTTGCGGTTCGTTCCACCATTGCGAAAGGCAGTGCCATGGCCAAGTTGATCGCCTCGCTGACCGTTGTGCTGGCGCTTGCCGGCGGGCTGGCGGTTTCGGGCTGCGCCTCGCCCGACCAGTATGTCGACGGCGGTGGCGATTGAGCCCAGGCGGGCGCGCTCTGGCCCGGGCTCACGCCGAAGCGCGGATATTGTGCTTGCGCTTGATCATGTCCTTGGCCATTTCGACCGTGACCGCCGCGTCGCGGCAATAGGCGTCGGCGCCGACCGCCTTGCCGAAATCCTCGTTGAGCGGCGCACCGCCCACCAGGACGATGAAATCGTCGCGGATGCCCTTTTCCTTCATCGCGTCGATGACCACCTTCATATAGGGCATGGTGGTGGTCAACAGCGCCGACATGCCGAGAATATCCGGCTTTTCGGTTTCCAGCGCCTCGAGATATTTTTCCACCGGGTTGTTGATGCCGAGATCGACCACGTCGAACCCGGCGCCTTCCATCATCATGCCGACGAGGTTCTTGCCGATGTCGTGAATGTCGCCCTTGACGGTGCCGATCACCATCTTGCCCTGTTTGGGCGCGCCGGTGGCGGCCAGCAGCGGGCGCAGGATCGCCATGCCCGCCTTCATCGCGTTGGCCGACAGCAGGACTTCGGGCACGAACAGAATGCCGTCGCGGAAATCCTCGCCGACGATGCGCATGCCTTCGACCAGCGCCTCGGTGAGCACCTTGTAGGGCATCCAGCCGCGATCGAGAAGGATGCGGGTTCCTTCCTCGATTTCCTCCTTCAGCCCGTCATAAAGATCGTCGTGCATCTGCTGCACGAGTTCCTCGTCGTCGAGTTCGGAGAGGATGATTTCATCATCGGACATCGGCGCCTCCCAAAGATGCGAGCCGGACAGGACAGGCCCCCGGCACACTCATCATGTGTATTCGCCATGGCGGGTTGACGCATAGCCGAATTGCGACGTTCGCCAATACGAAAGCGACTGAATTTTTTACTGCTTTCCTGTCGATTTTGCGACAGCACTTGGCGTTTGCGAGACGGTTTGGCCAAGGCCGATGAATACGATCCGCTCAATGGGCCGGCGCGGTCGCGCAGAGCCGCGGCGGCCGGCCCGCAACCACTTTCGGGAAGACAGTCGATGGTCGAGAATCTGGCAGTCGAGCAGGAGGCCGGCGCATCACGGCGCGCGCGCGGTGATCGTGGCGGCGCGGCGGCGCGGCGGGCGGCGCGTTCGGGCGGCGGACCCGGTGCCCAGCAGGCCTTCATCCATCGCAAGATCCGGCCTTACGAGGTGTTGGACGAGGAGGGCCTGGCGCTTATCGAGGCCAATGCCGACCGGGTACTGGAGGAGATCGGCATCGAGTTTCGCGACGACGCGGAGGCCTTGCAGCTCTGGCGCGAGGCCGGCGCGGACGTGAAGGGCGAGCGCGTGCATTTTCCAAAGGGGCTGTGCCGGGCACTGTTGAAGAGCGCGCCGTCCGTGTTCACCCAGCATGCCCGCAATCCGGCGCGCTCGGTCGAGATTGGCGGCGACGCGACCGTGTTCGCGCCTGTCTACGGCCCGCCCTTCGTGCGCGACCTCGACGGCAAGCGCCGCTACGCCACGATCGAGGATTTTCGCAATTTCGTGAAACTCGCCTATCTCGCGCCCTCGATCCATCATTCCGGCGGCACGGTGTGCGAGCCGGTCGACGTACCGGTCAACAAGCGCCATCTCGACATGCTGCTGGCGCACATGACCCTGTCCGACAAGCCGTTCATGGGCTCGGTGACGGCGCCGGAGCGGGCGCAGGACACGGTCGAGATGTGCAAGATCCTGTTCGGAGCGGAGTTCGTCGACAACAACACGGTCGTCATCAACCTGATCAACGCCAATTCGCCGATGGTGTTCGACGAGACCATGCTCGGCGCGGCCAAGGTCTATGCCCGCAACAACCAGGCGACGATCGTCACGCCCTTCATCCTGGCCGGGGCGATGAGCCCAGTGACGGTCGCCGGCACGTTGACGCAGGTGCTGGCCGAAGTGCTGGCGGGCGCGGCCTTCACCCAGCTGGTGCGACCCGGCGCGCCGGTCCTGTTCGGCACGTTCGCCTCTTCGATTTCCATGCAGTCGGGCGCGCCGACCTTCGGCACGCCGGAGCCGGCGCTGGTGTCCTACGGCGCGGCGCAACTGGCGCGGCGCCTCGGCCTTCCCTTCCGCACCGGCGGCTCGTTGTGCGCTTCCAAGGTGCCGGACGCGCAGGCGGCCTACGAAAGCGCCAACACCCTCAATGCGACGCTGCTTGCCGGCACCAATTTCGTGCTGCATTCGGCCGGCTGGCTGGAGGGGGGGCTGGCCTCCTGTTACGAAAAATTCGTCATGGACGTCGACCAGCTCGGCATGGCGCAAAAGCTCGCGGCCGGCGTCGACCTGTCGGAGAACGGCCAGGCCATGGACGCCATCCGCGAGGTCGGACCGGGCAGCCACTATCTCGGCTGCGCCCACACCCAGGCCAATTTCCAGACCGCCTTCTATCGTTCCTCGATCGCCGACAACAATTCCTTCGAGCAATGGCAGGCGGAAGGGGAAAAGACCGCGCCGCAGCGTGCCAACGGGCTTGCACGGCGCTGGCTCGAAGGCTACGAGGCGCCAGGACTCGACCAGGGCATCGCCGACGGATTGAACGATTTTGTGGCCAGGAAGAAGGAGTCGATGCCCGACGCCTTCACGTGAAAGAAGCCCGAGGACGGCCGGGCTAAAGTGGCCGACATCATCCACAAGGAAGTCTGGCGCTCCGCCATCAAGGGGTCGGACGGAGGGTAGGCATGCGCGCGAGGCGGCCGGTACGGGAGCTGTTGCCGGGCATTGCTGTGCGCGTGCGGTGATGGCTGCCGCGACAATGCCCGAGAGCCTGGCGGACGCACTTGCCGCGCACGGGCTGATGGCGCGCGGCGGTTTTGCTTTCAAGGCCGGCGAGGCGGCGCCGGCCGGCCCTTCGGGGGCTGACGCCAGGGCGGTGGTGCTGGTCGGCCATGCCGGCTCGACCATCTGGCCGCATTTTTCGCGGTGGCTCGCCGACCAGCCGGCGACTTTGGCCGACCCGCTCGACTGCTGGTCGCGCGAAACGATCGGCGCCATCGCCGGCAGGTTTTCGGCGCGGGCGGTGTTTCCGTTCGAAAAACCGTTTCTGCCGTTCCAGCGCTGGGCGATGCGCGCCGAGGGGCTGAAGCCGTCGCCGCTCGGCATCCTGATCCATCCCGAATACGGGCTGTGGCACGCTTATCGCGGGGCGCTGCTGTTCGAGACGCAGGTGGCGGAGGCTCGTCCTCATGCATTGAGTCATGCCTGTGACGCATGTCTCGAAAAACCCTGTCTTTTTGCTTGCCCGGCCGATGCGGTCTCGGCGACCCGTCACGACCCCGACGCCTGTCTTACTCATCTGCGCGGCGGCCGGGGCGGGACCTGTCTTGGTCGCGGCTGCCTGGCGCGTCTGGCCTGTCCGGTCGGGGCCGGCTGGCGGTATGACAACCTCCAGCAGGCTTTCCACATGCGCGCATTTGCCGGCGCGCCGCGCGATCGTTAAGACCGGCCGGGCACCGCGCGCGGGCCGCGCGGAATACCCGGCATCGGGAGATCGAGCATGGAACCAGACACAGCCCCTTCGACAGGCGATGACGCGCAGGGGCCGGCCCTGCGCCGCGTGATGGGACCGTGGCTCTTGCTGCTGTTCATCGTCGGCGACATTCTCGGCACCGGCATCTACGCCTTGACCGGCAAGGTGGCGAGCCAGGTCGGCGGCGCCGTGTGGCTGCCCTTCCTGGTGGCGTTCACGGTCGCGCTGGTGACGGCGTTCTCCTATCTGGAACTGGTTACGAAATATCCGCGGGCCGCCGGTGCGGCGCTCTACACGCACAAGGCGTTCGGCGTCCATTTCCTGACCTTCATCGTCGCCTTTGCGGTGATGAGCTCCGGCATCACCTCGGCCTCGACCGCCTCGCGCGCCTTCGCGGCCAATCTGTCGGAGGCGTTCGGCCTCGGGCTGCGCGACGGCGCCGGCCTCACGCTCGCCGGGCTCGTCTTCATGGCCGTTATCGCGCTGGTCAATTTTCGCGGGGTGAGCGAAAGCGTGAAGGCCAATGTCGTGTTGACCATGGTCGAGCTCAGCGGGCTCCTGATCATCATCGTGATCGGGTTTTGGGCGATCGGCGCCGGGCAGGGCGATCTCGGCCGTGTCCTGGAATTCAAGGCAACGCCCGGGCAAGGCGTCATCTGGTCGGTGGTCGGGGCGACCACGCTCGCCTTCTTCGCCATGGTCGGTTTCGAGGATTCGGTCAACATGGCCGAGGAATGCCGCGATCCGAGCCGCATCTTTCCCAAGGTGCTTTTGGCTGGCCTGCTGATCACCGGGCTGGTTTACGTGCTGGTGTCGATCTCGGCCATCGCGCTGGTGGCGCCGGACGAACTGGGCGAGGGCGAAGCGCCGTTGCTGAAGGTGGTTCAGGCGGGGGCGCCGTCGTTTCCCGTCGGCCTGTTCGGATTCATCACCATGTTCGCGGTCGCCAATTCGGCGTTGATCAACATGCTGATGGCGAGCCGGCTGCTTTATGGCATGAGCCGCGAACGGGTGCTGCCGGCGCTGCTCGGGCGGGTGCATGCCGGCCGCCGCACGCCGCATGTGGCAATCGGCTTCACCACGCTGTTGGCGTTCGGCCTGATCGGCTTCGGCGGTGGCGTGCCTGCGCTCGGGGGAACCACCGCGCTCCTGCTTCTGGGGGTGTTCACGGTGGTCAACGTCGCGGTGCTGGTGCTGCGGCGCGATCCTGTAGCGCACCGTCATTTCAAGGCGCCGACCGTGCTGCCGGTTCTCGGGGCGGCCTCCTGCGCGTTTCTTGCCGGGCCGTGGACGGGGCGCGATCCCGTGCAATACGAGATCGCGGCGGTGCTGATCGCGATCGGGATCGGGCTGTGGCTGATGACGGTGCTCTTCGAACGCCGGACGGGCCGGGTTCGGAGACGGGCCGGCGCGTCGGCCGATGGCGGCGGCGCCTGAGCGGCGCCGGCCTCAGCGCGGCAGCCCGGCCTTTTTTAAACCGTCGACGAAGCGGGACCAGTCGGAGGGGTCCTTGTAGGGCAGGACCCGTTCCTTCTGCTCCAGAGAATAGTGCGGATTGACCTCGAACACTTCCTTCCACAGCCGGCGCGCCTCCTCGACACGGCCGAGATGGCCGTAGGCGGCGGCAAGCATGGTGCGGGAGAGGTCGGTGTCGGGCTGCCTGAGAATGCGCTCGCGCAGATAGCGCGCCGCCGTTTCGTAGTCGCCCTTCATGAAATAGGCGTGACCGAGGAAATGCAGCCACATGTCGGGATAGAGCGGATCGAGGCGGATCGCCTTTTCCAGGCTTTCCACCGCCGCGTCGGGCTCGTGCATATAGACCAGCATATTGCCGCGCGTGGCCAGGAGCTCGGAGTTGTTGGGCGCCAGCGCCGTTGCCCGGCCCAGTTCCGCGCAGGCCTCGTCGAGACGACGCTTCCACAACAGCGCGACCGCGTAGGCGCGGCTGGCCAGGGGGTCGTTGGCGTCGAGATCGATCGCCTTGTGCGCCAGGTCGAGGGCGTGGTCGAGCGAGGCGTCCGGGTCGGGCGGCCAAGCGTTGGCGTAGCTCATGAGGTGAGCGAAGGCGAGGCCGACATAGGGGACGACGAAGCCGGGGTCGAGCGCGCGAGCCCGTTCGAACATGGCGATCGCCTCGTCCTTGCTGGCCGGGTTGGCGCTGGCCATGAGCTTCTCGCGGCCGTGCAGGGCCAGGTCGTAGGCCTCGACATTGGCCGAGGGCTTGGTGCCGAGCCTGTCCTTTTCGCCGAGGTCGAGCCTGACCTTCAATTCGTCGACGATCGCCAGGGTGATCTCGTCCTGGATGGCGAAAATATCCTCCAGCACACGGTCGTAGCGTTCGGCCCAGACATGGCCGCCGGTCGCGCCGTCGATCAGCTGCGCCGTCACCCGGACGCGGTTGCCGGCCTTGCGCACCGAACCTTCCAGAACGTGGCGCACGCCGAGTTCGCGCGCCACCTGCTTCACGTCGACGGCGCGGCCCTTATAGGTGAAGGACGAGTTGCGGGCGATCACCATCAGACGGGAAATCTTCGACAGATCGGTGATGATGTCCTCGGTGATGCCGTCGGAGAAATAATCCTGCTCGGCATCGCCGCTCATATTGTCGAACGGCAACACGGCAATCGACGGCGCATCGGCGATCACCAGGCGCCCGTCGGCGTCGTCGTCAGCGTCAGGATCGTTGCCGTGGGCAACGTTCTTGGGATGGACCGCGTAGGTGCGCACCGGCTCGGCGATGTTCTTGACCTCGCGCAGGCCGCGGTCCTCGAATTCGAGATCGAGCTTGTGGCGGACCTGGTCGTAGACCGAGGCGGAGATGCAGATGCCGCCGGGCTGGGCGATGCCCTCGATCCGGGCCGCGACATTGACGCCGTCGCCCAGCAGGTCGCCGTTTTCCACCACCACGTCGCCGAGATTGATGCCAATGCGCAGGCGCATCGGTTCGTCGTCGGTCGCCGCGGTTTGAGCCGCAATCGCATCCTGGACGTCGACGGCGTATTGGACCGCGTCGACGGCGCTTGGAAATTCGGCCAGCAAACCGTCTCCGGTCGACTTGACCAGCCGACCGCCATAGTCGTCGATCTTGGGGTCGAGTAATTCCCGGCGCAACTGTTTCAGCCGCGACAGCGTTGCCGCCTCGTCGGCGCGTATCATCCGGCTGTAGCCGACGATGTCGGCAACAAGAATGGCGGCTAGCCTACGCTGCACGCGGTGCTGGCTCACGGGGCGGGCCTTTCCATCGCGGTCGAGTCTGTCCAAAATTATCGGTCGCTCCAAGCAAAGTCCATTGGCCGAACGGGCGGGCGGGGTCATGATGCCAGACCGATCGCGGAGCCGCGATGGCGTTGTCGCCTATGTGGTCGCCGCGGACGGGTTTCACAAGAGCGGAGGAGGCTGCTGGTGACATCGAGTGAACGCGAGCGCATGGGCTCGGGCGACTGGTATCGTTGCGTCGATCCGGAACTGGACGACCTGCGGGCGGCGGCGCGGGCTGCCGTACACGTGCACAACACCGCCCATCCCGCCGTGCGCGGGGCGCTGGCGCCGGCGCTCGGCGCGCTTTTCGGGAGACTGGGCGACAATGTGTTCATCGAAGCGCCGTTCCACTGTGCCTACGGGTTCAATCTCTTCGTTGGCGACCGCGTCTATTTCAACACCGGCTGCGTGATCCTCGACACCGCCCCGGTCACGATCGGCGCCGGTACGATGTTCGGCCCATCGGTCCATATCTATTGCGCCGATCACCACCGCGACCCGGTTCTGCGCGGGCAGGGCCTTGAACGTGCGCTGCCGGTCGCGATCGGCAGCGACGTTTGGGTCGGCGGCGGCGCGATCATCCTGCCCGGCATGACGATCGGTGACGGCGCGATCGTCGGTGCGGGTGCGGTGGTGACGCGCGATGTCGCGGCCGGCGCCACTGTTGCCGGCAATCCGGCGCGGCCGCGCTAAGCTCGGTCGATGCACGCCGTCACGGACGGAGTTTTTGCGCGCCCGCGTCGCGCGTGTGCGCGGCAGGGGTGGCAAGGGCGAGCAGTGCAAAGGCCGTGGCGGCGAGGCAAAAGCCGGCGCGGGCCGTGTTCCAGCCGGTCCAGACGGGAGAATAGGCGCGCCACATGTCAGCTGCCGGAAGACGGTTGCTACCGTCGCCGAAGGCGGCGAGCGCCTGGTTGAGCGGCACGTTGACGACAATGGTCGGCGCCATCGCGCCGGCCAGGTAGGTCAGTGCGGCGAGGCCGGCTGCATAGGCAGCCCGCCTTCTGCCGGCCTGCCAGCACAGGAGGGCGGCGCCGGCGGCCACGGCGGGCGTTACAAAGAAGCTGGTGAAAAACACCGGATTGCGGACGGCGCGGTTGATCTCCTGCATCGCCTCGATCGCGGCGGCGGGACGCGCGGCGTCGAGCCCCGGCATCACGCAGACGGAAAAGGCGTAGAAAAAGCCGGCCATCGTGCCCAGCATCAAGGCGGCGAGGAGGAGGGCGATGCTTGCGCTTTTGTCGGTCATCACGGTTCGCTCCGCTTGCCGCTAAGGGCCTTGCCCAGCCGGACAGCGATGACGGCGACGGCGATCTCGGCGGCGATGACGGTGGGCCAGATCTTGGCGAACGCCGGATCGAGCCATTTCTGCGGGCCGAAGGAAAACAGCGCCAGCAGGGCCGCCAGAAGAGCGAAGATCGAGCCGGCTCGGCTTTGTTCGTCGTCAAGCAGCAGAGCGGTCAGCGCTGCAGAAATCGCCACGGCGAGAAACGGCGCAATGCCGAACAGAACGATTTCGGTCGGCGGGTGCGGCGGCGTGCGGGTGAACAAGGCCCACAGCATCACCGCCTGCAGGACGATCAGCACCGCGAGCGCGGCGCGTGTCGGCGTGGCGGGCGCGACAATCGGCATGGGGAAGCTCCTTTTATCCGTATACGTGTGTACGATTTGACAAATACGTATTCGCATGTACGGGTATTGTCAAGCAGCTTATCGGCATGGGGAGTGACGCGTGCGGGCGGAACGACAGCGGGCGCGACAGCGCGAGATCGAGGCGGCCGCCTATGCGGTGCTGGCCGAGAAGGGTTACAAGGCGACCTCAATGCTTGCGGTTGCCAAACGGGCGGCGGCCTCGAACGAGACGCTCTACCGCTGGTATGGCAGCAAGCAGGCGCTGTTTGCAGCTCTTGTGAAGGCGAATGCGCGCACCGTGCGCGAGCAACTCGACCGCAGCCTTGAGCACGGCGGCGACGCGCTCGGCGCGCTTGGGCAGATCGGGCCGCTGCTTGTAGAGTTGGTCGCCGGTGACAGGGCGGTGGCGCTCAACCGCGCCGCTGTTGGCGATGTCGACGAGACCGCCACGCTCGGGGCCACGATCGCTGAAAGCGGCCGCGCGGCGGTGGTGCCGCTGCTCCAAAAGCTGATGCAAAAGGCGATCGATACGCACCAACTCGTGGATACGGACGCGGCCGAGGCGGCCGAAACCTATATCCGGCTGCTGATCGGCGACCTTCAGATCCGCCGTGCGATCGGCGTGCTGCCGGCGCTGTCGACCAAGGAAGCGCACGACCGCGCCGAAGCTGCCATGCGGTTGTTTGTGAGGCTTTTTGGCCGATCGCGATCGCGCTGAAACAAGCCATTCTTGCTTCTGCGGGGCAATACGCTCTTTTTTCACGTCCCACCCAAGGAATGGCTGGATTGCATCGTCTAACGGACAAATGATGGCGCTGATGCTTGCCGGCAACGATAGTGAAGACGACACACTGGTCGCGCTCGCGCGCGGCGGTGACCGGGCGGCGTTCGCGCGGCTTGTCGAGCGGCACTACGATTTCATCTACCGGGTCGCCTACCGCCGCATCGGTCGACAGGCCGACGCCGAGGATGTCGCCCAGGACGTGTGCGTGCGTCTCGGCAAGGCGATCGCGGGGTTTCGCGGCGAGGGCCGGCTTACCACCTGGCTCTACACGCTTACCCTGAATGCAGCGCGCGACCATGCCCGCAAGGCCTCGCGCGAGCACGTCAAGGCGGCCGCCTATGCCGTTCACGCCCTGAGCGAGGCGGCGGTCGCAGACAGCCCGGACGACGCGGCCGAGGCGATGTGGGAGGCGGTGCGGCGCCTGCCGGCCAAGCAGTGCGAGGCGGTGCTTCTGGTCTATGGCGAGGGCCTGTCGCACGAGCGGGCCTCGGATGTGATGGGATGTGCGGAGGCGACCGTCTCCTGGCACATCCACGAAGCGAAAAAGCGGCTCAAGGTCCTGATGGCGGACCGGGCCGGGGAAGGCTGACCATGGCCAAGGACGAACTGGACATCTTGCGCACGGCGCGCGCTCCCGAACCCGATCCGATGGCGCGCGACAGGGCGCTTTCGGCGGCGTTGACGTCGTTCGACGAAAAATTTGCGACCGCACCCCAAGGATCAGCCGATACGCGGCGTCAAAGCGTCGGAACACAAAAAATCTGGAGCCGCCTCATGGACCGCAAATTCCTTTCCACGCCCGTCATCGCCAGCCTGTTGGCGCTGCCGGTCGCCGGCTACGCCACCTATTATCTGATGAATGACGGTCCGTTCGCGTTGCCCCAGGACACGGCCGTCCAGGAAACGGGCGGCGGCCTGCTCGGTCTTAACGATGAAAAGGCCGGCGAGGACGATCGTTCGCTCGCTTTCGAGCCCGCGCCGGCCAGCCCGCGCGAGGAGGCCGAAATCGCGCTCGATTCGACCATGTCCGCGCCGCCGGTCGGCACGTTGCAGACGCTTGGCGGCGGAACGCGCGACCTGCGCGGCGGTGCGAACGCGCTGGCCAAGAAGCGTTATGCCGCGCCGCCGTCGCCTTCGGTGGTGGCGCCGCCCGACGCCATGCCGGTTCCGGCAGAAGACCGCGACCGGCTCGAAGCCTTCGACACCAACCCGGTCAGGTCGGCTTTGGAAAATCCGGTCTCGACGTTTTCGATCGATGTCGACACCGCGTCCTACGCCTTTACCCGCGCGACCTTGAAAAATGGCGCGCTGCCGCAGGCCGACACGGTGCGGGTCGAGGAGATGATCAACTATTTCAACTATGACTGGACGGGGCCGCAGAACGCGGAAACGCCGTTCAATTCGACCGTCACGGTGATGCCGACACCCTGGAACGATCACACCAAGCTGATGCATGTGGCGATCAAGGGCTACGACGTGGCGCCGGCGGCGGAGCCGAAATCGAACCTGGTGTTTCTGATCGACACGTCGGGCTCGATGAACGCGCCCGACAAGCTGCCGCTTTTGAAATCGGCCTTCCGGCTTCTGGTCGAGCGCATGGATGGCGACGACACGATCTCGATCGTGACCTATGCCGGCAGTGCGGGAACCGTGCTCGAACCGACCAAGGGATCGGAGAAGGCCAAGATCCTGGGCGCGCTCGACCGGCTCGGCGCCGGCGGCTCGACGGCCGGGGAGGCGGGGCTGCGCGAGGCCTATCGCCTGGCCCAGGAGAGTTTCGTCGAGGGTGGCGTCAACCGGGTGATGCTGGCGACCGACGGCGATTTCAATGTCGGCCAGAGCTCGGACGAGGATCTCAAGCGGCTGATCGAGGACAAGCGCCGGTCGGGCGTCTTCCTGTCGGTGTTCGGCTTCGGACGCGGCAATTACAACGACCAGATGATGCAGACCATCGCCCAGAACGGCAACGGCACCGCCGCCTATATCGATACGCTGGCCGAGGCGGAAAAGACGCTGGTTCAGGAGGCGAGCTCG
>SWBZ01001533.1_pt1 | contig 13206 bp, 12 predicted proteins | sample 4693031 | NCBI WGS metagenome assembly SWBZ01 (sample SAMN10267274, study PRJNA491770) | bioreactor metagenome | isolation source: DHS bioreactor inoculated with | place: Japan: off Shimokita Peninsula
AGCCCGAAATGCGCAGGCAGGTCTCGGTGCCGGGGATGTAAAAGAAGCCCGCGCCGTATGCGTCGCACACGCGCACATATTCGACGGGTTCCGGCTCGGCGATGACGACGGCGTCGGCAGCGCGTGCACCGGAGACCGCGGCCAGGGCCGCGGCGGAGCCAAGAAGCAGGCTCTTGATTTTCATTTCTGACCTCCAGTCAAAGTTTAAAAGTGGGTTTGGGCTATTCTGGCTGAAGGACAGCAATCTCTGCCCGATCCCCAAACGTGAAAAAGATGCGTGGTCACGCCCCTTCTCCGAGGCTCACCATACTCAGCCGGCCTGCCGGTTCAACACGGATATGGCCTCGACGCAGGTTCCGCAGGGCCGTTCGGAGGGGGATGTTGCACAAAAGCCACGTTTTTGTCCCCGGCCGGGCGAGAATGCGGCAATTCCTAACGGGGCGTAAACGGGGATTTGTGCATTTTCGGCAATTGGCGACGCGACAAAGCCCGCAAATGCGTGCTGAATCGCCGATCTTCCAGACCGAATCCACAGGCGGGCTCCGGCTGTGCGCACAGGTTGCAGCCACGCCGCGCGCATCGCAGACCGATGCCGCCGGCTCAGGGGATTCTTTTTTGCACCGCCCGGACGCATGCGTGTTGATTGATGGCGCGGTTTTCTCTATCTCACGGGCCGGCGAGAGCCGCGGAGAGGTGGCCGAGTGGTCGAAGGCGCTCCCCTGCTAAGGGAGTAGGCCCCAAAAGGGCCTCGTGGGTTCGAATCCCATCCTCTCCGCCATTATCTCGCTCACGGCAGTATCCCGCTCACGGCAGTTTCGCTTCGCGCAACGCCTCCGCGTGGGCGGGCGAAAGCCCGGGCCGCAGTCGCGGCCTTGTAGACCGGGTTTGAAATCTCTCCCGAACGCTCCGCCACTTTGCTATCTCGCCTCGTTTGCAGCTCCGAAGGGCGGATGACTACGCCGAACGACCGCGGCGCCCGGGCACGGCACGACCCGCGCCAGCAGTTCAGCCAAGCCAAGAATATAGCAAACCCGCTGATTTGAGATCGTTTTTGCCCTGAACCTCCGACACTTGACTGATGGGCCGCCCCGTCTGCAGGCGCTCTTTCGACAGACACAGAACCGTTCGTCATCCGGTCCCGCAGCGATAGAAGCCGCGATACCCCACTTTCAGGCCCTGCTGGAGTTCGAAGACCAGTTCGGCGTTCTGGCGCCAGTCGGCCGCCTCGCCCAGCGGCCGGACACGCACCGACGCGCCGGAGGTGGAGAAGGTCGTGGCGTCCGGCTGCTCTTGCTTTTCAGCCTCCAGACCAAGAAGGACGCCATTGAGCTTCATCGCCGCCGCCGCCTCCGCGACCCACAGGATCGGGTCGCTCTCGGGGCTTTGGCTGAAGACACAGGACGCCGCCACGGCAAGAACCTGTCTGGCCTCCGCTTCGGGCATGGGCGCGAGGTCGAGTTGGGCCACCAACGTGTTCGACAGGGCATCCGCCACCGTTCCCGGTTCGGCCGGCGGGTCCTCATAAATACGCTCTCTGGTGTTTCCGGACGCCACGTCGGCAATCAGATATCTCATCTCGGCGACCTCGCGCCGCTGTGCCTCGATGATTTCATCTGCAAGCTTGCGCACGCGGGGATCGCGGATCTGCGCACGCTCCGAGGTCATGACCGCGATCGAATGATGCGGGATCATCGCGCGCATGTAGCTGGTTCCCGAAACGGTCGCTTGGCCGCGGACCAGCCACAGCGAAAGCCCGAAGACGAGCACGGCGGCGACGAAGATCGCCGCGTTCAACGGTTTGTTGGCATACATTCCCAGCATGTAGGCCAACATGACGACCGCCATCGCCGCCCCCATAAGGACGGCCATGTAGGCGCGCGTCTCGGAGAAGAACACATGCTCCCAGGCATAGGTGTTCAGATACATCAGGCCGAACATCACCACCGTGGACGTCAAGATCATCAGGCCGAAACGTGTATATGACATGGTGCCTTCCTGCGGTTGTTCATATGTCCGCGGGGCTTGCCCCCGATCTCGCGCCGCTCCTGAACGACCGCGCCAGCGGCGTCGGGCGCTCCGCCCCTTGCGCGGGGTCTGCTTTTTCAACCGCCGAAAGCCGCCAATGTTCCCAACTGCGTGCGGGGAACGATCGGACACGCGGCGTTTGCCGGCCGCGATGCCGCGAATAGCGCGCGCTTGCATGGGCAGTCGCCGGCGCCTAATGGGGTGCGAACTCGACCGTCGGACCGCGCTTCATGTCCCAGCCCCCTGCCCGCGACCGGATCCATCTCGGCAATTGGCGCACATATCCTGCCAGCACCTGGGCGTTCCAGAATGTCGGCGAACTGGTGCCGTGCGCGGCGATCAGCGCGCCAGCCGGCAAACCGGCGCCCGGCCCGGGGTCCGGCCTCCTCGACACGCTGATGATCGAGACCGACGACGGCGGCAGGGTCAGTGCCGCGGCCCATCTGGAGGCCTCGCATGGCGACACCTTCGTGGCGATGCGCGACGGGGCCCTGATCGCCGAATGGCACGCGCCGCACTGCGACCCCGCACGCGCCCATATCGTGTTTTCGATCTCGAAATCCGTCACCGGCCTGCTCGCCGGCATCGCGGTCGGCGACGGAGTGCTCGATCCCGACCAGCCGATTACCGACCATGTCGCGGTCGAGCCCGGTTCAGCGTTTGCAGACGCCAGGGTGCGCGACCTGCTCGACATGACCGTCAGTCTGGATTTCGAAGAGAACTATCTCGACCGGCACAGCGCCTTCGACCGCTATCGCCGCGCCATGTTGTGGAACCCCGAGCGCGAACCCGACGCCGCCGAGACCCTGCCGCAAGTGCTTGCCTGCCTGCCGCGCGCCAAGGGAGCCCATGGCCGGCGCTTTCGCTATGCCTCGCCGGTGAGCGACATGCTCGGCCTGGTCATCGAGCGGGCAACGGGGCAGCGTTACCATGCCTTCTTGCGCGACAGGCTGTGGCGGCCGATGGGGGCCACGGGCGAGGCCCTTGTCACCGTCGACCGGATCGGGACCGCGCGGGCTGCCGGCGGCATCGCGATGACGGCGCGTGACCTGGCCCGGATCGGCCAGCTCGTGCTCGACGGCGGGGTCGCCAGCGGTTGCCGGGTGGTGCCGGCGGACTGGATTTCGGATCTGCGTACCAACGGCAGCCGGAGCGCCTGGGCGAACGGCGATTTCATCGACCTGTTCGCGCAGGGGCGCTACCGCTCGTGCTGGTATTCGGTCGGCGACGATCATGGCAGCCTGGCCGCCATCGGCATCCACGAACAATGGCTGTGGATCGACCCGCGACGCCGGGTGGTGCTGGCCAAGCTGTCCTCGCGGCCGGAGCCGAGCCACGATCCCGCCACCCGGCGCGAAGCCGCGATGCTGGCCCGGATCGCGCGCGCGCTGTGACGGCCGCCTCTCCCATTTTGTAGCACAGATGTCACATAGTTGGACGATTGTCCGCCCGCGTCCGGTCAGCGGCGCGGAAAGCTCGGCTGCAATGGGAATTCGCTCTGGCCAACCCGGCAACAATCTGCTTATTGCTGATTTATCGAGTCATAATTTGTTATAACATTACAACTCGATCGCCGAACGTCTTCGCTCAGGAGCCGGACGTATCAAACGCCTTTCGGGCGGGTATCCCAAGACCCGCTCACCATTGGAGAATGACATGAAGATCAATAAGTTGCTTGTCGGAACCACGGCGGCGCTGGCCTTTGCGCCGGCCGCGATGGCGGCCGACGCCGTGGTCATCGCCGAGCCGGAGCCGGTGGAATATGTACGGGTCTGCGACGCCTTCGGCGCCGGGTTCTTCTATATTCCGGGCACCGAAACCTGCCTGCGCATCTCGGGTTACGTGCGCTACCGGGTCGGCGCGACCAGCGACGACGGGCTCACCGACACGCCGAACTTCAACGGATACGCACCGGACGGCTGGAACAAGCAAACCCGCGCCCGGGTCAATATCGACGCCCGCCAGGACACCGAATGGGGCATGCTGCGCAGCTATTTGCGGCTGCAGTCGAGCTGGGGCGTGCCGAGCGACGGCGCGGTACGCGTCGATCAGGCCTGGATCAGCCTCGGCGGCCTGCGCATGGGCTACACCGAATCGGCCTGGGCCGACACGATTTCGGGCGTCGACACCACCGGCACGCATTCCGACGGCGCCTTGTGGTACGGCGACCAGCAGCGCCACCTGATCCAGTACAACTTCTCGACCGCGGGCGGACTGTTCGGCGTTATCTCGCTGGAAGACGACACGCTTTCCGGCGAGGGTTACATGCCCGACATCGTCGGCGTGCTGTCGTACGAGCAGGGTTGGGGCGGTGTCTGGGGTCGGCTCGGCTATGACGAATCCTTCGACGGCTTCGGCGCGTCGATCGGCCTGCAGCTCAACGTGCCCAACACCACCGGTTCCTCGTTCCGCCTGGTCGGCTATTACGCCGATGGCGACCACGTCTACGGCACCGCCAGCTCCTATGGCGCGATCTCGGGCGGCATGGGCAATGCCGAATGGGCCGCGCTCGCCTCCTACTACCACCAGTTCACGTCGACGGTCGGCGGTTCGGTCGGCTTTGAATATTTCAACGATTTCTATGCCGGCAATTCCAGCGTCAGCACCGGGCTGAACGGTTATGTCGCCGAACTGTCGATGGTGTGGGAGCCGATCGACAATTTCGAGGTTCGCTCCGAGGTGACCTACGACAAGATCGACACACGCGACGGCTCGGTCGGCGGCTTCCTGTCGTTCAAGCGCAGCTTCTGATCGACTCGACCTCTGTAACGGACCGCTTTTCGGCCCGGCCTTCGCGCCGGGCCGTTTTCGTGCCGCGCCGCCGCTGGCCGATCGAGGACGCTGTTCCTGCCGGCGCCAAATCCGACTATATTGCGCTCCCCATCGCTATCCGGATTTCCCGCGCCCATGAGTTTTCGCCCCGCCCTCACCCCGCTTGCCCAGTCGTTGCCCGCCACCGTGCCCTTCGTCGGGCCCGAAACGCAGGAACGCGCGCGCGGCGCGCCGTTCCGTGCCCGGCTCGGCGCCAATGAAAGCGGTTTCGGCCCGGCCCCGTCCGTGATCGATGCGATGGCGCGGGCGGCCGGTTTGGCCTGGCGCTACTGCGACCCGGAAAATTTCGATCTCAAACATGCGCTCGCGGCACGACTCGGCGTGGCGCCCGACACGATCGCGGTCGGCGAAGGCATTGACGGGCTGCTCGGCCTGGTCGTGCGCCTGTTCGCCGCGCCCGGCGCGGCAGTGGTGACCTCGCTCGGCGCCTACCCGACCTTTAACTACCATGTTGCCGGTTTCGGCGCACGGCTCGTCACCGTGCCGTACCGCAACGACCACGAGGATCTCGACGGGCTGGCCGAGGCGGCGCGACGCGAAAAAGCCAGCCTTTGCTATCTCGCCAATCCAGACAATCCGATGGGCACGTGGTGGGAGGCGGATGCGGTGATGCGCTTCATCGAGGCGCTGCCGGACGACACCATGCTGGTGCTCGACGAGGCCTATGGCGAGACAGCCCCGGCCGGGGCGCTGCCGCCGCTCGACGTCGAACGGCCCAACGTGTTGCGCATGCGCACCTTCTCCAAGGCCTATGGGCTGGCCGGCCTGCGCTGCGGCTACGCGATCGGCGAACGCGAACAGATCCGCGCCTTCGACAAGGTGCGCAACCATTTCGGGGTCAACCGCATGGCGCAGGCGGCCGCGCTCGCGGCTCTTGCCGACCAGGCGTGGCTGGAGACCATCGTCGGCAAGGTCGCCGCCGGGCGCGACCGGATCGCGGCGATTGCCGCGGAAAACGGGCTTGCCGCGCTGCCCTCGGCGACCAATTTCGTCACCATCGATTGCAGGCGCGACGGCGCCCATGCGCACAAGGTGATGGACGCACTGCTTGGCGCCGGCATCTTCGTGCGCAAGCCGATGGCGCCCGGCCTCGACCGCTGTATCCGCGTCTCGACCGGGCCCGAGGCCGAACTGGAGCTTTTCGCAACCGAATTGCCAGGGGCGCTCGCGGCGGCGGCCGCGGGCTGAACGGCTGGCAGCCGGGTCAGCCGTAGCGCGCCAGGTTCAGATCGCCGGCATCGACCTCGGGCGTCTTGCCGCCGATCAGATCGGCCAGAACCCGCGCCGAGCCGCAGGCCATGGTCCAGCCCAGCGTGCCGTGGCCGGTGTTGAGATAAAGCCTCCCCACCGGGGTCGCGCCGATCACGGGCGGACCGTCCGGCGTCATCGGACGCAACCCGCACCAGAACGTGGCCTTTGCGGTATCGCCGCCCGCTGGAAACAATTGATTGAACGAGTGCTCGAGCGCGGCCCGGCGGCTCTGCCTGGGGCCGAGGTCGAAACCGGCGATCTCGGCCGTTCCACCGACGCGGATACGCGTGCCCAGGCGGGTGATCGCGGTCTTGTAGGTTTCGTCCATCACTGTCGAGACCGGGGCAGCGTCTTCCTCGGCGACCGGCATGGTGAGCGAATAGCCCTTGACCGGATAGACCGGCAGCTTGAGCCCGAGCGGACCGATCAGCGCCGGGCTGTGGCTGCCGAGCGCCACCACATAGGCATCGGCCTCGCGGAATCCGCGCGACGTCACAACGCCCGTCACCGCGCGGCCGTCGCTCGTCAGCGCCTGCACCTGGGTGTCGTAGGTAAACGTCACGCCGTGCGCGGCGGCGGCCTGCGCCAGCAAGGTCGTGAACAGATGGCAGTCGCCGGTCTCATCGCCGGGCAGCCGCAAACCGCCGACGAAATCGGTCCTGGCGGCGGCCAGCCCCGGTTCGGCCGCCACGCAGCCCTTGCGGTCGAGCGCCTCGTAGGCGACCTCGAACTGGCGCAGCACCTCGACGTCGCGAGCAATGCCGTCGAACTGCTTTTGGGTGCGGAAAAGTTGCAGTGTGCCGCGACTGCGCTCGTCATAGGCAATGCCGGTCTCGGCCCGCAGCTGCTTCAGGCAGTCGCGACTATATTCGGCGAGCGGCACCATGCGGGCCTTGTTGCGGGCATACCGCCCGGCGGTGCAGTTGCGCAGCATCTTCAAGAGCCAGATCCAGCGGGCCGGGTCCAGACCCGGACGCACCACCAGCGGCCCGTGCCGCATGGCAAGCCATTTCAGCGCCTTCAGCGGCACGCCGGGAGCCGCCCAGGGCGAGGCGTAGCCCGGCGATATCTGACCGGCATTGGCGAAGCTGGTCTCTTTGCCCGGCCCATCGCCGCGTTCGACGAGTTCGACCTCGTGTCCGGACCGGGCCAGATAGTAGGCGGTAGTCACGCCGATGACGCCTCCGCCGAGGACCAGCACTTTCATTATTCTCGTTCTCCGCTTGTTTGAATGAAGACGGCGCCGCCCGGCGGACGGCGCCCCTGGGAAAGCGGCTTGGCCGGACCCGTCGCCGATGGCCGGAAACCGCGAAAGCCGGATGGTCCTTTCAGGCGGCGGAGGGGCCTGGATCGTCGAACCCGCCGGGACCGGGCGAAGCCGGGTGGCACGAGGTTCGGGCGCTGCCCTGGATCAGCGTGAGCGTCGGCCGTTTCTGAACGGGCGGCGCCATGCGCGTCAGCGCTTCCTTCTCGCGCCGCGCGGCCTCGGGCTGGTAGAGCACGCTTTCCAGGACAATCGTCTCTTGAACGCCCTCCTGTCCGGCAAACCGGAAAAGCTGGCCTTCGCTCAGACCGATCAGCGCCAGCCCGCGCAGGGATGTCAGCGGAAGGAAAAGACCGACCGGCGACTGCATGCGTTCATGCGAGATCACCCGGGTGTCGGGCTCGCGGCCGTCGACGCTGAAGGTGATCCGGCTGTTGAGCGTCGCCACGGTGGCGGGAATGTCGTCGCCGAAGACGACACGCGCGGCGTCGAGCTTTTCTTTCAGCAGCGCCGCCATCGGATCGTCCTGACCCAGGCAGCGCTCGAGCATGACTTCGAGGATCGTGTGGTCCTTGGTGGTGAGGATGCAGCTTGGCTGAGACATCGCAGTTCTCCAGCGCTCCGCCCGGGGAGCGGTTGCGGTTTGACGACAATGGAGAATCCCCTGGCCGCTGGCGGGCGGCACAGGGGCTACGATCCTGCGAGGAGACAGCCTCCGAACAGCGTGAGGCGACAGAAAGGCCTGGCCCCGCTCATGAGGCGGGGCCCGCTGCATGCACCGGCCCGGGCGTGGACACCACGCCGCCGGTATTGTCCACGCTTTCGACGGTCAGGCGATGAATGCGGCCGTCGCGGGCGGTCCAGTCGATCGACTGACCGGCCGCAAGGCCGATCAGCGCAACGCCGATCGGCGTCAGGACGGAGATCCTGCCTTCGGCGATATCGGCTTCACCGGGAAACACCAGCGTGACGGTGCGGTCTTCGCCGACATCGCTGGTGAAGCGCAGACGCGAGCCCATGCGCACCACGTCGGCGGCCAGCTTCGAATCGTCCACGGTGCGCGCGCGGTCGAGCTCGGCGAAGAGTTGGTCGGCGACGGCGGGATTCCGCTCCGCAAAACCTTCCGCCAGCCGCGAGAGCCGCTCGTGGTCGGACCGGGTCATGGCAATCGCCGGCTTGCGCTTTTTCTTGGTTTCGGGAGCCATTCCTGGACTTCCTCGTAAATCTGGCGCCGCCGATGCAAAAAATGATGCGCGGCGCTCCGGTTTGTTTTGAGAAATGAAGTGTCGCCTGTGTGGCTTGCCTCGACCCGCCCAGCGGGGAAACCTGCCTGTGCCCCCGCAGCCGGGGCGCGACGCGACCAGGCCGGGGGTCAGTGTCCCGCGATAGGACACACCCTGTGAAGGCTTATTACGGGCAGCTCGGTCCAATACATGCTTCGAGACTTGGTGTAGGGCAGCGGGAATGTCAAGCCTCGTGCGGACCCGGGCCGGCCCTCGGCACGCCGAGCCCGGCGTCCAAGACCGCAAGGCGCGAACACCCGACCGGCCGGCCCTCGTCGCACATTCCCGCGGCCCGTCACGGTCAACAACGGCTTCCTTGAATTAACTGAACGTTCGTTTTATTATTCCGGCCGGGAGGAACGCAATGGCGCGCACGATCGGCTCGGACGGGGAGAAGACGGAGGCGGCGATCCGCGACGCGGCCGTCAACCTGATCGCTCGCCATGGCTACGAGGCGGTTTCCATGCGCCGGCTGGCAGCCGAGGTCGGCGTCCAGGCCGCCGCTCTCTACCGCTATTTTCCGACCAAGGAAGAATTGTTGTTCACGCTGATGCGCGAGCACATGGAGGAGTTGATCGCAGGCTGGAGAGCGGCCGATCCCGGTCCGGCCGACAGCGCCGCGCGGCTTGCCGCATTCGTGCGCAATCATATCGTCTTTCATGTCGCGCGCCGGCACGCCACTCATGTCTCCAATATGGAGCTGAGAAGCCTTGCGCCCGAGCGGCTGACGGCGGTGCTGCGGTTACGCGCGACCTACGAAAAGGAATTGCGCGGGATCCTGCGCGCCGGTGCGGCAACCGGTGCGTTTACCGTCGACGACCCGGCGCTGACGGCGATGGCGATCATTCAGATGATCACCGGCGTGATCGTCTGGTTCCGTCCCGACGAAAGGCTGTCGGTGCGCGAGGTCGCCGACAAATACCACACCATGACAATGCGCCTGGTCGCAGCGGCCGGGCATGCGGAGGAACACGATGTACACGCACATGATGCAATTCGGACTGGGTGAGGAGATCGAAGCGCTGCGCGACATGGTGCGCCGCTTCGCCCAGGACAGGATCGCGCCGATCGCCGCCGAGATCGACGCGAGCAACGAATTCCCCGCCGGGTTGTGGAAGGAGCTCGGCGAACTGGGGCTGCTCGGCATCACTGCCGATCCCGAGCACGGCGGATCGGGCATGGGCTATCTCGCCCATGTGGTGGCGATCGAGGAGATTTCGCGCGCCTCGGCTTCGGTAGGGCTTTCCTACGGCGCCCATTCCAATCTGTGCGTCAACCAGATCAGCCGCTGGGGCACGGCCGCGCAGAAGGCGGCCTATCTGCCCGGCCTGTGCGCGGGCGACAAGGTCGGCGCGCTGGCGATGTCGGAATCGGGCGCCGGCTCCGATGTCGTGTCGATGCGGCTCAGGGCGGAAAAGAAGAACGACCGCTACGTGTTGACCGGCACCAAGATGTGGATCACCAACGGGCCCGACGCCGACACGATGGTGGTTTACGCCAAGACCGATCCCGAGCGGCATTCGCGCGGCATCACCGCCTTCATCGTGGAAAACACCATGAAGGGATTTTCGGTCGCGCAGAAGCTCGACAAGCTCGGCATGCGCGGTTCCAACACCGGCGAACTGGTGTTCGACAATGTCGAGGTGCCGTTCGAAAACGTGCTGCACGAGGAGGGCAAGGGCGTCGAGGTTCTGATGTCCGGGCTCGATTACGAGCGCGTGGTGCTGGCGGCCGGGCCGGTCGGCATCATGGCCGCCTGCCTCGACGTGGCCGTGCCCTATTGCCACGAACGCAAGCAGTTCGGCCAGAAAATCGGCGAGTTCCAGCTCGTCCAGGCCAAGCTCGCCGACATCTACGCCGCGCTCAATGCCAGCCGGGCCTACGTCTACGCGGTGGCGGCGGCCTGCGACCGGGGCGAGACGACACGCAAGGATTCGGCCGGCTGCGTGCTGTTTTCGGCCGAAAAGGCGACTCAGTGCGCGCTCGACGCCATCCAGATCCTCGGCGGCAACGGCTATATCAACGATTATCCGACCGGCCGGCTGTTGCGCGACGCCAAGCTTTATGAGATCGGCGCCGGCACCAGCGAGATCAGGCGCTGGCTGATCGGCCGCGAGATGATGGCGGAGAGCGGTTGAGGCCGGCAAATGCCGCCCATTTGCGGGGTTTCGACGGCTGACGTCTCGACCGGGGGCCGCTGGCCCAACAGGTTTTCCGGAACCGGGCCGCACGCGCGACCGGAGCGCCGCGCTGAAAGACGGATCGAGAGATGACCATGGACGCCAATGTCGTTCTCGTTTTCCTCGCGGCCATGACGACGGCGGTGACGACCGGGTTGGGCGCCCTGCCCTTCGTGTTCGTGAAACGCGTCGACCGATGGCGGCTCAGCATCGCCAATGCGGTGGCGGCCGGGCTCATGCTGGGGGCAAGCTACAATCTGATCGACGAAGGCGCGGACATCGCCCTCGACCGGGTTCTTATCGGCATTCTGCTCGGTCTTGCCGCCATCCTCGCGGCCAATCGGCTGCTACGGCGGCGCGACACCGCCGACATCGCCGACCTGCACGGCAAGAGCGCGACACGGGCACTTCTCATTCTGGGCGTGATGACGGCGCACTCCTTTGCCGAAGGGATCGGGGTCGGCGTCTCCTTTGCCGGCACGCCCGAACTCGGCGCCTTCATCACAACCGCGATCGCGATTCACAACATCCCAGAGGGTCTTGCCATCTGCCTGGTACTGATCCCGCGCGGCACGGCCGTCTGGAAGGCATCGCTGTGGAGCATTTTCACCAGCCTGCCCCAACCGCTGATGGCCGTGCCGGCCTTCCTGTTTGTGCAGTCGTTCGAACCCTTCCTGCCGATTGGCCTGGGCATCGCAGCCGGCGCCATGATCTGGATGGTGTTTTCGGAACTGATACCGGATGCCACGGAGAACGCCTCGGGCGATGCGGTTGGAACCACCGTTGTCCTCGCCATCGTCGCGCTCTGGGCGTTCCAGCTGGTGTTGTTCGGCACGTGGTGAATTCCGGCCCGAACCGTTGGCACTGCATTTCGGTGGCGCGCGAGACCGCGACTTGACGGAGGTCAATACGGGCCGGATGCTGATTTGCTATCCAGCCCGCAGCAATACGACACGATTGACGAGCAGGAGAGACGAGATGCGTGGCTTTGTGGACGACATCGAAAAGCTGACCGAGGAAAACACGGATTTTCGGCGCGTGCTCTACACGGGCAATAACCTGCAACTGGTTTTGATGGCCATTCAGCCGGGCGAGGATATCGGCGAGGAAGTCCATGACGACCGCGACCAGTTCTTCCGCGTCGAGCAGGGCGAAGGCGAGGCCTGGATCGACGGCAATCGGTCCCCGGTGAAAGCGGACCATGCCTTCATCGTGCCGGCCGGCGCCCGCCACAATGTCAAATGCACCGGCAACGAGCCGCTGCGCCTCTACACGGTCTACGGACCGCCGGAGCACCGCGAAGGGACCGTACATGCGACCAAGGCGCAGGCGACGGCGGATGAAGAGCATTTCGACGGCGTCACGACGGAATAGCCGCACGTCGGAAGCCGGTGCCGAAGGGAGTTCTTGCCATGGCCAACATGAAACAACGGCGCAACCCATTGCTTCCGTGGTGGATCGGTCTCGCCCTCATCGTGGCGGTGATTGTCTATGTCGCCTACCGATTTGCCTGCCTGGACTGCGCGCCGGCCGGCTTTCTGGAATTCATGATCCTCGGCATCGTACCGGCGGTGTACCTGCTGCTGATGTATCTGACCTTCAAAAGCCAGGCCGACAGCGAGTCGCGATAGGGTCTCACGTCACCAGCACGCCGCGCGCCTTGGCCCAGCGCGCAAGCACCTTCTGCTCGTCGGGCAGGGGCGGCCGGTTGGCGAAACCGCGCACCTGGACAAGGCGGTCGCAACGGTCGAGCTCGATGGTCAACAGCCGTTCGGCCTTGCCCGCGCCGCGCCGGGACAGCGACCAGATCGACGCCGAACCGGCAATGCATTTCGCCGCGTAGGTCGACACGCAGTGGCGCATGGCGCGGGTCTCGGCCACCAGTTCGGCGGCCGAGGAGAGCTGGCGCACGACGTATTCCTCGCGCCGCGCGCGCGGCTCCTTCGCCGATGGCTTCCACGACCAGTCGGCGAGCGCGGACCCGTCCCAGCGTCCGCCCTCGGGCGCGGCCATGCCGGCGCGCGCCGCCGCCCGCCCCGCCCGACGACGGGCAGCCTCGATGCGGGCGATCGTCGCCAGGTCGCGATGCCACTCGTGCATCTGGCGCTCGAGCGCGGCGAGCGTGCGGCCCTTGAGGCTATAGCGGCGGTCGTGCCGGCGGCAGGCAGCCAGATAGTCGACGAGGTCGTCGACCAGCGCGCGCGGCGCCGGGTTGGCGCAGAAAAACCGCACCACCTCGCGCCAGAAGACGAAATGGCGGCGCGGCGTATGGGCGACCTTGGTACGGGCGATGCTCAAGGCCAGACCGAGATCGTCGGTATAGCTGCGCGCCACTGCCTGCCAGAACGCGGCTTCGAAGGAAAGATCGCCC
>SWBZ01004119.1_pt2 | contig 13115 bp, 10 predicted proteins | sample 4693031 | NCBI WGS metagenome assembly SWBZ01 (sample SAMN10267274, study PRJNA491770) | bioreactor metagenome | isolation source: DHS bioreactor inoculated with | place: Japan: off Shimokita Peninsula
GGCCGCGCACCTGGAAGGCCGCGGCTGCGGCCTGATCGACATGGCCGGCCTCGCCCAGAAAGGCGGGGCGGTGTTTACCCATGTGCGCATCGCCGAGACGCCTGAGGCGGTCCACGCCATCCGGGTCTCGGCCGGCAAGGCCAACATGGTGCTCGGCTGCGATCTGGTGGTGTCGGGCTCGAAGAAGGTCTTGTCCGCCGTGCGCGAGAACGAGACTGTCTTCATCGCCAACACGGCCGAGATCATGCCGGGCGATTTCACCCGCTCGCCTGGCTTCTCCTTACCGGCAGAGAAGCTAAAAAAGGCGATTCGTGCGGCGGCGGGCGAGGACAGGGCCCATTTCTTCGACGCCACGCGCGCGGCTACGGCGCTGTTCGGCAATTCGCTCGGGGCCAACATGTTCATGCTCGGCCTGGCCTATCAGCATGGCGGGGTGCCGGTCTCGGCCGAGGCGATCGAACAGGCGATCGCGCTCAATGGCCAGGCAGTGACCATGAATGTCGATGCGTTCCGCTGGGGTCGCCGTGCCGGGCACGAGCCGGGTTTCGTGCGCGACCTGATCGGGCGCGCCGGCGCCGCCGCAAGCTCCGAAAAACCGGCCGACACGCTGGAGGAGATCGTTTTGCGCCGTACGGCGTTTCTCGCCGCCTACCAGAACGTGGCCTATGGCGAGCGCTACCGCGCACGGGTCGCGGCGGTGCAGGCGAAGGAGGCCGAAACAGTTCCCGGCTCGAGTGCTGTCACGGAGGCGGTGGCGCGCAACCTGTTCAAACTGATGGCGATCAAGGACGAATACGAGGTTGCCCGGCTCTACACTGATGGATCGTTTGCCAGACAGCTCTCGGCCGAGTTCGAAAGCTATGACCGGCTCGAATTCCATTTGGCGCCACCGATCATGGGCAGGAAGGGTGCCGACGGACGGCCGAAAAAGACCAGGTTCGGTCCCTGGATGATGCAGGCGATGCGCCTGCTCGCGGCGATGAAGGGGTTGCGCGGCACCCGCCTCGACCTGTTCGGCTACTCACAGGAGCGGCGCATGGAACGTCGTCTTCTGGCAGAATACGAGGCCGATCTTGACATGGTGATGTCTGGCCTGACACCCGAGCGCGCCGATGCCGCGGCGGCCCTCGCCAATCTACCGCGACTCATCATGGGTTACGGCCACGTCAAGGACGCCAATATGCGCAAGGCGGCGGAGGAGCGGCTGCGGCTGGTCGCCCGTTTCGAGGCCGGCGATGCGGCCGGGGCGCTGGAGGCGGCGGAGTAGCGCAGGCTTCGCCCATGTCATAGTGCGGGCCGCGGAACCCGGGAACGGCAGCGGCCTCTTACAACTATGAAACGCGCGCCCGGGTGAATGCGCGGGAAGCGTTTTATTAACAGGACCATGCCATAGTCCACGGACCTGAGCGGACCATGGCATGGACAGGATCAAGAAACGCGACATCCCGGTTGATATCTACATTCCGTTCGTGGAAACGCTTTTCCGCGACGGGTTGACGCTGTCGATCGGTCTCGTCGCCCAGACCCTGCTTGTCGTTCTGTGCTACTGGAAGACCAAGGATCCGCTCTATCTCCTGGTCGCAGTCGCCATGGTGATGGTCGGCATATTGCGGTTGCGCAATATCCGCAAATACAGCAACCGTCCGCCGCCCGCGACCGGCGCCGAAGCCAAGGCGCGCGAGAGAGACTATATCGTGTTCGGGTCCATGCATGGCTTCATGCTGGGCTTTTTCTGCTTTGTGGGCATCTATCTCGCCCACGACAGTTTCGCCGAAATCGCCTCCGTGGCGGTGACCCTGGCCTCCGCGACGTCGATCGCCGGACGCAATTACGGATCACCGCGCATGGTGATGATCTTCATCATGACCATGACATGGCCGATTTCGATCGGCTTCATCCTGCGCGGCGACATCTATCATATCATCCTGGGCTGTATGGCGTTTCCCTTCTTCTTCGCCATTCGTCGTTTTGCGGACATGGTGCGCGAGGTGCTGTTTTCGGCGCTTTCGGAAGAAAAGAAAGCCAACCGGCTCGCACAGCGCTTCAACCGCGCGCTCAACACCATGTCGCACGGCCTGGTGATGCTGGGCCCCGACAGCCGCGTCGTCGTGGCCAACGCCGAGGCCGCGCAGTTGATGTCGGTGGCCACGTCCGACCATCTCGTGGGACGTTCTCTCAAGTCGCTGCTGCTGCGTGGCGCGACGGGCGGCCTGATCTCCTACAAGGATTGCGGTTTCGTCGAGGGCCAGCTCACCCGCGCCCTGCGCGAGGGCCGCGACCGAAAACTGCTGGTCAGCCTTTCCGACGGGCGCCATCTGGAGTTTTCGGCGCGCGAGGGTCATGACGAACTCGGCGTGATCACGTTCGAGGATGTGACACAGCGGGTCCAGGCGGACGAGAAGATCCGTCACATGGCGCGTTACGACACGCTGACGGGGCTGCCAAACCGCGCCTATTTCCAGGAAATCGTCGCCGAGCAGATGGCCGGGGGCGACCGCGAACGCAATTGCGCACTGGCCGTGTTCGACATGGACGATTTCAAGACGGTCAACGACACGCTTGGCCATCCAGTCGGCGACGGTCTGATCTACGCGATTGCGGAAAAGCTCGGCTGTTTCGCCGACGAGGACGTCAGGGTCAGCCGGTTTGGCGGCGACGAATTCGTGATCTATTTCGACCGCGTTCACGACGAGCTTCACCTGGGCCAGATTCTCGACGGGATTTTCGAGGGGCTTGCCGACGAGGTCGACGTGGCCGGACACCTGCTGCGGGTACAGATGAGTGCGGGGGCCGTGCTGTTGCCGGTCGCATTCGGCGACGTTGACGGGATGATCGTGAAGGCCGACCTCGCCCTCTATCGCGCCAAGGAGGCCGGCAAGAACGGCTGGCAACTCTTCGAGACGTCGATGGACGCCGCATTCCGCGAAAAGCAGATGCTGAAATCGGATCTGCGCAACGCGGTCGAAGCGAACGCGCTGCGCGTCGTTTACCAGCCGATCGTGGGCATGGAATCCATGCGCATCGAAAGCTGCGAGGCGTTGTGTCGCTGGCAGCATCCCGAACTCGGCGCGGTTTCACCGGGTGTTTTCATTCCGCTGGCCGAAGAGATGGGCATCATCTCCGACATCAGCATGCAGGTCTTGAAGGCTGCTTGCCGCGAATGCGCCAAATGGCCGGAGCCGATCGGTGTCTCGGTTAATTTGTCGGCACGCGATTTCCGTGATGCCGACATCATCGCCACCGTTGCCAACGCGCTCGCTGAGAGCGGCCTGGCGCCGGAACGGCTGGAAATCGAAGTCACCGAAACGGCAATCCTCGACGACAAACTGTCGACGCGGAAGTATTTGGAGGAGATCCGCAATCTCGGGGTGCGAATTGCGCTCGACGATTTCGGCACCGGCTATTCCAGCCTGAGCTATCTCCACACGCTGCCGCTCGACAAGGTCAAGATCGACCGCAGCTTCCTCAAGGACGTCACCGAGGACGACCGGTCGCGCGAATTGTTGAAGGGCGTTGTTCATCTGTCGCGACAAGTGGGGCTCAAGGTCACGATGGAGGGCGTGGAAACCTTCGATCAGCTCCGGCTTTTGTCGCAGGAGGTCAAGCCCGACCTGCTGCAGGGCTTTTTGTTCGGCGCGGCGCTTTCGGCCTCCGGCATCGAAACCATGTCCAACACGGTGTGGCCTTTCGCCGAAGACCTGCGCACGGTGCAAATCGCGGCGCGTTAGGCGTCGACCGACGGGCGCCGCCTTATCTCGGCAGTCTCCCCAGCGGGTTTTCTTTATCCCCAAATCCACCTTTCGCCCGGCTGACGCAGCGTCATGGCGTGATCGCACCATAGGCGCTCCGCCCGTTAACGTTAACGCTAAGTAAACGCCGGCGTGACAAGTTTCAGCTTTACTTGAACGGCGCTTGAGTTACCGTCTAGCGTACGAGGTACGGGGAATTGACTGACATGAATGCGAATCCGGCACTACCGGGCGCCCATCTGCGCTCGGGAGCTGCGAGAAGCCATTCGGAGATTTCGGCCTTCTCCAGAAATGTTCTGGCGGTACTCGAACGCACGGAATATCGGCGCGTTGAGGGTGGTGAGGATCTGGAGGACATCTACCGGCTGCGTTACAAATCCTACCGAGCCGCCGATATGGTGTCGGAGATAGCCGAGCAGACGGTTTACGATTCCCTCGACGACCTCGATAATTGTTACCGGTTCGGCGTCTATATCGATGGCAATCTGGTTTCGACCATCCGTATCCATCATGTAAACAAGGCGCACCCGGTGTCCCCGTCGGTGATGGTTTACGGCGATATCCTGAATCCGCGGATTCGCGCCGGCGACACGTTCATCGACCCGAGTCGTTTCGCCGCCGACCCGGAATGGTCGCAGATCTATCCGCAGATTCCCTATTTGACGCTGCGCATTGCCGGCATGGCCTGTTTCCATTTCAACGCGCCGTATTGCCTGTCGACCATCCAGGAAGATCACACCGGTTTCTATCGGCGCATCTACATGTCGGAACAGATCGGCGGGCTGCGCGACTATCCGGGCCTCAACTATCCGGTGGTGCTTTACCAGGCCAATGTGCACGCCATAGAGGAACGCTCCTTCGCCCGGTTTCCGTTCTTCAGGTCGACCCGCATGGAACAGAGGCTGTTGTTCGACCGGCCGGTCACAGGCGCGCGCGCGCCGCTGACCGTGTTGCCGACCGCAGGACGTTCGGAACGCGCCGCCTGACCGTCTGCTTACTTGTCTTGCGCCGCGTGCGCGTCCATAACGGCACCGTCGCACGGTAGTCCGGATAGACATGGGCACGAAGGAAGACATCGTCGGCACCGCGATCTGGGCTGAAGAACTGACCGCCGAGGAACTTGATCGCGCACGCCGCGGCACCATCGAAAAGACTTTCGCGAAGGGCAGTTACATCTGCCATCGTGGAGACAAGCTCGACTACTGGACCGGCGTCATAGACGGCCTGGCCAAGATCTCGGCCGTGTCGAGCGACGGCAAGGCGATGACCTTTGCCGGCGCGACCTCGGGAAGCTGGTTCGGCGAGGGGTCGGTGCTGAAGGGCGAGCCGCGCCAGTACGATCTCGTCGTGCTGCGCGATACCCGCCTTGCGATGATGCATCGCGCGACCTTCATGTGGCTCTACGACAACAGCCGCGGTTTCAGCCGCTTCCTCGTTCGCCAACTCAACGAACGCATGGGCCAGTTCATCGCCACGATCGAATATGACCGCATTCTCAGTCCGCGCGCGCGCGTTGCCCGCAATGTGTCCTGGTTCTTCAATCCGGTGCTTTACCCGACCGGCAAGGACGCCATCGAGATTTCCCAGGAGGAGCTCGGTTTGCTTGCCGGCGTCTCGCGGGCGGTCGCCAATCGCGCCTTGCAGGATCTGGAGGAAGAGGGGTTGCTGCGGTGCGAGCACGGCCGCATCCGTGTGCTCAAGCTTGAAAGGCTGAAGCGCTACGAGCCCTGACCGATGAGCGCGAGCGCGTACAGGCAAGACGATCCAGATCGTGCGGGCAGGGAAACCAGAAACTCGGCAAGCATACCAGACCATCGCCGGTCTTGTCTGTCAATCGCGAAATTGAATGTCCGCCGCCCTTCATGTCATTGTCTTTTTTGAGGCGCTGACCACGGACCGGATGCACAAAAGCCGGCCAGGTTAGCCGAACGGACAAGATGGGTGAACTTGCGCGCTGGGCTAAGCCGCGCGATATATGTGGACCAACCGCAGAAACAAGGCGGGGTTCGGGAGGAAGATGGGAAATGGTTGCTGCGGCCGACGCCGACAGGACACTTGATACGTTTCCGAAGTATCTGCTGCTGAACGCCGATCGGTACGGCAATCGCCCGGCCATGCGGCACAAGGATTACGGCATCTGGCAAAGCTGGACCTGGGCGCAGCAGCTAGCCGAAGTGCGCGCCTTCGCTCTGGGTCTGGAGACATTGGGCCTGGCGCGCGGGGACAAGGTAGCCGTGGTCGGGGCGAACCGGCCGCGACTCTATTGGTCGTTTGCCGCGATCCAGTCGCTCGGCGGCGTGCCGGTGCCGGTCTACGCCGATTCGGTCGCCGAGGAGATGGCCTATGTGCTCGACCACGCGGAGGTGAAGTTCGCCGTCGCGCAGGATCAGGAACAGGTCGACAAGCTGCTTTCGGTTTCCGACAGTGTGCCGAGCCTCAAACACATCGTCTATGACGAGTCGCGCGGACTGCGCGACTACGATCATACCCATCTGCACTCCTTTGATGAACTGCGCGAAACGGGACTTGCCGCGGTTTCGGCATCGCCCAACGCTCTGAAACGCTGGGAGGCGTCGGTAGCGGCCGGCACGGGCGGCGATCTTGGCATCATCCTCTACACGTCCGGTACAACCGGCCGCCCGAAGGGCGTGATGCTATCCAACGATAATCTGGTGAAGTCGGCCCTGCACGGCAACGCCTTCGACAATCTCGGCGTCGACGAGACGACGATCGCCTATCTGCCGCTGGCCTGGGTCGGCGATCATGTCTTTTCCTATTCGCAGTCCTACACCGCCGGTTATTGCGTGAGTTGTCCGGAAAGCCCGGAAACCGTGACGGAGGACCGCCGGGAAATCGCGCCGACCTACTTCTTCGCGCCGCCGCGTGTTTTCGAAGGCCTGCTGACGTCGATCATGGTGCGTATGGAAGATGCGGGACCGCTGAAAAAGCGCATGTTCGACTATTTCATCGCCCATGCGCGCAAGGTCGGCGAGCCGATCCTCAATGGCGAAAGCGTCGGGTTATGGGACCGGATAAAATACGGGCTCGGCGATCTGATGGTCTTCGGGCCGTTGAAGAACAGGATGGGCCTGTCGCGCATGCGGGTCGGCTACACCGCCGGCGAGGCAATCGGGCCGGAACTGTTCCGCTTCTACCGCGCCCTCGGACTGAACCTGAAGCAGCTCTACGGCCAGACGGAGGCCTGCGTCTACATCACCGCGCAGCCCGACGGCAAGATCAGGGCCGATACGGTCGGGCTGCCGTCGCCGGGCGTGGATGTGAAAATCGCGGACAATGGCGAGGTGCTGTATCGCTCCGACGGCGTCTTCATCGGCTACTACAAGAACGAGGAGGCGACCCGCGCGACCAAGACCGACGACGGGTGGGTGCATACGGGCGATGCCGGGCTGTTCGACGCCGAGGGCCATCTCAAGATCATCGACCGCGCCAAGGATGTCGGCAAGCTGCGCTCGGGCGCGCTGTTTGCGCCGAAATATATCGAGAACAAGCTGAAATTCTATCCGGACGTCAAAGAGGTCGTGGCGTTCGGCGACGGTCGCGACTTCTGCGCCGTGTTCATCAATATCGATCTGGAATCGGTCGGAAGCTGGGCCGAACGAAACAACGTCTCCTACGGCTCCTATCAGGAACTGGCCGGCCATCCCGACGTCTACAAGACCATGGCCGCCCATGTCGACGCGGTGAACCGCTCGCTGGCGGAAGAGGAACTGATGGCGGCCTCGCAGATCCGCCGCTTTCTGGTCCTGCACAAGGAACTCGACGCTGATGACGGCGAACTGACGCGTACGCAGAAAGTGCGGCGATCGTTCATCTCCGAGCGCTACGGCGAGTTGATCGAGGCGCTCTACGACGGCACGAGCGAAAAACACGTCGAAACCGATGTGACCTTCGAGGACGGCCGCAAAGGCAGTCTCAAGGCTCTGGTGCGGATCGTCGACGCGCACGTCTACGGCCTCGATCCCAAGCCGATGAGAGAGGCCGCCGAATGAACCGGGCCGTCAATCCTCGGGACCTGAACGTTCACCACGACGACGGCGTCGCCAAGGGCGGCGTGCTGCTCGAGGTCAAGGACGTGTCGCTGCGCTTCGGCGGCGTCAAGGCGATCACCAAGATCTCCTTCGATGTCCGCAAGGGCGAGATTCGCGCCATTATCGGTCCGAACGGCGCCGGCAAGACCTCGATGCTGAACGTTATCAACGGCTTCTACACGCCGCAGGAAGGCACGATCACCTTTCGCGGCGTCGAGCGACGCGCCATGCGCACTACGGACGCGGCCCGGCAGGGGATCGCGCGCACCTTCCAGAACATCGCCCTGTTCAAGGGCATGACAACGCTCGACAACATCATGACGGGCCGCATCACGCTGCAAAAGAGCAACATTTTCGCCCAGGCGATCTGGCGCGGCCCGGCGCTGCGCGAGGAACTGGAGCACCGCCATCGCGTGGAGGAGATCATCGATTTCCTCGAGATCCAGCACATCCGCAAGGTGCCGGTCGGGCGCCTGCCCTACGGCCTGCAAAAGCGGGTGGAACTGGGCCGGGCGTTGGCGGCCGAGCCGGCGCTGCTGCTGCTCGACGAGCCGATGGCCGGCATGAACCTGGAGGAGAAGGAGGATATGAGCCGCTTCATCCTCGATGTGAACAGCCAGTTCGGCACCACGATCGCGCTGGATCAGCACGATATGGGGGTTGTCATGGACATTTCCGACCGGGTCGTCGTCCTCGATTACGGTCGCAAGATCGGCGACGGGTCGCCCGACGAGGTGTCGAAGAACCAGGACGTGATCGACGCCTATCTCGGCGTTCCGCACGAATAACGGCTCCAGGAGAACGCTGTCACATGAGCCCGGCCTTCCTGTATTTTCTCGAAACGGTCCTGAACGGGCTGATGACCGGCGTGATGTACTCACTGGTCGCGCTCGGCTTCGTGCTGATCTTCAAGGCGTCGGGCATCTTCAATTTCGCACAGGGCGTGATGGCGCTGTTTGCGGCGTTGACGCTGGTCGGACTGCAGACCGGACAGGTGCCGTTCTCGCATCTGATCAATGCGATCTTCGGGACCGAATTCCATCATTTCGGCTGGACCCTGCCTGCCTTCGTGGCGGTTGTCGGCACGCTCGTGGTGATGGTCGCCTTCGCCTATCTGTTTGAAAAGCTGGTGCTCAAGCACCTCGTCAACCAGGAACCGATCATCCTGTTCATGGCCACGATCGGTCTGGCCTATTTCCTCGAGGGGTTCGGCGATCTGATGTGGGGCGCCGACATCAAGGCGCTCGACATCGGCATTCCCTCGGGCGGCTCTTTCTGGCTCGAGGACGTGACCCGGGAATGGGCGGCGGAAGGATCCGACTATTTCGGCATGTATATCGACAAGCTCGACGTGGTTGCCGCGCTGGTGGCGGTGGCGCTGGTGCTGGTGCTGACGCTGTTTTCGCAATACACGGCCACCGGCCGGGCGTTGCGCGCGGTCGCCGACGATCACCAGGCCGCCATGTCGGTCGGTATCTCCCTGCGCAATATCTGGGTGATCGTGTGGTCGATCGCCGGTTTCGTCGCGTTGGTCGCCGGAATCATGTGGGGCGCGAAATCCGGCGTCCAGTTCTCGCTGTCGCTGATTGCGCTCAAGGCGCTGCCGGTGCTCATTCTCGGTGGCTTCACCTCCATTCCCGGCGCGATCGTCGGCGGCCTGATCATCGGGGTCGGCGAGAAACTGGCAGAGCTCTATGTCGGCCCGTTCGTCGGCGGGGCAATCGAAAACTGGTTCGCCTACGTCGTCGCCCTCGTCTTCCTTCTGTTCAGGCCACAGGGCCTGTTCGGCGAAAAGATCATCGAGAGGGTTTGATGGCACACAGGAGCAGGCCCGGCGTGTTCGTGATCGATTGCCAGACGGATGATCTGTCGGAGGCCGCGGCGTTCTGGAGCGTGGCGCTTGGCGAACGGGTGATCGTCGACGATGACGGCAAATATGCCCGTGTGGGCGATTATGACCGCTCGCCGCGCCTGTTGCTACAGGCCGTCGCACACGCGCCCCGCATTCACATGGATATCGAAACAGACGACCGCGAGGCCGAGGCCGCCAGGCTGGAGGCCGCCGGCGCGCGCCGGATCGAAACGCGCGAACGGTGGATCATCATGCAAGCCCCGAGCGGACATCGCTTTTGCCTGGTCGGGCCGCAAGGCGAGGATTTCGCCGAGGGTGCCAAGATCTGGGGGGACGCCTGATGCTCTATCGCGAAGCCGGTGATTTCAAAACCACCTATGTCGCCGACATGCAGACCTTCCCCATTCGCGGCGAACGCATCCTGTTTTGGCTGTTCGTGGCGTTCTGCTTCGGTGTCGTGCCGTTCTTCATCACCGGCTATTGGGAAAAATCGATCATCGTGCCGTTCCTGGTGTGGTCGATGATCGCGCTCGGGCTCAACATCTTGACCGGCTATTGCGGGCAGGTCTCGCTGGGAACGGGCGGCTTCATGGCTGTCGGCGCCTTCGCCTGCTACAAGCTGACGACCGCGTTTCCCGAACTCAACATCGTGCTGGTGATCATCCTGTCCGGTGCGGTCACGGCCGGGGTGGGCATGTTGTTCGGGCTGCCTTCCTTGCGTATCAAGGGTTTTTACCTGGCCGTCGCCACGCTCGCGGCGCAGTTTTTCCTGGTCTGGTGCTTCAACAAGTTCGGCTGGTTCTACAACTACTCCGCCTCGGGCCAGATCAGCATGCCGACGCGTACGCTGTTCGGTGTGGCGGTGACCGGTCCCGACGCGCCGCCATGGGCGACCTATCTGGTCTCGCTGACCTTCGTCTTCGTGTTCGCCTGGGTGGCGCGCAATCTCACGCGCGGCCGGCTCGGACGCAGCTGGATGGCGATGCGCGACATGGATATCGCCGCGCAGATCATGGGCATCTCGCCCTTCAACGCCAAGCTGTCGGCCTTCGCCATCTCCTCCTTTTATGTCGGTATGGGCGGGGCAATGTTCTTCGCCATCTATCTGGGCGCGGCCGAAGTGACCGAGGCGTTCGGCATCGACAAATCCTTCGACGCGCTGTTCATGATCATCATCGGCGGACTCGGCTCGATCCTGGGGTCCTTCCTGGGCGCGGCCTTCATCGTTGTGTTCCCGGTCTTCTTGAAAAACGTGATGGTCGGCGGGCTCGGATGGTCGACGGATCTGGCCGCTCATATCGAGATCATGACCGTCGGGGCGCTGATTATCTTTTTCCTGATCGTCGAGCCGCACGGTCTGGCCCAGATCTGGCGCCTGACAAAAGAAAAACTCAGGCTTTGGCCATTCCCATACTAGCGCGATAAAAAGGAACCAACCGGCCAAACCAGGCCGGGACCAAGAAAGAAAGTCTCACCATGGGAGGATTTTAAATGAGACTGAAAACGTTTCTTACAACTGCTGCAATCGCAATGGCGGTGGGAGCAGGACCGGCAATGGCCGATCTGGTCTTTCCGTCGCTGAGCTATCGCACCGGCCCTTACGCGCCGAACGGCATTCCGTTTGCCGACGGCTATGCCGACTATCTGACGCTGCTTAACGAACGCGACGGCGGCATCGAGGGCGAGACGATTCGCATGATCGAATGCGAAACCGGCTACAACACCGAAAAGGGTGTGGAATGTTATGAATCGACCAAGGGCGAGGGATCGTTGATCTATCAGCCGCTGTCGACGGGTATCACCTACCAGCTGATCCCCAAGGCCACGGCCGACAAGATCCCGGTCCATTCGATGGGGTACGGGCGGACCTCGGCGGCCAACGGCGCCGTGTTCCCCTATATCTTCAACTATCCCGGTACCTATTGGGACGCCGCTTCCATCATCGTCAAGCACATCATGAACGAGGAAGGCGGCGACATCTCGGGCAAGAAGATCTCGCTCGTCTACCATAATTCCGCCTACGGCAAGGAGCCGATCCGCACACTCGAGGAACTGTCGAAGAAGCACGGTTTCGAGTTGTCGCTCTATCCGGTCGACCATCCCGGGCAGGAACAGAAGGCCACCTGGCTGCAGATTCGCCGCGACCGTCCGGACTATGTCACCATGTGGGGTTGGGGCGTGATGAACCAGGTCGCGATCCAGGAAGCAGCGAATATCCGCTTCCCGATGGATCATTTCATCGGCGTGTGGTGGTCCGGTTCCGAAAACGACGTGCTGCCGGCCGGCGCCGGCGCCAACGGCTACAAGGCGGTCACCTTCCACGGCGTGGGGACGGACTTCCCGTTGTTTGAGGACATCAAGAAACACGTCACCGACGCGGGCAAGGCGGCCGGCGACGGCAGCCATGTCGGCGAGGTACTCTATAATCGTGGTCTCTACGCGGCGATGCTCGCCACCGAAGCGGCGCGCGCGGCCATGAAGATGCATGACACCAAGGACCTCACGGCGGATATGGTTCGCGACGGCATGGAAGCGCTCAAAGTGGACGAGGCGCGCATGAAGGAGCTGGGCCTGCCGGGTTTCGCTCCCGAAATCGCCGTCACCTGCGCCAATCATGGCGGACCCGGCCTGGGCGCCATCCAGCAATGGGACGCGGAGGCCAAGAGCTGGTCGCTTGTCACCGATTTCATGGGGGCCGACCGCGAGGTGGTCGATGCCCTGATCAAGGAGGATTCGGAGGCCTACGCCAAGGAGAACAACATCACGCCGCGCGACTGCGGCAGCTGATCTTGATCCTGTACTGCCCCGGCGGTTCGCCGCCGGGGTCCTTTCCGCCAGCCTGACGGGATTTGCGCATGACGGACGCGGCACTGGCCAAAAACGAGGCCGAAACGATCCTTTCGGTCAGCAATATCGAGGTGATCTACAATCACGTCATTCTCGTCTTGAAGGGGGTGTCTCTGTCGGTGCCCCGCGGCGGCATCGTGGCGCTCCTGGGCGCCAACGGCGCCGGCAAGACGACGACTTTGAAGGCGATTTCCAATCTTTTGCGCGCCGAGCGCGGCGAGGTGACCAAGGGCAGCATCGAATTCGACGGCGTGCGGATCGAGTCCTCCTCGCCCAGCGATCTGGTGCGGCGCGGCTGCATCCAGGTGATGGAGGGCCGCCACTGTTTTGGCCATCTCACGATAGAGGAAAACCTGATGACCGGCGCGTTCACACGGCGCGACGGCGCGGCCAATGTGCGCCGGGACCTGGAGATGGTCTACGATTATTTTCCGCGTCTGAAGGAACGGCGCGGTTCGATGGCCGGCTATACGTCGGGCGGCGAGCAGCAGATGACGGCGATCGGCCGCGCGTTGATGTCGCGTCCGAAAATGGTGCTGCTCGACGAACCGTCGATGGGGCTCGCCCCGCAGCTCGTGGAGGAAATCTTCGAGATCGTGAAAAAACTCAACGAGGAAC
>SWBZ01005874.1_pt1 | contig 13077 bp, 13 predicted proteins | sample 4693031 | NCBI WGS metagenome assembly SWBZ01 (sample SAMN10267274, study PRJNA491770) | bioreactor metagenome | isolation source: DHS bioreactor inoculated with | place: Japan: off Shimokita Peninsula
CCAAAGGCGCCAAGGTGGGCATCGTGGAGTGTAAGGCCTGGTGCCAGGTCGTGCATGACGGGCGCTCGGGTTATGTGTTCAAGCGCTTCGTGCAACAGCAGGCCGGGGCCAGGGCGGCCGCGAAGAAGAGCGACGCCGCCGCTGCGGCGGCGGTGCCGGAAACGTCCGAAATCGCCACGCACAAATCGATCCATCGCGGCGGTCGTTGACTTTTTGCGGCCGATCGCCTAGCTAGCCGCGACGCTGGTTCGTCAGAGCCGGTGTCTTTAATGACGTGTCCCGTGGGTGTCTTCGCTCTAGCGTGCGCAAGGCCCCTGTCAGGCTCCGAAAAAGGGAGCCAGAGGAGGGCGCGTTTCCTTCGCCCGGTCCGTCAGTGTCCGGGCATGTCTTTGTGAAAGGAAATGCGATGAGCAAACGCGAATCGTCCAAATACAAACTCGATCGCCGACTCGGCGAAAATATCTGGGGTCGCCCGAAATCGCCGGTCAATCGCCGCGAATACGGACCCGGCCAGCACGGCCAGCGCCGCAAGGGCAAATTGTCGGATTTCGGCATCCAGCTGCGCGCCAAGCAGAAGCTCAAGGGCCATTACGGCGACATCTCCGAAAAGCAGTTCCGCCGCATCTATGACGAGGCCAACCGCCGCAAGGGCGACACCTCCGAAAACCTGATCGGTCTCTTGGAATCGCGGCTCGACGCGGTGGTCTACCGGGCCAAGTTCGTGCCGACGATCTTCGCCTCGCGCCAGTTCATCAATCACGGCCACGTCAAGGTGAACGGCCGGCGGGTCAACATCCCGTCCTATCGCTGCCGTCCCGGCGACGTGATCGAGGTGCGTGAGAAGTCGCGCGAGCTCGTCATGGTGCTGGAAGCCGTGCAGCTCGCCGAGCGCGACGTGCCGGATTATGTCGAGGCCGACCATGCCAAGATGAAGGCGACCTTCACCCGTGTTCCGCAGCTCGCCGACGTGCCCTATGCGGTGCAGATGGAACCCAATCTGGTGGTCGAGTTCTACTCGCGCTGATCTTGCGCCAGACCCGTATGCGAAAGGCCGCCGCTCTGGCGGCCTTTTCTTTGGGCCACAGGTCGGATAGTCAAACCGCCATGCATAAGAGCGCGAAAGGGGTTTGGAGCGGCCGATGACTGTGAGCGCGCACATGTCCGATGCCGGCGGCGAGGGCTGCCACCCCTTGTTTCACGAGGCGCCGTCCTCGGTCGAGTTCAACAAGCTGCGCAAGCGGCTTTTGCGGCACATGCGCCAGGCGATCGAGGATTTCGCCATGGCGCGCGCCGGCGAACGCTGGCTGGTCGCCTTGTCGGGCGGCAAGGATTCCTACGGGCTTCTGGCGCTGCTGCTCGATCTGAAATGGCGGGGCCTTTTGCCGGTCGAGCTCCTGGCCTGCAATCTCGATCAGGGACAGCCCAATTTTCCCAAACACGTCCTGCCGGATTATCTGACCTCGATCGGAGTGGCCCACCGCATCGAATACCAGGACACCTATTCCGTGGTCACCGACAAGCTCGGTGAAAACAGCACCTACTGCTCCTTGTGCTCGCGCCTGCGGCGCGGCCATCTTTATCGGATCGCGCGCGAGGAGGGCTGCCAGGCGCTGGTGCTCGGGCACCATCGCGAGGATATTCTGGAAACGTTCCTGATGAACTTCTTCCATGGCGGCCGGCTGGCGGCGATGCCGCCTAAACTCGTCAACGACGAGGGCGACCTGTTCGTGCTGCGACCGCTCAGCTATTGCGCGGAGGCCGATCTGGCCCGCTTCGCCGAGGCGATGGCATTTCCGATCATCCCCTGCGATCTGTGCGGCAGCCAGGACGGGCTGCAGCGCAACGTGATGAAGACCATGCTCGAAGACATCGAACGGCGCATGCCCGGACGCAAGGATACGATGATCCGCGCGCTCACCCATGTGCGCCCGTCGCATCTTCTCGACCGCAGCCTGTTCGACTTCGCCGGGCTGGATATTGTTCAGTCGCGGGCCGAGACCGAGACCGACCTGGCGCTCACACAGGCGGGTTGAGCGCGCGGAACAGCCGGCCGCGCTCGGCGATCAGCACCATGACCAGCGCCAACAGGGCGGCGAAGAAATAGCCGCCCGAAAGCGGCGTCACCGTACCGTCGAAGGCCTGGCCGATCGCCGCGCCGGCCAGACCGCCGCCGAGCGTCTGCACGAAGCCTTGCGTGGAGGACGCTGTTCCCGCGACATGGCCGAGTTCTTCCAGCGCCAGCGCGTTGAAATTCGACATGATCCAGGAAAACTGGACCATGGCCAGGGCGAACAGCAGCAGAAACAGCCAGAACGGCAGCGGGCCGATCAACGACAGCGCGAAGGCGAGACCGGTCGCGGCCAGGAACCCCAGCAGCGCGCCATGGGCGAGGCGGCGCATGCCGAACCGGCCGACAAGACGCGAATTCAGGAACGACGAGACCGCCATCAGTCCGGCCACGACCGCGAAATAGACCGGAAACATCGCACCGACATCGTAGAGGCCGACATAGATTTGCTGGGAGGAATTGATGAAGCCGAACAGGGCACCCAGAATGCCGGTGACGGCGATCGAGTAGCAGACCGAAAGCCGGTTGGTCACCACGATGCGGAAGCCGTCGAGGATCGATCTTGCGGTAAAGGGACGCCGATATTCCGGCTTGAGGGTTTCGGGCAGGCGCAGCCATGTCCATGCGGTGATGATCAGCCCCATCAACCCCATCAACAAGAAGATCGCACGCCATTCCGAAAACAGCATGATCAGCTGGCCGGCCCCTGGGGCCAGAACCGGCACGATCATGAAGACCATGAAAACCAGCGACATCACCTCCGCCATCGCGCGCCCGCCAAAGGAGTCGCGGACGATCGAGACCGCAATGACGCGCGTAGCCGCGGCACCCAGGCCCTGAATGAAGCGCAACAGCAAAAGTACGGAGAAATTCGGAACGAAGGCGCAGGCCAGCCCCGCCACGACGTAGATCACCAGTCCGATCAGCAGCGGTATACGGCGGCCAAAGCGGTCCGAGACGGGACCGAAGACGAGTTGCGTGAGCCCGAAACCGGTAATGTAGGCGGTGATGATATATTGGCGCGCATTCTCGTCGGCCACGCCGAGACTGGCGCCGATCTGTTGCAGGCCCGGCAGCATGATGTCGATGGCCAGCGCGTTGATCGCCATCAGGGCGGCGGCTATGGCGATGAACTCCCAGCGCGGGATGGCGAGCGCGTAGGCCGGCTCTTTGCTCGTTTGCTGGTCCATGACCATTGGTCCTGTCGAGAGGCTGAAATGAAAATGCGCCGGAAAACCGGCGCATGAAGCAAGGCTGGGGCGACCGTCCGGCACGCCCGGACGGTCGTGCATGGACGACGGGGGTCAGGCGGCGCCTTTCACCGCGACCCCCTTTTCGCCGAAGAAGGACGGAAGCTCGCCGGCCTGGAACATTTCGCGGATGATGTCGCAGCCGCCGACGAACTCGCCCTTCACGTAGAGCTGCGGAATCGTCGGCCAGTTGGAGAATTCCTTGATCCCCTGACGCAGTTCGTCGGAGGTCAGCACGTTGACGCCCTTATAATCGACGCCGAGATAGTCGAGGATCTGCACGACCTGGCCGGAAAAGCCGCACTGGGGAAAACCAGGCGTGCCCTTCATGAACACGACGACGTCGTTGGCCTTCACTTCGTTGCTGATGAATTCGTTGATGGCGGTCATTGCTTGTCCTTTCTCGGCCGGGTTCAAGGCCCGACGAAATCACGTGCTTTGCCCTATCTATTGCACAAAACGGTCCTTCGCAATCGCGGCCTGTCAGGAGCGGCCACGCGCCGTGTGCTCAATCCGGAGCGCTGGTCTGCAGGGCGAGCGCGTGCAGAACCCCGCCCATCTTGCCTTTCAGCGCCTCGTAAACCATCTGGTGCTGCTGAACCCGGCTTCTGCCGCGGAAACTTTCCGCCACCACTTCGGCTGCGTAATGGTCGCCGTCGCCGGCCAGATCGCGGATCGTCACCTCGGCGTCGGGGATCGCCTCCAGGATCATGCGTCGGATTTCGTTCGCATCCATGGCCATGGCAAGATCCTCAGTCGGCACCGTTCATGAAACGTGGAAACCACGATTCGTGGGCTGTCTTCAATTGCTGTACGGATATGGCACGCGTGCCGCCCAGTTTCAATTCGTCACCACCGGTCCGGCCGATGGCGACAGCGGAAACCTGCGCCTTGGTGACATGCTCGGCAAAGAAGCGCTCGGTCTCGGCGGCCGGTATCGTCATCAGATAACGGCCCTGGTCCTCGCCGAACAGGGCGGGCAGGACGGCGATGCCGTCGGGAAGATCGATGTGCGCGCCGATGCCCGATGCGATCGCCATTTCCGCCAATCCGAGCGCCAGCCCGCCGTCGGACAGATCATGCACCGCCGTGGCGAGCCCGTCGGCGATCAGGCCGCGCACGAAGGCGCCGACCCGTTTTTCATGGGCAAGGTCGACCGGCGGCGGCGGGCCGTCGACACGGCCGCAGACGTCGCGCAGGAAAACCGACTGGCCGAGATGCGTGCCCCATTTTTCCGGCGCGCCGATCAGCACGATGGTGTCGCCTTCGCCGGCAAAGGCGATACGGGCCATTTTCTGCCAGTCGCGGATCAGGCCGACGCCGCCGATCGTCGGCGTCGGCAGAATGGCCTGGCCGTTGGTCTCGTTGTAAAGCGAGACATTGCCCGACACGATCGGGAAGGCGAGTTCCCGGCAGGCCTCGCCGATGCCTTGAACGGCGCGCACGAATTGCCCCATGATGTCGGGGCGCTCGGGATTGCCGAAATTCAGATTGTCGGTCGCCGCCAGCGGCTCGGCGCCGACGGCGGTCAGGTTGCGCCAGCATTCGGCCACCGCCTGCTTGCCGCCCTCGAACGGATCGGCCTCGCAATAGCGCGGCGTGACATCGCAGGAAAAGGCAAGCGCCTTGTGCGCGCTGCCTTCGACGCGCACCACGCCGGCGTCGCCGCCCGGCAGTTGCAGCGAATTGCCCTGGATCAGCGTGTCGTATTGCTCCCACACCCAGCGCCGGCTCGACTGGTCGGGCGAGGCCAGCAGGGCCAGCAGCGCCTCGGCGACGTCGATTTCCGGCACCGCATCCGCCTGTAGCGGTTTCGGCGCGGTCGGCGCCGTCCACGGCCGGTCGTATTCGGGCGCCTCGTCGCCGAGTTCCTTGATCGGCAGGTCGGCGACCTCCTCGCCCTGGTGCAGGACGCGGAAACGCAAATCGTCGGTGGTGGTGCCGACGATCGCGAAATCGAGCCCCCATTTGCGGAAGATCGCCTCGGCCTCTTCTTCCTTTTCCGGCCTCAGCACCATGAGCATGCGCTCCTGGCTTTCCGACAGCATCATCTCGTAGGCCGACATGGCGTCCTCGCGCACGGGGACGCGGTCGAGATCGAGCCGGATGCCGAGATCGCCCTTGGCGCCCATCTCGACGGCCGAACAGGTCAGGCCGGCCGCGCCCATGTCCTGGATGGCGATCACCGCGCCGGAGGCCATCAACTCCAGGCAGGCTTCCAGCAGGCATTTTTCGGTGAACGGATCGCCGACCTGGACCGTGGGACGCTTTTCCTCGATCGCGTCGTCGAATTCGGCCGAGGCCATGGTGGCGCCGCCGACGCCGTCGCGACCGGTCTTGGCGCCGAGATACACCACCGGCAGGCCGACGCCCTCGGCCTTGGAATAGAAGATCGCGTCCGATTTGGCCAATCCGGCGGCGAAGGCGTTGACCAGGCAATTGCCGTTGTAACGGGCGTCGAACTCGACCTCGCCGCCGACCGTCGGCACGCCGAAGGAATTGCCGTAACCGCCGACACCGGCCACCACGCCGGCGACCAGATGGCGCGTCTTGGGGTGGTCGGGGGCGCCGAAGCGCAGCGCGTTCATCGCCGCCACCGGGCGCGCACCCATGGTGAAGACGTCGCGCAGAATGCCGCCGACCCCGGTCGCCGCGCCCTGGTAGGGCTCGATATAGGAGGGGTGGTTGTGGCTCTCCATCTTGAAGACGACGCAGTCGCCGTCGCCGATATCGACCACGCCGGCGTTCTCGCCCGGGCCCTGGATGACGCGCGGCCCGTCGGTGGGCAGCGTGCGCAACCATTTCTTGGAGGATTTATACGAGCAGTGCTCGTTCCACATCGCCGAAAAGATGCCGAGTTCGGTAAAGCTCGGTTCGCGGCCGATCAGGTCGAGGATGCGCTGATATTCGTCCGGCTTGAGGCCATGGGCGGCCACCAGCTCGGGCGTGATGGGGATGGTGTTGGGGATGGTCATGAACCGTGTTTCGTAAAGCCGTTTGCTCAGGCTCCCTTAGCGCAAGCGCGTCGGGCATGACACCGCAAAAAACGAAAAATCCGCCCGGCGGCCCGGCCTTCCACGGTTCAGCCGAAACTGTCGTAGCCTGCCGCGCCGCCTTCCAGGAGCTGGCGCAGGATCTGGAAGCCGGAACCGACGGCCGCACGGCTGGAGGGGGCCGAAAAGCCGACCCGGACACGGTGATGGACCGTGTCGGTGCGGGCGGGCTTGTATTCGTCCTCGTCGTCGATCAGCACGCCGTCATTGGCGGCCGCCTTCTTGAAGGTTCCCGAATGCCACGGCTCGGGCAGTTTCAGCCACAAGAACGGCGCGCGCGGGTTGGAGGTGAAGTCGAAGCCGGTCAGGATTGAGCGGGCGAGCTTTTCGCGAGCCTCGATTTCTGTGCGCACGCGCGCGCGGATCGCGTCGGCCTCGCCCGACAACACCAGTTGCGCGGCGAGCTCGGCCAGCAGATAGGGCTTGCCCCCGGTCAGCATCTTGTAGGCCATCTGGACGCGCGGGGCGAAATGCGGCGGGCAGGCGACCCAGCCGCCGCGAATGCCGGCGGCGACCGTCTTCGACAGCGAACCGATGTGAAATGTCCGCTCCGGTGCAAGCGCGACCAGCGGGGGCGGCGGATCTTCCAGCAGCGCGCCGTAGATAGCGTCCTCGATCAGCCAGACATTGTGCTTGCGGGCGATGTCGACGATGGCGCGTTTGCGTGCCTCGCTCAAGGTCGACAGGGTCGGGTTCTGCAGTGCCGGCATGAAGAAGGCGAGCTTGGGATGCTGCTGGGCGCATAGTTTCTCGAAATCCTGCGGGATCGGCCCGTCGGCATCGGCGGGGATCGCCACGGGACGGCGGCCGATCAGATTGGCGCTGCGCGCGACCGAGGAATAGGTCAGGTGCTCGAAGACGATCCGGTCGCCGGGTGCCGTCACCGAGGCGATCACGGCCAGGATGGCGGCGTGCCCGCCGAGCGCGGGCACGATCGTGTCTTCAGCCGGACGCCAGCCGGCATGGGCGAGCCAGCGGCTGCCCGCCTCCAGCCAGGCGGGGCAGGGCATGCGTACGTAATCCAGGTTTTCCGCGAAGCGCTCCCGCCCCAGGCGCGCCACCAACTCGCCGATGGCGCGGTCCTGGCCAACATCGGGGGCGGCGGTGGAATCCATGCGCGTCATGCCTGGCGCAGGGAGTGCGCGGGTGCCGCCAAAGAATTCGGTGATCGCGGCGGGGGCGTTCTTATCGGCGGCGGAATGGCCGAGCACGAACGTACCGCGGCCGACCTCGCCGGAAACCAGCCCGCGTTCGCGCACCAGCGCATAGGCCCGGCCGACCGTGCCGACGGTGACGCCGATGTCGAAGGCGAGATTGCGTTGCGGCGGCAGCTTGGCGCCGGCGGGCAGGGCGCCGGAGGCGATGTCGTTCTCGATCCGGTCGGCAAGGCGCACATAAAGCGGTGCGGCACCGTGATCGAGCGCGGGGAGCCAATTTGTCATGGTGTCAATATTAATATTGTCATCCCAGATGAGTCAATTCAGGAAGGCCTTCGGGAGGCTTTTGAGGTAAATCCTGAGGAGGCACCAATGAAGGGTGCAATTGATACAATCAAGGTCGATAGCCTACATTGGACCGGCGCGGTCCGGCGTTACCGGGCCGATTACGTGCGGCGCATCACAGTCAGGCTTGTCTCGCTATGGTTGCGTCTCGATCGGCTGGCAGAGCGGCAGCGCAGCCGCCGCGCGCTACGCGCGCTCACCTTCGAGCAGTTGCGCGATGTCGGGCTCAGCGAGCAGGACGCACGACGCGAAGCCGGCCGCCATTTCTGGGACTGATCGTTGTCGATCCGATGCGTGTCGAAGCGCGTCGCGCCAGCGCGGCCGGCCGTCCGGACCGATGGGCGCGTCAGGCGCAGGCCTTGGAGCCCGCCGTCCAGCGCCTCAGATCGGCGGCGGCGCGGTTGCCGAGCGTGTCGTCCATCAACGGCCCGAAAGCGTCGACCTTGGCCGGATCGCCTTCGGCCTGGACGACAAGCAGCGGACGCGCCTCGGGGTTGCGCGCCGGCACCAGCAGGATGCGCGGCCGGCCCGAAAACGAGTTCAACTCGTCGGCCATGCGATAGGGTTTGAAGGCCGGGTCGCGGCTGGCGAACCAGCAGGTCTGCACCGCCGCGGCGATATGTTCCATGGTTCTCAGGGCTGCCGACTTGCCGGGCGCCGACAGCGAGCCAGGACCGCTTGGGCCCGCCTGGCAGGCGGCGGCGGCAAGTGCCAGACCGAGGGCGACGAGGCGCAATACGGCCATCATGGGCTGAACTGCTCGATCCCGACGGTTGTGCCTCATGGTGCTCAGTCCCACATTGTCGGAGGGCCGGTTCGGCGGCAGGGCCGAATCCGGCTGCTGGATTCGGCGACCATGCACCAAAGCCGCCCGTTGCGAAAGCGGTAGCCGCTCCGGAGCCGGTCCTTGTCTTGACAGCGTCCCGGATCGCCGGGTTATGACATCCCGTTGAATGGGGCGTGGGATGCGATGGCTCATAACGAGGTTTGTGTCATAGGTGCCGGTCCCTGCGGCCTGACGACGGTCAAGAACCTTGTTCAAGCCGGCGTAACCGACATCAAATGTCATGAAGCGCAACGGGAACTGGGCGGCCTGTGGGCCTATAGCCCCGATCCCGCGCGCGCCAGTGTCTACGAGGCCGCGCATACGATCTCGTCCAAACATCTGTCCCAATTCCGCGATTTTCCGATGCCGGAGGCTTATCCGGATTTTCCCTCGCACCGCCAGGTGCTTGCCTATATGCGCGCCTATGCCGAGCGTTTCGCCCTTGCCGAACACATTCATATCGGGTCGCGCGTGACGCGGGCGCGGCGCGGCGCGGAGGGGGGCTGGGTGATCGAAGGCGAAGACGAGACCGGTCCGTTCTGCGATACGGCAGACCATCTGATCGTCTGTTCCGGACATCACCGCGCGGCGGCGCTGCCGCAAAATACGGCCGGGTTTTCGGGGCAGCGCATCCATTCAGCCGCTTTCCGGACGACGGAAGCCTATGCGGGCAAGCGGGTGCTGGTGGTGGGAGGCGGGAATTCGGCCTGCGACATCGCCGCCGCGCTGGGGCGCGTGGCAGAGCATGTCAGTTTGAGCATGCGCACCCCGCAATACATCATCCCCAAGCTGATGTTCGGCCGGCCGGTGGACACGCAATACGCCAAGCTGCAGCGCTTGCCGGCTTTTCTGCGGCGACTGCTGGTTTCGCTCGGCCTGCGGCTCAGCGTCGGCCCATACCGCAAATACGGCCTGGCCGAACCGAAGACTTCGCCGATGGGCATGCATCCCACGCTCAACAGCGACATTCTCGAGCAGTTCCGTCATGGCCGGGTGACACCGCGACTGGACGTGGCCGGTGTCGACGGCGACACGGTGCGCTTTGCCGATGGCGGCGCGGCGCGGTTTGACGCGATCATCCACGCGACCGGTTACCGGATCGAATTTCCCTTCTTCGAGGACGGCTTTTGCGATTGGACGGACGCGCTCGAGGTGCCGCTTTATCTGAAGATCCTGCCGCGGGACGTCGACGATCTCTATTTCGTCGGTCTCATCCAGCCGATCGGCTGCATCTGGGCGCTGGCCGACCGGCAGGCCGAACTGGTCGCAGAAAAGATCGCCGGCCGCTGGAGCCCGCCGGCCGACCTTGGCAACTGCATTCGCGACGAGATCGCCCGCGACCGGCGGCGATTCGTGCGCAGCCGCCGCCACGCCATCGAGGTCGATTTCCACGAATACATGCGTGAGATCGGCCGGGCTATCGACCGAGCGCGCCCACGCTTCCCGGGCCGGTATCGCGCGGCGGCGTCCTGAACTGCGGGCGTGTCTTGCCGGAGGGGCGTTGTGCGACCTGAAGGACGGCGCGCAGGATCTCGGCCTTGATTTTCTCGTTGACCGTCATTGTCCAGTGGCCGGTTGCCAGGCCGGCAATGTCGGCCCGGTCGCGAATGTCGATATTGACGACGCGCGCCCCCGTGCCGTCGGCGTCGAGTTCCGAGCCGATGGCGTTGGCCGACAGATAATAGTTGATGTAGCGACCCACATTGGACGAGATCGGGCCGTCGCGGGTCGGATCGACGGTGATGACGAGAGCGACCCTGATGCCGTCCTGCGCGAGCAGCGCGGCGACCTGGAGCACGGCGTTGCCGCCGAAAGAGTGGCCGACAAGGACGACCGGCAGGTCGGGCCTCGTCTTGCGAGCGCGCACGATGTCGTCGCGTATCGCCGGGCCGCTCAGGTGGCCGTAGGTCTCGGCTTTGACGCCGCGGGCGTCGAGGCTGGCTTCCAGATCGTCGAGCCCGGTTGAGAAAATGCCCATGAAACCACGCACGAGATAGACCTGCGTGGCGTCTTGGTCGCGCGCGCGGGCACCCTGAATGCCCGCCATCAGGGCGAGGCCGATCACACTTAGCCCGGCAACCAGCGCCGCAAGGCGGGCCATGACCGTGCCGCAGCCGAACAGCCCGCCGGGAAGACGGGTCGTCGGGCTGGCTTGCAAGGTCATGGTCGGGATCGTTGGTCCGGTCTCCAGATCGCGTGCTGCCGTTCGCCGGGTTCAGGCGGCCTCGCGGTTCAGCGCGTTTTCGAACAAGGCGCGGCCGTCAGTACCGCCGTGGGCCGCCTCGATCAGATTTTCGGGATGTGGCATCATGCCGAGTACATTGCCGGCGTCGTTCACGATCCCGGCGATGTCGTTGAGTGAGCCGTTGGGATTGGACCCCTGGGCATAGCGGAACGCGACTCGGCCTTCGCCCTCAATGCGCGCCAGCGTTTCGGCATCCGCGAAATAATTGCCGTCATGATGGGCGACGGGACAGCGGATGATCTGGCCGGGGCGATAGCCGCGCGTGAAAACCGTGTCGGCGTTGCTGACTTCGAGCATGACCTGGCGGCAGACGAAGCGCAGCGAGGCGTTGCGCATCAGCGCGCCGGGCAGCAGCCCGGCCTCGAGCAGGATCTGGAACCCGTTGCACACGCCGATGACGCGCACGCCCTGTTCGGCCTTTTCGGCGACCGCACGGATGACGGGCATGCGTGCGGCGATCGCGCCGCAGCGCAGGTAGTCGCCATAGGAAAACCCGCCCGGAATGACGATCAGGTCGACATCGGGAATGTCGGTGTCGGTCTGCCACACGGTCGCCGGCGGCTTGCCGCCGATCTTGGTCAGCGCCGCGATCATGTCGCGATCCCGGTTGAGGCCGGGAAGCAGGACGACGGCGGATTTCATCGTTGTTTCTCCGCGGCGCCGGGCAATGGGGCCAGGGGCTGGCGAAAATCCTCGTCGAGCCGAAGCAGCCGTCCCATCACACGATCTCCACCGCGTAGTTCTCGATCACGGTGTTGGCGAGCAGCTTTTCGCACATCGCCCTGAGATCGGCCTCGGCTTTCGCCCTGTCGGCGCTGTTCAGTTCGATGTCGAACACCTTGCCCTGACGCACATGGCCGACATCGGAAAAACCGAGCGTGCCGAGCGCGCCCTCGATCGCCTTGCCCTGCGGGTCGAGCACACCGTTTTTGAGCGTTACGGTGATGCGGGCCTTTATCATCGTCGATCTGTCTCCGGTGTCCGTCGCGCGGTCAGGCGACCACGGCGGCGCAAAAGTCTTTCAGTGCTTGACCAAAGTGGGGCCGGTCGGGCGCACCGTCTCGTTCTCGTTCATGATGCCGAGCCTGCGGGCGACTTCCTGATAGGCCTCGACGAGGCCGCCCATGTCGCGGCGGAACCGGTCCTTGTCGAGCTTCTCCTGGGTTCCGATGTCCCACAGGCGGCACGAATCGGGTGAAATCTCGTCGGCGACGATGACGCGCATCATGTCGCCTTCCCACAGTCGGCCGCATTCGATCTTGAAATCGACCAGCTGGATGCCGACCCCCAGAAACAGGCCCGACAGGAAGTCGTTGACGCGGATCGCCAGCGCCATGATGTCGTCGATTTCCTGCGGGCTGGCCCAGCCGAACGCGGTGATGTGCTCTTCGGAGACCATCGGGTCGTCGAGCGCATCGGCCTTGTAGTAGAATTCGATGATCGAGCGCGGCAGAACCGTGCCTTCCTCGAGGCCGAGACGCTTGGCCAGCGAACCCGCGGCGATGTTGCGGACCACGATCTCGAGCGGGATGATCTCGACTTCCTTGATCAACTGCTCGCGCATGTTGAGACGCCGGATGAAATGTGTCGGGATTCCGATCCGGTTCAGATGCGTGAAGATGTGCTCGGAAATGCGATTGTTGAGAACGCCCTTGCCGTCAACAATATCATGCTTTTTCTTGTTGAAGGCGGTGGCGTCGTCCTTGAAAAACTGGACCAACGTGCCCGGCTCCGGTCCTTCGTAGAGGATCTTTGCCTTGCCTTCATAGATGCGGCGGCGACGATTCATGGAAATGGCTCGGGTCCTTGAATGGATGTGCGCGAACCGGTCGGGACGCAGCCAACCGGCCGCCTTGTCGGTTTATCGTCCGCGTGCTCTAGCGCAACTGCACCTTCTACTCAATCGGCAAATGGCGCGGATCAACCGGTTTCACGATGCGGCGGGATGCGGCTCGGCTGTTGACCGGGGCAAAAGCCTTTGATTTCACGGGCCAGTCGCCCTATGGAGAACCGAGATTCAATTCCCCGACCGGAGGACCTTTGATGGCCAGCATGAAAGACCGCGAGGACGCGTTCGAAAAGAAGTTCGTTCATGACGAGGAACTGAAATTCAAGGCGATGGCGCGCCGCAAC
>SWBZ01006287.1_pt1 | contig 13050 bp, 10 predicted proteins | sample 4693031 | NCBI WGS metagenome assembly SWBZ01 (sample SAMN10267274, study PRJNA491770) | bioreactor metagenome | isolation source: DHS bioreactor inoculated with | place: Japan: off Shimokita Peninsula
CCCCCTCGGGGCGCCTGTTGACACTCATCAACCCGGCGCTGATGGTGCGCCAGTTCAACGAACTGGCGCAAGAGACCTATGGCGCGCGCGGGCACCTGAGCGGGATTGATCCCATCAATCCCGACAACCGCGCAGACCCCTGGGAGGCACGGGCGCTGGAGCGCTTCCAGCAGGGCGAGGAGGAAGTCAGCGGCATTTCCGACCTGGATGGAGCACCCTACCTGCGCCTGATCCGCCCCATGATCATGGCGGACAACTGCCTCGCCTGTCATCATCAGCAGGGTTACCAGGAAGGCGATCTCGCCGGTGGCATCAGCGTATCCGTTCCCCTCGCCCCCCTGTACCAGACCGCCGATCGTCGCATCCATTCCTTGGCCTCCGCCCATGGACTGCTCTGGCTGCTCGGGCTCAGCGGCATCGGGCTCGGTACCCGGCAACTGGCGCGGCGTGCCAGGGAATCCAATACCGCCTACCGTCAACTGCACGAGCACGAGGAACGCACCCGCGCCATCCTGGGGGCCTCGCTGGACGGTATTATCGCCATCGATGCCGATGACCGCATCGTCGACTGGAACCCGCAGGCGGAAACCATCTTCGGCTGGCCCAGGGAAGAGGTACTGGGCCGCACCCTGGCCGGCACCATCGTGCCCCGGGATCTGCGCACGGCACACCAGAATGGGCTGCGCAACCACTTACGCACGGGAGCGGGGCGTCTTCTTAATCGCCGCGTCGAACTGACGGCACTGCGGCGCGACGGGAGCGAATTTCCCATCGAACTTTCCATCGCCCGCATCAGCCATGGGGGAGCAGCGCAGTTCAGTGCCTACGTTCGTGACATAAGTGAACGCCGCGACGCAGAGGAAAAGATCCACCGTGACTTCCACACCCAGCGAGTGCTGGCCGCGCTGCTCGAAACCTCCATGCGCCCCGATCATTTCATCAAGCGACTGCAACAGGCTCTGGTGTTGATCCTGTCAACTCCCTGGCTTTCCGTAAAGGGGACCGGATGCATCTTCCTCGCCGATGAAAGGACAGGAGAATTGCACATGGTTGCCAGCCATGGGCTGCCCGACGAGATATTGAAAACCTGCGCCACCGTCGAAGCGGGAACCTGCCTGTGTGGGAAGTCCGCCGCGGAACGCAGCCTGGTGTTTACCTCCTGTGTCGATGAACAACATACCCACCGCTATCCCGGCATCACGGCTCATGGTCATTATTGCGCGCCCATACTCATGGAAGAACAACTTCTGGGCGTCCTCAATATCTACCTGGACGAACACCACGAAAGCACGCCAGAGGAGATCCGCTTCATCACCTCTGTGGCCTATACCCTGGCGGGCATGATCCAGCGCCATCGCGCGGAGGAGCAACTTCGCCATCATGCCTACCACGACAGTCTGACGAATCTGCCCAATCGAACCCTGTTCATGGACCGCCTGGAACACTACATTCAGTATTGCAAGCGCCATACCGGCTACCGCTGCGCCGTGCTCTACCTGGACCTGGACCGTTTCAAGACCATCAACGACAGCCTGGGACACGGTTTTGGTGACCGGCTGCTCCTCGAAATCAGTGGCAGAATCCGCGAGTGCATGCGCCCCGAAGACACCGTCGCACGCATGGGTGGGGACGAATTCACCCTCCTTCTGGAGGAAGTCAAGGAACCGGCTGATGCCTTGCGGGTTGCGGATCGCCTACACCAGTCTCTGCGTGAACCGTTCTGTATCGAGGATCGGGAAATCTTTGTCGCCGCCAGCATCGGAATCGCACTAAGCAGCACAGATGGTCGCGTCGCCACCGACCTGCTGCGTGACGCCGACACAGCCATGTACCGGGCCAAGTCACAGGGCACGGGACACACGGTTCTATTCGATGAGCGCATGCATCTGCATGCCGTCGGTCAGTTGAACCTGGAGACGGAATTGCGCCAGGCCCTGGAACGCGGAGAGCTGCACCTGCATTACCAGCCTATCGTTGCGGCCGGCACGGGGCAGATACTGGGCTTCGAGGCCTTGGCGCGCTGGGAGCATCCCCGGCGTGGCCTGGTGCCGCCGGGAGAGTTCATACCGGTGGCCGAGGAAACCGGCCTGATCAACCCGATCGGCCACTGGGTAGTGGCCGAGGCCTGCCGCCAGCTACAGGAATGGCGACAGGATTATCCGGGGCATGCCGATCTCTACATGAGCGTGAATCTCTCGGCCAGGCAATTCCTGCAACCGGGCCTGCTGGAACGCATCGACCAGGTCATGGCTGAATCAGGTATCCCGCCCCACTGCCTGGCCCTGGAAATCACCGAAAGCGTGCTGGTGGATAATCACGAATCCACCCACAAGACCCTGCTCGACCTGAAGGCACGCGGCCTGCACCTGTATATCGATGATTTCGGAACCGGCTATTCGTCTCTAAGCTATCTGCACACCTTCCCCTTCGACGCCCTGAAAATCGACCGTGCCTTCGTCAGCCGCCTGACCACCGACACGGAGGAAGTGGAGATGGTCTCGACCATCATCGCCATCGCCCGCAACTTCAACATGGGCGTGATCGCCGAAGGCGTGGAAACCGACACCCAGCTCGAGCGTATTATTGCCCTCGGCTGTGAACGGGTGCAGGGTTTTTATTTCGCCCCGGCCCTACCGCCCACGGAGGCCCGCTCCTGGCTGGAAAACCGGGGAGAGACCACGGTTTCCTGAGGATCAACCATGCTGTTGCCCAATAAAAAAGGGCCAGAAGGCCCTTTTTTACGTATATGACAGAGGGCTTACTCGCCGCCCACCACGGCCTTCATGCTCAGGCGGATGCGACCCTGCTTGTCCACTTCCAGCACCTTGACCTTGACGATCTCGCCTTCGGTGAGCTTGTCGCTGACGTTCTGGACCCGCTCCTCGCTGATCTGGGAGATGTGCACCAGGCCGTCCTTGCCGGGCAGGATGGTGACGAAGGCACCGAAGTCCATCAGCTTGGCGACCTTGCCTTCGTAGACGCCACCCACTTCCACATCGGCGGTGAGTTGCTCGATGCGACGGCGGGCTTCCTCGCCGGCGGCGGCATCCACGGAGGCGACCTTGACGGTGCCGTCGTCGGTGATGTCGATGCTGGCGCCGGTTTCCTCGGTCAGGGCGCGGATGGTGGCGCCACCCTTGCCGATGACGTCGCGGATGCGGTCGGGGTTGATCTTGAAGGTGATGTAGCGCGGCGCGAAGGCGGACATCTCGGTGCGCGGCGTGGAGATCGCCTTGTTCATTTCACCGAGGATGTGCAGGCGGGCCTGCTGGGCCTGGGCCAGGGCCTGGTCCATGATCTCCCGGGTGATGCCGAGGATCTTGATGTCCATCTGCAGGGCGGTGACGCCATCGGTGGTACCGGCCACCTTGAAGTCCATGTCGCCGAGGTGGTCCTCGTCGCCGAGGATGTCGGTCAGTACCGCGAAGCGACCCTCGTCCTTGATCAGGCCCATGGCCACGCCGGCCACCGGCGCCTTGAGGGGCACGCCGGCATCCATCATGGACAGGCTGGAACCGCACACGGAGGCCATGGAGCTGGAACCGTTGGATTCGGTGATCTCGGACACCACGCGCACGGTGTAGGGAAAGCCTTCCTGGGTCGGCATCACGGCGGCGACGCCGCGCTTGGCCAGGCGGCCATGGCCGATCTCGCGGCGCTTGGGAGAGCCCACGCGGCCGGTCTCACCCACGCAGTAGGGCGGGAAGTTGTAATGCAGCATGAAGAATTCGCGGCGCTCGCCCTGGATGGCGTCGATGATCTGGGCATCGCGCGCGGTACCGAGGGTGGTGATCACCAGGGCCTGGGTCTCGCCGCGGGTGAACAGGGCGGAACCATGGGTGCGTGGCAGCACGCCGGTGCGGATGGTGATGGGACGCACGGTCTTGGTATCACGGCCGTCGATGCGCGGCTTGCCGTCGAGGATGCGACCGCGGACGACGGTCTTTTCCAGCTTCTCGATGGCGCCGGCGACTGCCTCGGCTTCGAAGCGGGGTTCGGCGTCCTCGGCGCTGAGCTGCGCCACCAGCTCGTCACGAACCGCGCTCAGGCGGGTGTAACGCTCCTGCTTGTCGGCGATCTGGTAGGCCTCGGTAATCGCGGCTTCGCCGGCGGCGGCCACGGCGCTCTTCAGCGCTTCATTGGTGGCGGCGGGCGCCCACTCCAGGGCCGGTGCATTTACCTCGGCCTTCAACTCATTGATGGCCTGGATCACCACCTGCATCTGCTCATGGCCGAACATCACCGAGCCCAGCATCACTTCTTCCGACAGTTCCTTGGCTTCCGATTCCACCATCAGTACGGCGTCCGCGGTACCGGCCACGACCAGGTCCAGCTGGGATTCGGCCAACTGGCTCATGCTCGGGTTGAGCACGTATTCGCCATTGATGTAGCCGACACGGGCGGCACCGATGGGGCCGCTGAAGGGCAGGCCGGAAATGGAGGTGGCCGCGGAGGCCCCGATCAGCGACGCGATATCCGGATCGATTTCGGGATCGAGAGAGATGACGGTGGCGACGATCTGAACTTCGTTGGTGAAGCCCTTGGGGAACAGCGGACGGATGGGGCGGTCGATGAGGCGCGAGACCAGGGTCTCGTTTTCGCTCGGACGGCCTTCGCGGCGGAAGAAGCCACCGGGAATCTTGCCCGCCGCGTAGGTACGTTCCTGGTAGTCCACGGTCATCGGGAAGAAGTCGAGGCCTTCGCGGGCCTTCTTCATGCCGACGGTGGTCACCAGGACCTGCGTGTCCCCCATGCTGACGATCACGGCGCCACTGGACTGGCGGGCGATCTCTCCCGTTTCGATGGTGACGGTATGCTGACCGTACTGGAAGCTTTTCTTGATGGGGTTCACGGGCGATTCCTTGAGCTATTGATGAAAGAAAGTAACCTGCGCCTTATCGTTGCCTAGCGACGCAGACCGAGCCGGCTGATCAGTTCCTGATAGCGGCTGGCGTCTTTCTTCTTCAGATAGTCAAGCAGCTTGCGCCGGCTGCTCACCATGCGCAGCAGTCCCTGGCGGGAATGATGGTCATGCTTGTGGGTGGAAAAGTGGTCGGTCAGGCTGGCGATGTTCGCCGACAGCAGGGCCACCTGCACTTCCGGGGAACCGGTATCACCAGCGGCCTGCTGGTAGTCCTTCACGATCTGGTTTTTCTGTTCCGTACTCAACATCTCGAATAACTCCCGAAATCATCAACTCTAGGTAAATGCAAGGCGCATATTCTAACTGTCAGCCCCCCCGGTCACAAGCACAAGTGGCGGTTTCCGGGCGGGTTTCAGGCCGTCTTCATCAGCCGCCGGGGCGCCACCCGGCCGTCGTCCAGGATCTCGCCCATGCCGAGGAAGGTACTTTCCCCCTCGTAGAGGCGCACCCAGCCGCTGGTGGGCGCCTTCGGCACCAGCACCGGCTGGCCCTGGCGCAGGTAGAAGGCGGCATCCCCGGTCAAGCGCACGCCGGGCCACTGGGCCAGGGCCGACTCCATGGGCAGCAGCAGGGCGTCCAGGCGGGCATAGCCCTCCCCGGCCAGGGCCTCCAGCTGCTCCAGGGTGACCAGGTCATCGCCGCCGTAGGGCCCGACCCCGGTACGGCGCAAGGCCGTGACATGGGCGCCACAGCCCAGGACCTCGCCGATATCCTCGGCCAGGGTGCGGACATAGGTGCCCTTGGAGCAATGCACCTCGATCTCCAGGTTGGGGGATTCCCAGCTGAGCAGACTAAGTTCATGAATCACAATGGAACGGGCCTTGCGCTCCACCTCGATGCCCTGGCGCGCCAGCTTGTAGAGCCGCTGTCCCTCGTGCTTCACGGCGGAGAACATGGGCGGCACCTGCTCCTGGGGTCCGCGGAAACGGTCCAGCACGGCCTCCAGCTCGGCCAGGTCGTAGTCGCCCACCGGCCGGGTTTCCAGCACCTCGCCCTCGGCATCCTGGGTGCTGGTGGTCTCCCCCAGTTTGCAGACCACCCGGTAATGCTTGTCGGCATCGAGCAGGAAGGCCGAGGCCTTGGTGGCCTCCCCCAGGCAGATGGGCAGTACCCCGGTGGCCAGCGGGTCCAGGCTGCCCGTATGGCCGGCCTTCTGCGCCTGGAACAGCCGCTTGACCTGCTGCAGGGCGGCATTGGAAGTCGCCCCCATGGGTTTGTCCAGCAACAAAATCCCGTTGACCGGGCGACCGTGTGTGCGGCGACGTGCCATTACTACCACCTTGCTAAAAAACGTTCAGGAATCCTGGGGATCCGGTTTATGTTTACCGAGAGCCGTATCGATCAGGGCGCTCATGCGCGCCCCTTCTTCCAGGGAACGGTCGTGGATAAAGCGTAGCTGGGGCACGGAACGCAGCAGCATGCGCCGGCCCAGCTCGCGACGCAGGAAGCTGGCAGCGCGGGTCAGCACCTCCAGGGATTCCTTGGCGACCTGTCCTTCGCCGAGGACGGAAACGAATATCTTGGCGTGGGCCATGTCGCGGGACACCTCCACGCCGGAGATGCTCACCATCCCCAGGCGCGGATCCTTGACCTCATCACGAATCAGCACCGCCAGCTCGCGCTGGAGCTGCTCGGCGACCCGTAGAGACCTGGAGAATTCCCGTGGCATGTCTGCAGCCGCGCCTACTGGACGGTGCGCGCGACTTCCACCCGCTCGAAGACTTCGATCTGGTCACCGGGTTTCACGTCGTTGTAGTTCTTCACACCGATACCGCACTCGGTACCGGAACGAACTTCGTTGACGTCGTCCTTGAAGCGCCGCAGGGATTCCAGCTCGCCCTGGTAGATGACCACGTTGTCACGCAGCACACGGATGGGGGCGTTACGCTTCACCACACCGTCCAGCACGATACTGCCGGCAATGGAGCCGAACTTGGGCGAAGTGAACACATCGCGCACTTCGGCCAGGCCGATGATGGTTTCCCGCACCTCGGGCGCGAGCATGCCGCTGACGGCACGCTTCACTTCGTCGATGGCATCGTAAATCACACTGTAGTAGTGCAGATCCACTTCGTGCTCTTCGATGAGGCGACGCGAGGAGGCATCGGCACGCACGTTGAAGCCGATCAGGATGGCGTTGGACGCCACCGCCAGGTTCACATCGGACTCATTGATACCACCCACGCCGCTGGAAACGATCTTCACCTTCACTTCGTCGGTGATGATCTTGGTCAGGGCATCGCGCAGGGCCTCCACGCTGCCCTGCACATCGGCCTTGAGCACGATATTGAGGTTTTCGATCTTGCCGGCACCCATCTGCGAGAACATGTCGTCCAGTTTGGCCTGTTGTTGCTTGGCCAGCTTCTGGTCGCGGGATTTCTCCTGGCGGAAGGCCGCCAGTTCACGGGCCTTGCGCTCGTCGGGCACCACCATCACGTCATCACCGGCATTGGGCGTACCGGACAGGCCCAGCACCACGGCAGGCATGGAGGGACCGGCGGACTCGATAGACGCGCCGCTCTCGTCGAACATGGCGCGCACGCGTCCGTATTCCTCGCCGGACAGGATGATGTCGCCCTTGCGCAGGATACCGTTCTGCACAAGCACCGTGGCTACCGGTCCGCGCCCCTTGTCGAGGCTGGATTCGATAATGACGCCCTGCGCCGGGCAGTCCTCGACGGCCGTCAGTTCCAGCACCTCGGCCTGCAGCAGGATGGCATCGAGCAGTGCATCCACACCGTCGCCGGTCAAGGCGGACACAGGCATGAACATGGTCTCGCCACCCCAGTCTTCCGGAATGACTTCGTACTGGGACAGCTCGTTCTTGACGCGGTCGGGATCGGCCTCCGGCTTGTCCATCTTGTTGACCGCCACCACCATGGGGACGCCGGCCGCCTTGGCATGCTGCACGGCCTCCACGGTCTGCGGCTTGACGCCGTCATCGGCCGCCACCACCAGGATGACGATGTCCGTCACCTTGGCGCCACGGGCACGCATGGCGGTAAAGGCCGCGTGGCCGGGGGTATCCAGGAAGGACACCACGCCCTTGTCGGTTTCCACATGATAGGCGCCGATATGCTGGGTGATGCCACCGGCTTCGCCGGCCGCCACCTTGGTGCGGCGGATATAGTCCAGCAGCGAGGTCTTGCCGTGGTCGACGTGGCCCATGATGGTGACCACCGGCGGACGCGACACTTTTTCCCCGACCACTTCCTTCTGGCGCTCGGCCACGAAACTCTGTTCCAGCGCATCCTCGTGGATCGGCTTGGCCACATGGCCGAGCTCTTCCACCACCAGGGTAGCGGTTTCCTGGTCGATGGGCTGGTTGATAGTAACCATGATGCCCATCTTCATCAGGGTCTTGATCAATTCCGCGGCCTTCACCGACATCTTCTGGGCCAGCTCCGCAACGGTGATGGCCGCCGGGATGCTTACCTCACGTACCACGGGCGCGGTGGGCCGGGCAAAGCCATGCTCGCCGCCGCCACTGGATACGAAGGTCTGGCGCGACTTGCCCTTCTTCTTGCGACGACCACTCTTGTCGGCGGAGACATGCAATTCCTCGCGACCATACTTGGTGCGGCCGGGGCGCTCTTCATCCCGATCTCCGCGGCCCTTGCGCGCCTCGGTCTTTTTCGGCCGCGCGTCGGCCGCGGCCTTCGGTGGAACGGGTTCCTCGGCTGCAGCGGCGACACGGGCGCTCTCGAGTGCCTCGGCCTCCAGGCGCGCGGCCTCTTCGGCCTGGCGCCGTGCCTCGGCTTCCTCGGTACGGCGCTTGGCATCTTCCTCTTCGCGGCGCTTCGCTTCTTCCGCTGCCTGGCGTGCCTCTTCCTGGGCCTTTAGCGTGGCCTCCTCTTCCGCCAGACGAGCGGCGCGTTCCTGGGCTTCCTGCTCCAGGCGCTCCTTCTCCTCGGCCACCAGCTCCGTACGCTTCACATAGGTGCGTTTCTTGCGCACCTCGACCGCCACGGTCTTGCTGCCACCGCGCGGCGAGCTGCTGCGCAGCTCCGTATGGGTCTTGCGCTTGAGCGTGATCTTCTTGGGCTCGGACGCCGACAGGGCTTCCTGTTTGCCGTGACTCTTGCGCAGAAAAGTCAGCAGCTGCATCTTTTCCTGGTCGTTGATGATGTCGTCGGCCTTGGTAATGGACAGACCGGCATCGCCCAGTTGCGACAGGAGTCGCTCGACGGGAAGTCCCACCACATCCGCAAACTGTTTGACTGTTACATCCGACATACTGTGTCTACCTTCGGGAGTGTTCAGGCTTGCTCTTCTTCGGCAAACCACGGGGCACGTGCGGTCATGATCAGACTACCTGCACGTTCTTCGTCCATGCCCTCGATTTCCATCAATTCATCCACGGACTGCTCGGCCAGGTCTTCCATGGTGACCACCCCGCGCCCGGCCAGGACGAAGGCCAGCTCGCGATCCATGCCATCCATTTCCAGCAAATCCTGGGCCGGTTGCGCATCACCCAGCTGTTCCTCGCTGACGATGGCACGGGTGATCAGCACGTCACGGGCACGGCCGCGCAGTTCCTCCACCATGCCCTCGTCGAATTCCTCGACTTCCAGCAATTCCTGGGTAGGCACATAGGCCACCTCTTCCACGCTGGAGAATCCTTCCTGCACCAGGATGACGGCAATTTCCTCGTCCACGTCCAGCTGTTCCATGAACAGCTTCTGCAGCGACTGCGCCTCGGCCTCGCTCTTTTCCTCGGCCTGCGCCTCGTCCATCACGTTCAGGGTCCAGCCGGTGAGTTCACTGGCGAGACGCACATTCTGGCCGCCACGGCCGATGGCCTGGGACAGCTGCTCGGTATTCACCGCCACGTCCATGCTGTGGGAGTCCTCGTCCACCACGATGGAGACCACCTCGGCCGGTGACATGGCGTTGACCACGAACTGCGCCGGGTTGTCATCCCAGAGAATGATATCCACGCGTTCACCGGACAGCTCCGTGGACACGGTCTGCACCCGCGAGCCGCGCATGCCCACGCAGGCGCCGACGGGATCGATACGGGGATCGTTGGACTTGACGGCGATCTTGGCGCGCATGCCCGGGTCGCGGGCGGCGCCCAGTATCTCGATCAGGCCCTGGCCCACTTCCGGCACTTCCAGCTTGAACAGCTCGATGAGGAATTGCGGCGCCACGCGGCTGATGAACAGCTGGGGACCACGGGGCTCGGAACGCACCTCGCGCAGGTAGCCACGCAGACGGTCGCCGGCACGCACGGATTCACGGGGAATCATGTCTTCGCGATAGATCACCGCCTCGGAATTGCCGCCGAGATCGAGATACACGTTGCCGCGCTCCACGCGCTTGACGACACCGGTCACCAACTCACCGATGCGATCCTGGAAGGCATCCACTACCTGGGCGCGCTCTGCCTCGCGCACCTTCTGCACGATGACCTGCTTGGCGGTCTGGGCGCCGATACGGCCGAACTCCACCGACTCGATCTGCTCCTCGACAAAGTCGCCGACCTGGATATCGGGGTTTTCCTCGCGGGCGGCCGCCAGCGTGGTCTGCCGCGCCGGAAACTCCATGGGAAAGGGGTTACCCTCCTCATCCACGTCGGGAATCACTTCCCAGCGCCTGAAGGTCTCGTAGTCTCCGGTCTTGCGATCGATTTCCACCCGCGCGTCGATTTCGGCAAGCGCGCGCTTCTTGGTCGCCGATGCCAGTGCGGCCTCGATCGCCTCGAAGATAATATTCTTATCGACGCCCTTCTCGTTGGAAACCGCGTCCACCACCAACAAGATCTCTTTGTTCATTGCCACTTCCTCCGAGCCGGATGCTCAGTATTCGGGTATCAAACGCGCCTGGTCGACCTGATCCAGCGGTAATTCAAATTCCTCGCCATCCACTTCCACGATGGCGTTGTCACCTTCCAGGCCCATCAGCAGCCCGGTGAAATTGCGCCGGCCCTGGACCAGGCCGTGCATGCGCACCTTGACGCGATGACCGGCGAAACGCGCATAGTCCTGCGCCCTGAACAGGGGGCGGTCCAGCCCGGGCGAGGACACCTCCAGGGCATAATGGCCCTGGATGGGATCTTCCACATCCAGCAGGCCGCTGACCTGGTGGCTCACCGCCTGGCAATCTTCCAGCGTGATGCCATCCTCGTGGTCGATATAGATGCGCAACAGTCCATTGGTGGACCCGCCGCGATACTCCACGCCCACCAGCTCGTAACCCAGACCAGACACCGCCGGCTCGATCAGCTCTCGCAATTGCGCTGGTTGCTGGGACATACCGACACCACAAACAAAAAATGGGCCCTAGGCCCACTTCGTTAACCGCTCAATTCCCGGAAAACGCCGGCCAGTATACCAGCGAAACCGAAAATCTCCAAATCAAACCGATGGTTAGCTCAACAAGTCCTTTCCAGGACGATCCCGGGAAACGAAAAAACCCCGGGAACGGGGCTTTACAGAAGGGCCAAACAACTCCGAAACCCCGAGCTGACCGAGCGCGAATTATAAGGAGACCCCCCGCATTTGGCAAGATCAGTCGTACCGGAGCAGGCACGGCCCGTTTCCCGGCGTGCGCGTCGATTCAGCTTCGATTCAGCTCCCGGGCGGACGCTATACTCAACCCAACCACTAGACCATAGGAAGGTGAACACCATGAACACCAAACGCACAACCCTGATGTCAGCCCTGCTGGCGGCCATCCTGGCCTCCACCACCACCCTGGCGGCACCCCCCGGAGGCGGCATGGGCGGCGGCCAGGGGCGCGTCGACAACGATGCACCGGGGCTCGAACGTGCCGAACAGGTACAGGAGCGCAACGAGGTCCGCAAGGAGATGCAGAAGGAATACCAGAAGGGCAATGGCAGCGGCGATCAGGACCGCGACCGTGAGCGCTACCGGGATCCGGATGCGGACCGTGACGCAGACAAGGCGAAAGCCAAGGGGCAGGGCAGCAACGGCGGCGGCGACCAGGATCGTGTGCGCGACCGCATCCACCAGGATGAAAACGGCCGTGGCGAAGAGCCGCGCGAGCGCCGCTGGTGGTGGCCATTCGGGGACCGCTAGTAATGTCATAACGGCTGTGGAACACTTCCAGGGCATGGAGCCCCTGGAGTGGTATAGAGCATGAAGTGGAATCATTGGCCGGCGAACGGGTTATCCGCCCTCGTCGGCCTTCTGCTGTGCGGCCTCGCCTGGGCTCAGGCGGATCCCGTCAGTCCCGACCCGTGGTTATTGGTGGACACGCAAACCCAGACCCTCAGTATCCGGCGGGGGGACGAGGTGATCCAGACCTTTGCGGGCATCGCCATCGGCCGTTTTGGCACCACCGAGGCCAAGCGCACCCTGGACGGTAAGACCCCGCTGGGCGAATTCCGCATCACCCGCATTGCGGAACGGACCTCCTTTCACCGCTTCTTCGGTCTCGATTATCCCAACCTGACCCATGCACAGGCCGGCCTGGAGACCGGACGCATTTCACGCGCCGAATTCGCCGCCATTCGCGCCGCACTGAAACAGGGCGCCACACCACCCCAACTGACCGCCCTGGGCGGCTTTATCGGCATCCATGGCCTGGGGGACGGCGATCCCGTCGTTCATGAGGATTTCAACTGGACCAATGGGTGCGTTGCCCTGACCAATGAGCAGATGGATGACCTGGCTCAATGGGTATACGAGGGAATGCGTGTAATAATTCGTTAGGCACCCCTTGTTATTCTCCAGGGCGCCACGGAGAATGCGCATCGCGCGGTACATGCGGGTCCGCATGCCTCTGCTACAACCAGTTTCCCAGCGTCGTTACAAGGAGATCCACGACATGAACCATAAAGTACTGCTCACCGGCGCACTGCTCGCCGGCACTATCGCCCTCGGCGGCTGCGCCAGCACCTCCGAGATCGCCACCCTGCGCACCCAGGTGGAACAGGCCCAGGCAACGGCGGATTCCGCCGCCACCAGCGCCGCCGCCGCCAGCCGGGACGCCGCCGCCGCCAAGGCCCTCGCGGAACAGGCCCAGGCCGATGCCGCTGCCGCCAAGGCGAAGTCCGAAGACACCGATGCCAAGATCGATCGGATGTTCAAGAAGACCATGTACAAGTAACACCGCGTTCCGCCCCCGCGGGACCTGCTGGTCCCGCGGGGTTTTTTTTT
>SWBZ01001352.1_pt1 | contig 12981 bp, 16 predicted proteins | sample 4693031 | NCBI WGS metagenome assembly SWBZ01 (sample SAMN10267274, study PRJNA491770) | bioreactor metagenome | isolation source: DHS bioreactor inoculated with | place: Japan: off Shimokita Peninsula
GGGAACCATCCAATGGCTTTGTTGTGGCCGATCCTTGGCCTGATCGCGCTCGTTGTGATCCTCTTCGCGGCCGAGCGGCGCTGGCCCGAGGCGATCACCCGGCTTGAAGAAAACTTCATCGCCGCGCTGATGGCGACCATCACCCTGGTGTCGTTTTTCCAGGTCGTCGCGCGTTACGGTTTCAACACCGGCTGGAGCGGCGCGCTGGAACTGACCCGCATCCTGTTTGCCTGGCTGATCCTGTTCGGCATGAGCTACGGCATCAAGCAGCACATGCATCTGGGCGTCGACGCCTTCATCCGCTTCCTGCCCAAGCCCGCCTTCCGTGTCGTGGCCGTGTTCGGCGCGTTCTGCGCCTTCCTCTACGCCTTCATGCTCTTGCATGCCGGCTGGCTCGCCTGGTTCGGGGTCGACGTCAGCACCAACTGGCGACAGACCGGCGCCATCGGCTACTGGAAATTCATGTTCGACCGCGGCACCGGCCTCGACGATCTGCGCTGGCCGGAGCTGATCCAGTCGCTGTTCGGCACCCAGGAGCGGGTGCAGCGCTGGATCGCCTATCTGATGCTGCCGGTCGGCCTTTCGCTGCTCGCCTTTCGGTCACTGGAAGCCATGATCGCCATCCTGCGCGGCGAGCGGGAACTGGTGATCGCCGGCCACGAGGCCGAGGAGCTCGTCTCCGAACACAAAGACATCCTGAAGGACTGAGCACCATGGAAGCCGCCATTCTGTTCGTTCTCGTCCTGGGTCTGTTGTTTCTCGGCGTGCCGGTCGCCGTGTCGCTCGGCCTGTCGTCGATCATCATCATCGCCTTCTTCTCCGCCGATTCGATGTCCTCGGTGGCGCTGCAGCTTTTCACCGCCTCGCAGAACTACACCCTGCTTGCCATCCCCTTCTTCATCCTCGCCTCCGCCTTCATGTCGACCGGCGGCGTGGCCAGGCGCATCATCCGCTTCGCGATCGCCACGGTCGGCCATTTCCGCGGCGGCCTGGCGATGGCGAGCGTCATGGCCTGCATGCTGTTTGCCGCGCTGTCCGGCTCTTCGCCGGCGACCGTGGTCGCCATCGGCACGATCGCCATCGCCGGCATGCGCCAGGTCGGCTACAGCAAGGACTTCGCCGCCGGCATCATCGCCAATGCCGGCACGCTCGGCATCCTGATCCCGCCGTCGATCGTCATGGTGGTCTATTCCGCCGCCACCGACGTGTCGGTCGGGCGCATGTTTCTGGCCGGCGTCGTGCCCGGCCTCGTCGCCGGGCTGATGCTGATGGCGGCGATTTACGTGCTGGCGCGGATCCGCAACCTGCCGGCCGAGGAGTGGAAGGGGTTCGGCGAAATCCTGGCCGGCGGCAAGGAGGCAGGCTGGGGCCTGTTCCTGATCATCATCATTCTGGGCGGCATCTATGGCGGCGTCTTCACCCCCACCGAGGCCGCCGCGGTCGCCGCCGTCTACGCCTTCTTCGTCGCGCTGTTCGTCTATCGCGACATGGGCCCGCTCAAGGGCGTGCGCTGGATCCAGGACACCGACAGCAAGCGCGCCCGCGTCGGCTTTTCCGCCCTCGTCTACGCGCTCGCCTTCTTCTTCGTGTTCATGATCCTGTCGTTTTTCGTCACCGCCGAATGGGAAGGCGTGACGGCAGGCGGCCGCGCGCTCGTCGGCCTGGTCCTGTCGCTCGCCATCATGGTCGCCTACGCGGTGTGGCGCGACCGCGAATCCAACCCCTTCAACATTCCCGGCTACATCGTCGCCGGCCTGCCGATCTGGGGTCGCAATGTCGCGCTGATGGGTCGCAACTTCTTCCGCATGTTCTTCAACGAGGACACGCGCAAGGTCATGACCGACGCCTCCAAGACGACGATCATGCTGATGTTCATCATCGTCAACGCGCTGCTTTTCGCGCATGTCCTGACCTCGGAGCGCATTCCCGACGCCATCACCGACCTGATGATCGGCTACGGCTTCAACTGGTTCACCTTCCTGATCGCGGTCAACCTTTTGCTGTTGCTCGGCGGCCAGTTCATGGAACCTTCCGGCCTGCTCCTGATCGTCGCGCCGGTGGTGTTTCCGATCGCCATGGAACTCGGCGTCGACCCGGTGCATCTCGGCATCATCATGGTGGTCAACATGGAGATCGGCATGATCACCCCGCCGATCGGGCTCAACCTGTTCGTCACCTCCGGCATCACCGGCATGAGCCTGATCCAGGTCGTGCGCGCCGCCGCCCCCTTCGTGGCGGTACTGTTCGCCTTCCTGATCCTGGTCACCTATGTGCCGGTCTTGTCGACCTGGCTGCCCTACAGCCTGATGGGCCCGGAGATCGTGACGCGCTGAGCCGGCGGCGGCGCGCCGGCGTTTTGACGGCCGGCTCGAACCGTTCTGCTTTTCGCGGAATCGCAGAGCGGCTCTAATCTATTGTTTTGACGCGTTTCCGAACGGCGAACCGGCTTCCACTTCGCCTGGAAACGCTCTAGTTGAGGATCGCGATCGACAGGTTGAGAATGGCGGCGAAACCGACCCAGGTCGCGTAGGGCACGAAGGCCACCGCCGACAGGCGGTCGGCGCGCCAGCGCTCGATCGCGAAGCCGACGACGAGGACGAAAACGGCGACGATCACCGCAAATGCCGGCCACACGAGATGCAATGTAAAGAAGACCGGCGACCACAGCCAGTTCAGCGCCATCTGTCCGTACCACAGCATCATCGCCGTGCCGCCGCGCCCGGCGAGGAAGGTCCGCCAGCCGGCAATGGCGATCAGCACGTAGAGCGCGAACCAGACAGGCCCGAAGATCCAGTTCGGCGGGTTGAACGACGGTTTTTGCAGGCCCGCATACCACGCGCCCGGCGCCGTGCCATACCCGATCAGGGCGCCGGCGCCGATGACGACGACCAGGAACACGGCCAGAACCGCCAGCGACCGCGGGCTGCGATAGTTGATATTCGACGTCATGGACATGCCCCGCCTACGCAACCGGCGCCCGTTTGGATTTCCCGATGGGCGTGCCTGCGGGCGGACGCCGGTCGCCGCCTAACCGATCACCGAGCCGGCCGCCAGCCACAGCGCCGCCGCCGTCATCGCCAGATAGGTCATGTGGTGCAGGAACTGGTCGAAGCCGTGCATGGCCCAGAAGGCGGCCGTATCGGGGCCCTTGCAGCTTTTCATGCCGTGGCGCGCCTTGGCGTGGTCGATCAGGAAATGCACGGCGAATTCCGCCGCCATGAAGGCCGCCAGCAGCGGCAGACCAAGCCCGGCCAGAACCAGCGCCGGCACCGAGCCGAGCGCGTGCACGCCGGCGTGACAATACCCGCCCGGCTGGTCGAAATGTCCCTTGGCGCGGATGACCCAGCGCGGCTGCAGCAGATAATCGGCGATGAAATGCTTGGCCTGCAGGCACGCAAGCACGCCGAACGCCAGCATCAATTCGTCGGCCAAATACAGCCTCCCCACAAGCACGACCGGACAACCCGCCGGGTGCCGGTATCGATCATGCGCTTGCACCACACTAGAACATGACGGCGGCGCAAGGAAACAGCGCCGGTCCTGCGTCAAACCGCCTCCGCCGGCGCTGGTTTGCGACCCCAGTCTCGCTATCAAAGCCGACCTTGCCAAGAGGCAGCGCGCGAAGGCGTCGGTGCGTCAATGTCGCAGGCCGCGCGCGGCGGCGCTCAAGCGGGCCCCGGATCACGACGACATCCGGCGCCTGCGCGAAAACAACGTCGCCGCCCAGAAGCTTGCCGCCAGAACCAACGTGCCGGCGATCACCGCCAGCATGACGCGATCATAATCGCCGTTGCGCGCCCACAGCGCTGCCGCGGCCAGCGGCGCCAGCGCCTGCACGAGATGCATGGGAGCCGTCAGCGCGCCGTTGATCGCGCCGTAAGCGTTGCGGTCGACCATCTCGGGAACCGCCAGCCCGCGTACGATCGTCAACACGCCATTGGCTGCCCCGTAGAAGAGCGCGACCGGCGCCAGCAGCCAGAATTCGGCCGGCGCGAAAGCGAAGCCGGCCGCCGCGAACGGGAACGCCAGCACCGCGACCGACCCGATCCGGCGCACGGGCGCCTCGGCCATGAAAAACCACACCAACACCCGCCCCGCTACCTGGGCCGGCCCGATCACCGCGATCACGCCGACGACGGCGGCCGGCGCGAGCCCTTTTTCGAGCAGGATCGGGTAGAGATGGAAGGTCAATATCGAAAACGCCGCCGCGTAGGCGACCAGCGCCAGGACCAGCGCCCAAAACACCGGTCTGCCGGCGGCCACGACCACGGCGCGGCGTCCCGTAACGGTCGGACGGTCGGCGGCGCCGGCAACGGCAACGGCCTGATCCCTGGCCGGATCGATGGCGAAGACATAAAGTGGCGCGCATATCAAGATATTGACCAGGCCGAGGCCGATCAGCGCACCGCGCCAGCCCACCTGATCGAGCAGGAACTGGATCAGAGGCACGAAGACGGTGCTTGCGAACCCGCCCCACAGGGTCAGCGCGGTGATGCCGCGCCGCGCGCCGCTCGCCCCGGCGCGCCGGGCGATCACCGCGAAGGCGGGTTCGTAAAGAGTGGCCGCATGCAGGCCGCCGATCGCGGCGAAGATCAGGTAGAAGCCGTACAGGCTTTGGACGCGCGACCACATAATCAGCAAAAGGCCGGCCGCCAGCGCGGCCGTCGCCATCACGACGCGCCCGCGCCCGCGATCGATCGCCGCACCGACCGGGTAAGCGGCGAGACTGGCCGCGATCAGGCCGATCGTGACGGCAAGATAAAGATCCGGCTTGGCCCATCCCAGGTCCCGCCGCATCGCCTCCGCGATCAACGGAAAGGAATAATAAAGCGACCCCCAGGAGCATATCTGCGCAATACCGAGCGCGGTGATCATCGCGAGCAAGGTCGGAGCAGAGGGCGCATAGCCGCGCCCGGGAACAGCGTTCACGCCGCCGTGCCGCAACAGGTTGTGTTTTGGGTTGCCTTTTCGTCCGGTCGCGCCGCGCCTTCGCTGCAGCCGCACCCGTCGCTCCCCTGCGCTTTGGCCTCGGCGTCCTTGGCACAGCAGGCCTCCACCTCCGCTGGCGCCGGCCCGCCGCAGCAGCCGGATTGCCCTTCGACCCCGGTCGTATGCTCGCCGCGCGACGCCGTCGGTTTGGGTCTCAACATCCTTTGATCCTTCCTTGCGATGCGCCATCTGCAGCCGGCAACGCAGTGGCATCGCTCACCGGCCGGCAGTTGGCGTCGGCACAACACTCGTCCGCGAGATAGCCGATCAGAGCCTGCATATGCGGATAACTGGCGCGACAGATCAGGGTCGTCGCCTGCCGCTCCCGTTCCACCAGTTCGGTGTCCACCAGCCGCCTGAGATGGTGCGACAGGGTCGAGGCCGGGATGGCGAGTTTTTCCTGAACATGGCCGACCGCTAGGCCCGCCGTGCCGGCGCGCACCAGCACACGATAGAGTTCGAGCCGGGTGGTATTGCCCAGCGCCTCGAGTTGCCGCGCGGCTTGTTCGATTTTCATGGAAATAGCATGGCGACCGCGCCGCCGCGGGTCAAGCTTATTTCGAGTATCGTCGAATTATGGGGCGGGCTGCGATCAGGCGGCGCTCTTACCGCCGCTACCGATTACCACCTAGCCATCCTCCTTGACGAAGGAGGCGATCTGCACATTCGACAGTAGTGCGAACACGCGTTCGAACGGCCGGCAGAGCGCGGTGCCCCTGGGGCTTTCCACGATCGGTCGGTTGATCAGGACCGGATGCGCGATCATGGCCTCGATCAGCGCATCGTCGCTCCAGGCGCCCTCGCCCAGGCCGAGTTCGTGATAGGGCGCGGCCTTGTCGCGCATCACATCGCGCGGCGTCACGCCCATCGCCTCAATCAGCGCGACCAGTTTCTCGCGCGTCGGCGGTGTCTTCAGATATTCGATCACGACCGGCTCGACGCCCGCGTCGCGGATCGCGGCAAGCGTCTTGCGCGACGTGCCGCAGGCCGGGTTGTGATAGATGGTGGTCGTCATGCGTGTCTCGTTGTTCTATTTGCTATCGGGCGCGGGCGGAAACCAGTGCCGGGTGCGGTTGGCGAAGGCGACCAGCGACAGCATCACCGGGACCTCGACCAAGACGCCGACCACCGTGGCAAGCGCCGCGCCCGAATTCAAGCCGAACAGGCTGATGGCGACGGCCACGGCCAGCTCGAAGAAATTGGACGTGCCGATCAGCGCGCAGGGCGCCGCGACGTTGAACGGTATTTTCCACGCCTTCGCCGCCGCATAGGCGAGAAAGAAAATACCGTAGGACTGGATCAGCAGCGGCACGGCGATCAGCACGATCAGTATCGGCCGGCCAACGATCACATGGCCCTGGAAACCGAACAACAGCACCACGGTGATCAGAAGGCCGATCACCGAGACCGGTTTCAACGACGCCGTGAAACGGGAAACGGCCTCCTGCGCGGCGCTGCCGTCGGCGCGCCGGGTGAGCCAATGGCGCGTCAGCGCGCCGGCGACAAGCGGGATCACCACATAGAGGCCGGTCGCCAGAAGCAGCGTCTCCCACGGCACGGCGATGTCGGTGACGCCGAGCAGCAGCGCGACGATCGGCGCGAAGGCGAAGATCATCACCACGTCGTTGAGCGACACCTGCACCAGCGTATAGGTGGCGTCGCCGCGCGTGAGCTGGCTCCACACGAACACCATCGCCGTGCACGGCGCGGCGCCCAGGAGGATCAGCCCGGCAATATATTGCTGCGCATCGGCCGGTTCGATCCAGGGCGCAAACACATGCTCGAAGAACAACACGCCGAGCGCGGCCATGGTGAAAGGCTTGACCAGCCAGTTGACCGCCAGCGTCAGCACCAGCCCCTTCGGCCGGTCGCCGATATGGCCGAGGCTGGAAAAATCGACATTGACCATCATCGGAAACACCATCGCCCAGATCAGCACGGCGACGACGAGGTTGACGGAGGCGTATTCCAGACCGGCGAGCAGGCCGAACAGGCCGGGCACCAGATTGCCGAGCGCGATGCCGGCCACGATGCACAGCGCCACCCACACCGACAGATATTTCTCGAAGAAGCCGATGCCGCCGGCAGACGGCGCGGCGCGGTTGAAAACCTGGTCTGTCATGAGATTGTCCTGCGGGGTTCGGTCAGGGGTCATCCGGCCTCGGCGACATCGCCACCGATGGCCTCGAGCCGCTTTTGCAGCGTCAGCTGGTCGATCGAGGCGAGCGGCAGGCTGGTGAAGACGGCGATGCGGTTCGACAACATGCGGTAGGCATCGGCGAAGGCGAGGTTTTTTTCCGCCTCCGTGCCCTCGGCCGCGGCCGGGTCGGGCACGCCCCAATGCGCCGACATCGGCTGGCCGGGCCAGATCGGACAGCTTTCCGCCGCCGCGCTGTCGCAGACCGTGAAGACGAAATCCAAGGACGGCGCGTCAGGTCCGGAAAACTCCTCCCAGCTCTTGGAGCGCGCGAAGCCGGTATCGTGGTTCATCGCCTCAAGCAGCCGCAGCGTGGCCGGATGGACGGCGCCTTTCGGCTGCGAGCCGGCCGAAAACGCCCTGAAGCGCCCGTTTCCGACCCGATTGAGGATCGCCTCGGCAAGGATCGACCGGGCCGAGTTGCCCGTGCACAGAAAAAGGACGTTGTAGATCCGGTCGCTCATGACACCCCTGTCCACGCATCGTGTTCGGTTGCTTGGTGTTCGTCCCGCCGCAAGCAGGTCGCCGCCGCGATCGCCGGCCGGCACAGTTCCGGCGCGCCGTTGCAGCAATCCTCCATCAGGAAGGCGAGCAGGTCGCGAAACCCGGTCATGTCGGCGGCGTAGCACACGCTGCGGCCCTCGCGCCGCGCCGCGATCAGCCCGGCCCGGTCGAGCACCTTCAAATGCGCCGACATGGTGTTTTGCACCGTCGACAGGCGCGCCGCGATCTCGCCGGCCGCAAGCCCGTCGGGCCCGGCGCGCACCAGCAGGCGAAACACGTCCAGCCGGGTCTCCTGGCCAAGCGCGGCCAGCGCGTCCAGAGCGGCTATCTTATCCATATTTCCAGAAATCCGGATATTTCGACTTGCGGTCCTCTAACCCGCGCGACCGCGGCGCGCAAGTGAAAAATCAGGGGTGGACGCGCGATCGTCCGGCTGGGGCGTGGTCACGCCGGCGCGCCTGCCCGGACAGTCGAGCCATGGCGCCGGCGCGCGGGCCGCGCGATGCGACCCGCGCGGCCGGGCCGGCTTCACAGGTTGTACTGCTCGCGCGCGTAGTCGCCGAGGCCAACGGCGTCGAGCCGGGCGAGCGGGGCGAGCAAGGTGACCTGGATGACGCCGGGCGCGCGGCCGATCTCGATCGCGCCGTTGATCGTTGCCCGGTTGCGCACCTCGGCAACGCTCAGGCCGAGCAGCGTCGCCGCCCGCTGCAGCCCGTTGTCGATCGCCGCGTTCATGTCGGCCGCCGTCCCGATCACGGAGACCGGCGCCAGCTCCTCGACCGTATCCATGCCCCACCCCTTGGCCAGCCGCAGCGCGCGGGCGCGCTCGTCGGCGCTGAACGGGCGCGCCAGCGGCGGCAGGTCCTCCAGCAGCGGAAACAGCACCGGCCCGTCGATCGGATACTCCTTCACCACCTCGACCTGCAGCGTCACGCTGCCGGCGACGTCCATCGTGTGGCCGGCGATCTCGCCGTCGCCCTGGGCGGCGTGCATGTCGCCCATATAGACGCCGGCCCCCTTCACCTTGACCGGCGCGATCAGGATCGCGCCCGGCCGCACGGCATCGATATCCATGTGGCCGTCGGTCTTGTGGGTCGCCAGTTGCTCGGCCGTGATCGCATAGTCGTGCGGCGCGCCGACCAGGAAGGCGCCGAAATCGCCCGCATTGTGCGAATCCGGCAGAGCGTGCGACGGCGTGGTGCCAAGCTGGCCGAGGAAGGGGCGCATGCGCACCATTACACCGGCCATGTCCGACGGCGCGAAGGCGAGGATCGGATGCTGCACGGACTGGTCGGGCAGCGCGGCGTAGTGATGGGCGTTGCGCGCGATCGTCTCGGCCGCCGCCTTCGGCACCGTGACGCCGACCTGGCGCGTCTCGTCGAACACCACCGTGTAGCCGTGCACGATCTCGAACGGCTTGACCGCATTGCCGCAGCTGTCGCACTTGACCGCGTCCTGGCCGATCCCCTCGAGATGGGTTTCCGGCCACAGCGCGTCGCAGGTCGGGCAGCGCGCCGCGACATAGGGATCGCCGAGGCAGAACCCCTCCGGCGAGGAATCGTGGCCCGACGCCGTGGCCAGCGCAGTCACGGTGATGTCGCGGATGCGGATCGCGATGCCGTCGCCGGGCTCGGCCCCGTCGACATGGACCGGCTGCGTCACCTCGTGGCCGCCGCGCAGGCGCGGCGTGATCATCGGCCCCCAGCAACCGGGCGCGGTGTTGGCGATGATCGTGCCGCCGTTCTCGACCGGGCCGAGCATCGGCGCGTCCGGATCGAGCACGCTGTTGGTGAACCCCTGTACGACGACGCTGCGCCGCGGCGCGGCGGAAATGTCCGCTGGTTTGTTCATGGTCGGGATGGCTCCTCTCATGCGCGTGGATCACCGCTCCGGCGGGAAGGTCCGGCGCGTTCCGGCGTCCCGCCCTGCGTGACGACAGGCTAGGCGCCCCGCCGGCGTCTGACCAGAGCGCAGTCGCGCCTGCCCGATGGGCCATGGCCGTCGCGACCTCGTCGGCAAGCGGCAGACTGCGTAGGATCGACGCAAAACTGCCCGACGCAGGCGAAACGCCGGCGGCGCGGGCCGGAAAAGCCAGGACAGGCGAAAGAATGCCCGCCCCTCTTCGCTCGATGCGCCGCAGCCACGGCCGCCCCGCGCGGCCAACCCGCGTCGGTTCGCCTAAAACGGGGTGATTCCAAAACGGTTCTGCCGGAAGCGAAAGAAATCCCCGACCCGGAACAACACCGCGCCCGCGACCCGCCTTTCGGCGCGCGACAACCCCGGCGCGCGCGACGCCAACTGCCGTGAGATCGGGAAAATGGTGGGCCGGGGGGAAACGCAGATGGCGCCGTCCTTAAACCGCCTCAATAGAACTATTCCAAAAATCTTTTCACCAACGAGGTCGGCATAAAATTCCCGATCCTGACTTCGGAATGATTATTTTTCTCTGTCGTCAAATGTACCTGCAAGTCTTGCCTGGGCGTATGCGACAGTTTTCGAAGTAAAGAGCTCTGGGAATTTATTGACTGCAGACTCAAGGCACCAATTTTCTAGGCCAATTTTTTGCAATCTAAGAAATCCGCTTTGCGGTTCGCTTGTCTCTACAAGTCTCCTAATAGCCGCTACAGTACCGTACTGGCCACGCATTCGAATGAACGTGCTGGGGGTGTAACCTTTCGCGGCCGCCCGCTTGATAAGCTCGTCAACAAACTGCTCCAGCGTCACGCTCTGTCTCCTTGCTTATCCGAAAGCTTATACGAGTTCGGATTGGGGTCTCAAGTCAGCGTCAGCACCGTCTATAACACGTTGGAACACTTGAACCTCGCGGTCGGCCAGTCAACAACTCCACCGACACGATGCGCGACCAGCGCACGGAAGAAGACGGCGAGGCCGGCGCGAAGGCCGCGCGGGAGGCGGAAGCGGCGCTGGCGCTCGCGGTGAGCGACCTTCAGCCGGGAGCGGCCTAGCCTATCATGCCCTCATGATTCTGAATGAAGTCTTGAATCTCAGCAATCCGCGATATGGTGAGACGCTCCATTTCGCTTACTTGCACAAGAGGCTGCATCGATCCTCCTTCGTAAAACGACGCCGCCAGTTCTGCTTGCTTCTGACGATACTTTAGCCATTGCTTGTGAGACGCGGTGAATTTTGAAAGTGCATCGCCCTCCAAGAGTGCTTCGACGGCTTCGACCTCTCCAGAAAGCTCGCGCTCAGTATGTGCAAATCGGTTCGCGGCATGCTGATTCATCTCCGCTTGCGTCTGGAATGCTGGTTCATCTTCTACATCAATTGATAGTAAGCTTGGGTTCGGCAGGAGGCGATCCTCAATAGTCCTCAGCCGCCGCGTCTTGGTAAGAAGCTCTTCTTCAAAACTGGTTAGAGCTTCAACAGTCACATTGCCTTTCGACATACGTTCGTGGAGGTCGAGAAGCTTCGCCTTGCGATCAATCTCCTCGGTGCGAGCACTCTTCTCGACAAAACGCCTGCCGAAATAACCAACAACCGCTCCAATTGCGGTGAATAGAAACTCGATCATCTGCACCTACCGAGCGTCCGATATAACCAGGACTCATTTCGTCCCGGTTTAGCGTTCCAGCATGTGCCAATTGATTGTTGCCTTCAACATCGAAGGTGAACGGCAACGAAAGGAGAAAACCATGCTGCCGCTTTCCCGCCCGCATACGGACCTCTTCCTGGCTGCGATTGCGATCGCCGCTGAGCGCAGGGGACTTCCGTATGCCATCGAGTAGGCCGTTGATGCTATCGGTGAACTTGGCCGCATTCCGGTTAGGTCGATGTACATCGTTGATGCGACCTACACGATGATCGTTAATCTCCAGAACGCGGAGATCGGCGATATTCTGGCCGGTGCCCAACCCGCCGCCCAGGAGTAGAGACTACAGCGCCGGGTTCCTTCCCCGGCTCTTTCCGGCCTCCGCACGCCTAGGACGTGTGCGGAGGCCTTTCTATGTCCGGGAGCCTGCCGCGTTCCTCGCACACGCCTACGGGCCTCCCTCGCGCCGACCTCGATTCATGCCCTCCGGTGTATACCTCAGACCCGAAAACCCGGTGCCTAACGTACAAAATCCGCATGATGCGGATCGCCAAATATAGCCTAAGTTATTGATTTTATTGGTGGGCCCGGAGGGACTCGAACCCCCAACCAAGCGGTTATGAGCCGCCGGCTCTAACCATTGAGCTACAGGCCCCACCGGCTGCGTGACTTAGTGGCTTTTTGACGCCTGCACAAGCAGGCGCCGCAATCCACCCACATTCGCCCCCTAGCGCTTGCAGCGGGAGACAAACTCGGAGTGAACTGAATGATCCGCACCGTCCTGCCGCTGGCCGCCGCCCTGTCGCTTTGCGCCGTGCCCGCAATCGCCGCCGACCAGCCCTCTCCGCGCATCCAGGTGTCCGGCGAGGGCGAGGCCGCGCTGAAGCCCGATCTCGCGGTCCTGACCCTCTCGGTGATGCGCGAGGCCGACAGCGCGCGCGAGGCGATGAGCGCCGCCAACCAGGCGATGGAGGCCGTGATCGCGGCGATGAAGGAGGCCGGCATCGCCGCCCGCGACCTGCAGACCGCCGGCCTGCAGATCAACCCGCGCTACGAGGCCAAAAAACACGCCGACGGCAGCCAGACCTCCGAGATCACGGCCTATCAGGTCGCCAACACGCTGAGCGTGCGCGTGCGCGACATCGCCGCCGTCGGCGCCGTTCTCGACCAGGCCGTCACGCTCGGCGTCAACCAGGGCGGCGGCATCCTGTTCGGCAACGAGGACCCCTCCTCCGCCCTGACGCAGGCGCGCACGGCCGCCGTCAAGGACGCGATCGCCAAGGCCGGAACCCTGGCCGCGGCCGCCGGCGTGGAACTCGGTCAGATCATCGAGATTTCCGAACAGGCCTATAATCCGCGCCCCATGCCCTATATGGCGCGCGCCGAGATGGCTTCCGGCGCGGCGCCCGTCGAAGCCGGTGAAAACAGCTACCGCGTCCAGGTCAACGTCACCTTCGGCATCGGCCCGCAAGACTAGGCCCGCCGGATCGCATGCAAAAAGGCCCGCGAAACCGGTTCGCGGGCCTTTTTCGTCTGAACATTGGCGTCGTCAGCGCATCGACACGATCGGGCAACGCGGCGCCCGGGCGAATATGACGGCGACGCGCTCGCCCCGTGCGCGGCCCCGCACCTTGATGATGCGATGATTGACGCGCACGACATGCGCGCGGCGCACGCCCAGGCGCTGGGCCTTGCGCACGGCGCGCCGGGTGGTGCAGGCCGGTCGGCGGAAATCGCG
>SWBZ01003048.1_pt1 | contig 12967 bp, 12 predicted proteins | sample 4693031 | NCBI WGS metagenome assembly SWBZ01 (sample SAMN10267274, study PRJNA491770) | bioreactor metagenome | isolation source: DHS bioreactor inoculated with | place: Japan: off Shimokita Peninsula
ACCGGAAACTCCCTGCCCCGCATGCTCGCCACCTTCGAAAGCACCCTGCCGATCTTTCTGCTTCTGGTCGCCGGCAATGTGTTGCGCCGGCTGCCGCTGGTCGACGACGCCGCCTGGCCCGGGCTGGAAAAGCTCGGCTTCTGGTTCCTCTATCCGGCGCTTTTGTTCGTCACGATCCTGAACGCCGATTTTTCCGGCCTGCAGCTCGATGCCATGATCCTCGCGCTTGTCCTGTCGATCGTGGCGATGGGCGCCCTCACCCTGTCGCTGTGGCCGGTCCTGCGCGCCGGCGGGCTGGCGACGGCGCCGGAATTCTCCTCCATCTTCCAGACCTCGGTGCGCTGGAACGGCTTTATGGCGCTGGCGATCGCCGAGCGTATCTTTCCCGCCGCCGGCGTTGCCGTCGTCGCGCTGGTGATGGCGGCGATCATCATCCCCATCAACGTCCAGTCGGTCGCGGTGGTGACGCGCTTTGCCGACCGGAGCGCGCCGTGGGGTTATGTCGTGCGCTCGGTGGCGCGCAACCCGCTGATTCTCGCCTCAACGGCCGCGCTTGTCCTGCGCGCCGCACCGTTCGATCTCTACGGCCCGCTCAACCAGACCTTCGACCTGGTCGGCCGCGCCGCCCTCGGCATGGGGTTGCTGACCATCGGCGCCGGGCTGCGCCCGTCGGAGATGCTGCGCCCGCGCATGGCCGTGTGGATCCCGGTGGTGCTGAAACTGGCGGTCTATCCCGCGCTCCTGATCGGCCTGGCAATGCTGTGCGGCGTCACCGGCCCCGAACTGCGCTATCTGGCACTGTGCGCGGCGGTGCCGACGGCGATGAACGGGTTTCTGCTGGCGCGCCAGCTCGGCGGCGACGCCGAACTCTACGCCACCGTGACCACCCTGCAGACGGCGGTGTCGTTCCTGTCGATCCCGGCCGTGCTGACGCTCGTGGCCTATATCGGCTCGGGATAGAGCGTATCGACGATCATGCGCGCGTCGTGGCGGGCGTCGAGCATGCCGTAGGTGCTGCGCCACTGGCCGGCGAGCCGCGTCTCCACGAAAGCGTCGGCGATATGGCCGGCGCCCAGCCGGCGCAGTTCCGCGGCCGCGGCCGCAAGCGCGAGCTGCTCGGCCAGGATCCGGCCCGCCCCTTCGTCGGACCGCGCCACGCCCATCGCCGCGCGCAGCACCTCGGTCGTGCCCGGTCCGCTCGCGCCGAGATCGGCGGCGATGCCGTCCAGAACCGTTTCCAGAAGGGCCGGCGCCTGCTGGATGACGCGCAAAAGATCGAGCGCCATCACGTTGCCCGATCCTTCCCAGATCGCGTTGAGCGGCGCCTCGCGGTAATGGCGCGCCAGCGGCGCCTCCTCGACATAGCCGTTGCCGCCGAGACACTCCATCGCCTCGTAGACGATGCTCGGGCAGATCTTGCACACCCAGTATTTGACCACCGGCGTCATCGCGCGGGCAAAGGCTGCCGCGCCGCGATCGTCGGCCGCCTCGTCGAAGGCGCGGGCCAGGCGCAACGACAGTGCCGTGGCCGCGGCGACGTCGAGGGCGAGATCGGCCAAAACGCGGATCATCAGCGGCTGGTCGACCAGCTTGTCGCCGAACACGGCGCGGTGGCGCGTGTGGTGCACGGCCTCCGCCAGCGCGGCGCGCATGATGCCGGCCGACGCCAGGGCACAGTCGAGCCGGGTCATGGTGACCATGTCCATGATCGTGCGCACGCCGCCGCCCGGCTCGCCGACCAGTTCGCCGATCGCGTTGACGAACTCGACCTCGGAGGAGGCGTTGGAGCGGTTGCCGAGCTTGTCCTTCAGCCGCTGGAGGCGGAAGCCGTTGCTTTCGCCGCCGCCGAGAAGACGCGGCACCAGGAAGCAGGACAGGCCTTCCGGCGCCTGCGCCAGAACCAGGAACGCGTCGCACATCGGCGCCGACATGAACCATTTGTGGCCGGTGATGCGATAAAACCCCTTGCCGACCGGTTCGGCCCGGGTGGTGTTGGCGCGCACGTCGGTGCCGCCCTGTTTTTCCGTCATGCCCATGCCGAGCGTCAGGCCGGCCTTCTCCACCGGCGGGCGGTGCGACTGGTCGTATTTGCGCGTCGTGACGCGCGGCGCCCATTCGCGAAACAGTTTTGGCGAGGCCATCAGCGCGGCCAGCGAGGCGCTGGTCATGGTGATCGGGCACAGATGGCCGCATTCCAGGCCCGCCGTCATGAAAAAGCGCACACCGCGCACCTGGTGGCGCTGGCCGGTTTCGGCCTGGCCGTTCTCCCAGATCGAGGCATGCAGCCCGTTGGCGACCGACCGGCGCATCAGCGCGTGATAGGCGGGATGGTACTCGACCTGGTCGAGCCGGTGGCCGTAGCGGTCGTGGGTGCGCAGATGCGGCGCTTCCGAATTGGCCAGCCGCGCCAGGTCCTGCGCTTCGGCCGACATCGCGAAACGGCCAACGGTATCGAGATCCTTGCGCACCTCGGGGGAGAAATCCTCGCATAGCTGGACGAGCAGCGGGTCGCCGCGCCAGGCATTGGCGCCCGACAGGGGCGGAGGCTGGTTGGTCACCTCATGCGTCAACGAAGAATCCCCTTAATCTCTGGCGCGGTACGGCCGGCGCCCGGCCTTGCCGGGTTCGAAGAATCGACACGCATGGCGCTTCAAAACCCTTGCCCGGATGGTTGCATGGACCCCTGCCCCGGTCGACGTCTTAATCCGCATCGCCCGCCGGATCGGGCGGCGCGTTACGGATTCGCGACACCGGCCAGCTTGTTATAGCGTAGGTATCGCCTTGTACGCGAACACTATTCCGTCGAGGGCGCAAGCACCCCGGTGCTTTGGCGGGTCGATTCCCTGGGGAGAAGCCGCCGGCGCGGCGGCGGCGGCTTGCAGCCGGCCGCGCCCGGCCCTATAGCAGCGCCTTGAGATGACCCAGCACCCGGCCCTTCCGCTTTACCCGCACCGCCATTTGTTGGGCATCAAGGGGCTGTCGCCGCAGGATATCGAGCTGTTGCTCGACCGGGCCGACCGCGCCGTGGCGATTTCGCGCCAGGCCGAGAAGAAGACCTCGAGCCTGCGCGGGCGCACCCAGATCAACCTGTTCTTCGAAGCCTCGACCCGCACCCAGTCCTCGTTCGAGCTCGCCGGCAAGCGGCTCGGCGCCGACGTCATGAACATGGCGGTGGCCAGTTCGTCGGTCAAAAAGGGCGAAACGCTGATCGACACGGCGATGACGCTCAACGCCATGCGGCCCGACATCCTGATCATCCGCCACGGCGCGGCCGGCGCGGCCGCGCTTTTGGCGCAAAAGGTCGCCTGCTCGGTGGTCAATGCCGGCGACGGCGCGCACGAGCATCCCACCCAGGCGCTGCTCGACGCGCTCACCATCCGCCGCGCCAAGGGGCGCATCGCCCGGCTGACGGTGGCGATCTGCGGCGACATCCTGCATTCGCGCGTCGCCCGCTCCAATATCATCCTTCTAAACGCGCTCGGCGCGCGCGTGCGCGTCGTCGCGCCGTCGACGCTGCTGCCGGCCGGCATCGCGCAGATGGGCGTTGAGGTGCATCGCTCGATGGCCGAGGGTCTTGCCGGCGCCGACGTGGTCATGATGCTGCGGCTGCAGCGCGAGCGCATGGCCGGGGCGCTGGTGCCGTCGGTGCGCGAATATTTCCGCTATTTCGGCCTCGACGCCGAAAAGCTCGCGGGTGCCGCCGCGGACGCGCTGGTCATGCACCCCGGCCCGATGAACCGCGGCGTCGAAATCGCCTCCGAAATCGCCGACGGGCCGCAAAGCGTGATCGAGGAACAGGTGGAGATGGGGGTGGCGGTGCGCATGGCGGTGATGGAGGCGCTGCTCGACCCGCGCCGCAGCCGGGACGAGGCGCCATGATCACCGCCTTCACCAATGCACGGGTCGTCGATCCGTCGCGCGGCCTCGACGAGCCGGGTACGGTGATCGTCGACGGCGCCGTCATCGCGGCCGCCGGTGCCGAGGCCCGCAACCAGGGTCTGCCAGAGGGGGCGAAAACCGTCGATTGCGGCGGTCGCGTCGTCATGCCAGGTCTGGTCGATGCCCGCGTGTTCGTATCCGAGCCGGGCGCCGAACACCGCGAAACCATCGCCTCGGCGAGCGCGGCGGCCGCGGCCGGCGGCGTCACCTCGATCGTGATGATGCCCGACACCGACCCGGTGATCGACGACGTGTCGCTGGTGGAGTTCGTCCTGCGCACCGCGCGCGACACGGCGATGGTCAATGTGTGGCCGGCCGCGGCGATCACGCGGCGCCTGGACGGGCGCGAGATCACCGAGTTCGGCCTGCTGCGCCAGGCGGGCGCGGTCGCGCTGAGCGACGGGCGCCACACGATCGCCAACGCGCTGGTGATGCGCCGCGCGCTCACCTATGCGCGCGATTTCGGCATCGTGCTGGCCCATCACACGCAGGATCGCGACCTCGCCGCGTCGGGCGTGATGAACGAGGGCCTGTTCGCCAGCTGGCTCGGCCTGCCGGGCATCCCGCGCGAGGCCGAGGCGATCCCGCTCGAGCGCGACCTTTATCTGGCGCGGCTGACCGGCGGCGCCTATCACGCCGCCTCGATCTCCACCGCCTTGTCGGCCAGCGCTGTCGCCCGCGCCAAGAATGACCGCGCCGACGTGACGGCGGCCGTGACCATCAACCATCTTTCGCTCAACGAGCTCGATATCGGCGAATACCGTACCTTCTTCCGCCTGTCGCCGCCGCTGCGCGCGGAGGAGGACCGGCTGGCCATGGTCGAGGCCGTGCGCGACGGCACGATCGACATGATCGTGTCCTCGCACGATCCCCAGGACGTCGACACCAAGCGGCTGCCATTCGCCGACGCGGCCGACGGCGCCATCGGCCTGGAAACGCTGCTGGCGGCTGCGCTGCGGCTTCACCACAATGGCGAGGTGCCGCTCCTGCGCCTGGCCGAACTTCTGTCGACCGCCCCGGCGCGGCGCTTCGGCTTGCCCGGCGGGCGGCTGGCGCCGGGCAAGCCGGCCGACCTGATCGTGGTTGATCTCGATGCGCCGTGGATCGTGCGTGAAGCGGACATTCGTTCGAAATCCAAGAACACCGCCTTCGAAGGCGCGCGCATGCAGGGCCAGGTCTTGCAAACCATGGTGGCAGGCCGCACAGTGTTTGCAACCTGACATCGGCCGCCGCCCCGCACAGGAACCGTCATGCCCGATCCGATCAGCTGGCAATTGGCCCTTCCCTACCTCATCGCCGCCCTCGTCTTCGGCTATCTGCTCGGCTCGATCCCGTTCGGCCTTGTGATCACCCGGCTGGCCGGCCTCGGCGACGTGCGCAAGATCGGCTCCGGCAATATCGGCGCCACCAACGTGCTGCGCACCGGCCGCAAGGGGCTGGCGGCACTCACGCTACTGGCCGACGCGCTGAAAGGCGTCGTCGCCGTGCTTGTCGCCGGGCTTTACGGGCCCGACCAGGCGGTCGCGGCCGGGCTCGGAGCCTTTTTGGGCCACCTGTTTCCCGTCTGGCTCGGTTTTAAGGGCGGCAAGGGTGTCGCGACCTATCTCGGCGTGCTGGTCGCGCTCGCCTGGCAGGGCGCGCTCGCCTTCGCGCTTGCCTGGCTGTCGGTCGCCATCGTCACCCGCTATTCCTCGCTGGCGGCGCTGGTCGCGGCGGTCGTCGTGCCGGTCGCCCTTTACCTCCTCAACCATGTCCAGGCGGCCGAACTGTTCACGCTGATGAGCGTGATCGTGTTTTTCAAGCACCGCGCCAACATCGCCCGCCTGTTCAAGGGCACCGAAACGCGCATCGGGGCCAAGGGGTAATGGCCGCGGGCGCCGGTGCCGGTCGTCTCAGCGACCGTCAGCGCCTCGCCTGGCTGCGCCTGATCCGCACCGACAATGTCGGACCGGCCACCTTCCGCGACCTGATCAACCGGTTCGGCTCGGCCGAGCGCGCGCTCGAGGCGCTGCCGGAGCTGATGCGCAGCGGCGGCGCGCGCCGCGTGGCGGTGTACACGACCGAGGCGGCCGAGGCCGAGATGGAGGCGACGGCAGCGCACGGGGCACGCATGATCGCCGTCGGTGAGCCCGACTATCCGCCACTGCTGCGGGTGATGGAACATCCCGCGCCGCTGATCACGGTGATCGGCGTTGCGGCCGTGTTCGCCCTGCCCACGCTCGCCATCGTCGGCGCCCGCAACGCCTCGCTGGCCGGCATCAAGCTCGCCCGCGCGTTTGCCGCCGCGCTCGGGCGCGAAGGTTACGCCGTCGCCTCGGGCATGGCGCGCGGCATCGACGCGGCAGCGCACGAGGGCGCGCTGTCGACGGGCACGATCGCGGTCCTGGCCGGCGGCATCGACAAGCCCTACCCGCCCGAAAATCACGGGCTCTACGAAGAAATTCCCCGGCATGGCGGCGCGGTCATGACGGAAATGCCGTTCGGCTGGGAGCCGCGTTCGCGCGACTTTCCGCGCCGCAACCGGTTGATTGCCGGGCTCGCCCACGGGCTGGTGGTGGTCGAGGCGGCGCGGCGTTCCGGCTCGCTGATCTCGGCCAGGCTCGCCGGCGAGATGGGCCGGCTGGTCTTTGCCGTGCCGGGTTCGCCGCTCGATCCGCGCGCGGCCGGCACCAACGGGCTTTTGAAGGACGGTGCGCTGCTGGTCACCGACGTGGACGACATTCTGGCCCAGGTCGCGCCGCTGCTCGGACGCGCCGTGCCGCCGGCCGACACGCTCGACGAACCGCCCGATTTCGCCGCCACGCCGCCGCCCGGCGACGCCGACCGCGCCCGGGTGATCGAGGCGCTCGGGCCGACGCCGACCGGCGTCGACAACATCATCCGCCATACCGGCCTGCACGCCGCCCAGGTGTTCATGATCCTGCTGGAGCTCGACCTCGCCGGCCGCATCGAACGCCATCCCGGCAACCGGGTTTCGATGCTTTACGAGGCGTAGGTTTCTGCGCCACGGGCGCGGGCGGCCATGAAAAAGGGCCGCGCGGGGCGGCCCTTTTGTTGTCGGGAAAAGCGCCGTGCGGCGCGGCGTCAGGTGATCGGCGCCAGGTGGATTTCCACGCGCCGGTTCTGCGCCCGGCCGGCCGCCGAGGCGTTCGAGGCGATCGGCTGGGTCTCGCCGAGGCCGACAATGGCGAAGCGGCGCGGATCGACGCCCTGGCCGCTCAGATAGCCGGCCACCGACGAGGCGCGGCGCTGCGACAGGTTCAAATTGTAATTGTCGTCGCCGGTCGAATCGGTGTGGCCGTAAACGTCGACAATGGTGCGGTTGTACTTCTTCAGCACCAGCGCCACCGAATTGAGCGTGCCGTAAAAGCCCGGCTTGACCGCATCCTGGTCGCTGTCGAAGGTGATGTTGGAGGGCATGTTGAGCACGATCAGGTCGCCCTGGCGGGTGACGCCGACGCCGCTGCCGCGCAGGTCGGCGCGCAGCTGGGCTTCCTGCTGGTCCATATAGGAGCCGACGGCCGCGCCGGCGAGCGCGCCGATGCCCGCGCCGATCAGCGCGTTGCGGCGGTCGTTGCCGCCGGCCAGGGTTCCCAGGCCCGCGCCGGCCAGCGCGCCGAGCGCGGCGCCGCCGGCGGTGTTTGAAACCTTGCGCTCGCCCGTATAGGGGTCGGTCGTGCAGGCGCTGACCGCGAATGCCGCGACAAAGGCGGCGGCCACGATTTTCTTGTTGATCATCAAAATCCCTCTCCTCGTCGACCGCCGTTGACGGACGGTCCTTCAATTGTGGCCGGTATCGCCAAATTGCGGCGAAAACCCGGCCTCGGCTGGTTTTACGGCTATTGGGCCAGCGGCGAAAAACTCATGCGGAGCGCCTTTTGCGGCCATAGAGTTCCAGTTTGTGATGCAGGATGTCGTAGCCCAGTTCGCGCGCGATCTCGTCCTGCAGTTTCTCGATCTTGTCGGAGCGGAACTCGATCACGTCGCCGGTTTCCACATCGATCAGATGGTCGTGGTGCTCCTCGCCGGCATGCTCGAACCGCGACGGTCCGCCTGCGAAGGCATGGCGCTGGATCGTGCCGTGCTCCTCCAGAAGCTTCATCGTCCTGTAGACGGTCGACAGGGAGATGTTCTTGTCCTCCTTCACCGCGCGGCGAAAAATCTCGTAGGCGTCGGGATGGTCGTCGGTTTCCGAAACGATGCGCAAAATGATGCGGCGCGGGCGCGTGATGCGAATGCCCGCCTTGCGCAGCTCCGTCTCGTGGTCGACCCGTCCTGTCGTGTGTTCCGTCATGGCCGGACTATGGTCCAGATGACAATCAGTTGCAAATGACGCACGCGCCATTTCACATTTTTTGTTGCAAACGATTTGCATTTGCATTGACACGCGAAACCAGGTCGTTATGGTCGCGGACGACATCACGCTTTCCGACTGACACTGGAGACTTGAATGCGCCTGACCACCCTGGCCCTCGCCGCTCTTTTCGCCGTCGCGGGGTCCCTGCCCGGCGCGGCCGTCGCTGCCGAACGGCTGAAGGTCGTGACCACCTTCACGGTGATCGCCGACATGGCCCGCAACGTCGCCGGCGACGCCGCCGATGTCGTCTCGATCACCAAGCCGGGTGCCGAAATCCACAATTACCAGCCCACGCCGGGCGACATCCTCAAGGCGCAGGACGCCGATCTCGTCTTGTGGAACGGGCTCAATCTCGAATTGTGGTTCGAACGCTTCTTCCGCAATCTGCGCGACGTGCCCAGCGTCGTGGTGTCGAAGGGCGTGGAGCCGATGGGCATCGCCGAGGGGCCCTATACCGGCAAGCCGAATCCGCATGCCTGGATGTCGCCGACCAGCGCGCTGATCTATGTCGACAATATCCGCAAGGCGCTGGTCGAGCGCGATCCGCGGAACGCGGCGACCTACGACGCCAACGCAAAAGCCTATGCCGACGAGATCATGGCCACGATCACGCCGATCCGCGACAGGCTTCGGCGGATTCCCGAGGCGCGTCGCTGGCTGGCGACCAGTGAAGGCGCCTTCAGCTATCTGGCGCGCGATTTCGACCTCAAGGAGCTTTATCTGTGGCCGATCAATGCCGACAGCCAGGGCACGCCGCAGCAGATCCGCAAGGTGATCGACACCATGCGCGAGCACAAGGTGCCCGCGATCTTTTCCGAAAACACCGTGTCGGACAAACCGGCCAGGCAGGTGGCGCGCGAGACCGGCGCGGCCTATGGCGGGGTGCTGTACGTGGATTCGCTCAGCGATCCGGACGGGCCGGTGCCGACCTATCTCGACCTGTTGCGGGTGACGACCGAGACGATCGCCGAGGGGCTTTCGCAATGAACCTGGCCGCACTACCCGAAACCAAGACACGCGCCGGCCAAAGCGGTCTTGTTGCCGACAAGGTCACCGTGACCTACCGCAACGGCCACACCGCGCTGTTCGACGTCGATTTCGCGATTCCGAAAGGCACGATCACCGCCCTGGTCGGCGTCAACGGCAGCGGCAAGTCGACGCTGTTCAAGGCGATCATGGGGTTCGTGCCGCTCGCCCGGGGATCGGTCTCGATCCTGGGCGAGCCGGCCGGACGCGCGCTCAAGCGCAACGTGGTCGCCTATGTGCCGCAATCCGAGGAAGTCGACTGGAATTTTCCGGTCCTGGTCGAGGACGTGGTCATGATGGGCCGTTACGGCCACATGAATTTTCTGCGCCTTGCCTCGCGCCAGGACCGCCGCCTGGTCGACGCCGCGCTCGAGCGCGTCGGCATGAGCGCGTTTCGCAAGCGCCAGATCGGCGAACTCTCCGGCGGGCAGAAAAAACGCGTTTTCCTGGCGCGCGCGCTCGCCCAGGAGGGCGAGGTCATCCTGCTCGACGAGCCGTTTACCGGCGTCGACGTCACCACCGAGGCCACCATCGTCACGCTGTTGAAGGAACTGCGCGACGAGGGCCGTGTCATGCTGGTATCGACCCACAATCTGGGCAGCGTGCCGGAATTCTGCGACCGCGCGATCCTGATCAACCGCACGGTGCTGGCCGCCGGACCGACCGAAAAAGTCTTCACCAGGGCCAATCTGGAAGCCGCTTTCGGCGGCGTGCTGCGCCATTTCGTGCTCGGCGGCGCCGACCTGCACGACGACGCCGACACCCGTCAGGTCACCGTCATCACCGACGACGAGCGCCCGTTCGTGCTTTACGGCGAAAAGGGCGAGGACGGCGCGCCAAGCCGGCCGACGGCGCTCGACGCCGAAACCGAAACCGACGGCACCGCCGGGCGGGCGAAATCATGATCGCGACCCTGCTCGAGCCGTTTTCCTACGGCTACATGATCAACGCCATCTGGGTCAGCGCGCTGGTCGGCGGCGTCTGCGCCTTCCTGTCGGCCTATCTGATGCTGAAAGGCTGGTCGCTGATCGGCGACGCGCTGTCCCATTCGATCGTGCCCGGCGTGGCCGGCGCCTATATGCTGGGCCTGCCGTTTTCGCTCGGCGCGTTCCTGTCGGGCGGGCTCGCCGCCGGCGCGATGCTGTTCTTGAACCAGCGCACCAAATTGCGCGAGGACGCCGTCATCGGGCTGATCTTCACCTCGTTCTTCGGCCTCGGCCTGTTCATGGTCTCGCTGTCGCCGGCCTCGGTCAACATCCAGACCATTGTGCTCGGCAATATCTTGGCGATCACGCCGGGCGACACGCTGCAGCTCGTCCTGATCGCCGGCGTCTCGCTGGTCGTGCTGCTGGCCAAGTGGAAGGATTTGATGGTGGTGTTTTTCGACGAAAACCACGCCCGCTCGATCGGCCTCAACCCGTTCTGGCTCAAGGCGGTGTTTTTTACGCTGCTGTCGGCGTCCACGGTCGCCGCGCTGCAGACCGTCGGCGCCTTTTTGGTGATCGCCATGGTGGTCACGCCCGGCGCCACCGCCTATCTGCTGTGCGACCGCTTTCCGCGCCTGATCCTGGTCTCCGTCGCCATCGGCGCGCTCACCAGCCTGACGGGCGCCTATCTGTCCTATTTTCTCGACGGCGCCACCGGCGGCATCATCGTCGTCATGCAGACGCTGGTGTTTCTCGCCGCCTTCGTCTTCGCGCCCAAGCACGGCATGCTGGCCGCCCGCCGCAAGGCGCGCGCCGTCCTGGAGGCAACGCCATCATGATCGACACGTTGCTTTTGCCATTCGCCTTTGCCTTCATGCAGCAGGCCTTCGTCATCGCCGTGCTGGTGGCGCTGCCGATGGCGCTGTTGTCGACCTTTCTGGTGCTCAAGGGCTGGTCGCTGATGGGCGACGCCGTCTCGCACGCGGTCCTGCCGGGCATCGTTCTGGCCTATCTGGCCGGCATCTCCCTGGCCATCGGCGCATTCGCCGCCGGCATGATTTGCGCCGTTGCCACCGGTTTCTTGAAGGAAAACAGCCGCGTCAAGGAAGACACGGTCATGGGCGTGGTGTTTTCGGGCATGTTCGGCCTCGGCATCGTGCTTTATCTGTCGATCGAGACCGACATGCATCTCGACCATATCCTGTTCGGCGACATGCTGGGCGTGGTGTGGGCCGACGTGGCCGAAAGCGCGGTGATCGCCGCGCTGGTGTGCGGCCTGCTCTTGCTGCGCCGACGCGACCTGCTGCTTTTGTCCTTCGACGAACAGCACGCGCGCGCCATCGGCCTGCCGGTGCGCCTGCTCCATTACGGGCTTCTGGCGGTGCTGTCGCTGACCATTGTCGGCGCGCTCAAAGCCGTCGGCATCATTTTGGCGATCGCCATGCTGATCACGCCGGGCGCCACCGCCTTCCTCCTGGCGCGCCGCTTCGGCCCGATGATGGCGATCTCGGCGCTGGTGGGGGTCGGCTCGAGCTTTTTCGGCGTCTATCTGTCGTTTTTCATCGACAGCGCGCCGGCGCCGACGATCGTGCTGTTGATGACGGCGTCCTTCCTCGCCGCCTTCGTCCGCACCCGTCTTGCGGCGGCGCGCACCGGGCGCGCGGCCTCCGATCCGGCGCAAATGTGAATGGCCGGCGTCGCCGCCCTGGGCCTATTGCCCGCGGCGTCCGCCGGCGACCGACGAGGAAATCGCGGAAACCGGATCGCTGGCGGGAAACGTGTCCTCCAGCCCTTCCTGCAGTTCCTCCTCCAGGTTCTCGGCAAGATCGTTGCCGCCCGCCGCGCGCGCCTTGCGGAAGGCGTCGGCGGCCGGCGACGGGCGCGGCGTGTCTGGTTTCGGGGCAGATGGCTTGCCGGACATTGAGGGCTCCTTCGCAGCAGTGCGACATCTCTTAAGATAGGAAGCGCGCGCGACAGCGGCAAATCCCGGCCGGACCGGGCCGGCTCGCCTGAAACAGGCCTGGAACCTTCCTCACGGCCTGCACGTTCTTATCGGTCTGATCTCGTTTAGTCGGGCCAGGCAACGGCCGGCAGCGCCATTCGCCCCCTCGCGGCGCTGCCGGTCAGCGGCGCGCCGGCCCCTCGAAGCCGGCTGCAATCGCGCGCTATGACGACGCGGCAAAGGCGCGTTAGGATTGCCCCGGCGATCGGGAAACGGACAATGGGCGAGACGCGGCGCGACGACGAAAGCGGCACGGTTACGGTGCGGCCGGCAACGGCCGCCGACAGCGCGGCCATCACCGCTCTCCTGGCGCTCTCCTACCCGGCCGCCTATGCCGGCTGGTACGAGGCGGACCTGCTTGCCCGCGCCCTGCCCTTCATGGTCCGCGCCAATCCGGGCCTGATCGCGTCCGGCACCTTCCATGTCGCCTTTGTGGACGGGCGGCTGGCGGGCTGCGGCGGCTGGTCGCCCTGCGCGCCCGACGGCCGGGAACGCGCCGGCACGGCCAATCTGCGCCATTTCGCCGTCGACCCGGCGGCAATGCGCCGTGGCATCGGGCGTGCGCTTTACCGGCGCTGCCGCGACGAGGCCAGCGCGCGCGGATTTACCTGCATGGAGTGCCAGTCGAGCCTGCCGGCGGCGGCGTTTTACCGCCGGCTCGGCTTCGAGCGCGTCGAGCCGTCGGCGGTCGAGTTGCCGGACGGCACTGTCTTTCCG
>SWBZ01003274.1_pt1 | contig 12949 bp, 13 predicted proteins | sample 4693031 | NCBI WGS metagenome assembly SWBZ01 (sample SAMN10267274, study PRJNA491770) | bioreactor metagenome | isolation source: DHS bioreactor inoculated with | place: Japan: off Shimokita Peninsula
CCGCCGCCCTGCACGGCAAATCGATTCTGATCGTTTCGGCGAATGCGGTCGAGGCCGACGCCATGATGGCGACGGCAACCGCCCATGGCGGCAGCGCCGCCGTGGCGCGCAGCCCGTCCGACGCGGAAAAACTGATCCGCACCCGCAAGGAACCGTTCGAAACGGTCTTGATCGATGCTGTCTTCGAATCGGGCGACGGCGCGACCCTGGCCGCGCTTCGCGGCGTATCCGGCCGCGCTCTCGAAGGGGTGATTCTGATCGCGCCCGGCGATCGGGGCCGCCTGTTCCAGTATCGCTCGGTCGGTTATTCGACCTTCCTGGCTCGTCCGGTGCGCGGGCGCACCCTGTTGCGTATCCTCACCCATGGCGCCGGCGACGCGCCGGCTCACGGCACCGTTCACCGCCTCGAGGTCAAGCGCCGCAAGCCGTCGGCCAAGAACACCTCCAGCCTGCAGGTCCTGATCGCCGAGGACAACGAGATCAACGCGCTGATGGCCCGTTCGGTGCTCGAAAAGGCTGGTCATGTCGTGCATCACGTCCGCGACGGCAAGGCAGCCGTGGAAGCCGTGCGCACCGCGCGCGGCCGCCGGCCCTTCGATATCGTGCTGATGGATCTTCACATGCCGGTCATGGACGGGCTCGACGCCATCGCCCTGATTCGCAAGCACGAGGAAGAAAAAGGGCTGACGGCGGTGCCGATCATGGTGTTGTCGGCCGACAGCCAGGAAAAAACCCGTCACGACGTGCTGTCGCACGGCGCCAACGGTTTCGTGACCAAGCCGCTCGACCCGCACGAACTGGTGGAGGCCGTCCGCCACCAGGCCGCAGCCTGAGGCTGTGCTTGCGGCGAGTCCGCTGTCATCCTATTGTAGTCATGGCTTCGTATCTGCGCGAGCAGTCTCGCGACGAGGGAGAATCGACCATGCCGATGCGCGCGATCGGGAAGGACATGCCTTCACCAGCCGCCCGCGGCTTGGAGACGGTGGCACCGGGTGAGGTGCTGGGCAGGATCGGCACGCTTGAGGTGCGCCTTGCCCGCGACGAGACCGAGATCGCGGCGGCGCAGGAGGTGCGCTACCGGGTGTTTTACGACGAACTCGGCGCGCGCGGCGACCTGCAGCAGCAGCGCGACGCCGATCATTTCGATTCGATCTGCGATCATCTGCTCGTCTTCGACACCACGCTGCCCGGCCCCGATCCGCGCCGCATAGTCGGCACCTACCGGCTGTTGCGCCAGGAAATCGCAGCCTCGGCCGGCGGATTCTATTCCACCGACGAATTCGAGCTCGAATCGCTGGTCGCCCGGCATTCCGAGCGCCGGTTTCTCGAGCTGGGCCGGTCCTGCGTGCTGCCGGACTATCGATCAAAGCGCACGGTCGAACTCTTGTGGCAGGGCATATGGGCCTATTGCCGGCGGCATAGCATCGACGTGATGACCGGCTGTGCATCCTTTCCGGGCGTCTTTCCGGCCGCCCATGCGCGGGCCTTGTCCTATCTCGCCCACAAATTCCGCGCCGAAGACGCGTGGCGCGTCCGCGCTGTGCCGTCGCGCTACCAGACGATGGACCTGATGCCGGCCGAGGCGATCGACAGCCGCGCCGCGATGGCCGAGCTGCCGCCGCTGATCAAGGGCTATCTGCGGGTCGGGGCCCGTTTCGGCGAGGGCTGCGTGGTGGATGCAGATTTCCACACCACCGATGTGTTCGTGATTCTGCCCGTCGAGTGGATCGCCGGCCGCTACATCAATTATTACGGCGCCGACGCTCAGCGTTTCGCAGCTTAGATCGCCAGACGGCACGATCTGTCTCTTACGCAGCGGCCAAGCGACCGGATTTCCCGATCCGCTCACATTAACGTCGGTTGCGGCCGGCTCCGAGTGTGGGAGAGTCCTGCCGCTTAGCACGACACGCAACAGCTTCTCCAGCGAACGGAGGCAGGAATGATCTTCACACGACGCGATACACTCAAGCTTGGCGCGGCAGGCCTTGTCGGGCTCGGCGCGACCACGGTGGTGCCGTTTCACGCCCGTGCCCAGGACGGCGGCGACAGCTACGACACCGACAGCGGAAAAATCACCGTCCATCCGATCGCCCACGCGTCGTTTGTCATGACCGTGCCGGGACTGGTGATCTACAACGATCCGGTTGGTGGCGCCGAGGCCTATCAGGGCCGGCCGGCGCCAGACCTGATCCTGATCACGCACGAGCACGGCGACCACTACAATGTCGAGACACTTGAGGCGCTGGTTCAGGATGGCACCCGGCTGATCACCAATCCGGCCGTCTTCGACATGCTGCCCGACGATCTCAAGGCCAGGGCCACCGCGATCGGCAATGGCCAAAGCACTGATATCGGCGCGCTCACCGTTGACGCGGTTCCGGCCTACAACACCACCGAGGAGCGGCTAAAGTATCATCCCAAGGGCCGCGACAACGGGTATGTGCTGACCATCGACGGACGCCGCGTCTATATTGCCGGCGACACCGAGGACATCCCCGAAATGCGGGCGCTGGAAAAAATCCATATCGCCTTCGTGCCGATGAACCTGCCCTTTACCATGGATATCGACCAGGCAAGCGCGGCGGTCGCCGAATTCAAGCCGGACTACGCCTATCCCTACCACTACAAGGGCAGCGATCCGCAGGCCTTCGCCGACAAGGTGGCCAACGCGGGCGTTGACACCGAAATCGTTCAGGGACCCTGGTACGGCTGATCTGGCGGCGTCAGGTTTCCCAGTCGCCGCCGATCGGCTTTTCGTCGCGTTTGCGCGCTGCCCCGACCAGGTCGCGGGCGCGCGCGACATCCTCGCCATCGGCGGGTTCGGGGCGGCTTTCCGTCTCCGGCCGCGAGCACAGCACCAGGTCGAAGGCGACAGGGAAGTGGTCGGACCCGCACGGCGCCAGCCGCCGCATGCCGGCCAGCCGGAACTCGGCGGAATGGAACAGATGGTCGAGAGGCCAGCGCAGCAGCGGGATGCGGGCATCGAAGGTGGAAAAGACCGACCGGCCGATTCGCGGATCGAGCAGGCGGCTGACCCGGCGAAACCGGCGGGTGGTCGTCGACCAGGCGACGTCGTTGAGATCGCCGGTGACGATCACCGGCAATGTCTCCTCGCGCACACGAAGCGCGACCAGCGCGGTTTCCCCGTCGCGGCCAGTGGTGCCGCGGTGCGGCACAGGCGGTTCGGGATGGATGGCATAGAGCCGGAAGCGCCTGCCAGCCTTCGTTCGGACCGTCGCCACCACCGAGGGCACGTCCTTGGTCAGCAAACACTGGAGCGCGTCGACATCGCGCTCCAGAGCTGTTGTTCTGAGGGCGCGACACGACATGCGGATACAAGCCGGTAAGCGGCGACAGGGCGGCGGCCCAGCCATCGTCCACTTCCATCAGCACCAGGATGTCGGGTTCGGCGCGTTCCAACTCGGCCAGCATGGCCTGGCGTTGCCGGTTCGACATCTTGACGTTGGCGGCGACGAGACGCAAAGCGTCGCCGTCGTGCCTGGTCGGGTCAAAGCCGGTTGACTGTTTGCGCGCAAAGGGCGTGAATTCCGCGATCAGCACCGCCTGAACGAACGCCACCGCCGCCAGCAGTGCCAGCAGCCCCAGCCAGATTGCCGTCCGGTCGGCGAAGAACGGCGCGGCCGCGATCAACGCGAGCGCCAGGGCGAGATATTGCTGGCGCGGAAAATCCCCGACGCGCACAAGCCCGTGCGCGACCGGCAGGAATGGAAGCACCGTTCCGGCGAGAAGAACCGTCGCAAGCAACAGATAGATCGCGAGCGCCATGGTCGCCTCGTGCCCTCCCGCACCGGAACCAGCATCTTGCGCGGTCCGCATGCCGCTGCCAAGCCCGATGGCAACGGTGCGGGGCGCGATTCGTTCCCGATCGCTAAGTCCAGGCGATCGCCATACGGCCGGAGCCGGGATCGAGCGGAGCCTGGCGATACAGCCGGGTTATGGAGGAATTCGAGCCACAAGCAGTGTCGACCGGATAGACGGCCACCGGCCCCGATCACGATCCCGCGTCATGATGGCAAATTGCTGCCGCGCGATCGTGATCGGAGCCGGTCTTGTAAGGTGCTACAGGAAATCGACCTTGCCGGTCGCGATTTCATAAACGCCGGCGACGGCCTTGAGCCGGCCCGATGCGCTGAGGTCGGACAGGATCGGCGCGGCCGTCTGCGCGGTCTCGGCGTTGAGTTTGGCGTTGCGCGCGGTCGCGGCCGCCAACAGGTCGCTCGAGCCCTCGGCGATCGCCTGCTCGACGGCCGGACGAATGGCGTTGACCAGGCTCGGCAGATGGCCGGGCGGCAGCGTGTCGTCCTGGACCGACTTGATCGTCGCGTCGACCGCGCCGCAGGACGTATGCCCCAACACGACGATCGTCTTGATGCCGAGAACGGCCGCGCCGTATTCGAGGCTCGCAAGGCCCTCTTCGTTGATGAAATTGCCGGCAACCCGCACGACGAACAATTCGCCGGGGCCCTGGTCGAAGATCAGTTCCGGCGCCACGCGCGAATCCGCGCAGCTGACGATTGCCGCGAAGGGCTGCTGGCCGAGCGCCCGGTTCGACCGGCCGACGGAGTGATCGGTGTTGATCGGCGCGTTCGCCACATAACGCGCATTGCCGTCGATCAGGCGCTGCAACGCTTCATCGGGCGTCACCGGCGCGGACGCGGTTTCCTGCGCATGCGCGCGGGAGACGAACGGCGCCGCGATGGAAAGCGCCAGCCCGCCAGCGAGCAGATTGCGCCGTCCAATGGTCTTCGTGTCGGCTTTGCTGCACATGTGGATCTTCCTTTTGAGTATGTCTTTGGTTTCTGGAAATCATATTAAGCGAATTTGCGCCTTGCCTCGATGGAGGCGGGGTAGAACCCGGCCCGGCGGAGCATTCAGCCGGCCGGCGGGAGCGGCCTCATTTCGGGTGGGTGCTGGTGATCAAATGGCGGTCCGGCGTGAACCGGACGGCATTCTGAAGCGCGTTGACTGGATGGATCGTGAGGCGCATCGGGCCTTCACCTCGTCTTTGCGCCGGATTGCAGTGGCGTTCGGTTGCCCTGACTGAACCCTTTACCTGTCGTGGTGTTACTTTTTCCTCAATCCGCTGTTGCCTTCACGGTTGTATCCCGGCGAGACAAGACGGTTTCCAGGCGCGCGGGGCGGATGACCGTACTCGCGCGCCGGGTTGCGTGGCGGACGGCGCCCGCCCGAGAAATCATGCGGCCGGCGGCGGCAGGAAGTCGACCTCGTGCTCGGCGGCGATGCGCACCACCTCCGCCGGGTCGGGAACGTTGTGGATGCGCGCGAACAATTCCTGAAGGGAACGCCGCGGCGTCACCCAGAACAGGCTGGTGGCGGTTTCGTCGCCCTTGTTGAAAATGCCGTGCGCGATGCCCCTGGGCATGCGCACGAGATCGCCGGGCCGAGCCTGCTCTTCCTTGCCGTCGAGCCAGATCGTATAGACGCCGCCAAGCACGTAGACGAATTCGTCCTGCGTCGGGTGCACGTGCGGCGGCACGAAGGTTCCCGAGGGAAAGACGGCATGCCAGGCCATCGAATCCGCCGCGGTCTGCTTGAGCGTGTAGGTCTGGCCGAGAATGCTCCACACCAGGCCGTCCGTAGCCTCGTCCTTGGTGGTGATGCCCGCAGGCATGGTGTCGGTGGGAAAGCTCATGTGCTGACTAGCTCCGCTGTGTGTCGTGATTCTGGAAAAGGCTCAGTCGCCCAGGAAATCGGTAACGACCCGCGCCGCTTCGGGGGTTTCCTCGAAAACGAGATGGCCGGTCGCGGCGACCAGGTGCGTTCGGGCATCGGGCAGCCGGTCGGCCCAGCTTTGCGCCTGCGCCGTCGGGCGCAGCCGGTCCTCAGCGCCCCACAGCAACAGGACCGGCATGGTCAGGCGGTGCAGCCAGCGCGACAGCAAAGGGTTGCCCTGGATGTCGTCGCCGACAATCCGCTGCGCCGCGCCCATCTCGCGTCCCAGCGCCGCCTCGAACACCGGGTCCGGCCCGGACGGTAGATACGGCAGGATCCGCGCCGGATCATGGGCGAGATAGGCCGGCATTTCCTGCGGTTCCAGCGCAAACAGGTTCGGGGCCGGCGCCTGCGGGTCGACCAGCCCCGCCGGCGCCACCAGAACCAGTCTGGAAACGCGTGCGGGCTGGCACAGGGCGAGCTCGGCCGCGATCCAGCCGCCGAGCGAAAAGCCGACCAGGTCTATCGCTCCGAGCCCGAGGCTGTCGAACAGGTCGAGATAATGCAGAACGTAGTCCTCGATACCGTCATAGTCGGGGCTGTCGGCCGACAGCCCGAAATTCGGGTGGAACGGGATGATTACCCGATGCGAGGCGGCCCATTGCCGGGCCATCTCGAAGCCGGTGAAGGTGCCGGTTCCGTGCAGGAAGACCAGCGGCGGACCGTCGCCGATCTCCAGCAGTTCGGTGCGGATGCCGTTGATCGTCCGGCTCGTGCGGGCAAAACCCCGCAGATGGGCGTCTTTCATGATGGCTTGCTTTCCTGTTTTCATGCGGCCGAAGCCCTGCGATGGTCGAACTGCCTGGCGAACTGCTCCGCGGCGATGCCGATCCGCGCCGTCAGCGGTGCCGGTAGCGGTCGGCCCGGCTCGAGTTCGGCCGCGCACGCATAGACGGCGGTCGGCACGGTCCGGGCCTCGAAGAAGCCGAACAGCGGGCGAAGCTGATGTTCAACCATCAGAGAATGGCGCATGCCCCCGCCCACCGCCGTCAAGAGTACCGGCCGGTCGCGCAACGCACCCGGCGCGACCATGTCGAAGACGTGTTTGAACAGGCCGGGGAAGGAGCCCTGGAACACCGGGCAGCCGATAATGATGCCGTCGGCGGCCTGCAATTCGGCCAGAAGCGCGCGGGCGCGCGGACCCATCGCCTCGGGCCGTGTCGAGCACAGATCGGGCACCACGTCGGCCAGATCGTGGATGACCGGTTCCAGTCCGTGCGCGCGCCGCAATTCGCCGCCGACGGCGTCGACCAGCGCGCAGGCGCGGGCCGGACGCCAGGTCGTGCCGCAAAAGCCGACGATCCGCGGTGCACGCTGGGCGGGCTCGGCATTCATCGGCGTTCTCCCGGCGGATCTCTGTCGGCCATGCGGCGGGCGGTGGAGGTCGGGCGTCATCCCTTGATGCCGAAGACGGTCCACTCGGCGTTCTCGCCGGTTAAGCCGAGCAGCGCGCGCCCGCATTCCTCGACGATCTGGTCGGCCATCAGAATATGCTGGGTGCCGGCGTGGATGTCGCGATAGACGCGTTGCATCGGGGTGGCGTGCAGGGAGGCGCCGCGCGCGGCGCGATGGGCGAAAGTGGCGACGTCGGAGATCACGTCGTGCAGGTGGCGCAGGCACAATTTGGCCATCGTCACCGCCTCGAGCGGCTGGGCTTCGCCCTTCATGGCGCGCGCGTCGATGGCGAGCCACGTCTCATAGGCGAGCGCGCGTGCGGCGCGGTAGCGTGCTTCGGCCTGCGCGAACTGGAACCGGAAGCTCGGGCTGTCGGCCGATTTGCCGAACGGATCGGTGCGCTCGACGATCACCTTGGCCAGCTCGTCGAGGACGCGACGGCCGACGCCGAGTGCCCAGCTCGTATGACCGAAGGCGCTGAGCCCGGCCAGGCCGAGACCACATTGCGGACCGCCGCGCAGCGGCACCGTGTCATCGAACTTGTAGGTCATCGTGGCCGGCACGAACAGCTCCTCCTGCCCGTCCGGCAAGGTGTAGTCGTAGCTGCCGGTGGCGCGCAGGCCGAGCACGTCCCAGTTGCCGAGCAGCTTGATCGTGTCGCGGGGATGGTGGGTGATGATGATCTTCGGGCCGTCTTCGCCCATCACCATGTTGCCCTCCTGGTCGGTGATGAAGCAGCCCGTGTGGATCCATTCCGCGTGATGGATGCCGCTGCCATAGGCCCAGTGGCCGCGGATCATGTACCCGCCGTCGACCGGACGCGCGAAACCGCGCGGTACGCCGTTGCCGGCGATCGTGATGTCCGGCCCGTTGGCGAACACGGTGGCGATGCCTTCGTCGGCGATGAAGGCGGCCATCATCATGCCTTCCATGTTGTTGACCATCGTGCACCAGCCGACCGAGGCGTGCGCGTGCGACAGGCGCTCGACGACGCGCATCATCTCGACCAGCGTCGCGTCGCCGCCGCCGACGGCGGCCGGGTACATCATCGTGTAGAGGCCGGAGCCGCGCATCGCGGCCACGACATCGTCGGTCAGGTGTCCCAGCGCCTCGGCCTCGCCGGCACGCTCCTCCACGAGCGGCAGAATCTCGTCGACGCGTGCGAGGTAATCGCGTTGCTTGGGGTGGACGTTCATCGATCTGCGCTCCCTGTGGAATCCGTGGCGCGGAGACCCGATTGCCGCCGCGTGACTGTCGTCGGGGTATCGCCGGCCGATCGCTGCATACGCGGTCGGCACGGCGCCCGATGCGACAACCATGCTGGCGGCTCGCGCGCTGCGACAACCCCCGCGTTCGGGGGGGTAGGTGCCGGCGGCGCGGCGCGATATGATGACATGCTCGACTGGTCAAAGCCTGCGCGCGACCAGCCGGAGGGGCGGCCTGGGAGGGCGGTTCGGGCGATCGGACCTGATGAGGAGGTCGATGTCGGGAGGACGGGAGGAATGCAGGCTCCGCGCGTAACGGAGGCGATGCTGGCCGACTGCGTGGCCTCGATCGCCTGCAGCGGCTCCATGAGCGAACTCGGGCATGCCTGCCAGCGTGCCGTGAGCCGGCTCGTCGGCACGCGGACGCTCGGATTCTATCTGCTCGACGGCTCGATGCCGGTGCTCAAATATAGCCACCACGTCGATCCCGGCATGCTCGACGACTATACCGACCGGCTGGGCGCCAACGACCCGCTGATCGAGAGCCTGCATCAACGGCCCGTGGCGACCACCGGCATGTCGATCTATGGCGACCGCCACTGGCGTCACAGCGAAATGTTCCGGCTGCTCAGGCGGTGGGGTTATGACGGCAATCTCTGCGGCCCGCTATGCCTCGACGGCGCGCTGGCGGGGATCCTTTACACGGCCGGTCCCGGTGATGGCGGCGGCTCCGACGAGCTGGTTCGCGTGCGCATGGACATCATCTGCCGCGCGAGTTCGATGGCGCTGGACCGGATCGCCGAAAGCGGTTTTACGCCGCACGCGCCGTCGGGCGGCGGTGTCGAAGCTGCCCTTGCACCCCGCTCGGCCGAGGTCGCGCGGCTGGTGCGCCTGGGACGCAGCAACAAGGAAATCGCGCGCGCCATGTCGATCTCCGAAAACACGGTGAAGGAGCACGTGGCCAATCTCCGTCGCCGTTTCGGCGTCCGCAACCGGACCGAACTGGCCGCCCGGCTATCGGCTCAAGCCAGCCGCGCCGCGCCCGCCTGAGACGTCTTCCGATCCGGGGCGCGCGTTTTGCCGGCGATGGCGGCAACCTGCCTCAAAGGGCGCCGGTGACCAGGTAGCGCAGCGCGCGCGCCACTTCGCCGGGGGTCCGGGCGACCGCGTTTGCGGCGGCGTCGACCTCCTTCAGCGCATGGTCGAATTCGTGCGGATGCAGCACGATGATCGGTTTGCCGAGCGCCGCCGCATAGCCGGCGTCGAAGGCCGCGTTCCACTGCCGGTATTTTTCCCCGAAACACACCACCAGCACGTCGGCGCGCTCGATGCCGGTGCGGATGCGCACGGCGTTGAGCAGCGCCCCCTTGCGGTCGTGCCAGAACTTGTCGCTTTCGGCGCCGAAAATCTCCACTCCGCAATCGTCGGAGGCATCGTGGTCGGTCACCGGGCCGAACCAGTCGATGTCGAGGCCCTCGCAGGCCGTCACGATCGTCTCGCGCCAGTCGGTATGGATCTCACCGGCCAGGTAGACATTGAGCTGCATGGGAACCTCCCGTTCGGTTTCGCTGGATGATGATCACGTGTGGTCGAACGGCTATCACGAACACGCCAGGTCCCGCAGCATACATTGTCGAAAATATTCCCGCTTCGTCCGGCGCACACTCGAAGGTGGGCCGGCATCCAAGCCGGCCGCGCGCTTTGCGGGCTTTGATCGGCGGCGATTTTTCCGTAGTGACGGGCAATGTCAGCCCCATCCGACAGGCATGCCCGCAATGCCGCCAATATCGCCCGCGCCTGCGCGGCGATCGAGCGTGACCTGACTGCACGCCACCGGATCGCCGACCTGGCCAGGGATAGCGGAATGGCTCAGCATCATTTCCAGCGCCGCTTCGCGGCGGCCACGGGCGAAACGGTCGCCGGCTATCTCCGAGCCAGGCGGCTCGAACGCGCGGCGATCGCGCTCTCGCAAACCGACGCGCGCATTCTCGACATCGCACTCGATTGCGGGTTCGAGACCCACGCGGCGCTGACGCGTGCCTTCAAGGCGCATTTCGGCATCACGCCCGATGCCTTTCGCCGGGATGGGCTCGATCCTGCCCTGTACGGCGCGCCGCCGCGGCCTTTCCTGAGACCTGTCGAGGCCCAATCGTTTGCCATGGCCTGCGATCTGATGGAACTGCCGGAGCAATGGCTGTGCTGGCGGCGGGCGACCGGCATGATCGACGGGCGCTACTTCCCCGACCTGGCTTCGACACAAGCCGCGTTCGACGATCTGGCGCGCGTCTTGGGCAAGGACGAGGCAGCTTTCGCCGCCGGTTATGCCCAGGGTCCCGCCGCCTTCGAGGATCAGAGCGCCGTCGCCCATTTCGGTGCGCTTTTCGACACCGAGCGCGGCCTGGCCTGGGCGGAGGGGCGGACGCGGATAGAGGCCGGGCTCTACGCAATCTTTCCCCATCGCGGCCCGCTGAACACGCTGCACCTGACATGGCATCGCGCCGCGCGCGTCGGTCTGGGCCGGTTGAACCTGAGGCTGCGGCCCGGATGGATGGTGGAAACCTATCTGACGTCGCGGATCGAGGCGCCGGGCGTAGCGCTGAGTGCGCTTATCCACCTTCCGGTCCACAAAAGCACGATCGGGAAAGCCTAGGCCGGTCGGCGGGACTTATCCAACGGGGCGAACGCAGCGTTGGGGAAGACCATGACCATCGACATACCCGAAATCCTGACCTGTCCTTTGCGCGAGACCGTCGCCGGGCTCGCAAACGAAGCGACGCGCGAAGCCCTCTATGGCGCCTTGCGCGCCCGACGCGAAGACGTCGAACCGGTCGTCAACGCGTTCGAGGCCCGTCGCGAACAGTCGCCCCGCACGGCGAAAGGGCCGCTGAACGGCCTGCCCGTCACGGTCAAGGACCAGATCGCGGCCGGGGGGTGGCCGCGGACATTCGGGCTCGAGCGTCCCAGCCGGCGCGCGGACCGGGCGAGCGCGACGATCGTGGCCAGGCTGGTCGGGCTCGGCGCGGAGGTGACCGGCAAGACCGCGTTGCCGCCCAACGCGCTCGATTTCCAGACGTTCAACCGCCGTCGCGGCCGCACCAACAACCCGCACGATCCCCGCTTCACCGCAGGCGGCAGCTCGGGCGGCGGCGCGGCGGCGGTGGCGAGCGGCATGAGCCTTCTCGATATCGGCGCCGATCTTGCCGGCTCGCTGCGCCTGCCGGCGGCATGGTGCGGCGTAAGCTCGCTCACCCCGACGGAGGGCGCCTGGCCTGCCGACGGCATGCTGCCCGGCGGGCAGCGCCTGCAGCACTTCGCGCGGATAGGGCCGATCGCGCGGCGGGTCGACGATCTCGCCTTTCTCTGGGACTGTCTTGCCGGAGCCGAAGCCGGAAAAGAAACGTCGGGATCGTACTGGATCGGCCTGTGGACGCCGGATGGGCCCGCGCCGATGGAGGCAGCGGCCCGCACGGTCTGGGACGGGTTTTCCACCCGGCTCGCCGCCACGGGCGTTAACGTCGAGACCGACCCGATGCGTCTCCTGTTTAAACCCGAGAGCTACCGGCTGTTCGGCGAGATCATGGGCTACGAGACCGGTGCGCTGATTCCAGCGCCGATTCGCTGGCTGCTACGGCGCGACCGGAGCCCGGCGCGGCGTTCGCCGGGTTTCCTCGCCCACGTTCATTCCGGATATCGCAGGGACGGTGTGCGCCATGCCGACAATCTCGCGCGCATGGCCGTAGCGCGGCGCGAGGCCGCCGCGCGTTTTGCCGGCGTCGACGCGCTGGTTTTGCCGGTTACGGGCCTGTGTGCGTTCCGACATCTCGACCCGAGTTCGGACAGGGCCGGAGTGCGCGACTACGCACAGCGCTTCGACACCGCCGCCGGTCCGCTCTTCTATTTCGACGCACTGACCCGCTTCACCGTTCCGGTCACCTTGCTGGGGTGGCCTGTGGTCACACTGCCGATCGGGCGCGATGCGAACGGAATTCCGTTCGGCGTCCAGGTTGTCGGCAAGCCGGGCAGGGAGCGGGCGCTGCTCGATCTCTGCGCCACGATCGAGACGCGCCTCCCGGCCTATTCGGGCACGGAACGATGAGCGAGAACTTTCCGATGGACCACGCCGGAGTTCTCCGCGCACGCGCTTGACAAGCTTTTGCTCATATCTCTAGGGTCGCGCACGGAACTGGTTCCGCCCTCGGGCGGATGAAAAGGGAACACGGTGAGGCCGCATGCCGGCCAAATCCGTGGCTGCCCCCGCAACTGTAACCGTTGAGCCCGCTTCCATGATGCCACTGGCCGTTCGCGGCCGGGAAGGCGGAGCCGGGCGACGAGACGGAAGTCAGGAGACCTGCCAGGACCGGTCACCCATGCCAGGACACGGGGTGTGTCCAGGCGCGGCCGTCCGTTGCGGTGACATTCGATGAAGTGTTGCCGCAGCCGGGAACGGCCGAGGGGTGAGGACGCCTATGTTTGCCGATCTGCCCAAGACCGATCTCTGCCTGCGGTTGATTGATGCCGCGCAACGCCATGCCGCGTTGCGCGACCAACCGTACAAGGGACAGGTATGGTCAAGAAATATATCGTTGCCGGCACGC
>SWBZ01006099.1_pt2 | contig 12919 bp, 12 predicted proteins | sample 4693031 | NCBI WGS metagenome assembly SWBZ01 (sample SAMN10267274, study PRJNA491770) | bioreactor metagenome | isolation source: DHS bioreactor inoculated with | place: Japan: off Shimokita Peninsula
GGTATAGAGGATGATCAGCCCGACATGGGTGTCGGTCAGCCCGAACACCCGGTACATCAGGAACATCGGGATCGCGACGACCACCGGCGGCAGCATGCGCGTCGATAGGATGAAGAACAGCCAGTCCTGTTCGCCCGCCACCTTGAAGCGGGAAAACCCGTATGCCGTCAGCGTGCCCATGCCGACCGCCAGCACGGTGGAGGATATGGCGATGATCAGCGAATTCATGAAGCGGTCCGGATAGGCCGACCAGCGCACCTCGCCGGTTCCCGAGCGCACCACTTTTTCGCCGCCGTCGAACACCAGCTGCTCCCACCACGGGGCCGCGGCGTATTGCTCCTCGCTCGGCGCCTCGCGCAGTTGCGAGCGCCGCAGGAAGAGTTTCACGAACGGCGACACTTCCGGCTCGAACATCACCGTGGGCGGCACGGTGGTGGCCAGGTTGCGCGGCTTGAAGGCCGTCGCCGTGATCCAGTAGATCGGGGCCAGGAAGATCAGCGTCACCACAAGGATGCTGACGATCGCCAGGCGATTGAGCGTGCGTTCGGCCGGGGTGCGGACTGCAGCCATTCTAGCGCTCCTTCACCTTGTTCAGATATTTGACGTAGATATTGGTGATCGCCACCACCACGATCAGCATGATGTAGGCGAGCGCGCAGGAGCGCCCCGTCTGCCATTCCTGGAACGCCATCTTGTAGAGCCGGATCGACAGGACCTCCGTCGTCGGCTGGCTGGTCAGGATGTAGGCCAGGTCGAAGGTCTTGAACGCTTCCATGGTGCGAAAGATGATCGCGATCATCAGGATCGGCGCCACCAGCGGCAGGGTGATGCGAAAGAAGGTGTAGAGCGAGCCGGCCCGGTCGATCGCCGCCGCCTCGTAAAGATGCTTCGGCACCGCCGACAGTCCGGCCAGCGACAGAAGCATGACGAAGGGCGACCACATCCAGATGTCGGTGATGGCCACGGCATAGAGCGCCATGTCGGGATTGGCGAGCCACTCGAACGTGCCGAGCCCGAGCGCGTAGTTGATGATGCCGAAGGACGGGTCGTAAAGCAGCTTCCAGAACAGGCCGACCACCGCCATCGACAGCATCATCGGCAAAAGCAGCAGCGTGGTGATGAGGCCCTTGTAGGGAATGTCGCGGTTGAGCAGCAGCGCCACGCCGAAGCCGACGACCACCTGGCCGGCGACCGAGACGATGACGTATTTGGCGGTGATGACGAAATTGTTCCAGATGAACGGGTCGTTCAACAGCTCGCGATAATTCTGCAGGCCGATGAAATTGGCCGGCGCATTGGTCGAGGCGCGAAAGTCGGTGAAGGAATAATAGAGCGAATACAGCAACGGGAAGATGTTGAAGACGATCAGGAACAGGATCGTCGGGATGATGAACAGGTTACGGATCGAAAGATCGCTCAGCCCGCGCTTGGCCGCGTGCGAGCGCGGGTCCAGCCTGGTTATGACGTCGGTCGTCAAGACGCTCCTCCCCTGAGAGCTTGATCACAGCGGGCCGGCGCGGTCGCCGGGCGAAACAGGACGTTTCGCCGCGATCTACGGCCTGGCCCCATTGACCGTGAAACGATTGCCTTCATGGCGTCCGTTTGCGAGGCACGCAGGCTCGCACGAGCCTCTGCGAACCTCGCAAGCGGACGTTGGCGAGCGGCGGAAGGGGCCCAAGGCCCCTTCCGCCTTGTCGGCTATTGGAGCCGGTCGTACTTCTTGAAGGTGTCGGTCCAGTCCACCGCCAGCGCGTCGAGCGCTTCCTTGGCGGTGCCTTCGCCGCCAACGATATAGGGGTAGATGCGCTGGTTGATCTGCTGCAGCAGCTCGGCGAATTCCGGCACCGCCCAGAAGTCCTTCACCTTGAACATCGTCTGGTAGAAGGCCTCGTTATAGGGCGTGGCGTTGCGGAACTCTTCCGATTCCAGCGTCTTGGCGTGGCAGGTATAGCCGCCCAGCTCCGCCCAGCGCTTCTGCACGTCGTCGCGGATGAACCACTCCAGGAACTTCATCGCCTCTTCCTTGTTCTGGGAATAGGACACGATGGAGATCCCCTGCCCGCCAAGCGCGGCGAACTGATCGCCGTCCGGCCCGGCCGGATTGGCGAAGAAGCCGGTATTCTTGGCGTGCGGATTGGTGGCTTCGTTGAGCAGTGCCGGGAAGAAGGCGAAATAGTTCATGCTCATCGCCGCCAGGCCCTCGGTGATGGCCTGGTTGTTTTCCACGAAGAAGGTCTTCGCCCAGCCCGGAGGCGTGAACTGGTAGAGCTCCTTGTAGGCTTCAAGCGCGGCGACGGCCTTGTCGGAATTGATGTAGCCGTCGACCTCGTAGGTCTCGTAATTGCCGAGTTCCCCGCCGAAGCTGAAGATGGCGTTCTCCACGCCCATCACCAGCGCGTCGTAGGAATTGTCGGTATAGATCGCCACGCCGTAGCGCTTTTCGTCGGGACGATGGAAGAACTCGGCGATGTCGCGAAGCTGCTTCCAGTCCTTCGGCGGCGCGAGGTCGTAGCCGTATTTGGCCTTGAACGCCTCCATCTCCTTGGGATCCTCGAACCAGTCCTTGCGATAGGACCAGCCGACCGCGTCGCCTTCGAGCGGGATCGCCCAGTATTTGCCGCTATTGCCGGGATATTCGGCGTAATATTTCACCGTCGCCGGGGCCATCACCTCGCCGAGATTGTGCTCTTTGAAGAAGTCGGTCAGGTCGACATAATGGCCGCCGGTCGAGCCCGCGCCGAGCCATTGTGAATCGCCCACGACCAGGTCGTAGGCGTCGCCGCGCGCATTGAATTCCGTAAAGGCCTTGGTCTGGAAGTCCGACCACGGCGTCGTCTCGACCGTCACGCGCACGCCGGTCTCCGCCTCGTATTCGTTGACGAGTTCCTGCAGATAGTTGGCCGGATCCCACTCCGCCCAGAAAATGGTCAGTTCCTGCGCCAGCGCCGACGTGCCGCTGGCAAGCGTCAGGCCGATGCCGGCGGCGATGCCGGCGATTTTTCTTCGCATGATCTTGCTCCTCCCTGTTGCGCCGTCTCAAGCGTCGCTGCCGTGGCGGGCCGACTGTGTCTGGCCCGGTTGCCGCGTCGCCATTTGCCGGCAACCTCCAAATGCCGGCATAGTCGCCAACGATCCGCCAGCAGCCAAAGCGCTGCGGCGACCGTCGCTTCCTAAAACTGGTAGTACCAATTGACGGGGGCGGTCAAGCTTCTTTTTCCCCATTTCGGAACGGCTCTAAACCGTTTTGGAAATCAGCACCTTGTTGCATCGCCATACCGGCTGCCCACGGCGTCGCCCCCGCCACTCCGTCTGAATTCGTGGACCGAAACACCCAAAACCGCCATCTTTGGTAAGACCAGTTATGCCGTATCAGTCGGTTCCGTCACGTCTCCCGCCATTGCGGCGCGCAGTAGCGCCTCAGCCGCCCAGGCCGCGATGCGGGCCGTTTCGTCCGCATCGCAACCCCAGATATCCTTGAGCACCACGAAGGCCTCGACGCCGAAAACCAGCGAAAGCGCCTTGGCGAGACGGTCGAACTCGGCATCCGGCAGTGCGCCCGCCAGCGGACTCAACGCGTCGCGCAGCAAGGCGGCCCTGTGGCCGCGGCGGAAACGGGTGTCGTCATCGGGCCGGCCGGCCTGCGCGGGCTCGCGATGGTCGAGCGCGAGTTTCAGCGCGGCCCGGAACGTGGCTTCGAACTCATCCATGCGCGGCCATGACGACGCAAACAAATCGCGGACGCGCTCCACGGGATCGCTCGCCTCGGAACGCCAGTCCAGGATCGGACCGAGCGCCCGGTCGACCACCGTGCCGACCAGGGCGGCCTGGCTGGGGAAATAACGATAGGCGGTGGCGCGCGAGACTTCCGCCTCCTCCGCCACCTCGGCGACGGAGGGCACGATGCCCGCCTGCATCATCCGCACCGCGGTTTCGATCATCAGCCGCCGCGTCCTCGCCCGCGGACCTTTTTCCGGTTCGGCGGCAGGATTCGCGGCTTGATTTGAGATATTCATATCAATACGATACTCGTGTCTCAAAATTTAGGCAACCGGCACGTCATCCGTGCTCAACGATCACGGCCAAACAGTCATGAAGCGGGTTTACGTCGTCGGCACGGCCGACACCAAGGGTGCCGAACTGGCCTATCTCGCCGCTCGGATCGCGGCCTGCGGCGCGGCCGTGACCGTGGTGGATATCGGAACCGGCGCCACGGCCGATGCATCGGCCTTCGCAGGCGCTGAATTCGTGCCTGCCTCCGAGGTGGCCGCCCATGGCGGCGGCGCGACGCTGCAGGCGCTGGCCGCGGCGGACCGCGGCAGCGCCGTTGCCGCCATGACGGACGCGTTTTGCGCCTTCGTGACCACCCGCACCGACATTGCCGGCATGATCGGCATCGGCGGCGGCGGCGGCACGGTGATGGCGACGGCGGGCATGCGCGCGCTGCCGATCGGCTTGCCCAAGGTCATGGTCTCCACCCTGGCCTCGGGCGACGTGGCGCCCTATGTCGACGTATCCGACATCATCATGATGCCGTCGATCACCGACATGGCCGGCCTCAACCGCATCAGCCGCGTCATCCTCGACAACGCCGCCAGGGCGATCGCCGCGATGGCCACGCAGCCGGCAGCACCCGCGGACGACCGGCCCGCCGTCGGGCTGACCATGTTCGGCGTCACCACCGCCTGCGTGACCGCCGTCGTCGAGGCGCTGAAACCGACACACGATTGCCTGGTCTTCCATGCCACCGGCACCGGCGGGCGCACGATGGAAACGCTTGCCGCCTCCGGCATGCTGGAAGGCATGCTCGACGTCACAACCACGGAGATCTGCGACCTTTTGGTCGGCGGGGTTCTGCCGGCCCGCGACGACCGGCTCGACGTGGTGGCTAAAACCGGACTGCCTTATGTCGGCTCGCTCGGCGCGCTCGACATGGTCAATTTCTGGGCGCCCGACACCGTGCCGGCCGCGTTCGAAGGCCGCACCTTCTACGAGCACAACCCCAACGTCACGCTGATGCGCACCACAAAGGACGAATGCCGGCGCATCGGCGCCTGGATCGGCGACAAGCTCAACGCCTGTCGGGGCCCGGTCCGCATCCTGATCCCGGAAAAGGGCGTCTCCGCGCTCGATATCGAGGGCGGCCCGTTCTTCGATCCGCACGCCGACGCGGTTTTGTTCGACACGCTCGAAGACACCGTCGAATGGACGCAGGACCGCCGGCTGCAGCGCCTGCCGCTGCATATCAACGACCCCGCCTTCGCCGCCGCGCTCGCCGAGGCCTATCGCGAAATCACCGCCAAGAAGGGCAAATGATGCCAGCCATTCCCCGTCGCCAGATTCTTCAACGCCTGCACGACATGGTCGACCGCCGCATTCCCATCGTCGGCGGCGGCGCCGGCACAGGCCTCTCGGCCAAGGGCGAGGAGGACGGCGGCATCGACCTGATCATCATCTACAATTCCGGCCGCTACCGCATGGCCGGGCGCGGCTCGGCGGCCGGCCTGCTCGCCTATGGAAACGCCAACGAGATCGTCAAGGAGATGGCGGTCGAGGTACTGCCGGTGGTCAAGAAGACCCCTGTTCTGGCCGGCGTCAACGGCACCGATCCTTTCGTGCTGATGCCGCAGTTTCTGGCCGAACTGCGCGCGATGGGCTTTTCCGGGGTGCAGAATTTCCCCACTGTCGGCCTGTTCGACGGCGTCATGCGGCAGAGTTTTGAGGAAACCGGCATGGGGTACGGGCTTGAGGTCGACATGATCGCCCAGGCGGCCGCGCTCGACCTCCTGACCACGCCCTACGTGTTCAATCCCGACGAGGCCGACGCCATGACCAGGGCCGGCGCCGACATCATCGTTGCCCATATGGGCGTGACCACCGGCGGCTCGATCGGCGCGACATCGGCCAAGTCGCTCGACGCCTGCGTGGCCGAGATCGACGCCATCGCCGCGGCCGCGCGCGCCGTGCGCGACGACGTCATCGTGCTGTGTCACGGCGGCCCGATCGCCATGCCGGACGACGCCCAGTACGTGCTCGGCAAAGCCCGGTCCTGCCATGGGTTCTACGGTGCCAGTTCGATGGAGCGGCTGCCGGTGGAAACCGCGCTGGCCGAGCAGACGCGCCGGTTCAAGGCAATCGCGTTCGACCGCTGAGGCGGCACGCCGGGAGGAAGACGATGATCAAGGTCCGCACCTCAACCGTCATCGACGCGCCGATCGAGGCCGTCTGGGCGCTGGCGTCCGACTTTAACGGCCTGCCCGCCTGGCACCCGGCCGCCGCCGAGAGCCATATCGAAGAGGGCAAGGCCAACAACGAAATCGGCTGCGTGCGCAATTTCGCCCTCAAGGACGGCTCCGGGCGCGTGCGCGAAACGCTGCTCGCCGCCTCCTCGGTCGACCACACGGTCACCTACGACATGGTGGGCGGCCCCCTGCCCTTTGTCGACTATGTCTCCGTGCTCCGCTTCGAACCGGTGACCGACGGCGATCGCACCTTTGCCGTGTGGACTGCCGAATTCCGCGCGGGCGACGGCCAGACGGACAAATGGGGGCCCTTCGTGCGCGACGACGTGTTTCTCGGCGGGCTTAAGGCGCTCGAACGGGCGGTGAAGGCGCGGCAGGGCTGACACCGGCTGCGCCGGCACAATACTGGACATAAAAATTCAGGTATTTTCGGCTTTGGCCTAGCGTCCGATTTGGAATCCTTCTAAACAGAGGAAGACAAACCGCGTGCCGGCGGTGTTCCCGAAGAGGACGATCATGAGGCTTACCCGTCAGACCAACTACGCTGTGCGCATCCTGATGTATTGCGCGGCCAATGACGGCCAGCTCAGCCGCATCCCCGAGATCGCCGCCGCCTATTCGGTGTCGGAACTGTTTTTGTTCAAGATCCTGCAGCCGCTGGTCGAACACAAGCTCGTCACAACGGTGCGGGGCCGCAAAGGCGGCGTCAAGCTCGCCAGACCGGCCGAGGAGATCACCTTGTTCGACGTCGTGCGCGTCACCGAGGAAAGCTTCGCCATGGCCGAATGTTTCGAAAACGACACGGCCGACTGTCCGCTGATCGACTCCTGCGCCCTCAACAGCGCCCTGCGCGAGGCGCTCGGCGCGTTTTTCGAGGTTCTGGGCCGCCACAGCATTGCCGACCTGGTCAATGACAGCCCCGCCATGCAGGTCAGGCTCGGCATCGTGCTGCCCGAAGCGCGCGCCGCCATCAACTGATCGGCGTTTCCCCGCCCCAGTCAAATATAGTCGACGCGCATCCGAAACTCACCGACGATTGACCGGAACGTTCGATGCCGAGCCGTCAAATCGCTCACAGCGACGCGGCGTGCGGGAGGACGTAAGGCTGCCCCGCCTGCGGCGGCACACCGACCCGCAAGGCGCATTCGAACACGCGCGACATCAGCCCATCGCTCAGCACCTCCTGCGGCGTGCCCGTTGCCGCGACGCGCCCGTGATGCATGACGACGATCCGGTCGGCGAACATCGCGGCCAGGTTCAGGTCGTGCAGGATGGCGATGACCCCGCCGCCGGTTGCTGCAAAATCGCGCGCGATGCGCATGATGACGAGCTGGTGCTTGATGTCGAGACTGGAGACGGGTTCGTCGAGGAACAGGTAGCGCGGCCGCCCTTCCAGCACCGGCGCCCAGACCTGGCACAACACGCGCGCGAGCTGGACGCGCTGCTGCTCGCCGCCCGAAAGCTCCTGGTAGAAGCGCCCGGCGAACCCGTCGAGGTCGACCCTGGCCAGCGCCCGTTCCGGCAGGTGCGGCGCCTCGCCGGCCAGCGCGCCGGATCGGCCGGCCGACAGTCCCAGCCCCACCACCTCGCGCACGGTGAAGGGAAACGACAGCGCCGTTGCCTGCGGCAGCACGGCCCGCATGCCGGCGAGCTGGTGGGGTTTCAGGCCCGCCAGGTCGTGGCCGTTGATGGCGATCTCGCCCTCATAGGCAAGATCGGCAGACAGCGCGCGCAACAAGGTGGTCTTGCCTGAACCGTTCGGCCCGACGATCGCCACCAGCCTACCCGCCGGGGCCTCGAGATCGGCCCCGGAAACGATGCGCTTGCGGCCGATCGAAACCGAAACTTTGCGTGCCTTGATCATCGCCCACCGTCCATGGATTCGCGTTTTACAGGTCGAGGAGCCCGCCCCGGCGCAGCAGGATCCACAAAAAGAACGGCGCGCCGACAGCCGCCGTCACGATGCCGATCGGCAGTTCGGCGGGCGCGACGATGGTGCGGCTGACGGCGTCGGCCACGAGCAGCAGGCTCGCGCCCAACAGTGCGGAAGCCGGCAGCAGGTAGCGATTGTCCGGCCCGATCAAAAGCCTGAGCAGATGCGGCACCACGATGCCGACGAAGCCGATCCCGCCGGAAACGGCGACCGATGCGCCCACCGCGGCGGCCACGCCGACGATGGCGACGTTTTTCAGCCGCTGCACCGGCACGCCCAGATGATGGGCGGTCGCCTCGCCGAGCGCCAACGCGTTGAGCCCGCGCGCGACAAAGGGCGTGGCCGCCAGCGCCAGCACGATCACCGGGCCGGCGGCGGCGATCTTGGCCCAGGTCGCCCCGGCGAGCGATCCCAGGGTCCAGAAGGTGAGGTCGCGCAACTGCCGGTCGTCGGCCATGAAGATCAGCACGCCGGTAAACGCCATCGCCAGGGCGCCGAGCGCGATGCCGGCCAACAGCATGGTCGCGACCGAAGTCCGGCCGCTGCGCGTCGAGATGCGGTAGAGCGACAACGTCACCACCAGCCCGCCGGCGAAAGCGGCCGCCGGCAGCGCGTAGAGGCCGAACACCGCGACCAGCGGCGCCAGCGCCGAGCCGCCCAGAACGATCACCGACACCGCGCCCAGGCTCGCCCCGGCCGACACGCCGACCAGACCCGGATCAGCCAGCGGGTTGCGGAACAGGCCCTGCATCACAGCGCCCGAGACGGCGAGCGCGGCCCCGATCAGAAGCCCCAGGATCGTGCGCGGCAGGCGGATGTCGTAAACGATCACCTGGTCGCGCAGCGACATCGCGGCCTCGTCGCCGCGCGCACGGGCGGCGAGATCGGCAACCACACTCCAGATGGAGGCATCCGAGGCGCCATAACCCAGGCTGGCGACCACGGTCGCGGCCAGGAGAACGCTCAGCACGCCAAGCGCAAGCCGCGCACGGAACGAGCGGTCGCCCGCACGGTTTTTTTCCTGCACGCCGACGGGCATGGCAGCGGTCGACTGAGACATCGCCATCCCGTCAGTTTGAGACACGATCGCCGTAAAGGCGGAGCGCCAGATCGCGCGCGGCCGCGGCGGTGCGCGGTCCGAAGCCGAGCAGATAAAGCCCGTCCATGCGCACAAGCTGCCGGTTCGTCCCCGCCGGCGTCTGGGCGATCGCCGGATGCGCGAACAGCTCCTGTTCCGAAATCTCGAGATCGTCGCCGCGCGCCATCATCAGGACGACATCGGGTTGCGCCTCGATCACCGCCTCGTCGGTCAGTTGCTTGTAGCCCTCGAAGCCCGAGACCGCGTTTTCGGCGCCGGCAAGCGCGACGATGCCGCTTGCGGCCGTGTCGGCGCCGGCGGCGAGGATCTTGCCGCCCTGCAGGCTGAGCACGAACAGCACCCGCTTGCGCGGCGCAATGTCGGCGGTCAATTGCCGCGCGGCCTCAAGTTCGCCGCCCACCCTGTCGGCCAAGGCCGCGGCCTTGTCCTCGACGCCGAGCGCCGCGCCGATGCTGCGGATCTTGGCCAAGATCCCCTCACCGTCGAACCGCTCGGGCACCATCACCATCGGCACGCGCGCCTTTTCGAGCACGTCGATCGTCTCGGGCGGGCCGCTGCCCTCGAGGGCCAGGATCGCGTCGGGATCGACCGACAGCACCCCTTCTGGCGACAGGCGCCGCATATAACCGACATCGGGAAGGCTGGTGGCCGCCGGCGGATATTGCCCGGTCGAATCGCGCGCCACCAGCCGGCCCTGCTCGCCGAGCTCGTAGATGATTTCCGTGACCGAACCGCCGATCGACACCAGCCGCTCGGCCCCGGCCAGCGCGGCGGTTTCGGAGGCCTGCGCATGCCCGCTTGGCCGCGGCGCGACAAGCGGGGCCATCGTCAGCGCGGCGGTCAAAAGGCAGGCCCCGGCACGCAACAGGCTGCGGCGCGAATTCCAGGTCTTCATGGGCTTGCTCCTCACGCGGCTGTGGACTGGGCATAAGCGGGAAGCCCGGCAACCAGCGAGCGCCATTCGCCGCGCTCGTCGGTCCCTTCCTCGCGCTGGCCGAAAAACTGGATGATCAGGCTTCCCGCGGCGTCATAGGCCTCGATCGAGGTGACGTGACCGTCCCTGGTCGGCTTTTTCACCGCCCACACATCGCAGATGCGGTCGGTGCGCAAATGCAGATGAAAGCTCGGATCCATGACGTTGAGCCAGGGGCCCATCGGCTTCAGCGTGCGGATCGGCCCGGAATGAATCTGGATACAGCCGCGGCTGCCGACGAAACACATGATCGGCAGCGCAATGCGCGCGGCCTCATGCATCATCGCCGCCACGGCTTCATTGCCGAGCCTATAGGCGAAATCCCGCCCGACCAGCGCGACCGCGCGCCGGCGGGTCAGCTTCATGTCGCGCAGAATGCCGACGAATTGATGCACGTCGCGCATGTCCGCCCAGCGCGTGCGCAGCGCATCCGTGTCGACCGGAGCGGCAGCCGGCTCGGTCGCGCCGGCGGCGGGCTGCGGCTCGACCGCGACCGTGTCGCTCTGATCGGCGGACAAAAGGGTCGCGGCCAGCGCCTCATAGGCGCTGACATCGGAGGCCGGACGCAGATGGATCTTGTGCACGGCGTCGCCGTGAGCGTCGAAAAACTGCAGGCTGCGCCGCACCTCGGATCCGTCGCGCTTTTCGACCGCGAACCCATGCACGAAATGGCGCGGAAACAACCGCAGATCGATGTCCTTGCCCAAAAAACATCGCCGCATGCGTGCCCGGCCACGAGATCCATCTGCGTCCGGCCTTTTCGTGGACCACGCTTTGATTACGCGTCAGCGCCATCACCTCGCCGAGCGCGCCGAGCCCGGCCAGGAGCCTGTCGAGATCGGTGGCGATGCGCCGCACGCCGTGGCCGCAATGGGCCGCCACCAGTTCGGCTTCGGTAATCGCCAACTGATCGGCCAGGTCGCGCTCGCGCAGCTTGGGATTGTCGATCCGCGCCCGGCGGATATCCGCCGGCGCCGTCTTCGTGCTGTCGTTCATGGTCGTGCTGAGGTTCATGGCCCGCCCCTATTTGTTGAGAATGAGTTTGCCCTGGCGGGTGATCTTCAACCGGTAGAGCGCGTCGCCGTGTTCGATGACGATCTCCTGGGCCCCGCCAAACAGCGCGTCGCTGGTGACAATGCGCGGGTGCGGGTTGTGCCCGGGCGCAGCGGAGCTTGATCGAGGGGCGGCGCGGGGCCCGCATGCGGGCGATCTTATGTCTGCGCGATCGGTGTTCACGGCACAAAGCCTCCATTCGCGCCGGGCTTGCCGAAGAGCTGGCTGGGCGTCGTGAAACGTCGATTGATTTCTTGACACCATTAGTCAGGTTAATTACGAAGCGCAATACCGGAGTTTGAAATTCAAGTTTAAAACCCGGCAAGAACAATCACATGCGAGCAAGCCCCGGCCAGCCAGCATCTCAGCCTATGGAATCAGGAGTTGGGTGATGGGGCTCGTGTCTCGTAACGTAGTTTGTCTTTTGGGGAGTGCCGCCATCGTCGCGATCGCGACGGCCGGCGCCACGCATGCGCAGGATGGCGCGCGAACCAACGACGCCGACAAGAAAGGCCGCGTGACGCTGCTGCAGCGTCTCGTGCTCGGCGCCGGCGTCGAAAAAGTCGCCATCGACACGCCGCAATCCGTCAGTGTCGTCGAACAGGAAGACATCGACCAGGAGCAGGCGGCGACCGTCGGCGATGTCCTGAAGCGCATCCCCGGCGTCAACACGTCCGGCTCCGATCGCGCGTTCGGCCAGACCTTCAACATTCGCGGGATCGGCGCGCCCGAATCGGCCGGCGAGGAGGGCCGCATCATCGTCACTGTCGATGGCGCGACCAAATTCTACGAACAGTATCGCATGGGCGGATTCTTCTCGGATCCCGAACTTTACAAGAAGGTCGAGGTGCTGCGCGGACCTGCCTCCTCGACGCTTTACGGCTCGGGCGCGCTTGGCGGCGTCATCAATTTCGTTACCAAGGACGCCTCCGACTTCATCGCCGACGGCGATACCGGCGCGCTGCGCCTGAAGGGCGGTTTCAATTCCAACCGCAATGGCTGGCTCGGCTCGGCGGTGTTTGCCCAGCGCATGAGCCCCGATGCCGAATTCCTGCTGTCGGGCAATTTCCGCCGCGCCGATCCCTATGTCACCGGTAACGGCACCGAAATCCGCAGCTCCGACTTTTCCGCCTGGTCGGGTCTTGCCAAGGGCACGTTCAATGTCGGCGAGGAAGGCCGGCTCAGGCTCTCCTACCAGCAGTGGGATTCGGATGCCGACGATCAGGATTATGCCCAGGTCGGCACCGAATCGCTGTTCGGCACGGTCGACCGCCACGTCGTCGACCGTACCGGCGTCGTGTCCTACGAAAACCCGTTCAGCGACAATGACTGGCTCGATGTGAAGGTTTCGGCCTCCTATTCCGACACCAGGGTCGACCAGACCGACGCAACCGGCAACCCGAGATTCGGGCTGACCTGCGCGACCAGCCTTTTGTTCTGCGACACCGAATACGGCTACCGCACCTGGCAGTTCAATGTGCAAAACACCAGCGCGTGGCGCGGCGAGAACTGGGAAAACTTTTTGACCTATGGCTGGCAGACCGCCTACCAGGTCCGCACCGCCGAGCCGATCACGCTGGCCGGCACGCCGGGCGGCATCAACTTCCATCCCGAGGGCACCG
>SWBZ01005787.1_pt1 | contig 12827 bp, 11 predicted proteins | sample 4693031 | NCBI WGS metagenome assembly SWBZ01 (sample SAMN10267274, study PRJNA491770) | bioreactor metagenome | isolation source: DHS bioreactor inoculated with | place: Japan: off Shimokita Peninsula
CCCCCGTATCGATGACCCGCCCGCCGGCGGGTGCCTGGATGGGGGTGCCCTCGGGCGCGGCGATGTCCAGGCCGCTGTGGGGATTGCGCGGCTGCTCGTTGAAGTAGCGGCGCAGGCCGAAGGGGCTGCTCTCGCGTCCTTCCAGGGGCAGCGCCATTCGCAGGCTGTCGGGCATGTCATCGGAGAAGTGGCGCAAGGCCGCCTGGATGCGTGTGCGCTCCCGGGCGATGCGCTCCAGGTCCTCGTCGCTGGGGGTTACCCGGCGCGTGTCGGTCAGCGTGATGTGCTGGGTCTCGTAGGCCTTGTCCTCGATGGCGAAGGCCAGCTCCTGGCGCCGGCCATCCCGGGTGCTGACCTGCAACTCCGCCTGGCCGGGCGCGCTGCCGAGGGGTATGCCCACCAGCGCCAGCCACTGGCCCTCGCGCTCGATGACCAGCACCGGCTTGTTCTGGAACTGTACCTGGGGCCGTTGCGGGCTGGCCGGCAGGGGCACCAGCGCGACCCCGCCGGGTACGGCGGAAAGCCGCGGCAGTTCCAGGGCGACCGCGGGGGCCAGGATCAGGCAGAGGAGGAAGGTGGACAGGATGCGCCGCATGATGGGACCTTGTATGTCGAAGCGCCGGGGCGCCGGAAAAACCAGTATCGAACCGCCAGGAGGTATTCTGCCATTAGCCGTGGTTAATGGAGTGTATATAGAAGATTTACTTTTATTCAAGAAACGACCTGCCTATAGTCAAGAACATCAGACCCGGATCGATGCCATGGAGTTCCGATCCCGTGGCCGGATCCACGATCGCCCCCGCAACCGAGCGAGGTGAGCTGATGAGCTTCGAACCCGTGGTGCTGTTCTTCCTGCTCGGCGTGCTGGCCGGCCTGCTGCGCTCCGATCTGAAGATTCCCGGCAGCATCTACGATGCCTTGAGCATCTATCTGCTGTTGGCCATCGGTCTGCAGGGTGGCGTCAAGCTGGCGAGCTACCCGCTCGCGGCGGTGCTGCTCGATGGCCTGATCATCGTCGCGGCGGCGTGCGTCATTCCGCTGGTCGCCTTTCCGCTGCTGCGCTCCCTGGGTCATCTGGGCCGCGCCGATTCCGCCTCGATCGCTGCTCATTATGGCTCCGTGAGCGTGGTGACCTTCTCCGTCGGTGTCACCTTCCTCGGCCAGGAATTGCAGGACTACGAAGGTTACATGGTGGTGTTCCTGGTGCTGCTGGAGATGCCGGCGCTGGTGATTGGCATCCTGTTGGCGCGATATGGACAGGGTAAGGTGAGCTGGGGGCGCCTGTTGCACGAGGTGTTCTTCGGCAAGAGCATCTACCTGCTCACCGGCGGCCTGATCATCGGCTACATCGCCGGCCCCGGGGGCATAGAGCCGCTCGACAAGCTGTTCTTCGACCTGTTCAAGGGCATACTGGCACTGTTCCTGCTCGAAATGGGCCTGGTTGCGGCGGGTCGTCTCGCGGATGTGCGCAGCTACGGGGCCTTCCTGGTCGCTTTCGGCGTGGTGATGCCGCTGATCGCCGCGCTCGGCGGCACCCTGGTCGGTGTCATGCTCGGGCTGTCGGTGGGCGGCACCCTGTTGCTGTCCACGCTCTATGCCAGTGCGTCGTATATCGCCGCGCCGGCGGCGATGCGCATCGCCGTGCCAGAGGCGAACCCGGCCCTGTCGATTGGTGCATCGCTGGGCGTGACCTTCCCGTTCAATATCTTCTTCGGGATTCCGATCTATTATTGGATGGCACGCTACGCCCACGGCATCGGGATGTGACCTCATGTCTGACCAGCCAATGTTTCTGCTCACCATCATCAGCGAGTCCGTGCTCGAGGATACCCTTATCGATGAAATCGGCGCGCTCGGAGCACTGGGCTACACCGTCAGCGACGTGCGCGGGCGCGGCCACCACGGCCTGCGCAGGGGGAACTGGCGCAAGGACAGCAACATCCGCCTGGAGGTGGTCGGCGACCAGGCCTTGTGCGACCGGATCGTCGCGCGCCTGAAGGAGGCCTACGATCGCGACTACGGCTTGCTGATGTTCACCTCGCCGGTAGATCTGCGGAATTGACGAGGCCGGTCGGTCAGCGCGGGCGCCTGGCCGCCTTGTGTTGCACGACACTGATCAGGGCGCCGTCGGCCAGCCGGGTTTCAATTTCCTCACCGATATTCACTTCGCTGGCTTCACGTAGCAGGATGCCGTCGCGCACCCGACTCGTGATGCTGTAGCCACGCGCCAGGGTGGCCAGGGGGCTGACGGCCTCCAGGGCGCGCGCCAGACCCTTGAGGGCCTGGCGGCGCTCCTTCAGCTGATGTTCCAGGGCGGCGCGCAGGCGCCTTTTCAGTTCGGCATGCTGCCCGGCCAGGCGCGCCAGGCGCGGGGCGGGGGCCACCCCGCGCAGCCGGGCCTGCCACTGTGCCAGATCGGTGCGGGTCCGGGCCAGGCGCCGGTCCAGGCCGCGGCGCAGGCGCTGGTCCAGTTCGTCCAGGCGCTGGGCACGCTGGCGCAGGCGCTGGCCGGGGTGCTGGGCCTGCAGGCGTCGCCCCAGGCCCTCCAGGCTCTGGAGGGCCTGGCGCTGGTGCTGGCGCAGCAGGGCGAGCAGGCGGCCGTCCAGGCGCAACAGCTGTTGCAGCCAGGCCTGGCCGTCGGGGCTGACGGCCTCCGCCGCCGCCGAAGGGGTGGGGGCACGCAGGTCGGCGGCGAAATCGGCGATGGTGACGTCCACCTCGTGGCCCACCCCGCTCACCACCGGGATGGGGCTGTCGTACAGGGCCCGCGCCACCGCCTCCTCGTTGAAGGCCCACAGGTCCTCCAGGGAGCCGCCGCCGCGGGCCAGGATCAGCACGTCGCACTCGCCCCGCGCGCCGGCGCGGCGCAGGGCGGCGGCGATGCGTGCCCCGGCGCCCTCGCCCTGCACCGGCACCGGGTATATCAGTACCGGGATGGCGGGGAAACGCCGCGCCAGCACGCTGAGGATGTCGCGGATGGCGGCCCCGGTGGGGGAGGTGATGACCCCGATACGGCGCGGCAGGACGGGCAGGGGGCGCTTGCGGGCCGGGTCGAACAGGCCTTCCTGGGCCAGGCGCTGCTTGAGTTCCTCGAAGGCGCGCTGCAGGGCGCCGTCGCCGGCCTCCTCCATGTGCTCGACGATCAGCTGGTAGTCGCCCCGGGCCTCGTAGAGGCTGATGCGCGCCCGTACCAGCACCTGGGTGCCGTCCGCCGGCTTGAAGCGCAGCAGCTGGTTGCGGTTGCGGAACATGGCCGCGCGCACCTGGGCCTGGCTGTCCTTGAGGCTGAAGTACCAGTGACCGGATGCGGGGCGGGACAGGTTGGAGATCTCGCCTTCCACCCACAACAGGGGGAAATTGCCCTCCAGCACGGCACGCGCCTCGCGGTTGAGGCGGGAAACGCTGAAGATATCCCGTTCCGGGCGGCTGTCGGGGGGGCTGGCCATGGCGGCAGGATAGCGGATTCCGGCGCGGCGGGAAAACGCCCTCATTTCCGGGGCTCCTTTACCCCCCGGTGGCCAAAACCTATAATGCACGGTCTTCCAGACTGCCCCGAGATGGACACCCCCTATGCTGCGCATTGCCGAGGAAGCCCTCACCTTCGACGACGTACTCCTGCTGCCCGCCCACTCCAGCATCCTGCCCCGGGATGTCAGCCTGGCCACGAACCTGACCCGCGAGATCCGGCTCAACATCCCGCTGATGTCGGCGGCCATGGACACGGTCACCGAGGCACGCCTGGCCATTGCCCTCGCCCAGGAGGGCGGCATCGGCATCGTGCACAAGAACATGACCAACGAACAGCAGGCGGCGCAGGTGCGGGCGGTGAAGAAGTTCGAGAGCGGGGTGATTAAGGATCCCATCACCGTCGGCCCCGGTACCAGCATCCGCGAGGTGCTGGCCCTGACCCGCGCCCACAACATCTCCGGCGTGCCGGTGGTGGAGGGCGGTCAGCTGGTAGGCATCGTCACCAACCGCGACACCCGTTTCGAATCGCGCTTCGATGCACCCGTCTCCAGCATCATGACCCCCAAGGGCAAGCTGGTGACCGTGAAGGAAGGCGCCGAGAAGGACGAGATCATCCGCCTGCTGCACGAGCACCGCATCGAGAAGGTGCTGGTGGTGGACGACAAGTTCCAGCTGCGCGGCCTGGTGACGGTGAAGGACATCCAGAAGGCCTCCGACAAGCCCCTGTCCTGCAAGGATGACCAGGGCCGGCTGCGGGTGGGCGCCGCCGTGGGCGTGGGTGCCGGCACCGACGAACGCGTCGCCGCCTTGGTGGAGGCCGGCGTGGACGTGATCGTGGTGGATACCGCCCATGGTCATTCCCAGGGTGTGCTCGACCGCGTCACCTGGGTGAAGAAGCATTTTCCCGAGGTGCAGGTGATCGGCGGCAACATCGCCACCGCCGCCGCCGCCGAGGCCCTGGTCAAGGCCGGTGCCGACGCCGTCAAGGTGGGTATCGGCCCCGGTTCTATCTGTACCACCCGCATCGTCGCCGGCGTCGGTGTGCCGCAGATCAGTGCCGTGGCCAACGTGGCGGCGGCCCTGAAGAAGTCCGGCGTGCCGCTCATCGCCGATGGCGGCATCCGCTATTCCGGCGACATGGCCAAGGCCATCGTCGCCGGCGCCCACTGCATCATGGTGGGCAGCATGTTCGCCGGCACCGAGGAGGCGCCCGGCGAGGTGGAACTGTTCCAGGGTCGCTCCTACAAGTCCTACCGAGGCATGGGCTCGCTGGGCGCCATGGGCGCCTCGCAGGGCTCCAGCGACCGCTACTTCCAGGAAGGCAGCGAGGCCGAGAAGCTGGTGCCGGAAGGCATCGAGGGCCGTGTGCCCTACAAGGGCGCCCTGCAGCCGGTCATTCACCAGCTCATGGGCGGCCTGAGTTCCAGCATGGGTTATACGGGTTGCGCCACCATCGAGGAGATGCGCACCAAGCCCCAGTTCGTGCGCGTGACCAATGCCGGCATGGCCGAGAGCCATGTGCATGACGTGCAGATCACCAAGGAAGCACCGAACTACCGGGTATAGCCCAACCCCATGTAGGAGCGGCCTTCGGCCGCGAAACGGTTCGCGGCCGAAGGCCGCTCCTACGGGTGCCAATCGATTCCGACCGCCACTTTCACATCGAGCCTGCTATCGTGACCACCCACGCCGACATCCACGCCCACCGCCTCCTGATCCTCGACTTCGGTTCCCAGTACACCCAGCTCATCGCCCGCCGGGTGCGCGAGATCGGCCTGTACTGCGAGATCCATCCCTTCGATATGGAGGACGCGGAACTGCGCGCCTTCAAGCCCAAGGGCATCATTTTATCCGGCGGCCCGGAAACGGTGACGACGGAGTTCACCCCGCGTGCGCCGCAGGCGGTGTTCGAACTAGGCGTACCGGTGCTGGGTATCTGCTATGGCATGCAGACCATGGCCATGCAGCTGGGTGGCAAGGTCGAGAACGCCGACCACCATGAATACGGCTACGCCCAGGTGCGTGCCCGCGGCCACAGCCGCCTGCTCACCGACATCGAGGACCATGCCAGCCCCGAGGGTTACGGCCTGCTGGACGTGTGGATGAGCCACGGCGATCGCGTCATTGACCTGCCGCCGGGCTTCAAGGTGATGGCCAGCACCGACAGCGCGCCCATCGCCGGCATGGCCGACGACGAACGCGGTTACTACGCTGTGCAGTTCCACCCCGAGGTGACCCACACCAATCAGGGTGGCCGCATCCTGCAGCGCTTCGTGCGCGACATCTGTGATTGCGAGACCCTGTGGACACCGGGCAACATCGTCGAGGAAAGCATCCAGGCCGTACGCGAGCAGGTGGGTGACGACGAGGTGCTGCTGGGCCTGTCCGGCGGCGTGGATTCCTCGGTGGTGGCGGCCCTGTTGCACAAGGCCATCGGTGACCAGCTCACCTGCGTGTTCGTGGACAACGGCCTGCTGCGATACAAGGAAGGCGACCAGGTCATGGCCACCTTCGCCGAACACATGGGCGTGAAGGTGATCCGCGTCGATGCCGAAAAGCGTTTCCTGGATGCCCTGGAAGGCGTGGATGACCCGGAGCGCAAGCGCAAGATCATCGGCAATATGTTCATCGAGGTGTTCGAGGAAGAGGCCGCCAGGCTGAAGAACGCCACCTGGCTGGCCCAGGGCACCATCTACCCGGACGTGATCGAGTCCGCCGGTGCCAAGACCGGCAAGGCGCACCTGATCAAGTCCCACCACAACGTCGGCGGCCTGCCCGAGCACATGAAGCTCAAGCTGCTGGAACCGTTGCGCGAGCTGTTCAAGGACGAGGTGCGCAAGCTGGGCGTGGAGCTGGGCCTGCCCTTCGACATGGTCTACCGCCATCCCTTCCCGGGCCCGGGCCTGGGCGTGCGTATCCTCGGCGAGGTGAAGAAACCCTACGCCGACATCCTGCGCCTGGCCGACCACATCTTCATCGAGGAACTGCGCCGCCACGACCTCTACGACAAGACCAGCCAGGCCTTCGCCGTGTTCCTGCCGGTGAAGTCCGTGGGCGTCACCGGCGACGGTCGCCGCTACGACTACGTGGTCGCATTGCGTGCGGTGGAAACCATCGACTTCATGACGGCACGCTGGGCGCACCTGCCCTACGAGTTCCTGGACCTGGTGTCGCGGCGCATCGTCAACGAGGTGAAGGGCATCTCGCGCGTGGTGTACGACATCACCGGCAAGCCGCCGGGGACGATTGAGTGGGAATGATTCCACGTCTGGCACTGGCAGGCACCTGCAGGCATCAAACAACACTTAACTCATTGTAATAACTAGTATATTCTCATTTTTGTCTGGCACCTGCTGGCATTGGCTGGCACCTCCAAGCAAACTTTTTCAATGGTATAAATCATGGTATCGTTGCCCTCAAGATCAGGGCTTCGACAAAATACCATGCCATGTTATTCAGGCCATTCATGGTAGTAAAATCGTCAAGTCTTTGATATAAAACAATATATATCAGAAAAACATACCATGAAAAATCATGGTATTTTTACCCTCAGGGGAGGACTTGTGATGCTGACAGATACCATGCTGCGAAATTTGAAGCCCCAGGACAAACTCTTCAAGGTGAACGACCGCGATGGGCTCTATGTGGCGGTGACACCAGCAGGAGGCATCTCCTTCAGATACAACTACTCGATCAGCGGTCGACAGGAGACCTTGACGATAGGCCGGTATGGCAAGCGTGGCGTCACGCTTGCAGAAGCACGGGAACGACTCAGCGAAGCAAAGAAGATGATCGCGGCCGGGAAATCACCGGCCAAGGAAAAGGCACGTGACAAGAAGCGTGTGAAGAATGCCGAGACGTTCGGTGCATGGGCCGAAAAATGGCTGCGTGGCTATCAGATGGCTGACTCGACGCGCGACATGCGCAAGTCGGTATACACCCGTGAACTGAAAAAGCGGTTTGGAAGTCAAAAGCTGAGTGAAATCACGCATGAGGATTTGCGTGCTTTGACCGATGCTATCGTCGAAAGGGGAGCACCTGCCACGGCAGTGCATGCCCGTGAAGTGGTGTTACAGGTCTATCGTTGGGCAATCGAACGCGGGCAGAACGTGGAGAATCCGGCGGAAAAGGTGCGTCCGTCCACCATCGCCAGATTCGAGCCGCGTGACCGTGCGTTGGCACCAGTAGAGATCGGCCTGATGTATCGGTACATGGACCGGGTGGGAACATCACCGCAATATCGGGCTGCTATCAAGCTGCTACTACTGACGATGGTGAGAAAATCGGAGCTGTCCAATGCAACGTGGTCAGAGATCAATTTCAGCGAGGCGCTTTGGACGATTCCGAAAGAACGGATGAAACGAAGAACTCCGCATCTGGTGTACCTGTCTCGTCAGGCACTCGATATATTCATCGCACTGAAAACCTTTGCGGGTGGGTCTGACTATGTGCTTCCCTCTCGGTATGACTCGGACTTGCCTATGAGTGCTGCAACGTTGAATCGTGTTCTAGCTTCGACGTATAAGGCTGCCCAGAAAGATGGTGAGCAGCTTAGTAAATTTGGTCCGCACGACCTGCGCCGAACCGCTAGTACGCTACTGCATGAGGCGGGTTACAACACAGACTGGATCGAGAAGTGCCTTGCGCATGAGCAGAAGGGAGTGAGGGCTATCTATAACAAAGCTGAGTATCGAGAACAGCGGACTGCGATGCTACAGGATTGGGCTGATATGATTGACGAGTGGACGGTTAAGCAATAACAGTCACGCCAGGGCGATCAGCCTGTTCCCCCGATCGTTTTCTCGTCTCTATCCATTCCTCTATCTCTGCCAAGTCCCAGGCTACGTTACGGCTTGTAAGCGCGATCCGCCGCGGGAATTCACCGCGCTTCTCCATATTGAAAATGGCACGTTCCGAAAGCGGGATCATAGCCAGTAGCGTCTTTCTATTGATCAGGGTCTTTCCCGGCAGGTTTTGGTATCCATCGTCCATCGTTTTTCTCTCTGTCTCGGCAATACAGACCCTGTGGTTTGGGTTGTTCAACGCCATAAACATTAGCATGGTGCAAATCTTTTTGACAAAAGAGAATGTTTAGCAAAGTGATAAACTCCTTGCCGAATAAAGGTACGTGGATGGGAAATTGGGCTGGTTCAGGGAAACACGTTATGGATATTGCGTCCCCGAAATTGATACCAAGCTATAGTGTTCTAGGTTTTCTGAGCCTGATTTCTACATAGGAGAGTACGCTCACACTACTTCTCCTTTGAACACCACGACACCACAAATGGTCGCGGCCGCATTAACTTCGATAATGCGATTGGGCCAGTCGGGATTCAGTGCCTTCAGGTATTGTCGGTTCTCTTCGACGATAAGCTGTTTGAAGGTGGCTTCATTTGATTCATCGAGTTGTACGACCACGTATTTGCCGTGAACCGGGATGGCGTCGGGATCCACAAAAATCAGGTCACCCTCATGGAACTTGGGTTCCATGCTGACACCGTGAACACGTAAAACGAAGGTTTCCTCGCTGCATCTTACCGGGCAGGGCAGTAATTCACTTTCGTACTGCGGTACATAGCCCTCGGAGATTTCAGTCCACTCACCCGCCTGTACCCAGGAAATGAGTGGGTGCAGACTGCGAACATCCGGCCCGCCATGGGCGTTCACTTCTTTGCAGGCGACTGGCTGTTCTTGGCGGTCCTCGTGGGGTTCGTCCATCCAGCCCTCGGGCTTTTCCATCCCGCGTTCCAGCTTTCCGGCGAGATCATCACCCAGCCCTCTCGGCGTGCCCTTTTTGGTAGGCATTTGGTGGCGGACCTGACTGATGTATGAACTGTTGGTGCCAACGATACGGGCAAGCTTGGCCGCGGAGCCAGCCTCGGTGATGAGTATCTCGAGGTTCTGGAGCCTGACCTGTTCAGGTTTTCGCTTCATGCGAAATAGTATAGCACCAGTATAGGAAAAAATTTAGCACTAAGATAAACACTTGTAGATTGCCAGAGAATTAGCTCAGTGCTAATGTTTCTCCTCATGGAGCTAAAACAATTCTTAAAAGCAGCAACCAAGCGGGAACGCGCCAAAGTAGCCGTCGTTTGCAACGATTCCGTCTCGTACTTGTACCAACTGGCGGGAAAGCATCGGTATGCCAGCGCCTTGTTGGCGACCCGGATCGAGCAAGGGACCCGGCAAGTCGCCTTTGGGACCAAGGGTCGGTTGAAGGTGGTACTGCGGGAGAGCCTGGTCAGGTATCCGGAGATATTCGTCGGTGTGGGAGAGGAACCGGCTGAATATGACGCATCAAATGAGTAAACGCAGCGCCGACAAGATACCGGAACCATCCGCGTCTCCAGCCAAGCCCGGGCAGGCCGGAGTGACTGACACGACCACACCGATGCACGTAGAGATCACGCGCATCAGGGCCTATGACCGCAATCCGCGGCGCAGCGAGAATCCGGAATACGACCGCATTAAGGCCTCGATTTGTGCCGATGGCATGGATCAGCCACTGGTTATCACCTGCCGTCCTGGCGAAACCGATTACGTGGTCCACGCCGGTGGCAACACCCGCCTGCGTATCCTGCAGGAATTGTATGAGGAAACCGGCGACGAGGCATTCTATCGGGTTCATTGTCTATACAGGCCGTGGAATCACGAATCGGACGTGCTCCTGGCGCATCTGCGGGAAAACGATCTGCGTGGTGGCTTGAGTTTTATCGACAAGGCGCAGGCCGTATTAGATGCCAAGCAACTGCTCGAAGAGGAAATGGGTATCGATAGCCTTTCGCAAAGGCGCCTTGAAACGATACTCAGAGACCGCGGCTACAGCTTGAGTCACGGACTGATCTCTCAGATGGGATACGCGGTTCACACCCTGCTTCCGGTTATTCCGCGGGCATTGCAGTCGGGTTTGGGAAGGCCACAGGTGGAACGGATTCGCGCCCTGGATCGAGCGGCGCGTGGGATCTGGAAGAAACGTGATCTGGGTGACGACGAAACCTTCGACGTAGTGCTCGCAGCTTTATGTGGGCGATACGACGGGCCGGAGTGGGATCTCGAGCTGTTGCGCAGTGCTATCGAGACGGAGATTGCGGAAGAGGCCGAAGTGAGCATCCATACCATTCGAGTCGAACTGGATGCCCACCTTGTCGGACGTGATATTGATATTCCAATACCGGATGACGAAGGCGGTGCAGTGACGTCGGGCGAAGAGGATTATTCTTCACGAGCAACTTCCGTGAAAGTAAAAGGCGTTGCCGGTATTCAAACTACTGGTGAGACCCAGGGCGACAGCGCGGATGCGATAGCTGACGATGAGACTCCTGTCGTTCAAGGATCATCACGTCATATCGCACCCAATGCATCTGAAGAAGAATCAGAGAACCCGCCAGACGATCCAATCGGAGCACCAGACCGTTCGATCCAGAGTCTGGAAACGCAATCGATCACGATCGGCGAGCCCGGCCTCTCAGATCTCAAATCCTTACGTGCCCGGGCCTGGACACTGGCCGCGCGTCTCGCGCAACGCAACGGCATCGGCGAGCTGGTTACACCACTGTCCGGCAAGGGGCTTGGATTCATTCTCTGCGACGTACCGGATTCGTCATTGGCCGATATACTAGACGCCGACACGCTGGGTCAGGTTTCCATGCTGTGGTGGCATTTGGCCGCCTGTGCAGAGATGACCGTGGCACCGCTGGAAGCCGTCGTCGCCACCTTGTCAGATGACTCGATCCTTCGACAGGCGCTCGAGAACCAGGATGCCGGTTTACTCTTCAATAGCGTCTGGACGCTGGATCCGGGGCACACCGGCTATCGACTCTGGCGCCAACTCAGTGAACAGGACTGGCGGGATCTTCTCAACCTGATGGATACCTACCGCAACATTCACCGTGTCGCGGAGGATTCCCAGACTCAACTCTGGGAATAGGCGCGATGGACGGGACCAAAGAATCCGATCTGATCACAGCCGTGCTGATGTACGCGATCCGTTGCCTGGCCGAAGGGGACCAGGCTGCACTACGCAATATGAACTTCGGGCCGCGCGAAATCGAGGCGTTGCGCGAAATGAACCTTGCCGATCTCTATCGGGTCGAGTCGCTGCGTGCGCATTGTCTGGAGATCGACCTCAATCGGGACGTGTACTGGCCGATGATCGATCACCTGCGCCGGCAGCGTGAGTCCGAGGAACTACAACAGGTGTTGATTGCTGCGGATGCGCCATTGGAGATGATGCAGACGCTGTTCGGTTTAGGTTCCCGCGAATACACACGACTTCGTCGAATGTTAACCGTAGATCCTTCCGTCGGCCGGCCGGCAGAACCCGATGAAGAGAGCACGCACAAACTTTGGAACGCCTGGGTTCAACGGGTAGAGCGTGAGGCAGATGGTCCACTCTCGCCGAATGAATATCTTGTCATCCATCGTGACACCGGTATCTCGATGCGGGCTATATGGAATTTGACGCAACGCTGGAATCAATACGGTGATCTGACAGGACGAAGCGGTCACGACCCCTCGGAGCGAGCGTGTTCGGATGGGTGAAGGTTCTCGTGGCCTACGACCCGAAACCCACGCACTGGATGCACTGATACAGGCGACCATAGAACGCGTACAACGGGAATCGGGTAATACACATGCCGACACCATGCTGTTCATGGGGAACCGGCATCAGTCGTTCCCCACGCTGGTGGTGCAAGATCCCGTGCTCGAACCTGTAGACAAACTGGTGTGGATGGTCATCATGTTGCAGGCGCAGGAGACCGGCGGTAGCACAGCGTTTCCCAGCTATGAGTATCTCGCCAAGAAAACCAATGTTTCCTCCACGTCGACCATCTCCAGGGCCATCGCTATTTTACGCACTACTCGCTGGCTGACCTTGTGTGCCCGTCTACGCGAGGCGAGCGGTCGTTTTCGCGGCAATGTCTACGCGTTGCATGATGAACCGCTGCCGTTAGTCGATGCCCTGCATCTGGACCCCGACTACATGAATTTCCTGCGGCAGTCACTCACGCATCACCATGCACGTGTGCGTCTGGTCGTCAAAGGAGTGCTGGATACGATTGACGAGGACATCCATGAAGGTATCGATATCTGTGCCCAGGGGCATCCGATCGAACGTCGAATGCAAGCCGTGGAAGCAATCCAGCAGGATTCACCGCGTCGCTATTTTGCGTTCAGCGCGAAGGTGATGACCCGACTGCGAAACGTAGTCGAGGAAGACAGTTCAGATCACCGGGACCAAAATTCAAAGCCGGGCGAAACCTATGTTCAAGTTAAGGGCCCACAAATTTCGAGCCCACAAAATTTGAAGCCGGGTAGTTGTAGTAGTATTTATATAAATACTACTACTACAAAAAAAA
>SWBZ01006352.1_pt1 | contig 12508 bp, 9 predicted proteins | sample 4693031 | NCBI WGS metagenome assembly SWBZ01 (sample SAMN10267274, study PRJNA491770) | bioreactor metagenome | isolation source: DHS bioreactor inoculated with | place: Japan: off Shimokita Peninsula
CCCCCCGCGGCACGGCCACGGCCTGCGCCACGGTCACGCCCGCCTCGTTGCGGCCAATGAAAAAGGGCAAGGTACCCAGGTTCATGGCCATGAGTCCCTCGAAGATACGCGCCGCGGTGGCCGTCCAGATATCACCGGCATCAATGCCCAGTTTCTGCTGATTCTTGGCGATCAGCTCGACAAAGAACTGGCTCAAGCCTTCCTGGGAGCGACCCACGATCCGTTCCAGCATCAACAGCGAGCGATCCGTGTCGGAGCGTATCACCCGGTAGGGAATATCCATGAGATTGGTGCCAGTCCGCTTCTTTTGCAGGCTTACCAATCCCACACGCAGTTCCTGGCCGGCCTTCGCCGTCAGTGGTTCCGGAAGCCGTACGCACATGCCCCGGGTGGAGATATCCCGGGTGGTACCGGAAAATTCCTGCTTGCCCACGGCCAGGCTCACGGCCGTCTCCACCAGGTAGCGATCCTCGCGTCGGCACTCCACATAGCCGAAGTGCATCAGTTCCGGACAGGCAACGTCCGCCAGTACGTCCGTGCCGGTATTCCCGGTTTCCAGGTCCAGCTGGCGCCCGCCGACCCAGGCGTGCAGGCCATGCACGGGCGGGGATGACGGGAATTCCCCATGCCGGGACAGCGCCTCGCGCCATTGTCGGGTCACATCCACCAGGAGTCCGGTGAAAAGCATGACCTTGAGCCGGTTGCGCAGACCCAGCGCATCCTCGGCGGACTTGTAGGACAGACGTTCCAGGAAATACTCGACCTTGCGGTCATCCAGGCGCTGCGCGCGGTCGTTGTCCACCTGCACACGCACGATCATGTGTTCCTCGAAACCCATGGCATGCTGCAGGAAGCGGTGGAAATCCCCGGGCGATTCGAATTCCTCCGGCGTTGCCGAATGGAGTTGCAGATGACCGTCCTCGCCCCGCTCCCGGTACAGAACCAACAGCAGGCTGCCCTGTTCCTGCAGGGCCACGAGCCGTTCCGGCAATTGCAGGCAGCGAAAGTCATACTGCTTGTGGTCGGTGCTGAAAAACTGTATCAATGGCCGATTGCCATTGCTCTGCGCCACCGCGGCCAGGCGCGGCCGACCGCCGTGTTCCGTCACGAAAAAGGGAATATGGACCAGGCTTTCCGTATAGATGCGTTCATGGAACAGGCTCACGGCGCTGAGATAGTCGTCCTCCACATCCAGCTTGTACTTGCGCTGGTAGCGCTCCACCAGCTCCTCGATGCATTCCGTAAAGCCCGCCGGCGTTTCCCTGTCCAGTCGGCGCAGGCAGAGAGTGGTTTCCAGTTCGCGGCGCTGCAGAAGGGCGATGGCATAGCGTACCCCCTTCAGGGCCGCGCCCGCGGCCTGGCCTTGCAGGCCGATGAAATTGGCCTGCAACTCCTCGCCGGGCTCATAGGGGCAGGGACCCTTGACGACGAGCTGCACGCCTCCCACCGAGATGTCCCGGGTGGTGGCGCGCACGGGGCCGGCCTTGCCCTGCAGCTGGACGGCCGTGGCATACTGCAGACGGCCTTCCTGGCGTTGCCGGTAGTAGCCGAAGGGAATGATCTCCGGGTTATAGAAGGTAATGCTGGTGGAGGCTTGCGCATCGGCCTCGCCCGTCGTGTCCCGCAGTTCCCGTTCCCGGCTCTGCCGGCGTCGTGTCTGGTCGGAGGTCCGCTGCTGTTCCTCCTCACGCGCCGCGTTCATGGCATGCAGGGTATGGGCGCCAAAGATAATGGCCTCGAAGGTACCCACCGTATAGTGTCCCCGGTTCTGTTCGAGACCCCGCTGGAACATGGCGTAGGAGATGTCATCCAGGTAGTGCACCCGGTCGTTGAACACGTAGGGCCGGCATTCCCCCAGCACCTTGCCGCGCATGTCGAGGACCTGGTAACAGGGACGGGTAAGGCGCGTCTCCTCCATCTTCTTGAGGAAACGACCGGTGTCGGAATGGGCCACCACGATCTCGGTCACCAGTTCCTTGGAATTGGAACGGGTATCGACACGCCGATAGTGATGCACCCGGATCTCGTGCTCTTGTTCGCTCATCTCATTGTTTTTGTGTCGGAAAATATTATGGCCGGCCGATACACCAAGCCCCATTGCAACATATCGGCCCGGCCCCTGATTTCTCCAGCCGGCCCCCGTGGCCAGGGTAATGAGGGCTAGAATGGGGGCATCATCCCGCCACGGCCACCGCAGGAGACTGGTTTCATGACATCCACCACCACCCGCCTCGAACAGGACAGCATGGGCGCACTGGAAGTACCGACCGAGGCCCTGTGGGGCGCGCAGACACAACGGGCCGTGCAGAACTTCCCCGTGAGCGGCCTGCCCCTGCCGGCGGCCTTCATCCAGGCCCTGGCCATGATCAAGGGGGCCTGTGCAGCGGTGCATCGGGAGCTGGGCCTGCTGGACGAGGAGCGGGCCCTGGCCATCGAAACCGCGGCCGCGGCCATCGCCCGCGGCGAGCACGCCGACCAGTTCCCCGTGGACGTGTTCCAGAGCGGTTCCGGTACCAGCAGCAACATGAATGTAAACGAGGTGATCGCCGGCCTGGCACGCGCGGCAGGTGTGGAGGTACATCCCAACGACCATGTGAACCTGGGACAGAGCAGCAATGATGTCGTCCCCAGCGCCATCCACCTGAGCGCCAGCCTGGCGCTGCATCGCGAGCTGCTGCCGGCCCTGGCGGAACTGGCCGACACCATCACCAGGCGTGCCACGGAGTTCAATGGACTGGTGAAGACCGGCCGCACCCATTTGATGGATGCCCTGCCCCTGCGCCTGGACCAGGAACTGTCGGCCTGGGCAGCCCAGGTACGGGATGCCGCCGCGCGCATCGAATCCAGCCTGCCGCGGCTGCGCAAGCTGGCACTGGGCGGGACCGCGGTGGGCACCGGGCTCAATGCCCATCCGGAACTGGGCGCGCGGGTGGTGGCGCGCCTGGCCAGCGCCACGGGCGTGCCCTTTACCCCGATGGAAAACCGTTTCGCCGGCCTGAGCAGCCAGGATGCGGCCGTGGAGATGAGCGGGCAGCTGCGTGCCGCGGCCACCACACTGCTCAAGATCTGCAATGACCTGCGCTGGATGAACTCCGGTCCGCTCGCGGGCCTGGCCGAGATTCAGCTGCCGGCCCTGCAGCCCGGCAGCTCCATCATGCCGGGCAAGGTCAACCCGGTGATCCCCGAGGCCGTGGCCATGGCCTGCGCCCAGGTCACCGGCAATGACCTGGCCGTCACCCTGGCCGGGCAGTCCGGGAACTTCCAGCTCAATGTCATGCTGCCCCTGGTCGCCCACAACCTGCTGCAAAGCATCCAGCTACTGGCCAACGGATCACGCCTGCTGGCGCACCAGGCCATCGCCGGTTTCACCCTGAACGAGGCCCGGCTGGCCGCGGCCCTGGACCGTAATCCCATGTTGGTCACGGCGCTCAATGCCCGCATCGGCTATGCACAGGGTGCCGCCATCGCGCGGCAGGCCTACGCCGAGGGCCGCCCCATCCTGGACGTGGCCCTGGAATGTACCGAACTGGACGAGGAGGAACTGCGCCGCCTGCTCGATCCCCGGCGGCTTACGGAGGGTGGTATCCCGGAATAAAACCGGTGTTGCGAAGCGTCGGGCGCGCTCAGACGGTTTCCGCCAGATTGCCTTTCTGTTCCAGCCAACCACGCCGGTCGGCGGCGCGACGCTTGGCCAGCAGCAGGTCCAGGATCTGGTGGCTGTCGTCACCGGCCTCGATGGTGAGCTGCACCAGGCGCCGGGTTTCCGGGGCGATAGTGGTCTCGCGCAACTGCATGGGGTTCATTTCCCCCAGGCCCTTGAAGCGCTGCACACTCACCTTGCCCTTCACCTTCTCGGCGGTGATGCGGTCCAGCACGCCCTGTTTCTCGGCGTCATCCAGGGCATAGAACACTTGCTTGCCCACATCGATGCGGTACAGGGGCGGCATCGCCACGTACACATGACCGGCCTGCACCAGGGGCAGGAAATGACGCAGGAACAAGGCACACAGCAGGGTGGCGATATGGGCGCCGTCGGAATCGGCATCGGCCAGGATACAGACCTTGCCGTAACGCAGGCCCTCGAGCCGGTCGGAACCCGGCTCCACGCCGATGGCCACGGAGATGTCGTGCACCTCCTGGGAGGCCAGCACCTCGGTGGAATCCACCTCCCAGGTATTCAGGATCTTGCCGCGCAGCGGCATGATGGCCTGGAAGATACGATCGCGGGCCTGCTTAGCCGAGCCGCCGGCGGAGTCCCCTTCCACCAGGAACAGCTCACCACGGGCAGGATCGGTGCTGGAGCAGTCGGCGAGCTTGCCGGGCAGGGCCGGACCGCTGGTGACCTTCTTGCGCACCACCTTCTTGCCGGCGCGTAACCGGTTCTGGGCACTCTGGATAGCCAGTGCGGCGATCTTCTCACCGGCGTCTGTATGCTGGTTGAGCCACAGGCCGAAGGCATCCTTCACGACACCGGAGACAAAAGCGGCGCACTCGCGCGAGGACAGGCGCTCCTTGGTCTGGCCGCTGAACTGCGGGTCCTCCAGCTTCACTGACAGGATATAGGCACAACGGTCCCAGACATCCTCCGGAGAGAGCTTGACGCCGCGCGGCAACAGATTGCGAAACTCGCAGAATTCACGCACCGCTTCGGTCAACCCCATGCGCAGGCCGTTCACGTGGGTGCCACCCTGGGGGGTGGGAATCAGGTTCACATAGCTCTCACCCACGCCCTCCCCACCCTGCGGCAGCCACACCAGCGCCCATTCGGCGGCCTCGTGGGTGCTCTGCAAGCTGCCGATGAAGGGGGTTTCCGGCAGGCGCTCGGCGCCGTGCAGGGCCTCCAGCAGATAATCCTGCAGGCCATCCTGGTAACACCACTCCTCGCGCTCATCACTGCGCTCGTCATGCAGGCGCACCGTAAGGCCGGGACAGAGCACCGCCTTGGCACGCAGCACGTGGCGCAGGCTGGGCAGGGAAAATTTGGGGCTATCAAAATATTTCCCATCGGGCCAGAAACGCAACCGGGTGCCGGTATTCTGCTTGCCGACCTTGCCGACTTCTTCCAGTTCCGAGGCCTTCTCGCCGCCCTTGAAGGCGATGTTGTACTCGGCGCCAGCGCGCTTGACCCAGACTTCCAGGTGGCTGGACAGGGCGTTGACCACCGACACGCCGACGCCATGCAGGCCGCCGGAGAACTGGTAGTTCTTGTTGGAAAACTTGCCACCCGCATGCAGCTTGGTGAGGATCACCTCGACACCGCTGATGCCCTGCCCGGGATGGATATCCACGGGCATGCCGCGGCCGTCGTCGCGCACCTCCAGGGAACCATCCTTGTAGACGGTGACCTCGATGGTCTTGGCGTGGCCGGCCATGGCCTCGTCGACGCTGTTGTCGATGACTTCCTGGGCCAGGTGGTTGGGGCGGGTGGTGTCCGTATACATGCCCGGGCGCTTGCGCACCGGGTCGAGACCACTCAATACCTCGATGGAGGCGGCGTCGTAGGCATTGCTCATAAAACGTTACAGGCTACCGGAATGGAAAACCGGCACAGTGTAGCGCGGGCGGGACGGTGATGACAGGAGGGAAGCCCTTTACGTACGCATGGGCCATGCCCGGAAAGGGCTCTGACCCCTTTTGGGTTGGGCTTCAGCCCGACAGGCGTCAGGCCAGATCCGCCGCCAGGGAATCACGCACGCCGGCGGGTAGCGGATCGAGCTGGGTGGTGTAACCCTCATGGGCAATGCCGGCGGCAATGGCCGCGCCGCCCTTGACCGCGGTCACCATCTCCGGACTCAGTTCAAAACGCAGGAAATGCACCGAGGAGGTCTTTTCCACCGTGTCCCGCTCCAGATCTTCGTCGGCAATGGCGAACACCGGCTCGAAGCCCTCGACCCGCACCCAGACCTTGTCCTCGATACCAATGAGCCGGGCCAGTACCTTGCGCCGTTCGTCCTCGTCCGGCACCTCGATCATGAAGGTGGCCTTCCAGTTACTGCCATCGGGAATGAGAGGATTGTAGGCATCCAGTTCTTCCTGGATCCCTGCGGACTCGAAGATGCGCTCCACGCGCAGCATCTCCTGGATCTGGTACTGCATGGTCAGACGATCCTCGAAATACAGGGTCGCCATGTCACCCAGATGCACCTGGCGGTGTTTCTTGTGGGCCATGACCTGGGCGCGGAAATCCTGCCGGGTCTCGGCGTAGCGCTCCAGGTTGAACAGGTCGTCACGGGTCAGTGTCCCGTATTGCGTATTCATGGAACTGCTCCTCTTGAAAATCACTCGTTGATTTTGTCATCCCGGCGCAGGCCGGGATCCAGTGCGGTCAGAGGCATGGATCCCGGCATTCGCCGGGATGACGAGAAACTTTCGCCGGGATGACGGAAATTTTTCGTCGGTATCAGATCCCGTAGGCCTTGCGCAGCAGGCACAGGGGATGCTCCGGTTCGGAGTCGCCCGCCAAGCCGTTGCTGATCTGGTGACCGGCCATGGGACAATCACTGCTGTAGTGATCGGGACTGGCCTTTTCCACCCGGTTCACCACCGGCTTGGCGATCTTCATGGAAATCTCGTGGAACTCCGATTTCACGGCATAGGTACCGTCGTGGCCGGAACAACGCTCGATGGCGTCCACACGGGTGTCGGGTACCAGTTGCAGCAGGTCACGGGTTTTCATGCCGATATTCTGCACCCGCAGATGACAGGCCACATGGTAGGAAATCGATCCCAGGGGGTTCTTGAAATCGGTCTTCAGCTTGCCGTGCTTATGGCGCAGCATCAGGTATTCGAAGGGGTCGTAGATGTTGTCGCGCACCTTGGCGACATCCGCATCGTCGGGGAACATCAGCGGCAATTCCTGCTTGAACATCAGCACACAGGAAGGCACCGGACCGACGATATCCCAGCCTTCATCGATGAGCCTGGCGAGCACGGGGATGTTGGCCTCCTTGGCACTGGCCACGGCTTCCAGGTCGCCCAGCTCCAGCTTGGGCATGCCACAGCACTGTTCCTTGTCCACCAGGCGCACCGGGATGCCGTTGTGCTCGAACACCGCCACCAGGTCCTCCCCGATGTGCGGTTCGTTGTAGTTGCCATAGCAGGTGGCAAACAGGGCCACCTTGCCCCGGGTCGGGCCGGCTTCCTCGACACTGGCGCTGGCAGGATTGTGATCGCGCAGGCGCTTGCGCAGGGTCTTGCTGTGGTATTCGGGGAGCTTGGCGTCGGGATGCACGCCCAGCACCTTGTCCAGCAGCTTGCGCGCCGCCGGATTGCGGTTGCTGGTGTTGACCACGCCGGACACCACGGGAATGCCTGCCAGGCTCCCCACCAGGTCGGTGGAGGTCAGCAGCTTGTCACGGACGCGGGTCTTGCCCTGCTTGTACTTGACCGCCTTGGCCCGCAGCATCAAATGCGGAAAATCGACGTTCCATTCGTGGGGCGGCACGTAGGGGCACTTGGTCATGAAGCACATGTCACAGAGATAACAGTGGTCGACCACGTCCCAGTAGACCTGGCGCGGGACACCGTCCAGTTCCATGGTCTCGGATTCGTCGATGGCATCGAACAGGGTGGGAAAGGAATTGCACAGGTTGAAGCAACGCCGGCAACCGTGGCAGATATCGAAGACCCGCTCGAGCTCCGTGAACAGGCTGCCCTCGTCATAGAACTCCGAGTTCTGCCAATCCAGGCTGTGCCGTGTCGGCGCCTCCAGACTACCTTCCCGTGCCGTCATGTTCGCTCTCCCACTGTGCGCAGACTACCAGGTGATGAAATCTTCTCCGGAACCGGTGGTTACCCCGTCATTGCGGGTGTTATCTCGTCATTCCGGCGCATGCCGGAATCCAGATGCCGAACCCCTGGATTCCGGCATGCGCCGGAATGACGAAAAGAGGCGTAACCCGGGACTCCCCTAACAGACACAGGGCCGGGACAGCGCCCGGCCCGGCCTTTCCTAACCTTAGCTGTCCAGCGCGTCCAGTGCCTTCTGGAACCGGTTGGCGTGGGAACGTTCGGCCTTGGCCAGGGTTTCGAACCAATCGGCGATTTCGTCGAAGCCTTCGTCACGGGCGGACTTGGCCATGCCCGGGTACATGTCGGTGTACTCGTGGGTTTCACCGGCAATGGCGGCCTTCAGGTTGTCGCTGGTGCCACCGATGGGCAGGCCGGTGGCGGGGTCGCCGACGGCTTCCAGGTATTCCAGGTGACCGTGCGCATGGCCGGTTTCGCCTTCAGCGGTGGAGCGAAACACGGAAGCCACATCGTTGTAGCCTTCCACGTCGGCCTTGGCCGCGAAATACAGGTAACGGCGGTTGGCCTGGGATTCGCCGGAAAATGCGGCCTTCAGGTTGTCTTCGGTTTTGCTGCCTTTCAGATCCATGGTGGTTTCCTCCGGTTGAACATGGAATGCCGGAAAATCCTTCCGGCGATTGATTTAGAACAAGTCTAAACTGGACAAGACAATAGCCCAGCCAAAAGGCCGTGTCAACACGGAAAAGCCCTTTGCAGTCAGGGAGGAGAGGTTTGACCGCGGGGTCCGCGCTGGGTAACGTAAGCCCACCCTACAGGAGTTGCCCGCTGTGAGCCGTAAACGCACTACCCCCCCCGATTTCGAACAGGCCCTCGCCGAACTGGAGGCGCTGGTGGAGAAGATGGAACAGGGCGACCTCAGCCTGGAGGAATCCCTGCAATCCTTCGAGCGCGGCATCCAGCTCACCCGCAACTGCCAGCAGGCGTTGCAGGAGGCTGAACAGAAGGTCCAGGTCCTGCTGGAAAAGGACGGCGGCGAACAGCTGCAGGATTTCGCTTCCCGCGATGATTGACCCACGCCTGCTGGCCTTCATGACCGCCTGCCAGGCACGGGTGGAAACCGCACTGGACCACTGCCTGCCCGCTGCCGGCATCCACCCCGCCTCCCTGCACCAGGCCATGCGTTATGTCAGCCTCGATGGCGGCAAGCGGGTACGTCCCCTGCTGGTGTACGCCGCCGGCCAGGTGGCCGGGGTCCCCGCGGAACGCCTCGATACCCCGGCCTGCGCCGTGGAACTGATCCACACCTATTCCCTGGTCCACGACGACCTGCCCGCCATGGACGACGATGCCCTGCGGCGCGGCAAGCCCACCTGCCACATCGCCTTCGGCGAGGCCCAGGCCATACTGGCCGGTGATGCCCTGCAGGCCCTCGCCTTCCATATTTTGGCCCACGACCATGAGGGCGGTCTTGCCCCCGCGGCCCGCCTGGCCATGGTGGAACAACTGGCCCTGGCGGCCGGCTCCCGGGGCATGGTGGGCGGCCAGGCCATCGACCTGGCGTCCGTAGGCAAACACCTGGACATCGCGGAACTGGAAGACATGCACATCCACAAGACCGGCGCCCTGATCCGCGCCAGTGTCCTGCTGGGCGCCATGGCCAATCCGGAACTGGCACCGGAACGACTGGAGGCACTGGATCATTACGCCAAGTGCATTGGCCTGGCCTTCCAAGTGGTGGACGATATCCTCGATGTGGAAGGCAGCACCGAGGTGCTGGGCAAGACCGCCCGGGCGGACCAGGCCCTGGAAAAACCCACGTATCCCGCCCTGCTGGGGCTGGAAGGCGCTCGGCAACGGGCGCGGGAACTACACGAGGCGGCCCTGGCCAGCCTGGTAGAATCCGGCACCGAGGCGGATCCGCTACGCTGGCTGTCCAGCTATATCATCGAACGCACCCACTGAATACGCGGCAGGTGGCGCGGGGTCCCCTATCCGGGACCGTCGGCCGCAGGGGTGAGGCGGGAGTTGTAAGATGTCCAGTGGACATCTTACCCGCCGAACGGGTTCGCCGGATTTTGGCGAACCCTGGACCTGCGTAGCAGGCGGCCGTCGAGCGTACAGGGACAAGGTGAGACCGCACAGCGGTCGAGAAAGTGCCCTGGGGTATGTATTCACAGCGTGTCCCGGACAGGGGACCCCGCGCCACCTGCTCCAGACCGTGAAATTCGACAGGAAACCGACATGAACCTGATCCCCTGGTACATCGCCGCACTGGGCGCCGCCATCATGTGGGGCATCCACTATCCCCTCATCGGCCATGCCCTGAAATACGTTTCCCTGCCCTCGGTGCTGGTGATCACCGTGCTGCCCCTGTTCGTGCTGGGTCCCTTTTTCGTGCGCCCGGTACTGGCCGACCTGCAAATCCTGATGGGCCTCGACTGGGGGATCCGCGCCCTCATCCTGGCCATCGCCCTCACCAGCCTGCTGGGCACCGTGTTCCTGTACCTGGCCATCGGCGGCAAGAGCGCCACCCTGGCGGCGGTGATCGAGATTTCCTATCCGGTCTTCGTGGCCTTGTTCACCTGGTTGTTGTTTCGCGAGGCGCACATCAACGCCAGTGTAGTGATCGGCGGTACGCTGGTGTTCGCCGGCGTTGTCACCATCATCCTCGGGAACCGCTGACTCCGAGGCCTAAATCGCGCAGGTCCGCGCCGCTGGGGTGCTGGAACAGGCGCAGGCCGAACTCGGGCAGGATCGCCATCAGGTGATCGAAGATGTCCGATTGAATCCCCTCGTACGGTACCCACGAGGTGGTATTGGTAAAGCAATATACTTCCAGCGGGAGCCCGTCCGCCGTGGGATTCAACTGGCGCACCATCAGCGTCAGCGACTTGTTGACCCCCGGGTGGCTGCGCAGGTAATTGACGATATAGGCGCGGAAGCAGCCAATATTGGTCAAGCGCCGGGTATTCACGGGTTCCATCCCGGACTCCGCCAGGCGGGTGTTCCATTCCTCGATTTCCTGCTGTTTCCCCTTCAGGTACTCACCCAACAGGCTGAAACGGTGCAAACGCTGCACCTCCTCCACCCCCAGGAAATGCACGCTCTGCTGGTCCAGGTAGAGGCAACGCTTGATGCGCCGCCCACCCGCATCCGCCATGCCGCGCCAGTTCTTGAAGGAATCGCTGATCAGGCGCTTGGTGGGAATCATGGTGATGGTCTTGTCCCAGTTCTGCACCTTCACCGTGTGCAGGGCAATGTCGATGACGTCGCCGTCGGCATTGAGTTCCGGCACCTCGATCCAGTCGCCGACCCGCACCAGGTCGTTGGAAGAGATCTGCACGCTCGCCACCAGGGACAGCAGGGTGTCCTGGAAGATCAACATCAGCACCGCGGCCATGGCGCCGAGGCCGGACAGCAGGATCAGAGGTGAGCGATCGATGAGGGCGGCGATAATGAGCAGCGTCGCAATGGCGAACACCAGGATCTTGATTACCTGCAGGTACCCCTTGATGGGGTGCATGTCGGAATCGGGCCGGCGCTGGTAGAGATGGTTGATGATATCCAGGAAGGCGCTCAGCGCCAGCGCCAGGGTCAGCACGATAAAACCACTGCTGACATTGCGTACGACGGTGACCAGGGTTTCCGGGAGATCCGGGATGGTGCCGATGCCGAGAGAGATCACCAGCGCCGGTACGATATTGGAGAGGCGCTTGATGATGCCGAAGTCCTGCAGGGGGGCATCCCCATAGCGGCGCGCGATACGGTACAGGCCGCGCACCAGGATGCGCTTGACCACCCAGTTGGCCAGCCAGGCAACGAAGATCAACAGCACCGTGGCGTACAGGGTCTGCAATTGGGGGCTGTCGCTGAGCCCGTGCCACCACGAGGAAACATCATCGAACATGGTCAACTCCACATCGTCCGCCTGAGCGGATGACTGTTTCAAAAGGGAATGCTGGCCTGCAGATTACCACCACCGAAGGCCAGGCGGTGGAGATACAGGGTGGGATTGAAGATAAGGGTGGCGCCACTGGCCTCGTGCACCAGCACCTCCAGCGGCAGGCCCAGCTTGCCCACAAAGCCCTCGTCATCGCGGTTACGGGCAGGGTCCGCGGGAAAACGTTCATCATTATCGATGAAGTCCAGATAGATCATGGGATGAAAACGATAGCGCGCGCCCAGGCGCCAGGTCACCCCCGCGTACAGCATGGTCTCCTCGCGGCGCAGCCGCAGTTCGTCCAGCGGGTCAAAGCCATGACGGCCGGTTTCCTCGAACCGCAGCAAACGGACCCCTGCCCGTCCCGCCAAACCCGGGCCCAGGTCACGCCCCAGTTCCGCACCCAGCTCGCGGTGATGGCGGGAAAAACGCGCCGGTGCGTTGGAGCCGGACAGGCTTTCATAGCGGCGTCGACCCTGCTCACCTTCCAGCCAGACCCGTAACCGCCAAATACCCAGATCGGCATCGACCCCTACGCCAGCAACCGTTTGCCGGTAGTGGAAATCCTGGTCCAGCAACTCATTGCGCAGGCGTGTGTCCGTGTTGTGATTGACGAAGGCGAGCAGGGCCAGGGCCGGTGTCCACTGCCAGCGCAGATCGGCAAAGCCGGTATATGGCTGGCGGGTGAACCGCGCCGCCTCCTGCTTGTCATTGAAAAGGTAGTCCGGGGCGACCAGGGCGAATCTTGCATGGTTGCCGGTTTCATCGCGCCAGCTCAGATCTGCCTGCAGATCGATCCGCGACTTGTCCCCCTCGACA
>SWBZ01003141.1_pt1 | contig 12465 bp, 13 predicted proteins | sample 4693031 | NCBI WGS metagenome assembly SWBZ01 (sample SAMN10267274, study PRJNA491770) | bioreactor metagenome | isolation source: DHS bioreactor inoculated with | place: Japan: off Shimokita Peninsula
CGCCGACCTTGACGGGGTCGGCCTTGCGCCATTCGGCGAGATAGGCTCAGGTGATTGTCCGAAAGGGCCGGGCCAACGCCAAGCGCGAATTGCCGACCCGCTTTATCGAAGCGATCGACATGGCCGCCATGCGCTCGGGCGCGGCCGACACCGACGCCTATCTCGCCGAATGGCGCAAGGCCGACCCCGTCAAGGTCGGCGACGATCTGGAGTCCGAGGCCGACAAGGCCGCCGCCGCGCTCGAGGCCGACTACGACAAGCCGCGCCTTGTCGCGCTCGCCAGGCAGGGAGGGCGCGCCGATGGCTGAACGCGCCGCGAATGTCACGCTCGCCAGCCGCATCCGCAAGGCCGCGGCCCGCAAGGACTACCGTCCCGCCGACGTGTCGCCGCAGCGCCGGGTGCAGCGCCGCTACTCCATGCGGCTATGGTCGGTGCGCCATGCCCGTTTTCTCGAACGGCTCTACAGCATTTTCGCCGACGCCTTCCTGCTCTTGCACCCGTTGTGGAAGACGGTCGGCTACGCCCGCGTGGAAGCGCCGGTGAAATTCGTCGAAAAGCGGGTCAAGGGCCTGTTGTTCGACTGCCGCATGTGCGGCCAGTGCGTCTTGTCGTCGACCGGCATGTCGTGCCCGATGAATTGTCCCAAGCAGCTGCGCAACGGCCCCTGCGGCGGCGTGCGCGCCAACGGCCATTGCGAGGTCGAGCCCGACATGCCCTGCGTCTGGGTCAAGGCCTGGGAAGGTTCTCGCGCCATGGCCGGCGGCGATGCTATCCTGACCGTGCAAAAGCCCGTCGACCAGTCCCTGCGCGAAACGTCCGCCTGGCTGCGGGTGACCGCAGAGGCCGCCGCCGAGCGCGAGCGGGCACGCGCCGGAGAACCGGCATGAGCACGCACCGCCCCGTCCAGCCCGACGAGAACCCGGCCGGCATCGAGCTGCCGCTCGACCCGCTGCCCGGCCATTCCTCGCTCGGTCGGCTCGAACGTGTTCTCAGGCGCGGCGAATTCGCCGTCACCGCCGAGCTCAACCCGCCCGACAGCGCCAACCCGCACGAGGTCTACGAGCGCGCGGCGGTTTTCGAAGGCTGGGTCGACGGCATCAACGCCGTCGACGCCTCGGGCGCCAACTGCCACATGTCCTCCGTCGGCATCTGCGCGCTTCTAACCCGCATGGGCTACGCGACCATCCTGCAGATTTCGTGCCGGGACCGGAACCGCATCGCCATTCAGGGCGACGTGCTGGGTGCCGCCGCGATGGGGGTCGGCAACGTTTTGTGCCTGACCGGCGACGGGGTGCAGGCCGGCGACCAGCCCGGCGCCAAGCCGGTCTTCGACCTCGACTGCATGTCGCTCCTAGAGACCGTGCGCATCATGCGCGACAACGCGAAATTCCTCTCCGGCCGCAAGCTGACCGCGCCGCCGGCCATGTTTTTGGGAGCAGCGATCAATCCCTTCGCCCCGCCGCACGATTTTCGCGCGCACCGGCTCGCCAAGAAGGTCGCCGCCGGCGCCCAGTTTGTGCAGAGCCAATATTGCTACGACGTCCCGATGTTTCGCGACTACATGCAAAAGGTCGGCGATCTCGGCCTTCTGGACGACGTGTTCGTGCTGTGCGGCGTCGGTCCGTTGGCGTCGGCGCGCACCGCGCGCTGGATGCGCGCCAACGTGCCGGGCGTGCACATCCCCGACCACGTCATCGCGCGCCTCGAAGGCGCCGCCGACCAGAAGGCGGAAGGCAAGCGGCTGTGCATCGACATCATCAACGAGGTCAAGGAGATCAAGGGCGTGTCCGGCATCCACGTCATGGCATACCGGCAGGAAGAGTTCGTGGCCGAGATCGTGCACGAATCGGGCGTTCTCAAGGGTCGCAAGCCATGGAAGCGCGAGGCCCGCGCCGACGACGTGATGGTGGCCGAACGGCTCGAGCATCTCCTGCATGACGAAGGCGGCGAAACCCCGCAACAGATCGTGAAAGAGGCCGCCACCTGATGGCGTCGAAGCAACCAGCAACCCAATCGGCACGGCCCCGGCCCTGCCCCCGGAGACAAGCATGACCCGCACCATCGTTGCTTCGGCACGCAAGGAAATCGTCATCGGCTTCGACCAGCCCTTCTGCGTCATCGGCGAGCGCATCAATCCGACCGGGCGCAAGAAGCTGGCCGCCGAAATGGTCGAAGGCAATTTCGACACGGTGCGCAGCGACGCCCGCGCCCAGGTCGCCGCCGGCGCGACCATGCTCGACGTCAATGCCGGCGTTACCGCCGTCGACCCCAACGCCACCGAACCGGCGCTGCTGGTCCAGACGCTGGAGATCGTCCAGGAGCTCGTTGACGTGCCGCTGTCGATCGACAGTTCCGTGACCGCCGCCATCGAGGCCGCGCTCCAGGTCGCCAAGGGCCGGCCGCTGGTCAATTCCGTTACCGGCGAAGAGGAAAAGCTCGAGGCGATCCTGCCGCTGGTCAAGAAATACGACGTGCCGGTGGTGGCGATCTCCAATGACGAGACCGGCATCTCCATGGACCCCGACGTGCGTTTCGCCGTCGCCAGGAAAATCGTCGAGCGCGCCATGGATTACGGCATCAAACCGGAGGACGTCGTCGTCGACCCGCTGGTCATGCCGATCGGCGCGCTCGGCGACGCCGGCCGGCAAGTCTTCGCCTTGCTGCGCCGGCTGCGCGAGGAACTGAAGGTCAACACCACGTGCGGCCTCTCCAACATCTCCTTCGGCCTGCCCCACCGTCACGGCATCAACGCCGCCTTCATTCCCATGGTGATCGGCGCCGGCATGACCTCGGCGATCATGAACCCCTGCCGGCCGCAGGAGATGGAGGCCGTGCGCGGCGCCAACGTGCTGGCCGGCACCGACCGGGACTGCGCCACCTGGATCAGGACCTACAAGGACTACAAACCCGCCGAAGGCGGCAACGCGCTCGCCGCACCGGTGGCCGGCAGCGACGGCGCCGGCTCTGGCGGGGGGCGTCGCCGCGGCGGGCGCGAGGCGCGCATGGGTGCGCGGGGATAGGAAGGGCGCAGTCGCATGTCCGCACGCCCCGCGATATCGCATGCGCAACGTCACGCAAGCTTCGCCTTCGGCCTGACGGAAATGATCGCGCTGTCAGAGCGCGACGGCAGGCATGGCATACGGTGTGAACCGGTGATCCCGAGTCGCGCCTTGAACACGGATCGATGCTCATGAACCCGCCGCCAAACCTCACGGATCCGCTGGTGCTTTTTATGCCGTCCGGCAAGCGCGGGCGGTTCCCCAAGGGCACGCCGATCCTCGACGCCGCGCGCGAGCTCGGCGTCTATGTGGAAAGCGTGTGCGGCGGTCGTGCCACCTGCGGCCGCTGCCAGATCGAGGTGCAGGAAGGCCAGTTCGCCAAGCACAAGATCGTCTCCTCGCTCGACAACATATCCGCCATGGGCGGCAAGGAGCGCCGCTACGCGGAAAAACGCGGCCTGGCCGACGGCCGCCGGCTGTCATGCTCGGCCACGATCGAGGGCGACCTGGTCGTCGACGTGCCCCAGGACACCGTCATCAACGCCCAGGTGGTGCGCAAATCGCCGATCGAGCGTACCATCGAGCGCAACCCGGCGGTGCAGCTTTGTTTTGTCGAGGTCGACGAACCGGACATGCACAAGCCGCTCGGCGATCTCGACCGGTTGAAGGCGGTACTGGAGCGCGACTGGGGCTGGGAGGACCTGCTGGTGTCCCAGCACATCATTCCGACCGTCCAGGCGACCCTGCGCAAGGGCAACTGGGGCGTGACGGCCGCCATCCACCAGGATCTCGACTCCTCGCGCCCCACCATCATCGCGCTGTGGCCGGGCCTTCACAACGAGGCCTACGGTGTCGCCTGCGACATCGGCTCGACCACCATCGCCATGCATCTGGTCTCGCTTCTGTCAGGGCGTATCGCCGCCTCCTCGGGCACGTCGAACCCGCAGATCCGCTTCGGCGAGGACCTGATGAGCCGGGTCTCCTATGTGATGATGAACCCGGACGGACGCGTGGCCATGACCAAGGCGGTGCGCGGCGCCGTCAACGCACTGATCGAGAAAGTCTGTCGGGAGGGCGGCGTCGAACAGGACGACATCCTCGATGCCGTGTTCGTCGGCAACCCGATCATGCACCATTTATTTTTGGGCATCGACCCGACCGAACTCGGCCAGGCGCCGTTCGCGCTTGCAGTTTCGGGCGCAGTCCATAGCTGGGGCAGCGAACTCGGCCTGGCGATCAATTTCGGCGCGCGCGTCTACGTGCTGCCGTGTATCGCCGGCCATGTCGGCGCGGACGCGGCCGGCGCCGTGTTGTCCGAACAGCCCCATCATCAGGAGCGCATGATGCTGATGGTCGACGTCGGCACCAATGCCGAGATCGTGCTCGGCAACAGCCAGCGCATCGTCGCCGCCTCCTCCCCGACCGGCCCCGCCTTCGAAGGGGCCGAAATCAGCTCCGGGCAGCGCGCCGCCCCCGGCGCCATCGAGCGCGTGCGCATCGACAAGGACACGCTGGAGCCGCGTTTCACCATTATCGGCTCGGATCTGTGGTCCGACGACGCGGGTTTCGAGGCCGACGCCGCCCGGCTCGGGATCACCGGGATCTGCGGCTCCGCCATCATCGAGGTGGTGGCGGAAATGTATCTTGCCGGCATCATGTCCGAGGACGGCGTCATCAACGGCGCTCTGGCGGCAAAGAGCCCGCGCATCGTCGCCGACGGGCGAACCTGGTCCTACGTGCTGCACGAGGGCAAGCAGCGCATCCTCATCACCCAGACCGACGTGCGCGCCGTCCAGCTCGCCAAGGCCGCGCTCTACGCCGGCATCCGCCTGCTGATGGAAAAGCTCGGCATCGACCATGTCGACACGATCCGCTTCGCCGGCGCTTTCGGTTCCTTCATCGACCCGAAATACGCCATGGTGCTCGGCCTTATCCCCGACTGCGAGCTCTCCGAGGTCAAGGCGGTCGGCAACGCCGCCGGCACCGGTGCGCTGATGGCCCTGCTCAACCGCGACTATCGCCGGGAGATCGAGGAGGTGGTGCGCCGCATCGAAAAGATCGAGACCGCGCTCGAGCCCCGGTTCCAGAACCATTTCATCCACGCCATGGCCCTGCCCAACAAGGTCGACCCCTTCCCCAAGCTCGCCGCGCAGATCGCACTGCCGCCCAGGGCGGAACGCGCGCCCGACAGCGATCCCGACCAGGCCGCGCCGCGCCGGCGTTCGCGCGAGGAGCGCGCCGCGCGCCGTGTGCGCGGCTGAGCGCCCTCTGTAGCGATCACCGCCGCGCTTGACGGCAACGCCCGGGCGTAATTCACTTCCCCGCATATGAGCGGAGAACAATATGCCCAGCCTGAAAAGCCGCCTCGTGGCGCTGGTCCTCAAACACACCCGCAAGAAATCGTTCCGCTCGGCCGCGGCGTTGCACAAACGCATCGCCGCCGCGCGCAAAATGGAGGATCACCGCCCGCCGCAGGCGATCCGCCAAAAGCTCGCGATCGAGGAGCGCCAGGTCGACGGCTTTCCCGTCTACGAGATTACCCCGTCCGCGCCGCGCGGCGAAAGCCGGCTGATCTATTTCCACGGCGGCGCCTATTGTTTCGAGATCACGCCGTTTCACTGGAGCCTGATCGCCGAACTGGCCGAGCGGCTCGCGATCAGAATCACCGTGCCGATCTATCCGCTCGCTCCCGAACACGACATTCACGCCATGTTCGGCATGGCGATGACGCTTTACCGCCAGGTTCTGGAACAGACTCCGTCACACGACATTCTGTTTGCCGGCGATTCGGCCGGCGGCAACATGGCGGTGGTGCTGACCATGATGGCGGCACGCGACGGACTGCCCCTGCCGGCCGCGCATCTTTTGATCTCGCCCGGTCTCGACATGACCATGACCAATCCGCAGGTCGAAGCCGCCGCGCGGCGGGATCCCTGGCTCGATATTCCCGGCGGGCTGGAAGCCGTGCGGCTTTATGCGGCCGGCATCGATGTCGCCGACTGGCGCATCAGCCCGCTTTACGGCGACTTATCGGTCCTGCCGCCAAGCCTCGTCTTTTCCGGTACGCGCGACCTGCTTTATCCAGACACGCTGATCTTCGTCGACAAGGCCCGCCGCGCCGGCGTCGACATCGAGCTCGTCAGCGGCGAAAAAATGTTCCACGTCTGGCCGCTGATCGACATGCCGGAGGCGCGCCGCGCCCGCGAGCGCATGGTCGCCTTCCTGTCCGAAAGGCTCGCTACGCGCCCGACGGAGTCCGTATCCGTCAGAAACGCCCGGTCGCCTTGAACGCCTCGAAGGTCGCGCGAATGTGGTCGGCCGCCGCGCGCACCGGCGCGCTCGCCTCCGACGTAACCATCATGGCGAGATTGTAGTCGCTGAGTTCGGGCATGCCGTCCTTCGGGCCGAGCGCCACCAGGTCGCCCCCGATGAAGGAGCGGGGCAGAGGCGCGACGGCGAGGTCGGCGAGGATCGCCGCGCGCTGGCCGGCGGTGTGCGCGCTCATATAGGCAACTCGGTAGTTGCGGCCCTGCGCGCCGAGCGCGTCGAGCGCGTTGGCCCGCCAGATGCAACCTTCCTCCCACAGCGACACCGGCAGCGGCTCGCGCAGATGCGCCGAGCCGCCGCGCGCGCCGCCCCACACCACCGGCTCGGTCAAGAGGATTTCGGCCTCTTCCGGCGCCGTCTTGGCGCAACAGGTAATGATGACGATGTCGAGCTGGCGCTCGGTCATGCGCCGTTTCAGGTTCACGCTCTGGTCTATGGTCACGTCGACGGCGATCGCCGGGTGGGTTTCGGCAAAGCGGCGCAGCACCGCCGGCAGCACACGCTCGCCGTAATCGTCCGGTGAGCCGAGACGCACCACGCCGGTAATGTCTGGAATGATGAATTTCGACACCGCCTCCCGGTTGATCGCCAGAAGCCGGCGTGCGTAGCCGAGCAGCAACTCGCCATCGTTGGTCAGCGAAACCGAGCGCGCATCGCGCGTGAAAACCGTGCGCCCCAGCATCTCCTCGAGCTTCTTGATCTGCATCGACACGGCCGACGGCGTGCGGAACACCGCGCTTGCCGCCATCGTGAAACTGCCCGTCTCGGCGATCGCCACGAAGGTGCGCAGCACGTCGAGTTCGAGCAGCGGAAGCGGATGATTGAGGGGGGCTGTCATGATATTCTTTCAGTTTTGTTGAACTGATGCGTCATTTCATTTCGTTTGATTGAAGCGAAAACCGGTCCCATAGTCAAGATCGAAACCGGCGGGACCCGCCAGACAAAGGAGACGAACGATGTTGTCGCAAACCGCTTTCGTGCATCTGGTCGAAGGCTTCGCCGTTGCCCGCGCCTACGCCGACGCGACCGACCGGCCGACAGGCGAGGCCTGGCCGCAGCCGGTGCGCTGGCATCACCGGTTCACCCACCGCTTTGCCAAGCGGCGCAACCGAACCATCACCCCGTCCCGCCGGTAACCGGCCACACGACCTTCCCCGATCCAGAAAGGAACCCGACATGTCCATGTTCAGCACCGTCAGCCGAATGGTCCACGCCTTTGCCGAGATGCGCAGGCTGAGCCGCAACGAACGCATCATCGCCGCCCTGCCGCCCGAAATCCAGAAGGACATCGGCTGGCCCGACCTCGGCGCCCATCGCTCCCAGAACCGCCGCGATCCGCGTTTCCTGAGACTGTCGGGATCGTGACATCGCCGCCGTCGCGACGGCCGGGTCGCCGGCCGCCGCGCCCGGTCTCGTTTGAGGAACACAAAATGCGCACCCTGACAATTCTCCGCCGTTTCATCGCCGAATTCGATGCGATCTGGGACCACGCCCGCACCGGACGGCGGGCGGACGGACGCCCGGCGACGGGCTCAAGCCACGCAAAACCGACATGGCGCGCATGACAAGCGCGCATATCGGCCGCCTATACTTTTAACAGGCTGTTTTCATTATATTTTCAAGAACGGCTTTTACATGTGTCGATGTCGCATTTCGCATGGTCCACTTCGTATTTTCCGTAGCAGAGCCGATCGGCCATACCTATATGTCGGCCATAGCGAGGTGCCCCACTCCAATGCGCGAAGGCAAACCCGTACGACCCCTGATGTATGGAGAACTGTCATGAAGCTTTTCGCCCGCATATTCGCCGCTCACCGCAACGGCAACCTCACAACCGTTTTCGAACGCCAGCGTCTGAGCAGGACAATGCCCGGCCAGACCGGTGCCCTGGCCGCCTCGCGCCTCGGCTACATCGTCAACTGAGGCCGACACCATTACGGGGCACGACCGCCCGCATGATCGACAAAACGCCCGTCCCGGAAAGCCAGGACGGGCGTTTTTGGTGACAAGGCGAGCTGGTTCGGTCGACCCTCACGTGAAAGCGGTCACGAAAATATTCACGGTCGATCCATTCGGGGCCGTTGACAGTCGATGCGTTTCAAGACGACAGTTTGATGACGGCGACGCAGCCGCGCCGATGGAACACAAGCTTGTCATGGGGGCCGATGTGAGCACCAGGGGCACCGTTAAAAGGTCCATCGTTTTCTTCCTCGTCCCCGATTTCACGATGCTCGCCTTCGCAACCGCGGTCGAACCGTTGCGCGCAGCCAACCGCATGCTCGGTTACGAAGCCTATCGCTGGCGTCTGGCCAGCGTCGACGGCAGGCCTGTCAGGGCCTCGTGCCAGGTCGAATGCACGGTCGACACCTCGCTCGACGACGAACGGCGCAAGATGTCGGGCCAGGAACGCCCGTCGATGGTCGTGGTGTGCAGCGGCGTCAATGTCGAGGCATATGCCAACAAATCGACCTTCGCCTGGTTGCGCGAAGAGGCCAATCGCGGCGTCGCGATCGGCGGTCTGTGCACCGGCGCCTATATCCTGGCCGCCGCGGGCCTGCTGTCCAACCGCCGCTGCGCCATCCACTGGGAAAACCTGCCCGGTTTCGCCGAGCGCTTCCCCAAGGCGAACGTGATCGCGGATCTGTACGAAATCGACCACAACCTGCATACCTGCGCCGGCGGAACGGCCGCGCTCGACATGATGCTCAAGCTGATCGGCGACGATTTCGACGACGGTCTCGTCAACCGCATCTGCGAGCAGGTATTGACCGACCGGGTGCGCAGCCCGACCGACCGCCAGCGCCTGCCGCTGCGCGCGCGGCTCGGGGTCCAGAACGCCAAGGTTCTGTCGATCATCGAACTGATGGAGGCCAATCTCTCCGAACCGCTGTCACTGGTCGAGATCGCCGATGGCGTCGGCCTGTCGCGACGCCAGATCGAGCGGCTGTTCCGCCAGGAAATGGGCCGTTCGCCGGCGCGCTATTATCTGGAGATCCGCCTCGACCGGGCCCGCCACCTGCTGATTCAGTCCTCCATGCCCGTGGTCGAGGTCGCCGTGGCGTGCGGTTTCGTGTCGGCCTCGCATTTTTCCAAGTGCTACCGCGAGCTTTACGCCCGCTCCCCGCAGCAGGAGCGCAACGACCGCAAGAGCCTGCTCGCCGCCTGACGCGCATCATCAAGGCAGGGCAACCCGCTTGAACTCGGGCCGTCTATCGCGTCTGTCCGCGAGCCTGGAAACGCGAGGTCCCTCCCGCGTCACGGGATCAATTATCGTCCCAGAACCATTGCCTGTCCTGCCACATCTTCTCGCCGATCAGGCAATCATAGTCGTCGGCGAGCGCCTGCGCCGGGCGCGCCACCACCGCAACCACCTTTGTGTCACGCCCCGAAGACGCCGTCTCGATCGTCGGCCGGCCGGCCAGTTCGAGCACCAGCTTGCGTCGGATCGTTTCGGGAAAATGCGACCACTCGGTCACCGGAATGACAAACGACCCCGGCCCACCGATGACGCAATGCGCGTAGTAACGATCGAGATCGGGCACGTCGAAACGGGTGGTCATGCCGCTATTGGTCATCAACGGCAGACCGTTGACGACGATGCCGCGCGCCACCAGCCCGTCGCGGGTCGCGTCGACCGGCGGACCTTGATTGTTGGGGCCGTCGCCCGACACGTCGACGACCCGTTTCATCCCCCTGAATCCGTTGTCTTCAAAAAGGCTTTCGGCGAAAAGCAGCCCGCTGGAGATCGAGGTACGGCGCGCGCTCCTGGCCGGCGTCGCCGTCAACAACGCCACGAAGGCATCGGCGTCCTTGCGTGAGGCGATGCGTGTCCACGGCACGACGAGGCGCTGGCTGGTTTCGCCCGCCCATTCGACATAGGTCACCGCGATCTTGCCGTGCAGACCGCCGCGGATCGCCGCGGTCACCCTCTCGTGCACGAGCGCGGCCATATAACCTTCGCGCTGGATGTTGAGTTCGCTCGGCGACATTGACAGCGAGACGTCGACGGCCAGCACCAGTTCGACGTCGACCACCTCGTCGGCCTCGGTCGCGCTGCCGGCCAGTGCACGCACGGGAACGGCCATGGCGAGCGCGAGCACTACGATCAGCGCCAGCACCATGACCGGAACCGGCAATGCGAGCCGGTGCGATCCGCGCGTCCTTCTGGCCATCACTCCTGCTCCATGCCGCTCCAAATCTTTTCTCCGATCAGGCAATCCACGCCGCTCCCGCCATCCGCCCCGACAAGCTGCGCGACCGTGTGGACCGGAACGGCGAGATGCGACAGTTCAAGCACCAGCTTGCGGCGCACCGCTTCGGCGAATTGATCCCAACCGCGCACCGGCAACAGGAAAGCGCGCGGTCCGCCGATCACGCAGTGCGAATAGTAGTCCTCCAAAAGCGCGATCGTCTCGTCGCCGAAGGCGCGGCCTTCGAGAATGATCGGCAGCCCATTGATGGTGATCCCGTTCTCCACCGCGATGTCGCGCCATGCGGAAACCATGCCTCCCTGATTGTTGGGACCGTCGCCGGATATGTCGATAATGCGCCGGACGCCGCGATATCCGCTCTCGGCGAACGCGCGCATCGAATGGCGAATCGCGCCCGAAATCGACGTCTGGAAAAGGTTGCGCACCGGTGCCTGCTCCAGAAGCGTCGCGACACGCTCGGCCCGGGCCGGGCCGTCGATCAGCGTCCACGGCACCACGACACGGCGCGAACTCGACGCGCCCCATTCCACATAGGTGAGCGCGACCCGGCCATGCCGGCCGGTTCCGATCGCCCGCAGCACCTCCGGCGAGCGGAGCGCGGTGATATAGCCTTGCCGCTGCAACGCGAGTTCGTCTGCGGTCATCGAACTCGACACGTCGACGGCCAACACCAGCTCGACGTCCACGAGTACGCCGTCCGCGCCGCCAGACACGCTGCGCGGCGCGCCAAGCGCCAGCGCCGCCAACACCAGTCCGGCAAACGGGCTCCAGGCAACCGACATGGTCCAATGATAGGGCAATCGCGGCGGCAGGAAAGCAATCGGCGTGGCGATGGCCAGGCCGCGCTTTCACTTTTGCGCGACCGTGAACGCCCGGCGCGGCGGCCGGACGGCCGAGCTCCCGGAAACGCGTCAGCTGCGCGGCTTGAGGTTTTCCGAGTCGTAAAGCGGCCTGTAGCCGACGGCGGCGACCTCGACCGTGTAGGTTACGCCAAAATATTCCACCGCCAGCCGTCGTCCCTCCTGGCAATAGGCCCACGGCAGATAGGCAAGCGCGATGTTCTTGCCGATCGTCGGGCCGTAGGCGACCGAGGTGGTGAAGGAACGCCGTCCGAGCGCGTCGACCAGCGTCGCGCCGGTCTCGGGATCGATCACCGGCATGATGCCGACCGGATAGCGCGCCACGCCGGCGGGATCGACATTGTCTGTCATCACCAGCGTGCACAGCATCGCCGGCTGATGGTCGCGGGCGCGATAGTCGAGATGTTTCGCCTTGCCGCGAAAATCGGCGTCCTTGACCTTCGGGCGGGCAAGGTCGGCCTCGTAGAGATTATACTCGGTCAGGAGATCGGCATTCTGCAGCCGCAGGCTTTTTTCCATGCGCCGCGAATTGGCATAGGTTTCCACGCCGAACGCCATCACCCCGGTCGCCCTGAGCGCGTCCCAGACCGCAAGCCCGTCCTCATAGGCCATATGCAGTTCCCAGCCCTGCTCGCCGACATAGGAGAGCCGGAACGCGGTGACGTCCTTGCCGGCGATCCGCACCGGCCGAATGGCGGCGAAGGGAAAATCTTGCGGGCTGAGCGCGTCGGGATCCTCGACCGCCTTTTGCAGCGTGACGCGCGCGTTCGGCCCCCAGATGCCGATCGTGACGTAGCGCTCCGTCACGTCGGTGATGGTGACGTTTAGCCCGCGCTCCTCGGCGGTCCGGCGCATATAGTGGAAGTCGCGCGGCCCGGCGTCGGCCCCGTCCACCACCCGGCAGCGGTCGGCCATGCGGATCACGGTCAAATCGGCGCGCACCATGCCCTCGTCGTCGAGGAAATGGGTGTAGATGCCCTTGCCGATATTCGCGTCGCCGCCGATTCTGGCCGCGCACAGCCACTCCATCAGCGCGACGTGGTCCGGCCCCTCGACGTCGTAAATGG
>SWBZ01005464.1_pt1 | contig 12450 bp, 12 predicted proteins | sample 4693031 | NCBI WGS metagenome assembly SWBZ01 (sample SAMN10267274, study PRJNA491770) | bioreactor metagenome | isolation source: DHS bioreactor inoculated with | place: Japan: off Shimokita Peninsula
GGGGGGAGCAGCGACTCGAATCCTTTCTGGCCCTCAATCCCCGGGGCGAGATCCCGGTGCTGGTCGAGGATGGCGAGGTCATCTGGGATTCCGGCGCGATCCTGGTCTACCTCGCGACCCGGACAGCGGACCGGCATTGGTTCCCGGACGAGGCCCTGGCACGGGCACGGGTTGCGCAGTGGCTGGCAGTCGCCGCCAACGAGGTCCACCACGGCCTGGCCGCGGCGCGGGCCATCCGGTTGTTCGGGCGCGCGGGCGACCTCGCCCACAGCCAGGCCCTGGGCCGGCGCGCGCTGACCTTGCTGGACCAGCAGCTCGCCCGCGGCCCCTGGCTGGCCGGGGAGGCACCCAGCATCGCCGACATTGCCTGCTATCCCTATGTGTCCGTCGCCGAAGACGGGGAGCTTTCCCTCGCCCCCTACCGGAATCTGGCCCGCTGGTGCCGGGATATCGAGTCCCTGCCGGGTTATGCGCCGATGGCAGCCCGCCCGCCGTCGGCTTGACAACCGGCTTCCCTCTTACTAAATTAGTAAACGTTCACTTTGTTTATCGTGGTCGCGGGTCCTGGATCCCGGCCTGCGCCGAGATCTTGAGGCTCCGTCCTTACAATCAACATCATTTATTAACTCACTGTTTACTAGGGAGAAATGTCATGAGCACATTCGACCAGGAACTCGATGCCCGCGGCCTGAACTGCCCCCTGCCCATCCTGCGGGCGAAAAAGGCCATCACCGCGCTGGATGCCGGCAAGGTACTCAAGATCGTCGCCACCGACCCGGGTTCGGTGAAGGATTTCGAGGCCTTCTGCAAACAGACCGGCAACGAACTGCTGGCCAGCAACCAGGCCGGCGGCGCCTTCGAATTCCTCATCCGCAAGCACTGATGGCCAAGCGCCTGAAGGCCGCGGAGCGGCGCGCCTCCATCCTGGCGGTGGCCAAGGTGCTGTTCGCGGACCGCGGCTTTCACGGCGTATCGGTGGATGAGATCGCCCGGCGGCTGGGCGTGAGCCCGGCCGTCCTCTACCGGCACTTCGATTCCAAGGAGGCCCTCTACGAGGCGGCGCTCAGTGAGATCGCCTGCCAGCGCGAGAGCTACGTGGAGGCGGCACTGGGCGGCCCGGGGGACTTCGGCAGCGTGCTGCTGCGCATGACCCGGGTCTATGCCGCCAGCGTGGCGCGTGACCCGGACTACCTGCGCATGGAAATGCACAGCGTGCTGGAGGGTGCCCCCGCCGCGCAGCAGTTCTTCGAGTCGCGCTGGAAGAGTTTCACTGACTTCATCGAGGTCAGCCTCGGCGAGCTGGCCCCGCAGGGACGGGTCGCGCGGGTCGATGCCCGCAGCGCCAGCCTCATGTTCCAGGGCATGGTGCGCGAAGCGCTGTATGCCAAGTGTATTCTCAAGAGCCCTCGCCACAAGGACATCGGCCTGGATGACCTGATCGAACAGCTGATCCAGCTGTTTCTCGCCGCCGTCGGCTACCAGCACTCATAACGCTTACCCTTCAAACGGAAAAAGGTACAGCTGCTCGCTATCCCCCAGCCCGACACGCACGCCGGACATATCACAGTCAGGATGCTGCCCGGAAAATCGTATCGGGCATCGCCATTTTCCTCATCGCGCATGTCACCAGTCTGCGGACGCCGATCTCCTTGTAGAGTTTTTTACCCGCTTTGGACCCAGACCCTCGACCTTCATCAGATCACGTAGTTCGGCGGGCGTACGGGATTCCACCCTTTCCAGTTGCGGCAACCGCCCGGTCTGCACCAGGGTCTCGATCTTGCCGGCCAGGTCCTTGCCGATTCCGGGCAGCCTGGACAGGTCCTCGTCCTGCTGGATCATATCCGCCATGCTCCTGGAATGGCTGCCCACGATGCGCGATGCGTTTCGATAAGCGCGTACGCGGAAGGGATTGGCATCCTCGAGTTCGAGCAGGTCAGCCAGACGGGCAAACGTCTCCGCGATCTCACTATTGTGAATGGCCACCGGATATCTCCGTGATGCGTTGCAGCCGTAATGCGTTTTGCGCCGCATATCCGGACTCATCATTGTCGAAGTAGCAATAGACCGACAGACCCTGACTGGTCCAGCCGGTGATGGCATCGGCCCAGTCGGCGAGGGCCGGACCGTCATACTCGCCCTGGTAGGGCCCGTCCGGTCCGTGCAGGCGCACATACACGAAGTCGGTGGTGACCTTGCGGGGTGACCGGTAGCCGTCGAACTCGTAGACGCAGAAGGCGATATCATGACGTGCCAGCAGTTCCTCACACCGTTCGTTGATCCAGCCCGCATTGCGAAACTCGAAGGCATAGCGGAAATCACGGCTCAGGGTGTCGAGAAACCGTTCCAGGCGTTCATGGTTGTAGTGCCAGTTGGGCGGCAGCTGGAACAGGACAGGGCCCAGGCGCTCACCCAGTTCGACGATGCGCTCGAAGAACTTTTCGATGCTGGCTTCGGGATCCTTGAGTTTCTTCATGTGCGTGATGTAGCGACTGGCCTTGGCACTGAAGATGAAATCATCCGGCACCGACTGGCGCCACAGCGCCAGGGTCTCGCGCCTTGGAAGTTGATAAAAGGAATTATTGATTTCGACACTCCTGAAGTGGCGTGTGTAGTATTCAAGCATCTGTCTGTCGTCGGACAGGTCCGCGGGGTAGAAAGGACCCTTCCAGTGGGCATAGGACCAGCCCGAGGTGCCAATATGAATCCGTGCCGGTTTCATGCTGTCACCAGGGCATGGGACTGCCATCGTACTTGATGAAATGCCTGGTCTTGTCCAGGGTGAAGTCTTCAATCACCTGGCGCAGACCGGTGACACTTTTCTCGGCGCTGATGCCGTCCCCCGGACCCATTCGGGTCTTGACGCCGCCGGGATGCAGCAGCAAAACGCCGACGTGGCGCTCGCGCAGCGCCTCGGCCAGGCCACTCATGGCGGCATTCAGGGCAGCCTTGCTGGAGCGGTAGTAATAACTGCCCGGCATCTGGATGTCGGCGATGCTGCCCATGTGGCTGGTCATCACCGCCAACTGGTGCAGTTCCGCCGCTTCGGAAGGATGACGACAGGTGGCGAACACGCGCCAGCCGCTACCGGCATATTGTCGAACCAGCTCCAGGCCGAGACCGCGATTGCTTCCGGTAATCAGAATATTGGCCATATGCTCTTCCTCCTGATCAAGCACGTGAAGGGATCGCGCGTTAGGTATGGTCTGAAGTATAGGAAACATCCCCGGGGCGGTGGATCATCGCTACAGGCGGCCAGTAAGCAAGGTCGTGGAGAGAACGATGGCGAGAAACGGAAACGGCGGACGCATGGCTGTCCCGAGCATAGACCTCGCCAGGCGGGTGCGCGAGAGGCGGCGGGCTGCTGCCGCGGGGTACCGGCCTATTTGGTGTCGATGCCCAGCTTCTTGAGCTTGCGCCACAGGGACACGCGGTCGATGCCCAGCATCTTGGCCGCCTGCGTCCGGTTGCCGTCCGCCATCTTCAGGACGGCGAGTATGTGCTCGGTTTCCTGTTCTTCCAGGGTGGTCGGGGTCGCCGCCATCTCCGGCTTGAAGACACGCACCGTCAGGGCCCCCAGGCTCTGCGGCAGGTGCTCGATATCCAGGGTGCGGCCCTGGGCCAGGGCGACACCGCGCTCGATGAAGTTCGACAATTCGCGGACATTGCCGGGATAGTCGTACTCCACCAGGCGGCGCATCCCCTCGGTGGAGATTTCCTGCACATCGCGATCCATCATGGCGGAGAACTTGCGCAGGAGATAATAGGCCAGCAGGGGAATATCGTCACGGCGCTCACGCAGGGGCGGCAGGGTCAGGGTCATGACATTGAGGCGGAAATAGAGATCATTGCGCATCTGGCCATCGGCGACCGCCGCCTTGAGGTCGCGGTTGCTCGCGGCAATGACCCGCACATCGACGGGTATCGGGTGCACCGACCCGACACGCATCAGCTCGCGCTCCTGCAGCACGCGCAGCAGCTTCACCTGCATGAGCAGGGGCATCTCGGCGACTTCGTCCAGGAACAGCGTCCCGCCCTCGGCGGCCTCGAACAGGCCGATCTTGGTGGCATTGGCCCCGGTGAAGGCGCCCTTCTCGTGTCCGAACAGCTCGCTCGCCGCGATCTCCTCGTGCAGGGCACCGCAGTTGAAGGCCACGAAGGGTCCCTTTGAACGCAGGCTGTTCTGGTGAATGAAGCGCGCCAGCAACTCCTTGCCCGTACCGGATTCGCCGTGGATGACCACGCTGGTATCGGTGCCGGCGATCTGCCGCGCCGTCTCCAGCAGGCGCTGCATCCCCAGGTCCTGGGTGATGATGGTGGTCTGGTTGGAAAGATGCTCCACGCGCAGTTTCAGTTCCTGGTTCTCGCGCTTGATGCGCCGCAGCTCCAGCGCCCCACGCACCACCTCGCGCACCTCGGCAAGCCGGAACGGCTTGGCGATATAGTGATAGGCCCCTGCCTTCATGGCGTCGACGGCGGAATCCAGGGTTGCGTGGCCGGTGATCATGATAACCGGCACCTCGGGCATGGTCTCGCGGATATGGCGCAGCACGTCCATGCCGTCGATACCGGGCATGCGCAGGTCAGTCAGCACCAGGTCGAAGGCCGTGGACTGCAGGGCGGCGACTCCCTCCTCACCCGTCTTGCAGGCAGTAACCCTGTAGCCCTCCCGCTCCAGCACGGTAGTGAGGTTGGTGAGCGCGATCAGCTCGTCATCGATCAGCAGAACCTGGTGCTTTGCTTCATCGTTCATAGCGAATCCGGTTCCTGTGCCAGTGGCAGCCAGATGGTAAACCGTGTACCGCCCTCTGTACGATTGTCCGCGGCGATACATCCATAATGCTCACTCACGATCTCCTCCACCAGGTACAGGCCGAGTCCGGTCCCGTCACCGGATTTGCGCGTGGTGAAGAAGGGATCGAATATCTGCGCCAGATGCTCCGGACTGATGCCAACACCGTCATCATCGATCCGTATGACCAATACGCGTTCCGCGAGGCTTACCTGGGTGATGTCACCGACCAGACGATCGGTATTGGGTGGCATGCTCCTGGACCAGGTGGAATCCTCGGCATGAATCCGGATGTTCATGGCGCCGGCATCGACGGCGTTGCGAATCAGGTTGATGAACACCTGCTGGAAGCGTTCCCGGTCCACCCATACCGTACGCTCGGGCGCGGACTCGATCCGCACATGCACATTGGCAGGCAGCTGCCGGATGACCAGTTGCACGGAGGATTCGATAAGAGTCGGCACCCTGTGTCCCTGCAGATGCAGCTTGGGATGTCGCACACTGTCGAGCAGGCGCCGCACGATCCGCCTGGCCCGTTCGGACTCTCCATCGATGTGCGCCATCCACTGCCGCGCCAACGCCGGGTCCGTATTGCCATCATCTTCCATCAGCAGTTGGATGGAGGTGGAGATGTTCGACAAGGGATTGTTGAGCTCATGAGCCACACCGGACACCAGCACGCCCAGCGCCGCCGCCTTCTCATTCTGCCGCAACTGGTTCTGCTGGGCGCGCAGGCGATTGAGCATGGAATTGAAGTGGTGGACGAAGGAGCGGATCTCGCCATCGCGCGACGGCAATGTCAGCTGCTGTTCGTTGCCCTCGGCCAGGGAATCGAGCTGGTCCTCCAGGTTGCGCAAGGGGCGGACGATCTGACGGGCCATGAATACCGCGCTCGCGACGCCAAGCAGGATGACCGTCAGCAATGCGATCAGCAGCGTCCATACCGCCATGCGCAAGGTTTCCACCAGGGTAGTACGTTCGCGCGCGCGCAGCTCCTTGACGAACACGGAGATTTTGTGCCCCAGGGCACGGATCGTCTGTTGCGCGGCCTCCTGCTGCGTCGGGGTGAGGTCGACATAGCGCTCGATCTCGGCACGGTATTGCATCAGGGCGGCATCCGCGGAACGTAACTCTTCCGGTGACGCCAGTTCCAGGAAGGCCTGCCGGGCATCGACAAGCGACCGTAGCGCGATCGCGATCTCATTCAGCAACTGCTCATAGTCGGCTCGCTCGTTATAGAGAAACAGGTTCTTCTCGTCGCGGCGAATGTCCTGGGTGACCTCGCTGAAGGCATTGACGACCTCCCCCTCCATGATCTGGGTCTGCAGATAGTGCAGGTCGGCGATCACCACGGTGGCGAAGATCAGCAGGGCGACCTTCGACAGGATGTAGGAGGTGAGGATCTTTCCGCGCAGGCTGGACATGGCTGTGGCTGGGCATTGGCATCAGATGTTGCATATTACAACAACGTTGCAGGCGTTGCGCCACAAATTCCCCCGATATGTTGCGATTCGTAACAATCCAGACCCGGGGAGATTCAGTAAGCGATTGATTTATAATTTATTAAATTCTGGCACAGGGATTGCAATACTTGTTGCAGTAGAAACCAAACCTAAGGACCCCAGCCATGACCCGTCTGACCAAAGCCCTGAAGAAGATGCTCAACGCCCTGGCCGTCGCCGACGCCGGCGAGTACCTCACCTCGACCCAGAAGAACGAATACCTGCGCAAGGCACACGGTATCGCACCCCTTTCCGCCCCCGCCACGGCGGACAGCCCTGCCAGCGCGGACAGCGCCCAGGGCCGACGCCGTATTGCCCTATACATGGGCATGGAACTGCGCGCCGACATGATCGATTACGTGATCCAGACCTGCACCCGACTGAACCATGACCTGACCGTACTGACCTTCGAATCCGGCCAGGAGGTGCGCGGCATGCTCGATCCCTTCCGGGACGCGCTCAAGACCGAGGGCATCGACCTGCGGGTGCATTACCTCACCGGCGACCCCGTCCGTGGCCTCGGCCGCTACCTCCGCAGCCACCCGGAAATCGCCTTCCTGGCCTGCAAGGATACCGGCTATCTCGGCCGCAGCATCCTCAAGGGTACGCAGCGCCAGAATGCCCTGCCCGTTCCCGTCGTGCTGCTGGGCGATGCACAGATAAGCGCCCTGCAGCATGACGAAACTCCGGTGGCCACACCGCAAGCCCGCTCCACTGTCGCCTAACGGGTACCTTGCGTATACTTGAGGCCCATGCCACGGTGCTGTCCGGCACAGTGGCATGGACTGGATTGGCATGACCGAACCCCGCCCTCCACCTCCTTCAATGATGTCGTAACTGCATGCTGACAAAAATCTTCCCGTTCCTGCGCTGGTTTCCCATCAGCGGCGAGAATATGCGCTCGGACCTCGTGGCGGGCATCACTGTCGCCATGATCCTGGTCCCCCAGAGCATGGCCTATGCCACGCTCGCGGGCCTGCCCGTGGTCTACGGGCTTTACGCCTCCTTCCTGCCCGTCATCATCGCCTCGCTGTGGGGCGCCTCGCGGTTCCTGCACACCGGTCCGGTGGCCATGCTATCGCTCATGTCGGCCGCCGCCATCGAGCCGCTGGCCACGCGCGGCAGCGAGGAATTCATCCAGTTATCGCTGACCCTGGCCCTGATGGTGGGTGTGTTGCGCCTGGCCCTGGGGCTGTTTCGCATGGGCGTACTGATCAACCTGGCCTCGCACCCGGTGATCCTCGGTTTCACCAACGCGGCCGCGCTGATCATCGGCCTGTCGCTGCTGAACAGTTTCATGAATGTCCCGATGCCGCGCTCCGACAGCTTCCTCTACGACCTGTCGAACGTGATTCAACAACTGCCCCTGGCCCATCTGCCCACCCTGTTGTTCGGCATCGGCACGCTGATCGCCCTGCACCTGATGCGCAAGCATTTCCCCAGGCTGCCCGGCGTGCTGGTGGTCGTACTGGCCTGTACCCTGATCAGCGCCCTCACCGGCTACGAGAAGACCGCGAGCGTGACACCTGCACAGGTAATGGACACCGAGGCGCGGGCGAGCTTCGAGGAACTGGTCGCGAACCAGGCGGCGTTGCAGCGGGTCAAGGACGCACAGAAATCCGTCGCGGAGCAGGTCAAGGCGAGCACCGCCTCCGGGGGCCGCGATTACCGGCTGCAAGCCGAACTGATGCGCTTGCAGGGCGAGGAGCAGAGCCTCAAGCACCATCTCTACCGCCAGCGGCTGGAGGCCTACCAGTACGCCCTGACTCCGGTCACACAGCCGGATGGCAGCCTCCTGTACGCGCGTGCCGAGCGCAATGGCTGGTTCGCCCCCGCCTGGCGCTGGGCCGGCGGCAGCGCCGAGACCTTCGTGCTCGCGGGTGGCGGCCGGGTGGTCGGCAGCATCCCCACCGGCATTCCCGGTTTCAGCATGATCTCCTTTGACCTTGGCATCATGTCGGGCCTGTTCGCGACTGCCTTCATCATGGCCATGATCGGCTTCATGGAGGCCACCTCCATCTCGCGGGCCCTGGCGGCCAAGACCCGCGAGAAACTCAATCCCAACCAGGAATTGATCGGGCAGGGCCTGGCCAATATCGTCGGCAGCTTCTTCCAGTCCTACGTTGTCAGCGGCTCGTTCTCGCGCTCGGCCGTGGCCGCCAAGGTCGGTGCGCGCACCGGTTTCTATGCCATCATCAGTGCGCTGGGTGTAATGCTGGTCATGCTCTACCTGACCCCGTACCTCTATCACCTGCCCCAGCCGGTACTGGCCGCCATCGTCATGAGCGCGGTGTTCGGACTCATCGACATCAAGTCGATGGTGCACAGCTGGTCCGTACGTCGCAGTGACGGCACCGTCGGCCTGGTCACCTTCGCCACCACCCTGCTGATGGCTCCCAGTCTCGCCGATGGCGTGCTGGTGGGCGTGATCCTGACCGTGCTGGTGTTCCTGGCGAGCACCATGAAACCACGCAGCGAGATCCTCGGCCGTACCGCGCAGGGCGCCCTGGCCGGCGCCGTGACCCATGACCTCGCGCCCGTGAGCGAGCACTACGTGGCGCTGCGCTTCGATGCCTCGCTGGTATTCATCAACGCAGCCTTCTTCGAGGAAGCCGTGCTGAAGGCCCTCAGTCAGTTCCCCAGCGCCAGCGCCCTGCTCGTGGTCGGCAATGGCATCAACCGCATCGACGCCACCGGCGAGGAGAAGCTGCGCGCCCTGGCCCAGGACCTGAACGCGGCCGGTGTCACCCTGATGTTGGCGGGTCTGAAGCGCCCGGTGCGCGAGGCCCTGGACCGGGCCGGACTCACTGCGGTGATCGGCGAGGAGAACATCTTCGCCAGCAAGGATATCGCGGTTCGCCTCCTCGACGAGCGTTTCAAGAAGCAGGATGCAGAAGCAGCGGCGTAGCGGTACGGCGACTCCGCCCGATCAGGGGCGTCCGGCCAGGTACTCTCCGAGGTGATCGGCGGCCACCAGCACCAGTGCCCCACTGCGGTGATGCTGCACCAGGCTGGCCTCGGGGATGTCCCCGCGCCAGTCGCCCTCGCGCAACACCACGTAGCCATCGGGATGGCGCTCGGCCCAGGCACGCAGTTTCGTCTCGTCCCGGTACACCGCCAGGGGTTGGCGCAGACGACCGAGAAAATGGAACTCGCCCTGGTAATCCAGTGTGGTGGCCAGTGGATGCCCGGCACTCTCCCGCTCCGCCAGGGCCTCGCTCATGGGCCGCATGTCGAAGGTGGGCGCCATGGCGCGCAGGGCGGTCAGGTGCAGGGCGAGGTACATGGCCACCGAGGTCGCGGCCGTGAGCATCACCTTGGTCTCCAGCGCGCCGACCCGGCGGCTCAACAACCATAGCCCCCAGGCTACCAGCACCCAGCCCCAGCGCCCGTCCACCTGGGGCAGCCAGTACACCTCGGTGGGCTTGAGATGCACCAGCGCCAGCCCCAGGCCACCGATCACCGCCAGCAGGCCCGGAACCCACAGGCGTTCGGGGATTCGGCGAGCGTCATGCCAGCGCGAAAGCCCATGGGCGGCCAGCATCAGCAGGGCGGGGAACATGGGCAGCAGGTACTTGCCCTGCTTGCCGCCCACCAGGCTGAACAGCAGCACTACCGGCAGCCCCCAGGCAAGACACAGGCGCCAGCGGTCGTCGCGCGCCAGGCAGGTGAGCCCCTGCCACACCCGCGACCACAGGCTCCAGGGCGCCAGCATCACCGGCAGCAGCGCCAGGTACAGCCACCAGGGTTCGGCATGGGGCGCCTCCGCGCCCATGCGTCCCACATGCTGGCCAAACAGGATCGCCTGGCGATAGGCCTCGCCGCCGGCCAGGGCCGCCGGCCAGGCCCAGGCCAGGCCGATGGCGGCGCCCAGTGCCAGGGCCAGCAGCAGGCCGCCATACCAGCGTGGCCAGGAAGACGGGCGACGTTCCCGCGCCCACCAGGGCGCCAGCAGGGCCACGGGCAGCACATGCAGCAGCACCACCGGGCCCTTGGCCAGCACACCCAGGCCGATGCCAAGCCCCATCCACCACCAGCCCCGCGCCACGCCCTGCCAGGCCCGCACCAGGCCGATCAGGGCCAGCAGCACCGCGCCGGCCAGCAGCAGGTCGAACTGCACCATGGTGTAGAACCCGGGCCACAACAGGCCGCCGAGCAGCAGCCAGGGCATCAGGTGCGCCGCGCGCCGATCCCCGGGCCAGAGCAGGCGCGTCAGGTGAACCGCCAGCGCCATGACCAGCAGGCTCACCAGCGGCGCCACCAGCCGCGGCCACCATTCATTGACGCCGAAGACCGCCCAGCCGGCCTGGATCAACCAGAACAGCAGCGGCGGCTTGTGACTGTAGGGTTCACCATTGAGGTAGGGCACCAGGAAATCACCACGCAGCCACATCTCCCAGGCCACGCCCACGTAGCGGGTCTCGTTCACCGGCAACAGCGGCCGCACCTCGAGGGCCACGGCCAGCAACAGCCCCCAGAGCGCCAACAGCGCCGGTATCGCCAGGCGGGGATTCACTTGCCGGCGGGATCCAGGTCGAAACCGCTCTGGCGTGTGGATTTCCGCAGCCGGAAGCGACGAAAGAGGGACAGGCCGAGCAGGCCGGACAGCAGGAACAACAGGATGCCCGTGCCGATGCGCCACAGGGGATCGACGGCGATGCCGCTGCCGATGAGGGCAAACACCAGGGTCTGGGGCAGATAACCCAGGGCCGAGCCGGCAGCGAAGGGCCACGCGCCCATGCGGGAGATCCCGGCGGCCAGGTTGGTGGCCAGGTTGCTGCCCAGGGGCAGCAGGCGGATGAGCAGGATGGTGCGCAGGGGATGGTCACCGACGAACTCGTCCAGGCCACCCAGGCGCCTGGTGAACCAGCGCCGCACCAGGTCGCGGCCCAGCCAGCGCGCCACGGAAAAGGTCAGCAGCGCCCCGCCCAGGCTGGCCGCCAGGGCCAGCAGGCCACCCACGCCCAGACCGAAGGCGTAGCCGGCAAAAAATCCCACCACCTGGCGCGGCAGCCCCAGGGCGGTGAACAGCAGGGCGGCGAGGAAAAACAAGGCTTCGCCACGCAGGCCCTGGCCGAGCACCTCGGCATCGATCCAGGCCTGGTCCAGCCAGACCCCGGAGCGCAGCGCCTGCAGGCCGAAGCCCAGCAACAGCAGCAGGCCGATGCCGAGCAGGCCGCGCGGCAGAGAATTTCCCATCAGGCCGCCTCCGAGTCGACGGAGCGATGGGAACCCACCTTCAGCTCCGTCACCTCCACCCGGCGCATGCGCCGCTGCAGCCACAGCATCCCGAGCAGGTCCACCAGGCCCACCCACAGGCGATTGTGCACGCCATACTTGCTGCGCCCAAGCCGACGCGGCCGGTGCGACACGGGCACGGGGATCACCCGGCCGCCGGCACGCAGCACCAGGGCGGGCAGAAAGCGGTGCATGTGATCGAACCAGGGCAACTGCCGGAAGGTCTCGCGGGGAAACAGCTTGAGGCCGCAGCCGGTGTCGGGGGTGGCATCGCCCAGCAGGCGACTGCGCAGGCCGTTGGCCAGGCGCGAGGACAGGCGCTTCAGGCGGCTGTCCTGACGGCGGGTGCGCCAGCCGGCCAGCAACCAGTGACCCTCCAGGCCCGCCTCGCGCGCCTGGCGCAACAGGATCGGAATGTCGACGGGGTCGTTCTGGCCGTCACCGTCCAGGGTGGCGATCCAGTCACCGCGTGCCGCCTCGATACCACTGCGCAGGGCGGCACTCTGGCCACAGCGCCGGTCGTGGCGCAGCACCCGCAGGCGGGGATGATCCGCCAGTGCCGTGGCGAGCCGTTGCGGGCTGTCATCGCTGCTGCCGTCGTCCACGAAAATCACCTCGAAATCCCCGTGGCTTACGAGGGCCGCGTGGATTTCCTCCAGGAGCGGGAGCAGGTTCCCGGCTTCATTGAACACCGGCACGATGACGGACAATTGCATGGCCTACCTCTGTTGATCAGGCTCCCTGACCGCGCCAGGCCCGGGACCTGGCTATTGTACCCCGCCAGCGCCGGTTGCAGGATCTGCATCAGGCCCATGGCGCCGACCGGCGAGCACCAGGATCGCATGGGTACCAAATGCGTAATTCTCGAGTAATTTCAGTTGGTAAGGATACACCAGGCCATGCGCCGATCATAAGGGGGGG
>SWBZ01005892.1_pt1 | contig 12446 bp, 12 predicted proteins | sample 4693031 | NCBI WGS metagenome assembly SWBZ01 (sample SAMN10267274, study PRJNA491770) | bioreactor metagenome | isolation source: DHS bioreactor inoculated with | place: Japan: off Shimokita Peninsula
CCAGAATCCGGACGACCCCAAGGCCAAGGACCGCTTCGCTGCGGCCAACCAGGCCTATGAGATCGTCGGCGACGCCGAAAAGCGCGCCGCTTTCGACCGCGGCGAGATCGACGCCACGGGCAAACCGCGCTTTCAGGGCTTTGAAGGCGGCGCGCATGGCGATCCGTTCGCGGGCTTCGGCCGCGCGGGCGGCGCGGGACCGGGCGGCGCGCGCTTCGAGTTCCGTACCGGCGGCCCCGGTGGTGCGGGCGGGTTCGGCGATGCCGAGGACATCATCAGCGAATTGTTCGGCCAGGCTTTTCGTCGCGGTGCCGGCGCGAGTTCGGGGCCGAGCTACGCCCAGGCGGCCGATCTGCGCGCCACGCTCGACATCACGCTGGAGGAGGTGGCCGGCGGCGGCCAGGTCAGCGCCCGGATGCCCGGCGGCCGCAAGCTTGCCATCAAGCTTCCGCGCTATGTCGAGGACGGGCAGACGATCCGGCTGAAGGGTCAGGGCGAAAATGGCGGCGATGCGCTGATCACGCTGCGTTTCAAGCCGCATCCGCGCTATCGGATCGACGGCCGCAATCTGCATGTCGATCTTTATGTCGACCTCGCCGACGCGGTGCTCGGCGCCAAGGTTCCGGTCGAGACCGTCAAGGGCAAGATCGCGGTGACGGTTCCGCCCTGGTCGGGCTCTGACAAGGTGCTGCGCCTGAAAGGGCGCGGCCTGCCGAACAAGAGCGGCGGCGAAAGCGATCTCCTCGTCCACGTGCGCATTCTCCTGCCCGACGACAAGCGCGCCGCGCTCGAGGCGCTTCTGCGCGAGTAAGTGGGCAATGATCCCGTCTTGCCTGCTGATGCGGCTTGTCGACCGATACCGCCTGTGCGATAGGCTTGCGGGAGCTTGATCGGTGCAGGAAAGGTAGGGCGATGGCGGGTGAAAACGGGCTGCTGGCGGAAAAGCGCGGGCTCATCATGGGAGTCGCCAACAACCGCTCGATCGCCTGGGGCATCGCCAAGTCGTGTGCCAATCAGGGGGCGGAACTGGCGCTGACCTATCAGGGCGATGCGTTGAAAAAGCGGGTCGATCCGTTGGCCGCGGAACTCGGGGCGCATGTGGCCGGGCATTGCGACGTCACCGAGGAGGACACCATCGCCGCCGTGTTCGAAGGCCTGAGGCAGAAATGGGGCCGTCTCGACTTTCTGGTGCATGCGATCGCCTTCTCCGACAAGGAGGAGCTCGACGGCCGCTATATCGACACCTCGCGCGAAAATTTCCGCCGTACGATGGATATTTCCGCCTACTCGCTGACCACGATCGCCAGGCATGCCGAGCCGCTGATGAGCGCTGGCGGTTCGATCCTGACGCTGACCTATTACGGCGCGGAAAAGGTGATGCCGCACTATAATGTGATGGGTGTCGCCAAGGCGGCTCTGGAAGCCAGCGTGCGCTATCTGGCCGTGGACATGGGCGCCAACGGCATCCGCGTCAACGCGCTGTCGGCCGGACCGATCAAGACGCTTGCCGCGTCCGGCATCGGCGATTTCCGCTACATCCTCAAATGGAACGAATTCAACGCTCCCCTGAAACGCACCGTCACCATCGAGGAGGTGGGGGATGCCGGCCTGTATTTTCTCTCGGACCTGTCGCGCGGCGTGACCGGAGAGGTCCACCATGTCGATTCGGGCTATCATGTCGTGGGCATGAAGGCGGTCGACGCGCCGGACATCTCCACCGTCTGAGCGGCTCGCCGCCCTGCCGAAAAATGATCGCGAAAGCGTGCCTGCAATGTTTCCGCTCGTCTATTTCGTGCGCCACGGCCAGACCGACTGGAACGCCGAACTGCGCTTCCAGGGGCAGGTCGAGATCGACATCAACGACACCGGACGCGCACAGGCGCGCGCCAACGGCAGAACCCTCGCACGCCTGATCGACGATCCCTCCGGCTTCGATTTCGTTGCCAGCCCGCTCAGGCGCACCCGCGAGACGATGGAGCTCGTTCGCGCCGAGATGGGGCTGCCGGCGGGAGGTTACCGGACCGATTCGCGTCTGGTCGAGGTCCATTTCGGCGACTGGCAGGGCTATACGATCGACGAAATCGAAAGGGCCAGGCCCGGCGCGGAGGCTGAGCGCAACCGCGACAAATGGGAATTCCTGCCGCCGGGACCGGACGCGGAAAGTTATGCCGATCTCGCCGATCGGGTCCGCGGCTGGCTGGATGAGGTCGAAGGCCCGACCGTGTGCGTGACCCATGGCGGCGTGATACGCGCCGTCTTCCTGATCGCCGGCCTGCTCGACCGGCATGCCGCGGCCGTCATGGCCGTGCCGCAGGACCGCGTCCTGCGCTTCGAGGGCGGCGATCTCGAGTGGCTGTAACCGGGCTACTCGTAGATTTCCATGTCGGTGATCAGGTTGGTGCCGTTGACCACGTCATAGGCGATGACGATGTCGATGCCTTCCCTGATCGCCGACATGTCGATTTCGCCGGGAAGCTTGTAGGTCTTGCCGTCGTCGAGCACGATGGTGAGCGTGTCCGGATCCACGGACTGGATCGTGCCCTCGGCACTGGCTGCCAGAACGGGGCTCGCCGAAAGAAGCGACAGGGCGACCAGCGCCGATGCGAGGATACGCATGCTCAAAACCTCTTGTCAGACTCCCGCTTGCGGTGGGGGTCTTGTGATTGGATTGCGAGACAAGAGCAGAAACACCGCGATTGTGTCAAAACTAAATCGTCGTCCAGGACCGTTTGACCGATCCCGGAAAGGCAAATAGAAGGCAGCGACGGTCGCACAGGCGGCCGATGGGCCTGGTGAATGTCGCACAACACTTTCGGACATCTTTTCCGCGTCACCACCTGGGGCGAAAGCCACGGAGCGGCGCTCGGTTGCGTGATCGACGGCTGCCCGCCCGGCATCGCGTTCACGCTCGCCGACATCCAGCGCGAGCTCGACCGGCGTCGGCCGGGCAAGTCGCGTTTCGTCACGCAGCGGCGCGAGCCCGACCAGGTCAAGGTGCTGTCCGGTGTCGTGCCGGACGACGACGGCGTGACGCTGACGACCACCGGCACCCCGATCTCGCTGATGATCGAAAACGTCGATCAGCGCTCGAAGGATTACGGCGAGATCGCGCGCCAGTTCCGCCCCGGCCACGCCGATTACAGCTATTTCGTCAAATACGGGCTGCGCGACCACCGCGGCGGTGGGCGCTCGTCCGCCCGCGAAACGGCCGCGCGCGTGGCCGCGGGCGCGATCGCCCGCAAGGTCGTTCCGGGCCTTGTCGTGCGCGGCGCGCTGGTGGCGATGGGCGAAAAGCGCATCGAGCGGGAGAACTGGGACTGGGATTTCGTCGACCATGACGACAATCCCTTCTTCACCCCCGACCCGGCGTCGGTGGCGGTGTTCAGCGATTATCTCGACGCCGTTCGCAAGGCGGGCTCGTCGGTCGGCGCCGTGGTCGAAATCGTCGCCGAGGGTGTGCCGGCCGGGCTCGGCGCGCCGATCTATGCCAAGCTCGATCAGGATATCGCTTCGGCGATGATGTCGATCAACGCCGTCAAGGGCGTCGAGATCGGCAACGGTTTTGCGGCCGCCGGCCTTACCGGCGAGGAAAACGCCGACGAGATGCGCATGGGCAATGACGGCCGGCCGCGCTTCCTGAGCAATCACGCCGGCGGCGTGCTGGGCGGCATTTCCACCGGCGAGCCGGTGGTGGCGCGTTTTGCCGTCAAGCCGACATCCTCCATTTTGACGCCGCGCCGTTCGGTGGATCTTGAGGGCCGCGACGTCGATGTGGTCACCAAGGGGCGTCACGATCCCTGCGTCGGTATTCGCGCCGTGCCGATCGGCGAGGCGATGCTGGCCTGCGTGGTCGCCGATCATTATCTTCGTCACCGCGGCCAGATTGGCGGCTGAGCATTTCAAAAGCCGGAGCCCTATGCCCTACGACCAGAAAAAGACCGTCGAGGCCCTGCGCGCGTTCGAGCGTGGCGAGATCGTCGTCGTCATGGACGATGACGGGCGCGAGAACGAAGGCGACCTGATCGTCTCGGCCACCCATTGCACGCCGGAGAAGATGGCATTCATCGTGCGCCACACCTCCGGCATCGTCTGCGCGCCGATGACCCGCGACGAGGCGCGCCGGTTGAACCTGGCGCCGATGGTCGCCGACAACGACGCCCCGCACAGCACCGCTTTCACCGTCTCCGTCGACTACAAGCACGGCACCACCACCGGCATTTCCGCCGACGACCGCACGGTCACGGTGCGCAACCTGGCCAACCCCAATTCCGGCGCTGCCGATTTCGTCCGTCCCGGTCACATCTTTCCGCTGGTGGCGCGCGAGGGCGGCGTCCTGATGCGCTCCGGGCATACCGAGGCCGCGGTCGATCTTTGCAAGCTTGCCGGTCTGCCGCAGGTCGGCGTCATCTGCGAACTGGTGAACGACGACGGGACGGTGATGCGCGGCCCGCAAGTCTCTTCGTTCGCAGACAGGCACGGGCTGAAGCAGGTTTCGGTCGCCGACCTGATCGCCTACCGCCAGCGCCAGGAAACGCTGGTCCAGCGCATCGACTGTTTCGAGATCGAAACGCCGGTTGGTAAGGCGATGGCGCACGTTTACGCGCTGCCCTGGGAGCCGATGCATCATCTTGCGATCGTCTTCGGCGATATCCGCGATGGAGACGACGTGCCGGTGCGGCTTCACTCCGAAGACGTGGTTGCCGACGTGTTCGGAACCGGCGACAGCCTGATGCGCTCCATGGCCGTGATGAGCGACAAGCAGCGCGGCGTCGTCGTCTATCTGCGCGAGGGGTCGGTCGGCGTCGCGCATCAGGCTCGCCTCCGTCCGGGCGAGGGGAGCGAGGATCACGCCGAGGCGCGCCTGCGCGAGAGCGAATGGCGCGAGATCGGCCTCGGCGCCCAGATCCTGCGCGATCTCGGCATTTCCTCGATCGACCTGCTCGCCTCGCGCGAGCGCCATTATGTCGGGCTCGAAGGGTTCGGCATCCGCATCGCACGCACCAGCATATTGGAACGCTGAGCCCCGTCGGCGGCGCGTCCTCCGTATCGCAATGGTTTCATTAGCGCGCGCGAATGTGTAGCGTCGCGCGGATTGAACGAATCGGAGCGGAAAATGTGGGATTTTGACATCGGACGCACACTCACGATCCTCGCCAGGACCTGGCCTTTCATCGTGGTGCGCCTGCTGGTTTATTTTGGCATCACGGTCGCATACGTGGTGGCCACCGGAGCCGGCGCCGGTGTCGGCTTTGGTGTCGGTCATGTCTTCGGCGGCGCCGAGGGGCCGGCGACGGTCGCCTTCTGGGGCGGCGCGGTGGGCTTCGCGCTGGTGTCGGTCGTGCTCTACTGGCTGCGCGAGTACATTCTCTACGTCGTCAAGGCCGGTCATATCGCCGTGATGGTGCGGCTGATCGACGGCCAGGCGGTGCCGGACGGCAAGGGCCAGGTCGCCTATGCCCGCGAGATCGTCACCGACCGCTTTGCCGAGGCCAACGCGCTGTTTGTTCTCGACCAGCTCGTCAAGGGTGCGATCCGTGTCGTCACCGGCCTGATCGGCGGTATTGCGGCGTTCCTGCCGATTCCTGGCCTTCAGGGACTGGCGCGATTCGTCAACACCGTCATCCGCTTGTCGCTGACCTATGTCGACGAGATCATACTCGGCTACAATATCCGCATCGACAGTCGCAATCCGTTTGAGAGCGCCCGGCACGGTGTCGTGCTCTACGCCCAGAACGCCACCACGATGATCAAGAACGCCCTCTGGCTGGCCGTGTTCATGTGGCTGCTGACCTTCGTCATCTTCCTCGTCATGCTGGCGCCGGCCGCCGCGATACTTTACGCCATGCCCGGTCAGCTCGCCGGCTGGTCGTTCGTGCTTGCCATCGTGTTCGCCCTAGCGCTCAAGGCGGCGCTGATCGAGCCTTTCGCGATCGCCGCGCTGATGGCGGTCTATTTCCGTACCATCGAGGGACAGGTTCCCAACCCGGAATGGGATCAGCGCCTGGCCGGTGCGTCGCGCCATTTCCGCGAACTCGTCGACAAGGCCAAAGGTGCGTTTGGCGGCGCGCCGGCCGCCGACGCCGGGAGGGCCTGAAATGGCCTGTGCGCGGCCAGCTGGAAAACCGCGCTTGGCGGTGGCCGATCGCGGCGTTGTGATTTAGGCTGAAATCATGACGCTGCGCCTGTACACCCACCCGATCTATCTTGAGCATCTGACGCCGGCGGGCCATCCCGAGCGCCCCGATCGGCTGCGCGCCATCGAAAAGGCGCTCGAGCATGAAGTCTTTGCCGGGCTGGAGCGGGTCGAGGCGCCCGAGGGCGACCCCGACACCATCCTTTATGCCCATCCGCAGGCGCATCTGGACACGATTCGCGCGGCGACCCCCGATGAGGGGATCGCACGCGTGGACGCCGACACCGCCGTCAGCCCGAAAAGCTGGCAAGCTGCGCTGACCGCCATCGGCGCTGCCAACGCAGCCGTCGACGACGTCTTCGAAGGCCGTGCCGACAATGTCTTCGTCGCCGCCCGCCCCCCCGGCCATCACGCCGAGAAGGACCGGGCGATGGGGTTTTGCCTGTTCAACAATGCCGCGATCGCCGCCCGCCATGCCCAGCGCAAGCACGGCGCCGAGCATGTCGCGGTAATCGACTGGGATGTCCATCACGGCAACGGCACGCAGGACATTTTCTGGGACGACGCGTCGGTGCTTTACTGCTCGACCCATCAGATGCCGCTTTACCCCGGTACCGGCGCCAAGCACGAGACCGGCGCCGGCAATATCGTCAACGCGCCGCTTTCTCCGGGTGATGGCAGCGCCGCCTTTCGCGAAGCGTTCCGCACGCGGGTCCTCAAATCGGTCGACGACTTCGCGCCTGATCTGATCATTGTCTCGGCCGGTTTCGACGCCCATCACCGCGACCCGCTGGCCGAGATCAACCTGACAGAAGACGATTTCGACTGGGCGACCGGCGAACTCATGGAGCGGGCCGGCCGGTTCTGCGACGACCGGCTTGTCAGCCTTCTGGAAGGCGGCTACGACCTTGAGGGGCTGGCCGTCTCGGTCGCGACTCATATTCGGCGCATGATGAAGGGATGACGATGGCGGACAAGCCGAACGAGGACATCAAGGCAATGAGCTTCGAGGACGCGCTGGCGGCCCTCGAACGCATTGTCGACGACCTCGAAAAGGGCGACGTTCCGCTGGAACAGTCGATCGCGATCTACGAGCGTGGCGAGGCGCTGAAGCGCCATTGCGACCAGCTCCTGAAGGCCGCGGAGGCCAAGGTGGAGAAGATCCGCCTGTCGCGCGAGGGCAAGCCGGAAGGCACCGAGCCGCTCGACCCGGACTGAACGCGCCGGGCCTCGACCGGCAGGTCAGCGGTCTTTTCGCCCGGTCAACGCGGGTCTATGATTGCTTTTCCAGCGCCGCGCGAGGCCCTATGAGCTTTTTTCCCGGAAACGACCCCCGTCCCGGTGATGCGTTCGCCTGCGACGCCATCGAACTGATGGTCGTGCCGAACGCCCGCGACATTGGCGGTTTAGAGGTGCGCCGCGCCCTGCCGACCGCGCGCCGGCGGCTGGTCGGCCCGTTCATCTTCTTCGACCGCATGGGGCCGGCGATCCTGCGCGCCGGCCAGGCGCTCGACGTCAGACCGCATCCCCATATCGGGCTGGCGACGGTGACTTATCTGTTCGACGGTTCCATCCGTCACCGCGATTCGCTCGGCACCGAGATGGTGATCGAACCCGGCGACGTGAATTTGATGACCGCCGGCCGAGGCATTGTCCATTCCGAGCGCACGCCGCGGGAAACCCGCGGCCGCGACAACGCCATATCGGGTCTTCAGACCTGGCTCGCCCTGCCGGAGGATCGCGAGGAGATCGCGCCCTTGTTCGAAAACACGCCGAAGGCCGATCTGCCGGTGATCGACGCCGACGGGCTCACCGGCCGTATCATCATCGGCGGCTTCGACGGCCTGTCCTCGCCCGTGAACACGGCCTCGGACACGCTTTACGCCGATCTGCGGCTCGCCGCCGGCGCGCGCGTGCGCATTCCCGCCGAGGCCGAGGAGCGTGCGATCTACGTGCTCGACGGCGAGGTGGTCATCGCCGGCGACGTCTTTGCCGCCGACCGGCTGCTTGTGCTGCGGCCTGGCGACGAGATCGTGGTGTCGTCGGAAACGGGCGCGCATTTCATGCTGTTCGGCGGCGCATCGCTCGGTTCGCCGCGCCATATCTGGTGGAACTTCGTCTCCTCCTCCAAGGAGCGTATCGAACAGGCCAAGCAGGAGTGGCGCAGCGGCCGTTTCGACATCGTGCCGGGCGACGAGGAGGAGTTCATTCCACTGCCCGGGACATGAGCCCGCGTTGTTTCAGCGCGTTTACTTTCACCGCCCGAGCGCCTATGTCCGTTAAAGCCTTTAAAAGAAAACAAAGCCATGGCCGCGAACCCGCCTCCGCAAACGCCCCTTCTGGATCAGGCCCGCACGCCCGCCGATCTGAAAAAACTGCCCGAGAGCAAGCTGCCGCAGCTTGCCGAGGAGCTACGCACCGAACTCGTTGATGCCGTGTCGCAGACCGGCGGTCATCTTGGCGCGGGACTGGGCGTGGTCGAGCTGACGATTGCTATCCATTATGTGTTCGACACGCCTGGCGATCGCGTGATCTGGGATGTCGGCCATCAGGCCTATCCGCACAAAATCCTGACCGGCCGGCGCGAGCGTATCCGCACGCTGCGCCAGGAAGGCGGACTGTCCGGTTTCACCAAGCGCGCCGAAAGCGAATACGACCCGTTCGGCGCCGCGCATTCCTCGACCTCGATCTCGGCCGGGCTCGGCATGGCGGTCGCGCGCGATCTGAAAGGCGGCGACAACAACGTCATCGCGGTGATCGGCGACGGTGCGATGTCGGCCGGGATGGCTTATGAGGCGCTCAACAACGCCGGCGCGCTCGACGCGCGGCTGATCGTCATCCTCAACGACAACGACATGTCGATCGCCCCGCCCTCGGGTGCGATGAGCGCCTATCTGGCGCGCCTGGCCTCCGGTCGCACCTATCAGGGCATTCGCGACATCGGCAAGAAGCTCACCTCCTATCTGGGCAAGACCGCCGACAAGGCGATCACCCGCGCCGTCGAGCACGCGCGTGGCTACGTCACGGGCGGCACGCTGTTCGAGGAACTGGGCTTTTTTCACATCGGTCCGATCGACGGGCACAATCTCGAACACCTGATCCCGGTGCTGAAAAACGTACGCGACCACGGCGACGGCCCGGTCCTGATTCATGTCGTGACCCAAAAGGGCAAGGGCTACGCGCCGGCCGAGGCTGCGAGCGACAAATATCACGGGGTCAACAAGTTCGACGTCATCACCGGCGCTCAGGCCAAGCCGGCCGCCAATGCGCCGTCCTACACCAAGGTGTTCGCTCAGAGCCTGATCCAGGAAGCGCGCGAGGACGAGCGGGTCGTCGGCATCACCGCGGCGATGCCGAGCGGTACCGGGCTCGATCTGTTCGGCGAGGCGTTTCCCGAGCGCATGTTCGACGTCGGCATCGCCGAACAGCACGCCGTCACCTTCGCCGGCGGGCTTGCCAGCGAAGGCTACAAACCCTTCGCCGCGATCTATTCGACCTTTTTGCAGCGCGCCTACGATCAGGTCGTGCACGACATCGCCATCCAGGGCCTGCCGGTGCGCTTTCCGATCGACCGGGCAGGTTATGTCGGCGCCGACGGCGCCACCCATTGCGGCGCGTTCGACGTCGCCTATCTCGCCACCTTGCCGGGCTTCGTGGTGATGGCGGCGGCCGACGAGGCCGAGTTGCGCCATATGGTGCGCACCGCCGTCGACTACGACCAGGGCCCGATCGCCTTTCGTTATCCGCGCGGCAACGGCGTTGGCGTCGACATGCCCGAACGCGGTTCGGTGCTGGCCATCGGCAGGGGACGTGTCCTGCGCGAAGGCACCAAGGTGGCGCTGCTGTCGCTTGGCACCCGCTTGCACGATTGCCTTGCCGCCGCCGAGGAACTCGATGCCGCCGGCCTGTCGACGACGGTTGCCGATGCCCGTTTCGCCAAGCCGCTCGACCGCGAGTTGATCACGCGCCTTGCCCGCGAACACGAGGTTCTGGTCACGGTCGAGGAAGGCGCGATCGGCGGTTTCGGCAGTCATGTGCTGCACTTCCTCGCCCATGAAGGCTTGCTGGAAAACGGCCTCAAGGTGCGCCCGTTGGTCCTGCCCGACGAATTCACCGACCAGGCCAAGCCCGAGCGCATGTATGAATGGGCCGGGCTCGACCGGGCCGGGATCGTCGCCACGGTGTTTGCCGCGCTCGGCGCGCAGGCTCGCGCCGCCCGCGCTTAAGGACAAACGTAACATCCTGTTTACGCTGGTTTTTCGTAACCTGCTTACCCTGTCCCTTGGCCGAATCTTAGGCCCTGTGTGCTAATTACGCTCCTGGGACAGGGAGCATCACAATGATCAGAGTGACAATCGTGCTGGTAGGGCTGGCGTTGCCCGCGCCCGCCATGGCGGACCAGAAAGTCGACCGCAGCATCGACGCGGCGGCGGCGCGGATCGTAGCCGAGAGGATCGGCGAGATTCGCGGCAGCTTCGCGCCGGGCCACGCGCCGGACTTTGTCGGCGAGGTCAAGACCGTCGCCTCGGCGGCGCCTGGCTCCAGCTTCTGGAATCAAGGTCTGGCGCGTGCGCGCGACGTGGCGCCGCTTTCCAGCGATACCAACTGACGCATGCCCGCCGGCGCGGGCTGGCTTGCGTGGCGCGCCGGCTTTCGTCAAACAGGATCATGACGGAAAACCAGGCCGGTTCGCACAAGGCGCGCCTCGACGATCTTCTCGTGACACGCGGTTTCTTCGCGTCCCGCTCGCGGGCGCGCGATGCCGTGGTGCGCGGAACGGTGCTGGTTGACGGCCGGCCGCAGACGAAACCGGGCAGTCGCATCGCCCGCGATGCCGCCCTCGTGGTCGATGATCCGGCGCGGGCCTATGTGTCGCGCGCCGCGCTCAAGCTCGTCGCGTCCCTCGACAGGTTCGGTCTCGATCCCGCCGGTGCGGTTGCGCTCGACATCGGTGCCTCGACCGGGGGGTTCACCCAGGTCCTGCTCGAGCGCGGGGCGCAGCACGTCTACGCCGTCGATGTCGGACATGGCCAGCTCGACGCGGATCTGGCCGCCGACCCGCGCGTCACCAATCTCGAAGGTCTCAACGCGCGCGATCTCGCGCCGTCGCACCTGGACGGGCGATCGGTGCGTTTCATCGTATCCGACGTCTCCTTCATTTCGCTGAAACTGGCGCTGCCGGCCGCACTCGACCTGGCCGGGGAGGGCGCCGGTGCGGCATTTCTGGTCAAACCGCAATTCGAGGCCGGTCGCGCGGCGATCGGCAAGGGCGGCATCCTGCGCGATCCGGCCCTGGGCGAACGTATCGCTGAGGACATGGCGGCATGGCTCGAAAGCCGGCCCGGCTGGCGCGGGCTTGGAACAATGCCCTCGCCGATTGCAGGCGGGGATGGCAACCGGGAATATCTGCTGGCGGGGATCAAGGACCGATGACGACCAGGCTGCGTATCGACAGGCTCGGCGCCCAGGGCGACGGCGTTGCGGACACCGAGGCCGGAGCGGTCTACGTGCCGTTTACCCTGCCGGGCGAACTGGCGACCGTGGCCGTCGAGGGAGACCGCGGCACGCTGATCGCGGTCGTGGAGCCTTCGGCCGCGCGCGTGGAACCGGCATGCCGGCATTTCGGCGAGTGCGGAGGCTGCGCGCTGCAGCATCTCGACGCGCCGGCCTATCTCGCCTGGAAGCGCGACAAGCTGGTCGCAGCGCTCGCCAGCAGGGGGCTCGACGTCGAGGTCGGCGAGACGGTTGCCTGCGAACCGGGCGCGCGAAGGCGGGCGGTGTTTTCGGTCCGTAGGACCGCGCAGGAACTGCTCTTCGGCTACAACCGCGCTGCCACGCACCATCTCGTATCCGTTGATGAATGCCCGATCCTCGTACCGCGCATTCCCGCCTCGCTCCCCGTGCTGCGTGAGCTGGCGGCCCTGGTCTGCGCCACCGACAAGGCCTTTCGCGTTGCCGTCAGCGACACCGAAAGCGGGCTCGACGTCGCGGTTTCCGGTGCCGGCAAGACTGGCGAAAAGGCGCGCCGGGCCGCTGCCGACTTCGCCATGCGCCAGAGGATCGCCAGGCTCTCTCTCGACGGCGAGGTGCTGATCGCGCCGCGTCCGCCGCAGATCACCATCGGCCGGGCCGTGGTCAACCCGCCCGTTGGCGGTTTTCTGCAGGCCGTCCCCGCAATCGAGGCAGCGATCGCGGCAAGGGTCGTGTCCCATCTCGGAAAGGGCAGGGTAAGGCGCATCGCCGATCTTTTCTGCGGTGTCGGCACCTTCGCGCTCAGGCTGGCCGAACGAGCCGAGATCCTGGCCGTGGAGAA
>SWBZ01001448.1_pt1 | contig 12402 bp, 10 predicted proteins | sample 4693031 | NCBI WGS metagenome assembly SWBZ01 (sample SAMN10267274, study PRJNA491770) | bioreactor metagenome | isolation source: DHS bioreactor inoculated with | place: Japan: off Shimokita Peninsula
GTGCCGTTTTCGTCATGCTCCGCCATGCACGAAAGGAACATCATCAGTGCGATGAGCTTCGTTTCGAGCGCAGATGCGGCCAGTGCGCCGCCGACCGATCCGGCGCAATTCGCGCCGGCGATCGCGATCGCCAGCGTGATCCTGTCGACGGCGCTCGTTGCAGTCGGCAACGGGCTGATGTTCGCTTTCGTGCCGGTCCGGCTGGCCGTGGAGGGATTTCCGCCGACCTGGGCCGGATTGATCCTGACCGGTCTTTCGGCCGGCGGCATGGCCGGCTGCTTCCTGACCGGGCGCATCGTCAATCGGGTCGGACACGCCCGCGCCTATATGATCTTCTCGGCGCTGATCATCCTGTCGTGCGTCGCCATCAGCATCAAGGTGGACCCCGCGCTCTGGGTTCCGGCGCGCGCGCTGTACGGCTTTGCCATATCGGGACTCTTCATCGTTGCCCAGAGCTGGCTCAACGACGTGGTCGAGAACCACGTGCGCGGTCGCGTGATCGCCATCTTCTACGTCAGCTATATAGTCGGATTGGGCATAGGGTCCTATTTGCTGACCTTTATCGACATCGCCACCAACGCAGCACCGGTGGTCGCGGTCGCGTTCGGCGCGCTGTCGATCATTCCCGTCGGCCTGACGCGGTTGCGTACCCCGCCGCCGCCGCCGATCGCCTCGATCGCTCTCCGGCGCGCCTGGCAGATTTCGCCGGTCGGGCTGGCCGGCATGCTTGCCGTCGGCGGACTGTCGATGATGGTCGCCGGCTTCGCGCCCATCCACGCCACCGCAATCGGCTTCTCCAAGGATCAGGTCGCCCTGCTCCTGCTGGCCATGCCGCTCGGCACCATGCTGGTGCAATTGCCGTTCGGCTGGCTGTCCGACCGCACGGACCGGCGCTACGTGCTGGTTGCCGCCTCCGCGATCGTAATCGGCGCCGGCGCGCTGGCGACCGGTGCAGACGGAACGGAAATGGCGTGGATGATCCTGATCTATATGGTGTGGAGCGGCGCCACGGAATCGATCTATTCGATCTCCTCCGCGCATGCCAACGACCGCGCGGAAAAGGGCGACCTCGTCTTGCTGTCGAGCACCATGCTGTTCACCTGGTCATTGTCGGGCTTCGTCATACCGGGGATCGCCACCGCCCTGACCGCCTTTGCCGGCACCGGCGCCTTCATCGCCGTAGCGATTGCCATCGCCGCCATCTTCTGCGCCTTCGTCGTCTGGCGGCTGACGCAGGCAGACGCCGTGCCTGCCGACGAAAGCGGTGATTTCGCGCCTTTGTCCGCACAGGCGCCGCCGGCCCCCGAATTCGCCTATGCGACCGAGGAGTACGGTTCGGGCGAAGCGAACGAGACGGGCGGCCAGTCTTGAAACTGTTAAGGGTCCATGCCTATCTTTAGCATGTCACGTGACTCGCGCGTGGCGGAGTTGTTCTTATCGTGAAAGGAAAGACACTGAGAACAGCACTGGGCAAGAAGGCTGAAATCATGCCTTCGCCGGCCGGGATGACCCGACAGGGTGAATCGCAGGCCTTGAAAATCGTCCTTGAATCTCTGGAAGATTCAAAGGCGGAAAACATCGTCTCCATCGATATTCGCGGTAAATCGAGCCTCGGCGACCACATGGTGATCGCCTCGGGCCGGTCGAACCGTCATGTCGGTGCGGTGTCGGACCATCTGATCAAGGCTCTCAAGGAGGCCGGACTGGGTAGTGCCCGGGTCGAAGGCCTGGCGAGTTCGGATTGGGTTCTGATCGACGCCGGCGACATCATCGTCCATGTCTTCCGGCCCGAGGTCCGCGAGTTCTACAACATCGAAAAGATGTGGCAGACTCCCGATCTCGAGGACGAAACGGTTCACTGAACCGAAGGCGATGCGGATTGCCGTGCATGCAGTGGGTCGGATGAAGGCCGGCCCCGAGGCGGAGCTTGCCGGCCGCTATTTCGATCGCCTCGCCAAAATCGGTCCGTCAGTCGGCCTGGAATGGGCGGGGCTGTCCGAAACCGTCGAAAGCCGCGCCCCCGGTCCAAGCGAACGCAAGCGCGAGGAAGCCGCGCGGCTCACCTCAGCACTCGAGCCCGGCTCGGTATTGCTGCTTCTCGACGAACGCGGCAAGGCCCAGGGTTCGGAAGACCTCGCACGCTGGATCGCAAGGAACCGCGACGAGGGATGCCGCAGGCTGGTAACCGCGCTCGGCGGCCCCGACGGCCACGACGCGGCGTTACGCGACACGGCCGGCCTCGTTCTCTCCATGGGCAAGCTCACCTGGCCGCATCAACTGGCACGCGTCATGATCGCCGAACAGCTCTACCGCTGCGCGACCATTCTGGCCGGCCACCCATATCACCGTATCTAACGGGGCGTTCGGGCGGCGTTTACCGTCTGTCGCCACAATTTCCGACAAATCCGGGCCGACCCTGCGCGCGCACCCGCACGATGCGGTATGGTTGATGCTTCCTTAACCGGCCGCTCCTAGTGTCGCGACCCGAGAAACGCCGGCAGGATCAGGGCGAAGCGATGACGAAAAACCGCAGCGACAGGAACGGGAGGCGCGGACGGACTCTGCTTGCCGCTCTCGTCCTTGCGGTTGCCGTCCAAGCCCCGCTCCTTGCCCGGGACATGACGACCCTGGAGGAGAAGCGAACCAATACCACCTCCGAATATCAGACGATCCTGCGCCAGATGTCGCTGTCGGAAGAGCGCCTCGAGTCGCTGGCCGACGAGGTCGCGGCGATGCGCAAGGACAACGCGGCCATCACCACCGCCCTGATTCAGGCTGCAAAGACCGAAAAGAAGCTCTCCAACGACATCATCGCCATCGAGGCGCGCCTGGATGCGCTCAAGCAGCAGGAAGACGCGCTAAAATCCTCGCTACATGCCCGTCGCGGCATCCTGGCCGAGGTCCTGGGCGCACTCCAGCGCATGGGGCTCAATCCGCCGCCGGCGATTCTGGTCAGGCCCGAGGACGCGCTGTCGTCGGTACGCAGCGCGATCATTCTGGGCGCGGTCGTGCCCGAACTCAGAGCCGAGACGGAAATCCTCCTCGGCGACCTCAAGGAACTGGCCGCGCTGCGGCGGGCGATTACCGACGAACGCCAGAGACTGTTTGCCACCGTGCAGGACCAAGCCGCGGAAAAGAAGCGACTGGCGCTGCTGCTGGAGGAAAAGAGCAGGCTCTTGCGGGCAAGCGAATCAACCATGGAACAAGAGCGCGAAAAGGTCGCCGCCCTCGCTGCCAAGGCCGGTAGTCTCAAAGAATTGATCGCCTCCATCGAAGCCGAGATCACCGGCGTTCAGGAAGCCGCGCGCGCGGCGCGTCTGGCGGAGGAAGAGCGCAGGCGCCGCGAGGCGGAAGCCGCGGGCCGCCCCGTGCCGGAAGCCAACCGGCTGGTGACGGGCCTACCCTTTGAAAGTCTTGAAGGAACGGTCGCGCTGCCGGTGTCGGGCACGTTCGTGCGACGCTTCGGCGAGAGCGATGGACTCGGCGGTCACATGGCTGGCGACACGCTTCAAACACAATCCGGCTCTATCGTCACCGCACCTGCCGATGGCAGTATTTTGTACGCGGGCCCGTTTCGTTCATACGGCCAACTCTTGATCGTCGATGTTGGCGACGGTTATCATGTTGTGCTGGCGGGTTTGGCGACCACGAACGTTTCCCTGGGCCAGACGGTGCTGTCGGGAGAACCGATCGGCGCCATGGGGGAAGCAAGGGTCGCCAGCGTGGTGACATTGGGAAGTGCGAGCAGCAGTCCGGAGCTTTACGTAGAGTTCCGCAAGGATGGCAAACCCGTCGACCCGGGCCCATGGTGGGCCGACCGGGATTCTGGAAGGACGAAAGATGATTCGTAAGTTGTCGCTTCTTCTTGCCGGCGCCTTGATGGGCGCCTCCGTGATGAGCGTCGTTTACGGCCCCACGGGCTCTTCCGCGATCGCGGCCAGCTCGGAAACCTATCGCCATCTCGCGGTTTTTGGCGACATCTTCGAGCGCGTGCGTGCGCAATATGTCACGCCGCCCGAGGACAAGGACCTGGTCGAGAACGCCATCAACGGCATGCTCACCTCGCTCGATCCGCATTCGTCCTATCTCAATCCGGATGCCGCCAAGGACATGCGGGTCCAGACCAAGGGCGAGTTTGGCGGCCTCGGCATCGAGGTCACCATGGAAAACGAACTGGTCAAGGTGATCACGCCGATCGACGACACGCCGGCCGCCCGCGCGGGCGTGCTTGCCGGCGACCTGATCGCGGAGATTGATGGCGAGGACGTACGCGGCCTCAACCTGTCGGACGCGGTCGAGCGCATGCGCGGCGCCGTCAACACGCCGATTGAACTGACAATCCTGCGCGAGGGCGCCGTCGAACCGATCACGATCACGATCGTGCGCGCCATCATCAAGGTGAGGGCAGTCAAATACCGCGTCGAGGGCGATATCGGCTATGTGAAGATCGCCTCCTTCACCGAAAAGACCTTCGACGATCTGCAGGCGGCCATCACCGACATCGAAGCCGAGGTTCCGGCCGACAAGCTGAAGGGTTTCGTGCTCGACCTGCGGCTTAACCCCGGTGGCCTGCTCGACCAGGCGGTGAGCGTTTCTGACGCCTTCCTCGATCGCGGCGAGATCGTCTCGACCCGTGGCCGCGATCCCAAGGACGTGGTCCGGTTCGATGCGCGTGCTGGCGACCTGACCGGCGGCAAGCCGCTGATCGTCATGGTCAATGGCGGCTCGGCGAGTGCTTCCGAGATCGTCGCCGGCGCCCTTCAGGATCATCGCCGCGCGACAGTGCTCGGCACGCGCTCTTTCGGCAAGGGATCGGTGCAAACCATCATCCCGCTGGCCGAGAACGGCGCCCTGCGCCTGACCACCGCGCTCTATTACACGCCGGCGGGAAAATCGATCCAGGGCAAGGGCATCACCCCCGATATCCGGGTCGAGCAACCGCTGCCGGACGAATTGCTCGGACGTGACGTGACGCGCGGCGAATCGGATCTGCGCGGCCATATCAAGGGTGACGAGGAAAGCGAGGAAGGTTCTGGTTCGGCCGCCTATGTGCCGGCGGAAGCCAAGGACGACGTCCAGCTTACCTACGCACTCGCGTTGTTGCGCGGTGAAAAGACCGACCCGGCCTTTCCGCCCAACCCGGACCAGGCGGTTCTCAATCAGTAAGCATGCGGCGCCGGCGGCTCAACCGTCCGGCGCCGTTCGCCCCATGCCTCGACACACCTGGTTCATTCCTGCCTGAAAGGCTCCTGGCTTGCCGCTCGACAAGCAGATCGAACGTCCCCTCGGTCAGCACGGCGCGCGACCGGCCAGCCGGCCGTGGCCGATGCCCGGCGCGGCCCAAATCGCCGGCGCTGTGAGCCTATGCATGGTTGCCGCAGCAGGGCTGTGGATCGCCCTGCTGCCAGATCCATGGCGCCAGCCCGCTGCCGAGGTCGTGGCGCTGGAGGCCGCGCGGCCCCCACCGCCCGAGCCATCCGCCGAAAAGGCCCTGGCGCCGGCCGACGAAACGGCGGCCCCGACGCCCTCCATCATTCGCGTTCCCGAAAGATCCGAGGCCACCTCGGGATCGAACGTGATCGTGATCCGCGATCCCTCCGCCATCGGCCAGGACCTGCGGGTCGCGCATCTTCCCGATCGGGCTCTCCTGGAACAGTCCGAGCATGGTCCGCTGCCGGTTCGGGCCGATGACGGGCGCCGGCCATTCGACGTCTATGCCCGACCGTGGTCGGGCGCGCGCGGCGCGCGCGTGGCGATCGTGATCGGCGGCATGGCCCTGTCGCAGACCGGCACACAGGCGGCAATCGCCAAGCTGCCGCCCGAAGTGACCCTCGCCTTCGCGCCGCAGGGCAACTCGATCGGCCGCTGGATGCAGGCCGCACGCAGCGAGGGGCACGAGATATTGATGCAGTTGCCGCTCGAGCCGTTCGATTATCCGCGCGTCAATCCCGGCCGCGACACGCTGACGACCGAGGCGTCGAGCGAGCAGAATATCGACACCCTTCACAAGGTGCTGGGCCGCACGACGAACTATGTCGGCGTGATGAACTATATGGGCGCGCGCTTCACCGCCGAGGACGCCGCCTTCGCACCGGTTATGCGCGATCTCGGCGCCCGCGGGCTGCTTTATCTCGACGACGGCTCCTCCGCGCGCAGCCTCGCCGGAGAACTGGCCGCCAAGAGCCGGGTTCCTTATGTCGAGGGCGATGCGACGATCGACCAGCGCCGCGACCGGGCCGCCATCCTGGAAAAGCTCGACGAACTGGAGCGAATCGCCCGCGCCCGCGGCTTCGCGCTCGGCACTGGATCGGCCTTCGACATCACGGTCGATACCGTCGCGTCATGGGTGGCTGAGGCCAAAAAACGCGGCATCGAGATCGTCCCCGTCTCCGCACTCGCCGCCGATCCGGAAAAAAGGTAACACCGCACAATGGCAAGAGAGAACACCGCGGCGCGCAATACCGCGCTGCCCTACCGGCGCTGTGTCGGCATTGTCGTGTTGAACCGGGACGGCCATGCGTGGGTCGGCCGGCGCATCCACGTTCCCGACGGCGAGATGACCGGCTCCGACAAGCTCTGGCAGATGCCGCAAGGCGGGATCGACAAGGGCGAGGAACCGCTTCTGGCCGCGCGTCGGGAACTGTTCGAAGAGACCGGCATGGAAACGGTCAGCCTGCTTGCCGAAGCGCCGGACTGGATCGACTACGACCTGCCCGATCACCTCGTCGGCGTCGCGCTGAAGGGCAAATATCGCGGCCAGACGCAAAAATGGTACGCGTTCCGTTTCGACGGCTCAGACAGGGAAATCCGCATCAACCCGCCGCCCGGCGGACACGAGCCGGAATTCGACGCCTGGGCCTGGAAGCCGCTCAGCGACCTGCCCGGCATGGTCGTGCCGTTCAAGCGCGGCGTCTACGACGCGGTGATCGCCGCATTCCGGCATCTCGCCGCCTGAGGGCGGCCGCGACCGCGCGCGGCCCGTCTGTCGGCGGCCGGGGTTGGCTACCACGCGCCGCGTTTCAGCCCGGTCCACAAATAGAACCAGATGGTGGGATGATACCATTGCCGCGACGGCCCCTCGGGCGCGCGCGGCGCAAGCCTGCCTTCAAGCGCATCGCCGACCGCCTCCACGCACATATCGCGCGATAGCGCCGCCAGCCGGTGGGCATAGGTCATGATCGTGTCGCCGGGTTCGGGCGAGCCGCGCACCTGGCGCACGATCATCCCGGTGTCGACGCCGGCATCGACCAGATGCACGGTGGCGCCGAAATTCTCCCGATCGCCCATGGCCAGCGCCCAATAGCCGCCATTCATGCCGCGATAGGCCGGTGTGATGCCGGCGTGATAGTTGAGCACCGGACAGGATAGCCGCGCCAGAACCGATGGTCTGACGATGCGACAGCCGGCCAGAAGCACGACGCGCGGCTTCAGCCGGTCGATTTCCTGAACGAAGCGGTCGCTGTTGACCGACGCGACGCGTATGATGCTCTGGCCGGGACCGGGCGCGGTCTCGAGCCTCTCCGTCGCCACGATTCCCGCGATCCGGCGTGTCGACAGACGTTTGCCAAGCCGGATAAGCACCATCGTGCAAAACTGTCCGGCAAGCGAGACCCAGCCGGTCTTCCGCGCGCGCCGGCGCAGGAAGGCGAGTTGCGGTTCGCCATCCTCCTTGACGACGTCGATCGCTCCGTACCGCCGTGCGAGCGCGTTGACAATGATCCAGGGATAGGGACCGCCGGCCGTCACCACGCAAACGCCGGAGCGTTCTTGGTCACTGACGGGGCTCACGGTGTCCGCCCCATCAGGCCATTCCGCGCGCCGCGTCGGCTCGCCTCCTCCCAACCGTCTGGCGGGAAGCAGCGACGACGCGGGTAACGGCGCCCACCATCATGACGCCGATTGCCCGCCGGCCAACTCGTTGATGATCGGACAATCCGGACGATGATCGCCGTTGCAATGCTCGACCAGATGGCTGAGCACGTCGCGCAACCCTTTGAGTTCGGCGATCTTGCGGTCGATCTCGACCAGTTTCGCTGTCGCGATCTCCTTGACGTCCGCGCTCTCGCGGCCGGTATCGTCGTAAAGCGACAGCAATTGCCGGCACTCCGCGACGGAAAAGCCCAATCCCCGCGCGCGCTGAACGAAGCGCAGTCGGTGCACATCGGAGGTCGAATAATCGCGATAGCCATTGTCGCCGCGATCCGGCTTCAAGAGCCCGATGTCCTCGTAATAACGGATCGTCTTGGCCGGCAGGCCGGACCGTTCGGAAGCGATGCCGATATTCATCTCATCAGTTCCCGTTCAACAGCACAAACCTTCCCAAAACAGGAAGCCTCATCAATCTGGCCCATCAACGGTCCTATTTCAAGTCGAGACTGCGCAACCGCAGCGCGTTGCCGATCACGGAAACCGATGACAGGCTCATCGCCGCCGCCGCGATCATCGGCGACAACAACATGCCCAGCAGCGGATAGAGCACGCCGGCAGCCACCGGAACACCGAGCGCATTGTAGACGAAGGCGAAGAACAGGTTCTCGCGGATGTTGCGAATTGTCGCCCTGGCCAGCTTGCGGGCGCGCACAATGCCATTGAGGTCGCCCTTGACCAGCGTGATGCCGGCGCTCTCCACCGCGACATCGGCGCCGGTGCCCATGGCGATACCGACGTCGGCGGCAGCCAGCGCCGGCGCATCGTTGACGCCGTCACCGGCCATGGCGACCTTTGCGCCACCGGCGCGCAATTCCTCGATCAACGCCTGCTTCTGCTCCGGCAGCAATCCGGCACGGATATCGTCGATGCCCAACGTCCTGGCGACGGCGCTGGCCGTTCGCTCATTGTCGCCCGTCGCCATGATCACGGTAAGTCCGCTTTTGTGCAGCGCCCGGATCGCGGCGGGTGTGGTCTCCTTGATCGGATCGGCAACCGCCACCAGCCCGCCAAGGCGGCCGTCGACCGCGACGAACATCGCCGTCTTGCCGTCGGCGCGCAGATCGTCGGCCCTGGCCTCGAGCGCTGCGGCGTCGATTCCCAGATCCTCCATCATCGCCCGGTTGCCGAGCGCCACGTTGCGGCCGTCTACCGAACCGTGCACGCCCTTGCCTGTGACGGCGTCGAAATCCTTGGTATCGGCAAGCGAAAGTTCGCGTTGGCGGGCACCCTCAACGATCGCCTCGGCGAGCGGATGCTCCGAGCCTTTTTCCACGCTCGCGGCCAGACCCAATATGTCGTCCTCGTTGAAACCATCGGCTGCGATCACGTCGGTGAGTTTCGGCCGCCCCTCGGTCAGGGTACCGGTCTTGTCGACGATCAAGGTATCGACGGCGGCGAAGCGTTCCAGCGCCTCGGCATCCTTGATCAGCACGCCGGCCTGCGCGCCGCGCCCGGTCGCCGTCATGATCGACATCGGCGTGGCCAGCCCGAGCGCGCATGGACAGGCGATGATCAGCACCGACACGGCGGCGAGAATTGCATAGACCATGCTGGGCTGCGGACCGAACACGGCCCACACCACGAACGCCACCACCGCAATAAGAACCACAGCGGGGACGAAATAGAAGGACACGCGATCGGCCAGGCCCTGGATCGGAGCACGCGAACGCTGCGCCTTCGCAACCATCTCCACGATCTGTGACAACACCGTGTCGGCGCCGACCCTGTGCGCTTCGATCACCAGCGTACCGCTGCGGTTGAGCGTGCCGGCGGTGACCTGGTCGCCCTCCACCTTCTCGACCGGGACGGCTTCGCCAGTGATCATGGATTCGTCGATCGACGAGCGCCCTTCCAGCACCGCGCCGTCGACGGGCACGCTGCCGCCGGGCCGCACCCTGAGCCTGTCGCCCTTTGCGACCGACTCGAGCGGTACGTCCTCCTCGTTGCCGTCGGCGTCGATGCGACGCGCCGTCTTCGGCGCCAGGTCGAGCAGGGCGCGAATCGCCGAGCCCGTGCGCTCGCGCGCCCTGAGTTCCAGCACCTGGCCGACAAAGATCAGCGCAACGATCACCGCGGCCGCCTCGAAATAGACCGGAACGACGCCGCCATGGCTGCGGAATTGCTGCGGAAAGAGCTCCGGGAACAACGTCGCCACGACGCTGTAGACATAGGCCGTGCCGACGCCGATCGAAATCAGGGTCCACATATTCGGGCTGCGGTTCTTGATCGACTGATAGCCGCGCACGAAAAACGGTACCGCCGCCCACAGCACGACCGGGGTCGCCAGAACGAGTTCGATCCACACCGCGAGGCGGCTGCCGAGCCACTCGCGAACCGGCAGACCGACCATCGGCCCCATCGCGATGATCAAGAGCGGCACCGCAAGAACGCCGCTAACCCAGAGCCGGCGGGTAAAGTCGACCAGTTCGGGATTGGGGCCTTCTTCTCCAGTCGGCACCCCCATCGGCTCGAGCGCCATGCCGCATTTCGGGCACGACCCCGGCCCTTCACGCACGATCTCGGGGTGCATCGGACAGGTATAGAGCGTTCCCTTTGGCATCGGCGCGGGTTCGGCGCGGCCGTCGACATAGGTTTGCGGCGCGGCCTGGAACTTCTCCAGACAACGGGCCGAGCAGAAATAGTACCCTTTACCGTGGTGCTGGTGGAAGTGCTCCGCTCGGGCACGGTCGACATCCATGCCGCAGACCGGATCGGTCGCGCTGATATAGTCCTGCGGCGCGCCTTCGAAGGTTTGACGGCAGTGTTGCGAACAAAAATGGTAGACGTGGCCGCCATAGTCCAGGCTCGGCGCATCGGCTTCCGGCTCGACCAGCATGCCGCACACCGGATCGCGCACGATCTTCTTGTTCGCGCCGGGCGCCTTCGCAGAGCCGCAACAGCACACACCGGCTTTCGTGCCTGGCGTTTTCGTATTGGATCGGCTCATGGTAATCGCTCCCGGACCGCATGGATCGTGAACCATTGATTCTCAACCTTCCACAAACCGGAAGGTCAAGCCGCATTTCGCAGGTGCCGTGGGAAACGGGTCAGCCCAGGCGTAATTGCTCCGCCGCTCGGCTACCCCAAACGATCGAAAACCAACGCCGAGCGCGGTCGGTGGTTCCCGCATCCTCGCGGCCGGTGAGAACAAAGACCCAGCCTGCGCCTACCCGCCGGCGTCTCAAAAGAAAAACGGCCGTCGGAGGAACCGACGACCGTCTCGTATGCCTTTATGGGCTGTAGTCGGCGCTCGTAGCGCCCTATGCCGGCAGGATCGCGCGCTCCAGCGTCGTGAGCTGGCCCAGATAGGCCTCGGCCTTGGTGCGGGCTTCCTCGTCCTTGGCGTCGGACACGTCCTCGCGCGCATCCTGGATGCGGCGAGCCAGCCCTTCGCGGTCGATATCGTCGACATGGGTCGCTGATTCGGCCAACAATGTGCAGCCTTCCGGGAGGATATCGGCAAAACCGCCGAACACGACATAGCGGTCGGCCTTGCCGGCCGCGGTCTTAACCGTCACGACGCCCGGCTGAACGGTGGTCATGACCGGCGCGTGCTTGGCCATCACCGTCATTTCGCCTTCCGCGCCCGGAACGACAACCGATTCGACGTCCTCCGACACCAGAAGCCGCTCAGGGGAGACGAGTTCGAACTTGAAGCTCTCGGCCATCAGTGACCTGCCTGTTTCAACGTGCCTTTAGGGCTTCGCGACGCCTGGCCGCGAAGCAGTCTCATCGGGTCGGGCTCAGGCCGCTTCCGCGGCGAGTTTCTTGCCCTGCTCCACAGCTTCCTCGATCGTGCCGACCATGTAGAAAGCCGCCTCGGGAAGGTGATCGTACTCGCCTTCGCACAGTCCCTTGAAGCTCTTGATCGTATCCGGCAGATCCACGAACTTGCCCGACTTGCCGGTGAAGACTTCGGCCACGAAGAACGGCTGCGACAGGAAGCGCTCGATCTTACGGGCGCGCGCCACGGTCAGCTTGTCCTCTTCCGACAGCTCGTCCATGCCCAGGATGGCGATGATGTCCTGCAGCGACTTGTAGCGCTGAAGAATCTCCTGCACCTGGCGGGCAACAGCATAGTGCTCGTCGCCGACGATGCGCGGGTCGAGCATGCGCGAAGTCGAGTCGAGCGGATCGACGGCGGGGTAGATGCCCTTTTCCGAGATCGCGCGCGACAGCACCGTCGTGGCATCCAGATGCGCAAACGAAGCCGCGGGCGCCGGATCGGTCAAGTCGTCGGCCGGAACGTAGATCGCCTGCACCGAGGTGATCGAGCCCTTCTGGGTGGTGGTGATGCGCTCCTGCAGCGCGCCCATGTCGGTGGCGAGCGTCGGCTGGTAGCCCACCGCCGAGGGGATGCGGCCGAGCAGCGCCGACACTTCCGAACCCGCCTGGGTGAAGCGGAAGATGTTGTCGACGAAGAACAGCACGTCCTGGCCCTGATCGCGGAAATGCTCTGCGACCGTAAGCCCC
>SWBZ01001852.1_pt1 | contig 12399 bp, 12 predicted proteins | sample 4693031 | NCBI WGS metagenome assembly SWBZ01 (sample SAMN10267274, study PRJNA491770) | bioreactor metagenome | isolation source: DHS bioreactor inoculated with | place: Japan: off Shimokita Peninsula
GGGGGTTGTGGCCGGTAACGTCGGCGGCGCGCCGCGGCTTTTCGACCACCAGTTCGCCAGCGCTGTGCTTGATGACGGCGGCGCGGCCGAACAGGTCGTAGTGCAGATTGACCGCCACCACCAGCGGCTGCTCGTAGGCGCGGCACACCGAAACCGGAACCGGATTGACCAGCGCGCCGTCGACCAGAATGCGATTGTTGGCGCTGACCGGCTCAAACACGCCCGGCAGCGCGTAGGAGGCGCGCATCGCGGTGATTAGATTGCCGCTCGACAGCCAGATTTCGTGGCCGGTGCGGATTTCTGCCGCGACGCAGACAAAGGGTTTTTCCAGATCCTCGAACGTGACCCCGCGCATATGCTGCTGCATGCGCGCCGTCAGCCGCATGCCGCCGAACAGGCCGCTGCCGCCCAGATGCAGGTCGAGCAATCCGAAAATACGGCGCTTAGTGAGGCTGCGGGCGAATTCTTCCAATTCGTCCAGCTTGCCGGCCAGATAGCAGCCGCCGACCAGGGCGCCGATCGAGGTGCCGGCGATCATGTTGATCTTGATGCCGGCTTCGTCGAGCGCGCGCAGGACTCCGATATGGGCCCAGCCGCGGGCCGCGCCGCCGCCGAGCGCCAGAGCGATGCCGGTCTTGGGTCGAGGCTGCGGTTCGGGCGCGTCGAGGCTCGGAGGCGCCTCGCGGCCGTCCCCGACGTCCTGTCTCGTGCGAAGGGATGCCCATTCGAGCATCGTCATCTCCCCTACGTCCCTGTCTGCACCTTACCCGCAATGGGTATCAAAACAGTGAACCCGGCGTTCAGTTCCCGTTCATGAACGGTTATCGTTGCCGTAGACCGAAGCGGCATCGAATTTCGGCGCCGTCCCGTCGGTGGCGAGCCGGGCGCCGCCGTCGGCCGCGGAGACTGTGCGGTAAAAGCAGGAACGCCGGCCGGTGTGACAGGTTGCATCGTGGCCGGCCACGCGAACGCGCAGCCAGACCGCGTCCTGGTCGCAATCGGTTCGCATTTCGACGACGTGCTGGAGATTGCCGGAAGTTTCCCCCTTTTTCCAAAGCCTGCCGCGCGAGCGCGACCAATAATGCGCAATGCCGGTTTCCAGCGTCAGCGCGAGCGCTTCGGCGTTCATGTGCGCCAGCATCAGCACCGTGCCGTCCTGGGCGTCGGTGACCACCGCCGTGACCAATCCATTGGCGTCGAAACGCGGCGTGAAGACCGCGCCTTCTTCCAGTTCGCTCTTGGAGGCGGGCGGAGCGGGAAAGTCGGATCGGGTCATACCGGGTCCTGTCTTGAGCCGTTCATCATTAGCTGGAACCCGTCGGGAAGGACAACGCCACATATTGGCGGCCCCATCTCAGGATGAACCGCTCCGGATCGTTGCAGCCCGCGCGCGTTCAGGCCCTCGCGCCCGCCCGCAACAGCGTGAAGAATCGTGCCTGCTCTTCGGCACTGTCCTTGAAAACACCGGTGAAGGTGGAGGTCAGTGTGGTCGCGCCCTGTTTGCGGATGCCGCGCATGGCCATGCACATATGCTCGGCCTCCACGATGATGGCAACGCCGCGCGGATTGAGCACATCCTGGACGGCGCCGGCGATCTGCGCCGTCATCGCCTCCTGCGTCTGCAGGCGCTGGGCGAAGATGTCGACCACGCGGGCGAGCTTGGACAGACCGACGACCCGGCCGTCAGGCAGATAGCCGATATGCGCCTTGCCGATGATCGGCACCATGTGGTGCTCGCAATGGGAATGGAAATAGATGTCGCGCTCGATGACCATGTCGTCGAAGCCGGCGACTTCCTCGAAGGTGCGGCCGAGTTCTTCGGCCGGATCGCGCTCGTAGCCGGAAAACATCTCCCGGTAGGCTTTGGCGACGCGCTGGGGCGTGTCGAGCAGGCCCTCGCGGCCCGGATCTTCGCCGATCCAGCGCAACAGCGTGCGCACGGCGTCTTCGGCCTCTGCCTGGCTGGGCTTGTCGGCCGGCGCGGCGGTGGCGGTGGATGTGGCGAATGGCTTCACGATTGCGTCCATGAAAAGCGTCTCCCGTAGTTCCCCTCTACGGAGGAACGAGTTGAACGGACCACGGCCTTTTCAGGGATTGCGGGAACAAAATTCCGAAACTGCCCGAAAATGGCGTCGTGTTTTCCGTTGTCCAAGACCGTCCGTCTTGCTGCAACGGCAACCCAGGCATTATATATGAGCGGATACAACAATTGGAAGGCGGCAGACGGAAACGGATTGTCGCAATTTCGACGGACGTGCGAAAAACATGATCAACGACGTCTACAACGCGAAAATTCTCGGGTTCGCCGGCAATATTCCGCGCATCGGACGCCTCGACGACGCCGACGCCAGCGCCAAGGCGCATTCGAAGCTATGCGGGTCTACCGTGGTGGTCGACCTGAAGATGAAGGACGGCGTCGTCACGGACTTCGCCCACGAGGTCAAGGCGTGCGCGCTCGGCCAGGCCTCGTCGTCGATCATGGCCAGCCATGTCGTCGGTGCAACGGCGGAGGAATTGCGGACTGTGCGCGAGACGATGCGCAAAATGCTGATGGAAAACGGCGCGCCGCCGCAAGGCCGGTTCGAGGACCTGAAATATCTGGAGCCGGTGCGCGACTACAAGGCCCGTCATGCCTCCACGCTCCTGACGTTCGACGCGGTCGTCGACGCGATCGGCCAGATCGAGAAAAAGCAGGCCGGGCAGGCGGCCTGACCGGCGTGGACCCGACCGGCCCTTGGCAACGCCGCATCCGTGGCCGGCATCGCTGCGCTGGTTCAATGAGCCGGACATGACCGCTCGCTCGCGCAATTTTTCAGGAGCCTGGCCGAAAACGCCTGGCAGGCTTTTCGGCACCGGATTCGTGCGGCTCTACCAGCTCACCCTGTCGGGCTTCATCGGCAATTCGTGCCGGCATTTTCCGACCTGTTCGGAATATGCCTATGAAGCGATCGCCCGCCACGGGCTGTGGTCGGGAGGCTGGCTGGCTCTGTTTCGGGTCGCGCGCTGCGGCCCGGGCGGCACGCACGGCATCGACAACGTGCCCGATACGCTCGACACGCGGCTGCGCTGGTATCTGCCATGGCGCTACTGGAGCGTCGGGCGGCGTTCGCGCGCCGGTTAAGGGCGATCCGGGCAGCTGTCGAGAACCGGTGCGGTGCTGCCAGCCGGGGCTCCGCTCGACGACAGATTGGGGCATAACCGCGCCTGCGACGACAACCAGCGCTTGTTCCCGGGGGCGGGCGCTGGCAATTTGCGAATCGCATCGTTTCCAGAATCGGAGAGGAAGACCGCAGATGGCTCACAAATTCGAGATCTACAAGGACAAGAAGGGCGAGTTCCGCGTCCGTTTCAAATACAACAGCGAGATCATGTTCTCGACTGAGGGCTATACCTCGAAGTCGAGCGCCGAGAACGCGATCGCTTCCATCAAGAAGAACGGCCCGGACGCTCCGGTCGAAGACAACAGCTGACGGTCGGGCGGGGTCGTCCGGCCCTGCCTTAGCCTCGCAAACGCAGTCCGCGCCCGGTATTGCCGCCCGCGCGGGCTTTACGCGCGTCGGAACGGTGCCTATGTAGCGTGCCGTCCGGTGCGCTTTGCCTTGGCGTGTGCGCCGGTTGATCAAATACGACACCACCCGCGTTCGTGTGCGGGACTGGATAGGAGAAGACGATGTCGCAGATTTCCCTAAAATTCCCCGATGGATCCGTGCGCGAGCATGACGCGACGACGACCGGCGCGCAGCTTGCCGAATCGATTTCGAAATCGCTCGCCAAGAAGGCGGTTGCCTATGCGCTCGACGGCACGGTGCGCGACCTGTCCGATCCGGTCGGCGCCTCCGGCGCGGTCGAGATCATTACCCGCGACGATCCGCGCGCGCTGGAACTGATTCGCCACGACGCCGCCCACGTGCTGGCCGAGGCGGTGCAGGAATTGTGGCCCGGCACCCAGGTCACCATCGGACCGGTGATCGAAAACGGGTTCTATTACGATTTCGCGCGCAACGAACCGTTCACGCCGGAGGATTTTCCCGCCATCGAGAAAAAGATGCGCGAGATCATCGGCCGCAACAAGCCGTTCACCAAGCAGGTCTGGGACCGCGACAAGGCCAGGCAGGTGTTTCGCGACAAGGGCGAGGCCTACAAGGTCGAGCTGATCGACGCGATCCCGGAAGACCAGGACCTGAAAATCTATTCCCAGGGCGACTGGTTCGACCTGTGCCGCGGCCCGCACATGGCTTCGACCGGGCAGATCGGCAACGCCTTCAAGCTGATGAAGGTGGCGGGCGCCTATTGGCGCGGCGACGCCAACAATCCCATGCTGACGCGCATCTACGGCACGGCCTGGGCCGATCAGAAGCAGCTCGACGCCTATCTGCACATGCTCGCCGAAGCCGAGAAGCGCGATCACCGCCGGCTCGGCCGCGAGATGGATCTGTTTCATTTCCAGGAGGAGGGGCCGGGCGTTGTCTTCTGGCATTCCAAGGGCTGGAGGATGTTCCAGAACCTTGTTGCCTATATGCGCCGGCGCCTCGACCAGGAAGCCTATGAGGAAGTCAACGCCCCGCAGGTGCTCGACAAGGGCCTGTGGGAGACGTCCGGCCACTGGGGCTGGTATCGCGAAAACATGTTCAAGGTGCAGGTCGCCGGCGACGACGCAGAGGACGACCGCGTCTTCGCGCTCAAGCCGATGAACTGCCCCGGCCACGTGCAGATCTTCAAACACGGCCTGAAATCCTATCGCGACCTGCCGATCCGGCTGGCCGAATTCGGCAATGTCCACCGCTACGAGCCCTCCGGCGCCCTGCACGGCCTGATGCGCGTGCGCGGCTTCACCCAGGACGACGCGCACATCTTCTGCACCGAGGACCAGCTCGCCGCCGAATGTCTGAAGATCAACGACCTGATCCTGTCGACCTATGCCGATTTCGGCTTCGAGGAGATCACGGTGTTTTTCTCCACCCGGCCGGAAAAGCGTGTCGGTTCCGATGCGCTGTGGGACCATGCCGAGGAGATCATGGGCCGTGTGCTAACCCAGATCCAGCAGTCGGACGACCGCATCAAGACCGCGATCAATCCCGGTGACGGCGCATTCTATGGCCCGAAATTCGATTATGTGCTGAAGGACGCGATCGGCCGCGAATGGCAATGCGGCACCACCCAGGTCGATTTCAACCTGCCGGAACGGTTCGGCGCCTTCTATATCGGCGCGGATTCGGAAAAGAAGCAGCCGGTGATGATCCACCGCGCCATCTGCGGCTCGATGGAACGGTTTTTGGGCATTCTGATCGAGAATTATGCCGGTCATTTCCCGCTCTGGTTCGCGCCGCTGCAGGTCGTGGTCGCCACCATCACCTCGGATGCCGACGACTACGCGCAAGACGTGGCGCGCACGCTGAAGGATCGCGGGCTGATCGTGGAAACCGATCTGCGCAACGAGAAGATCAACTACAAGGTGCGCGAACATTCGCTGACCAAGGTGCCGGTGCTTCTGGTATGCGGCCGGCGCGAGGCGGAGGAGGGTACGGTCAATGTGCGCCGGCTCGGTTCGCGCGACCAGCAGTCGCTGGCGCTTGCCGACGCGGTCGCCATGCTCGTCGAGGAGGCGACGCCGCCCGATCTGCGCCGGCGGCGCGCCAAGGCGGGCTGACCGACCGGCTCAATTCGGCGGAAACGCGCGGCGGTTGCGCCGCGCGCTCAGGCCGAGGCGGGCGTCTTGCGGCTGTCCACTTGGGGGTCGGCGTGCCGCGGCCGTTTTTGGTCGGCCTCCGCCAGCAGCCACGCGATAACCTGCGGCCACAGGGCGGCGTTTTTCTGGCGGAAAAAGCCGAGATGGCCGAGCCGGGCCGTACCCGCATCGGCAGGGCCGAGCTCGAGCGTCGTCCAGCGGGCCGCGGAGTATTGTTCTATCAAAGCGGCCGTGGCGCGTTCGGTCGACCAGCGGTCGTCGCTGGCGCGCACGGACAGAAGCGGACGGTCCAACGATCCGAACCCGGCATGGTCGGCCAATCGCGGATCGTCGAACAGGAAGCCGGGCCGTCGGCACCAGCGCGCCCAGTCGCGGAAGATCGTGCCCGGCAGCGTCTCGCCGATCCCCAGCCAGGCCGGCACGACGCCGAGCAGCCGGCTTGCCGGCACCCCGATCAGGTTCATCGCCAGAAACAGTCGCAGCTTCTCGTCGGTGAAGCCGAGATAGCCGTTCGCCGAACCGACCATGGCGTAACGGGAAAAGGCGGTGCGATGCCGGCACAGGCCCAGCATCGTGCCGCCGATCGACTGGCCGATGCCGACCAGCGGTCGGCCAGGGAAAAGGCGCCGGAGGAGCAGAACGGCGCCGGCCATGTCGTTGACGCCCCAGTCGGCCATCGCGACGCTACCGCTCCAGTCGGCCGGCACGGCCGAGCCGCCGACGCCGCGATAGTCATAGGTCAGTACGGCGGCTGCCCCGGCCGCCACGGCGGCTTCGGCGAAGTGGCCGTAATGCTCGCGCCGGACCGCGGCCGCGCTCGACAGGAGGATGGCGGGGCCCGGGTTCGTCTCGTTGACGTAGAGCGTGCCGCGCAGGGGAAAGCCGTCCTCGGCCTGGAAGAGCACCGTGGCGATATCCGCGGTCGCGTCCGTGGCGGAACGAGGCGGGGGTGTGGTGTCGTAGGGGGACGCCTTGGAAGATGCCGTCATCATGCCCTCCGGTAAACGGCGCCGGGCGACCTGTCGGTAGGCTATTTCACACAAGGGCCGTGCAAGCCGTTCGCATTGCCTGGTGGTCGACCTGGGCTTGCGGCGCCCGCGGACAGCGCCTATCCCCAAGACCATGACGCGGGAAATTTCTTCGACCGGGGATCGCAGCGAGCGCGACGGCGCGCTGGTTGCCTATTTCGGCTACGGCTCGCTGGTCAATCGCGCCACGCACCGCACCGCGATCGTCGAGGCGATGCCGGCGCGGCTTGCCGGATGGCGCCGGTTCTGGCGCGCGCGGCCGGACATGCCGGGCTTTCCCGCCGCGCTGCTGACGGTGAGGCCCGAGGCGGACGCGGCCTGCGACGGGCTGCTTGTCGTCGACAGGGCCGAAAACCTCGCCGCCGTCGACGCGCGCGAGGCGCGCTATCGCCGGGTCCGGCTTTCGTCCGAGGCGCTCGACCTGGGGGGCGTCCTGCCGCGCGACTGCCCGGTCTATGTCTACGAGGCCGTGGCCGACCTTCCGCTTCATCCCGAGCCGCCGAAAATCCTGCGCTCCTATCTCGACGCCGTCATGCAGGGGTTTTTGATCGAGCATGCCGAGGACGGACTGCAGCGTCTGGTTGCCGAAACGGACGGGTTCGACACGCCGATCCACGACGACCGCCATGCGCCGGTCTATCCGCGCGCCGTCGCCTTGAGCGCGATCGAACGGGGGCTGTTCGACCGCATCCTGGCCCGGCGCTGACACACGAGCGAGGCCGTGGCGGGGGCCAAACCGGGCCGGATGGGGTGGAAGAGCCCGAAACCTTCCTGTATAGGGCTGCATCTCCTAGAATGGAGCCTACGGACCGTGGGTCCGCCGTGACGAGTGGGTGCTGCTATGACGAACAAATGGTCGCCGAATTCCTGGCGCGAAAAACCGATCAGCCAGGTTCCGTCCTATCCGGACGCCGCCAGTCTGGTCGAAACCGAGCAGCAATTGTCGACCTATCCGCCGCTGGTTTTTGCAGGCGAGGCGCGCAAGCTGAAAAAACAGCTCGCCGCGGTGGCGGACGGCCAGGCCTTTCTGCTTCAGGGCGGGGATTGCGCGGAGAGTTTCGCCGAACACGGCGCTGACAATATCCGTGATTTTTTCCGCGTTTTCTTGCAGATGGCGGTGGTGCTGACCTTTGCCGGCTCGCAACCGGTGGTCAAGGTCGGGCGCATTGCCGGCCAGTTCGCCAAGCCGCGCTCGTCCGACAACGAGACCAAGGGCGACGTGACGCTGCCGAGCTATCGCGGCGACATCATCAACGGCATCGAGTTCGACGAGAAGTCGCGCGTGCCCGACCCGGCGCGCCAGAAAATGGCCTACCGCCAGTCGGCCGCGACGCTCAACCTGCTGCGCGCCTTCGCCCAGGGTGGTTTCGCGAGCCTCGAAAATACCCACAAATGGATGCTCGGCTTCGTGTCCGACAGCCCGCAGGGGGAACGCTACCAGGCGCTGGCCGATCGGATCACCGAGACGGTCGACTTCATGCGCGCCGTCGGTATCACGTCGGAAACCAACCACGCGCTGCGCGAGACGGATTTCTATACCAGCCACGAGGCCCTGCTTCTGGGCTACGAGGAGGCGCTGACGCGCGTCGATTCCACATCGGGCGACTGGTATGCGACCTCCGGCCACATGATCTGGATCGGCGACCGGACGCGCCAGCCGGATCACGCCCATGTCGAATATTGCCGCGGCATCAAGAATCCGCTCGGTCTGAAATGCGGTCCGTCGATGACGCCGGAGGGGCTGATCGAACTGATCGACCTGCTCAATCCCAACAACGAACCCGGCCGGCTGACGCTGATTTCGCGCTTCGGCGCGGAAAAGGTGGGTGACTATCTGCCCAAGCTGGTTCGCGCGGTGGAGAAGGAAGGCCGCAAGGTGGTGTGGTCGTGCGATCCCATGCATGGCAACACGATCACGCTGAACAGCTACAAGACCAGACCGTTCGACCGGGTGCTAAAGGAAGTGGAGACCTTTTTCGAGGTTCACCGCGCCGAGGGCACGCATCCAGGCGGCATCCATGTCGAGATGACCGGCAAGAACGTCACCGAATGCACCGGCGGCGCGCGGGCGATCTCGGCGGAGGACCTGCACGACCGCTACCACACCCATTGCGACCCGCGGCTCAACGCCGACCAGGCGATCGAACTCGCCTTCCTGGTCTCCGAGCTTTTGAAAAAGGGTCGCGGCGGTATGCCGGAACGCCAGGTGGTCAATCTTTAGCGTTTTTGGCGCGCCCGGAACCGGTGTTGGCTGGCGTTCGTCTCGAGACGGACGTCCCGCGTTCCGATCCCGTCGCCTGCGACCGCCACGGTGGCTGCGACGCGCTGCCGATACCGATGTCGGCAATCCTGCTGAACGGTTTTTCGCTGGCCGTTTCATCATAGTGAACGATTAGTCGCCTGCCGGCGGATTGCGCCGGCGGGGTCTTCGTCTCTATATCGGTCGTATGAGCAAAGTCCCCAGCCTTTTCATCTCGCATGGCGGCCCCAATATCGTGACCGACGACACGCCGGCGCGCGACTTCCTCAAGGGCCTGTCCGGCCTTCTGGAACGCCCGAAGGCGATCGTGATCGTGTCGGCCCATTTCGAGACCGGCGGCGTTTCGGTTGTGACCGATCCGAAACCGGGCATGATCTACGATTTCGGCGGCTTCGCGCCGGAACTCTACAAAATGGTCTATCCGGCGCCGGGCAGTCCGGAGCTTGCCGGACGCGTGGTCGAGCTATTGACCGATGCCGGCCTGGCGCCCACCCGCACGGCCCGGCGCGGCTACGATCACGGTACCTGGACGCCGCTTTTGCTGGCCTATCCGCAGGCCGATATTTCCGTCGTCCAGGTTTCGGTCGATCCCGACCGTGACGCGCGTTGGCATTTCGCAGTCGGGCAGGCGCTGGCGCCGCTGGCCGGGGAAGGCGTGCTTTTGGTCGGTTCCGGCCACATCACCCACAATCTGCGCGCCATCTTTCCCGTCATGCGCGGCGGAGCGCCGGTCGACCGGGCGATGGTCGACAAGGTCGAGGCGTTTACCGGCTGGTTTGCCGAAAAACTCGGCGCCGGCGATATCGACGCCGTGCTCGACTGGAAGGCCCGGGCCCCCTATCCGGCCGAAAACCATCCCAGCGACGAGCATTTGATGCCGCTGTTTTTTGCGCTCGGCGCCGCCGGGGCAGGCGCCGTCGGCACGCGGGTGCACGCCTCGCGGCAATTCGGGTTTTTCGCCTTCGACTCCTATCTTTTCGAGCCGCCAGCATCCGCGACCCCATAGGGCGACCTCAAGAAGGGTACGCTTATGACGTGAAAAAAAAGCTGCCGACGGGACACAGCGATGAATGAACGCCAGCCATCCGATCTTCTGGAGCGGTCCGGACTGCCCGACGATCTGCGCTTTCTGGTCGAGAAATATCCGCGTTCCGACTGGGCCGGGCATCGCAACATTGGCGGCATGGCGCAATTCTGGCTGCAGCGCCACGCGATGTTCCGCGAGCTCGGCGGGCTCTTGACGACGGGCATTGCCGATTATCGCGAGGGCGGACGCTCGGCTGCTGATTTCGCGCAATGGTTTGCGCCGCGACTCAACTATTTTCTCGGCCATCTCGACGGGCACCACAACATCGAGGACCAGCATTATTTTCCGGTCTTCGCGCGGGCGGAAAGGCGGCTGGCGCGCGGCTTCGAGATCCTCGACCGCGACCACCACGCCATCCACGACGCCCTGGAGCGTAACGCGGCGACGGCGAACGACTTTCTGCGCGCCCTTAATGCCGACGAGGACGCGAGACGTTTTGCCGCCGACGCCTATGCCGACGCCAATCAGCGCCTCGTCGCCATGCTGACGCGGCATCTCGACGACGAGGAGGATTTGATCATTCCGTTGATCCTCGATCGCGGCGAGGTGGGGCTCGGCGTGGCCTGAGCCTGCCAGCATCGGCGAGGCTGCGGCCTGGAGAGCGCTTGCGCGTCACGACCAGGTGCCGCATTTTCTGCTCGTGTTGCACGCCGTGTCGGGCCTGATGCGGCCGCGACGCACGGGAGGAACGCATGAAGACCATCGCCCAAATCCGCGAACGCGCGGCCGATCGCAAGGGCGGCGAAGCCGTTCTGGCGACGTTGCTGCCGACGGTGCCCGAGAATGCCGCCGTGGCGGCTATCCCCGACGACCGCGTGCTTTCGACCATGGCCAACAGGGTGTTTTGCGCCGGCTTCGTGTGGCGTGTGATCGAGCAGAAATGGCCCGGTTTCGAAGAAGCGTTTCTGGGCTTCAATCCCAAGCAGCTGCTGTTCCAGCCGGACGAGTTCTGGCACGACCTGGCCGGTGACGCGCGCATCGTGCGCAACCCGCAAAAGATCAAATCGGTGCGCGACAACGCCGCCTTCGTTGAGAGAATTTCGCGCGAACATGGCGGGTTCGGCCGGTTTCTCGCCGACTGGCCGGCCGACGACCAGATCGGGTTGATGGCTTTCCTGGCCAAAAACGGCAGCCGGCTCGGCGGCAATACCGGACAATATCTGCTGCGCTGGCTGGGCTGGGACTGCTTTATCGTTTCACGCGACATGGCGGCCGCATTGCGCGATGCCGGGCTCGATATCGCAGAAAGCCCGAGCTCGAAGAAGGACCTTCACGCCATCCAGGCGCAGCTCAATGCCTGGCGGAGCGAAACCGGCCTGCCTTACGTTCACCTGTCGCGCATCCTGGCCATGTCGATTGGCGAGAACCATTCGGCCGAGGCGCTGCGCGCCTACCTGGAGGAATAGGCCTGACGCGCGGCCATTGCCGCGTCGGCGCGGTCGCGCTACAGGCAGTGGCATGAGCATGCCTTCGACCCTCCGTATCGCCACCGCGCAACTCAACCCGATCGTCGGCGACATCGCCGGCAATCTCGACAAGGCGCGGGCAGCACGCGCCGACGCGGCGCGCCACGGCGCGGAACTGGTGCTGTTTACCGAATTGTTCATCGCCGGCTACCCGCCCGAGGATCTGATGTTGAAGCCGGCCTTCGTGGCGGCCTGCGAGCGTGCCGCGCTCGACCTTGTCGCCGAGACGTCCGATGGCGGGCCGGGCGTGGTGATCGGCACGCCGCTCGCGCGTTCGTCGGGCCTGCACAACGCCGTCATCGTCGCCGACGGCGGCAAGGTGCTCGGCGAGCGCTACAAGCTCGACCTGCCCAATTACGGCGAGTTCGACGAAAAACGGGTTTTCCAGCCGGGTCCGTCGATGCCCGGTCCGGTCGATTTTCGCGGCATACGCATCGGCATACCGGTCTGCGAGGACATCTGGGGCGATCTCGGCGTGTGCGAGACACTCGCCGAAAGCGGGGCCGAACTCCTGCTGGTGCCCAACGGCTCGCCCTATTATCGCGGCAAGGTCGACGTGCGCCAGCAGGTGGTGATCCGGCAGGTGATCGAGAGCGGCCTGCCGATCTTGTACGCCAACCAGCTCGGCGGCCAGGACGAGCTCGTGTTCGATGGCGCCTCCTTCGCCATCGGCGCCGACAAGTCGCTGGCCTTCCAGATGAGCCAGTTCGAGGAGGCGGTCTCGGTCTCGACCTGGAAACGCGGGCCGGACGGCTGGGTCTGCGACGGCGGGCCGGTGTCGCAGATCCCCGACGCGGAGGAGGCCGATTACCGCGCCTGCATGCTGGGCCTGCGCGACTACGTCAACAAGAACGGGTTCAAGAATGTCGTCC
>SWBZ01006433.1_pt1 | contig 12366 bp, 12 predicted proteins | sample 4693031 | NCBI WGS metagenome assembly SWBZ01 (sample SAMN10267274, study PRJNA491770) | bioreactor metagenome | isolation source: DHS bioreactor inoculated with | place: Japan: off Shimokita Peninsula
CCCCCCAGTCCTGCACGGGTGTGATCGGGGCGGCCCTGGCGGGCAGGCGCGGCGCCGGTACCGGCAGCGGCTTGCCCAGCAGGTGGCTGGCATTCTGCTTCAGGGCCGGCCGGAACCAGTTGCGCACGTCGCGGATCTCCAGGGCGTCCGTGGGACAGGCCACCACACAGCGCGCGCAGCCCATGCAGTCCTCGATACCGGTGACGCGGCCGTGGGCCTTGCCCTGTTCCCATACCGGAATGCCCATGTCGCACACCTGCTCGCAGCGGCGGCAGTCCACGCATTTGTCGGTATCCATGCGGATGCCGTAGAAGCCGGCATGGTTGAGCAGGCCGAAGGTGGCGCCATAGGGACAGAGGAAGCGGCAATAGAACCGGTTGCCCACCAGCGGGGCGACGAAGAAGGTGCCGAAGTAGGTGAGCGCCACCACCAGGTAGAACAGGCCGACGAAGCTCACCGTCCAGGCGTTGGGCGGGTAGAGGGTGACCACGATCACCCCGGCGTAGAAGACGAAGAAGAACCATTTGCTGTGGCGCAGTGCCCAGGCCCACTTGCCGCGCACCGTGCGGTCGCGGAAGGCGAAGCCCACGGTCTCGCGAATGGCGACACAGGGACAGTTCCAGCCGCAGATCACCCGCCGCCCGAACAGGAACACCGCGCCCAGCACCAGGAAGAAGGTGATGGTGCCCGGCACGTGCAGGGAGGGGAATACCGGCTGGCCCCACTGGTAGCCGATATAGGGTTCGAACACGGGGCGCAGCCAGGGCACCAGCCACCAGAGTACGGTGACGGCCGCCACCAGCACCATGAGGCGCTTGCGGGTGTAGGGATTCTCCTCGGCGCGGATACGCCACAGGCCGAAGGCGAGGATGATGGCGTACTCGGTATAGCGGTTCAGCCAGATGGGGTTCTCGAACAGGAACAGCCAGGTTTCGTTCAGCCAGCCGACGAAGGCCAGGGTAAAGGCGGCCATGCTGAACCATTGCACCCACAGGGGATAGCGGCGCGGCAATGAATCCTGCTCGGCCGCCGCCGAGGGCATGGGCTGGTAGGTGATGGGCCGTTCCGTGTGCATGGCGGCTAGAAGGTCATGACCTGGTCGCTGTCCCGGACCCAGGCGGCCAGGGCCTTCATGGAACCGCGCTCGATGCCGTCGATCAGTTCATCCTCGGTGATGCCGCAGCCGTCCACCGCCATGCCGCAGGCGCGCACCTCCAGGCCGCATTCCATGAGTTCGCCGAGCAGGGCCTCGAGGTCCGCCGCGCCCTCCGGTACCTGGTGTCCCTTGCGCCCGACCTGCACGCCGTTGTCGAGCAGGTGGACGCGCACCGTCATGTCCTCGGCCAGGGCCGCACCGGCGAAGCGTAGTGCATGCCAGGCCTTGTTGTCCGGCTGGTAGGGGGCGTTCTGGATGACGAGGGTGATGGTGGTCATGATTCGATTTCTCCTTCCGGGGTGAAGCGGGTGTAGGGCGGGCGCAGCCGGTATACCACCCACGCGGTCAACAACACGAAGGGCAGTACGCCGAGATTGAGCAGGGTCCAGCCCATCTGGTGCAGCAGGGTACCCGCAAGAAAGGCGCCCAGGGTCACCAGGGAAAAGATGGCCAGGTCGTTGACGCCCTGTACCAGGCCCCGCTCCGAGGGGGTATGCAGCTGGGTCAGCAGATGGCTGCCGCCCACGAACAGGAAGTTCCAGCCGATCCCGAGTGGCACCAGCGCCAGCCAGAAGTGCGGCAGGCTGGTGCCGCTGGCGGCGGTCAGTGCCGACAGCAGGAGGAAGGCCGTGCCCGTGAGCAGGATGTTGTGTACGCCGAAACGGGCAATGAGCTGCCCGGTGACGAAGGAGGGCGCGAACATACCGAGGACATGCCACTGCATGATGAAGGCGATCTCCGCCATGCCGTGGCCAGCCTGGCGCATGGCCAGGGGCGTGGCCGTCATCAGCAGGATCATGATGGTGTAGCCGACCGCGGCGCTGAGCAACGCCACCCCGAAGGCCGGTTGGGTCGCGATCACGTGCAGGGGACGTTCCGGGGCGTGGCCGCCGGGCTCGCGAATGGCGGGCACGCGCAGCAGGACCAGCAGCAGGCCGGCGAGCAACGCCAGGCCGGTGACCACCGCATAGGGCCCCGCGTCCGGGATGGCGGGCAACAGATCGAGCGCGTGGCGGGCGTTCCAGGGGCCGAGAAAGGCCGCCACCACCCCGCCTGCCAGCACCAGGGAGATGGCGCGGCTGCGCCAGCGGGGGCTGGCCACGTCCGCCGCCGCGAAGCGGTAATACATGGCGAAGCTCTGGTAGAGACCCAACAACAGGCTGGCCGCGCAGAACAGCCAGAAGGAATCGGTGCCGATGGCCAGCACGCTGAGCGCGCCACCGGCCGTGCCGAAGCCGGCCCCGGTCAGGAAGCCCGTGCGTCGCCCGAATCGTTTCATGAACAGCGAGGCGGGCAGGGTGCCGACCAGACTGCCGAGGCTCATCATGGCCACCGGCAGGGTCGCCAGCGCGGGATCGGGCGTGAGCTGTTGGCCGACCAGGCCGCTCAGGGTCATCACCGTGATGGCGGTGACGAGGAACAATGCCTGGCTGGTGGCGAGGATGGCCACGTTGCGTCGTTCACCCTGGAAGGCATGCACCGTGTTCATGACGGGTTCTCCGGGATCAGATCACCTGGTTGATCAGGATGTAGCTGGCCACCAGCATCAGGAATACCGCGAAGCCCCGCTTGAGCACATCACCGGAGAGTCGCTGCGCATAGTGGGTGCCCACCAGGCTGCCGGCGATGGCCACCGCCGTGAATACTCCCATCAATTGGTAGTCGATGGCCACCGCACCGGCATAGCCGGCGAAGCCGGCGTAGGACTTGATGGCGACGATGGCCAGCGAGGTGCCGATGGCCTGCTTCATGGACAGGCCCGACAGCAGTACCAGGGCGGGTACGATCAGGAAGCCGCCACCCACGCCCACCAGTCCGGTGAGGGCGCCGACCAGGATGCCGTGGATGGCCACATGGGTGAGGCAATGGCCGGAATCGCAGGCACTGAGTTCGCCCACCGCGACGGCGCCCACGGACTTGTGCTGCGGCTTGGGCTTGAGCATCTTCCAGGCCGCCGCGTACATCACCAGGGCGAACAGGGTGAGTTGGATCACCACCGGGGTGATGACGCCCAGGCGGGCGCCGGCGTAGGTACCCGCGATGCCGAACAGGCCGAATACCAGCGTCACCCTGGCATTCACGTTCCCGTTCCGCCAATGCTGCAGGGCGGTGATGGTCGCGGTGATGGCGACGATGCCCAGGCTCATGGCGATGGCCGATTTGGGCTCGACCTGGAGCAGGTAGAGCAGGGCGGGGGTGGTGATGATCGATCCGCCGCTGCCGAAGATGCCGAGCATGAGGCCGGTGGCGAGGCCGGCGAGGATGGCCGCAAGGGTCATGGGTGGCTCCTGTGTGCTCTAGTAATCAATGAAACAATTGAATACTAGAGGGAGGCCCATGTCAACCCGGTTCATGGGGGAATTGCCGGAATCATCTCTAGTTGTATGTTTAATAAGGAATAAAAAACCGATGCAATCCTGTAGGAGCGGGCTCTGCCCGCGAACGGGGACCACATCGGTTCGCGGCCGAAGGCTGCTCCTACATGGGCGGAAGGGGTATACCAGCCATTTGTTCGCGGGCAGAGCCCGCTCCTACAAAGTATGGTGGCAGGCATTGGTCGGCGGTTTTGGCGTATACTATTCAAGCCATTTATTGAATTATGGATATCACGAGGTCCCATGCCCGCCAAGAACACCTTCAAACAGGACCTGTTCGCCCAGTTCGCCCGCGTGGGCAAGGCGCTCAGCAATGCCAACCGGCTGGAGATGCTGGAGTACCTGGCTCAGGGCGAGCGCACGGTGGAATCACTGGCCAAGGTGTCCGGGCTCAGCATCGCCAACACCTCCCAGCACCTCCAGCAGTTGCGCCAGGCCGGTCTGGTGAGCAACCGCAAGGAAGGCCAGCATGTGCACTACCGGCTGTCGGGCGGGGACGTGGTGCACCTGCTGGAATGCCTGCGCCGTTTCGCCGAGACCCATGTGGCCGAGGTGGACCGGCTCATCGATGCCTATCTCACCGTCAAGGACGGCCTCGAACCGCTGCCTGCAAGCGAACTGCTGGATCGTGCCCGCGACGGCCTGGTGACGGTGATCGATGTGCGCCCGCCGGAGGAGTTTGCCGCGGGCCATGTGCCCGGCGCCCTCAACATCCCGCTGGCGGAACTGGAACGACACTTGAAGGACCTGCCAGCCGACCGCGAGGTGGTAGCCTATTGCCGGGGTCCCTATTGCGTGCTGGCCTACGAGGCCGTGGACCGGCTGCGCAAGCAGGGCTTCCAGGCGCGCCGCCTGCAGGACGGCTTTCCCGAGTGGAAGGGCGCCGGCCTGCCGGTGGAATGAATCTGGATCGGAATAGCGCCATTCGTCACCACGTCACTCACTGAAGCAGCTCTGATCAATTCGTTTTTTTCGTCATGCCGGCATACGTCGGCATGACGGGATAAGCAGCCTTTTTTGAAGTAATCCGTGATCCCTTCGAACAAAGAGTCCACCATGCAGACCCAACCGGAATTCCTCACCCTGCGCCAGCACCTCGAACAGACCATCGTAGGCCAGGCGCGCCTCATCGACCGGCTGATGATCGCCCTGCTGGCGGGCGGCCATATATTGCTGGAGAGCGCGCCGGGCCTGGCCAAGACCACGGCGGTCAAGGCCCTGGCCGGTGGCGTGCATGCGCGCTTCCAGCGCATCCAGTTCACGCCCGACCTCATGCCCGCCGATATCACCGGCAGCGAGGTGTTCAATCCCAAGGACGGCGACTTCCGCTTCGCACCGGGACCGCTGTTCCACGAGATCATCCTCGCCGACGAGATCAACCGCGCGCCGCCCAAGGTGCAGTCGGCCCTGCTGGAGGCCATGGAGGAACGCCAGGTGACCATCGGCGGCCAATCCCACCCCCTGCCCGACCTGTTCATCGTCATGGCCACCCAGAACCCGCTGGAGCAGGCCGGGACCTACCCGCTGCCGGAGGCCCAGCTGGACCGCTTCCTGCTGCATGTTGTCATCGACTACCCGGACGAGGAGCAGGAACTGCGTATCCTCGAGCGTGACCGCAGGCTGCATTTCGGTGAAGACCGCGACCAGCCCGATACCCGCCTGAGTCCCGCCACCGTGCTGCAGGCGCGCCGCGAGGTGGCGGAGATCCACATCGAGGACAGCCTGAAGCGGTACGTGGTCAGCATTGTGAATGCCACCCGTCACCTGGGTCGCTGGCTGCCCGACTGGCACGACGCCATCCAGTTCGGCGCCTCACCGCGCGCGACTCTGGCCATGGTGCGTGCCGCCAGCGCCCATGCCTACCTGCAGGGCCGGGAGTACGTGATTCCCGACGACGTGAGCGAGGTGGCCGGCGATGTGCTGCGTCACCGCATCATCCCCAGTTTCAGCGCCCGCAGCCGCCAGCTCGGCTGCAACGAACTCATCCAGGGCATCCTGGATCACATCCCCGTTCCCTGAGCATGGCATTTCCCCTGTTGCGCGACCGACTCGCGAGTTACTGGCGACGCTGGTCGCCCGCCGAAGCGCGCCTGTCATCCCGGCCCCTGCTGAGCGATGGGGAGCTGCGCGCCCTGCGCCTGCAGGCCGAATCGCTCCCGACCCGGCTGCTGGAATTCCAGCGTCCCGCGGCCCATGCGCTCATCGGGGACAGCCTCTCGACATGGCGCGGGCGTGGCTTCGAGTTCGAGGAAAACCGTGCCTACCAGCCTGGCGACGAGCCGCGCCTGTTGAACTGGCGCCTCTATGCCCGCAGCGGCACGCTGTTCACCAAGGTCTTCGTCGAGGAACGCAAGCCGCAGGTCTTCCTGCTGGCGGACCGGCGCGCCGCCATGCGCTTCGCCACCCGTCACCAGCTCAAGGCCGCCCTGGCGGCGAAGCTGGTTGTCCTCCATGCCTGGCAGGCCCGGCAGCAGGCGCTGGCCGTGGGTGGACTGGTCCTCGATGAACAGGCGCACTGGTTCGCGCCGGCCATGGGTGAGACGGCCCTGCAACCCCTGCTGCAGGCGCTGACGTCCGCCTGTCCGCCACTGGACTTCGAGGCCGGGCAACCAGGCCTGGAACAGAGCCTGCGTCTCCTGCTGCACCGCCTGCCTGCGGGCTGTTTCGTGCTGCTGGTGAGTGATTTCCATGACCTGGATGTGGACCTTGTCCTGCCGCTGTTGCAGGAACTGGCCGCCCGTCACACGGTGCGCGCGCTGCAGGTGCTCGACCCGGTGGAGCAGGCCCTGCCCGCGGACGGTGACTATCTCATCGAGGACGGGGTGGGTCTGCCGCCGCTGCGCATCGAGGGCGACAATGCGGCGCAGCAGGCGGCCTATGCCCGTGCCTTCGCCAGGGAACAGGAAAGACTGGCACAGTGTTTCCAGTCCTGCGCCATTCCCTTTGACACCTGTTCCACCCGTGATGAACCGGCAGCCTGCCTGGTGGCGAACGATGACAGCGGCACAGCACACTGACGGTCAGTGGGTGGATATCCTGGCGCCGGCGCTGCCGGCGGCGGGCGTGGATCCGAGCCTCATCCTGTGGCCGGCGCTGCTGGCGGTGCTGTTGTTGCTGGCGTTTCTGGTGTACCGCCGGCGGCCGCGGCCCCGTGCCCGGCGCGAGCTGCGGCGGCTGGCGCGTGCCTTGCACCGGGAACGGCTGGATCCCCGGGTGGCCGGTCTCGGGATCCGGCGTTGCCTGCGCCAGGGCCTGGGGCTGGCGCGCCTGCGGGATCTGCGGCTGGAGGCCGCCGCGCAGCGGGAATGGCAGGACTACCGGGAACGGCTGACGCGCTGCTGCTTCGCGGCGCAGCGTCCCGCGCGCGTGGAACTGCAAGACCTGCTCCGACAGGCCAGGCGTTGGTTGCGCACGCAGAGGGAGGGTGCCGGATGGAGATGACCCTGGGTGAGTTCCTGCTCGGCATCCGCTTCCAGCATCCCGCCTGGTTGTGGACCTGGCCCATCGCCCTGCTGGCGCTGGGCTGGCTGCAGCGCCGCCGCTGGCTGGAGGCACTCGCGCGGGTGCCGGGGCGGCCGGGCGGTAGGCGCTATCGTCACCCCCGCGTCGACATCCTGCGTCGCCTGCAGGGAGAGCAGGTGCGTCGGTCGCAGGTACAGGGCACGGTATGGCGCAGCCTGCACTACGTCGTGCTGCTGCTGTGCGTCCACCTGGCCCTGGCGCAGCCCTACCGCCTGGGGCCGCAGTTGCCCTCGCCACCGGAATACCGTGACACGATCTTCATCATCGACACCTCCGTCAGCCTGGTGCTGCGTGACTACCTGGTGGATGGTGAGCGCGTGGACCGCATGACCATCCTCAAGGCCGTGCTCGAGCATTTCATCGACCAGCTGGATGGCAATCGCATCGGCGTGACGGTGTTTTCCGAACGCCCCTACACCCTGGTGCCGCTGACGGACGATTACGCGCTGCTCAAGACCATGGTGCGGCGCCTCAGGCCGGCGGTGCTCACGGGGCGCACCTCGGATCTGGGCACGGGCTTGGTCTACACGCTGCAACAGCTGCGTGAAATGGACCAACTGGACCCGGCGCACCGCCCGGCGCTGGTGCTGCTCACCGACGCGAACCGCAGCTACCGGGAAACGGATCCCCGTGACGTGGCCGCCCTGTTACGGGAGCAGGGCTATCGCCTGCATACCATCGGCATCGGGGCCGCCAGTCGCGAGGCCGCGGAGGAAGGCGCCTGGGGGCTGCTCTACCAACCGGCCAACTACGAGTTGCTGCGCGCCATCGCCGCGCAGGGCGGTGGCCGCTTCTACCGCGCCGATGATGCCGCCGGCCTGCGGGCGGCGGTGGCCGACATCCAGTCCGCGGAACGACGCCAGGTGGAGGTGACGCCGCGCCACGTGGCCATCCCCCTTTACCAGTGGCCCCTGCTCGCGGGCCTGCTGTGGATGGTGTTCCTGCAGCTCCATGGAGCGCGCCGGAGGCCGGCATGATGGAGGACCTCGCCACCCTCGACTGGCGCGAGCCCCTGTGGCTGTGGCTGGCCCTCTATCCCTGGCTGTGGTGGGCCTGGCGCGGCCTCCTGGCACGCCCGCGCGGCCACGACTATGCCGACCCCTCCTTGTGGCCCTGGGCACGCGTGCGCGCGGTGGATGCGCGGGACGCGCGGCGCCTGTGGCGGCATGCCCTGTTCGCCCTGGCCTGGTGGCTGTTTGCCCTGGCCCTGGCCGGTCCGCGCCTGCCGGAAGGCCTGCAGGGACAGGCGCGGGCGGGGTACACGGAGCTGATGGTGGTACTCGATGTGTCTCGCTCCATGAGCGCCCGTGACGTGGAACCGGGACGGCTGGAACGGGCGCGCCTGGAACTCCTGGACCTGGTGGAACGCGCGGACCGGCTGCGCATCGGGCTGGTGGTGTACGCGGCGCGCCCGCACCTGCTCAATCCTCCCACCCACGACAAGACGGTGTTGCGCCACCAGCTGCGGCTCATCCGTGCCGACTGGTTGCCCACGGAAGGCTCGGACCCCGGCGCGGCCCTGGCCTTCGCCGCCGAATCCTTTTCCGGCGGTCCGGCGGCGCGTGCCCTGCTGCTGGTGACCGATGGGGAACTCGCCACGACGGATGCCGAGGCGGAGGCCGCGCTGGAGGCCGAGGCGACCCGCCTGGCCCAGCAGGGCATCCGGCTCTATGCCCTGGGCACGGGGACGGAAGACGGCGTGCCCCTGCAGGGCCCCGCGGGCGACTGGCTGTATCACGAGGGCCAGGCGGTCGTCTCCCGGCTGCAAGGGGAACGCCTGGCGCGCCTGGCACGCATGGGCAACGGCCGCTACAGCCCGGTGGCCGATACCGATGCGGACTGGCTGCAGTTGCATGACCAAGGCATCGGTCGGCTGGAGGCCTCCGCCATGACGGATGGCGAGGAACGGATCCTCTGGCGCGAACTGTATGCCTGGTGTCTCCTGCCCGCCGTGCTGTTGCTGCTGTTGTCCCGGGCGCGTATGCCCATGGCCGGGCGTGGCATGCTGCCGATCGTGTGCTGCGCGGCGCTGTTGGCGGGCGGCCTGGGTGGAGCGCCCGCCGTGCAGGCGGCCGACGCCGCGCGCGAACGCGCGGCCTTCCAGGCCTATGCCGCCGGGGACTACGCACAGGCGCGCCAGCGCTATGCCGCCGTCCCCGGTTTCGCCGGGCGCATGGGGGAAGGCAGCAGCGCCTATCGCCTCAGCGAATTCCGCCAGGCCGTCGGCCTGTTCACCCAGGCCGTGCTGGCGGCGAACAGCGATCCCGCGCGCGCACGGGCGTTGTTCAACCTGGCGAACAGCCACTACCGACTGGAGGAATATGACGCCGCCGTGGCCCTGTACCGCGAAGTGCTGCGCTATGCACCCGGACATGCGGAGGCGGACACCAACCTGCAACTGGCCCTCGCGCAGTGGGAACGGCAATCCGCCGACGGCGAACGCGGCGCATCGACGCGCCAGGGCCGGGGACCGCGCAGCGCCCGGCTCGCGCCGGGCACGGACATCACCCGGGGTTCGCTGGGCTTCGACGAGGAGGAGACCGACCGGGAGGACGCCGCGTCCTCTGTTCCGGATCCCACCGGCCAGACGGATGGACGGATCCCCGGCATCGGGCAGGCCCGTACAGCGAGCGGTGACGAAGAGCAGGTGGCGGATGCCGAATGGCATTATGTCGATACCACGCGCGAACGCATCCTGCTGCAGGCCGATACCTTCCGGGTGGACGAGGGGGTGTTCTGGCAACGCCTGTTCGAGATCGAGGAGGGCTTCGCCGCGCCCCTCAATGAACCCCGCGCGATACCGGGGGTGCGGCCATGGTGAGGAGAGTGCTTGCACAATGGTGGCTGTGGCTCTGGCTGGCGCTGCTGTCGGCCAGCGCGCTGGCGGAAGAACCCGTGGCCGGGCCCTGGGCGGAGATGCGGGTGGAAGCCCTGACACCGGCGGCCCGCGACGGCCGCCACGTACTGCATGTGCGCGGCGAACCGGTGGCCACGGATGCCTGGTTCAACCAGCCGGTGCGGCTGGTGCTGTGGATCGGCAGTGACAGTCCCTATGCTTCCCTGGAGACGGCCGCCATCCAGCAAGCGGGTGTGGAGGTGGTCGAGTTGCCCGCCATGCGGCAGCCGCGTGAGGTGGCGGGCACGACGCTCACGGAGTACCGCGTGGGCTGGGTGTTCTACCCGCGTGTCACCGGTCTCGTCGAACTCGAATTGCCGACACTGCGGTTCCGCCGTGACGGTCTGGTCACCCATCGCATCGAACTCCCGCGCATCCGCCTGCAGGTGCGCCCGCTGCCGCGCTTCGTGCCGCCGACCTTGCCGATCGGTCCCCTGGCGCTGGAAGTAGAGGCGCCGCAGGGAATGCTGCTGACGCGCGGCAAACTGGAATTCCTGCGCCTGCGCATCCTGGGCGAAGCGCCCCCGGGGCAATCCCTGTCGGGCCTGCTGCGCCAGTTCCGCAGTGACGACCGGGTGACCTTCTATCCGCCTCGTGAACACACGCAGGAGGAGGGCGGCTGGCGCGGGGGGCGCCACGCGACGGTCTACGAGATTCCCTTCGCATCCCGGGTCACGGGTGTGGCCCCGCTGCCGGTGTTGCGCCTGCAGTATTTCGACCCCGGGACCGGCAAGCTGGTCACGCGGCACCAGGCCCTGGGTCGCTACCTGTCCCTGCCGCGCTGGCTGCTGTGGGCGGGCATGCTACTCTTGACCCTGGGCGTCGGGCTGCTGTTGCGCGCACTCTACCGCGGCTTCGCACGTCGCCTGCGCACCTGGCGTGGCTATCGCACCGCCCTGCGGGGGCTGCAGCGGGCGCAAACCCCGGTGGAACTGAAGGACGCCCTTATGGAAATCTCCGCCGCCGAAGCCTGGCCGCGCAACCTCACGCTCGCGGCCTGGCAGCGCCACTGGACAGGACGCTATCCGCGCCTGGCCTGGATCGCCGACGATATCCAGCGCCTGCAGGCATGGTGCTATGGAGGCAGAGAAGCATCCCTGGACGAGATCCGCCAGTCCCTGGTCGGGCTCTGCCAGCGGCGCATGCCTTTACTGCGGTTTTCCCTATCCCGCTAGACAGTAGCGGGGCAAAGGCCGAGGCCTAGTGGCGTACGTCCTGGTTCTCTTTTTCGAAATCCTTGATCTGCTGCTCGGCTTCATCCCTCGAGACGCCATAGGTCTCCTGGATCTTGCCTGCAAGTTCGTCACGTTTCCCGGAAATGACGTCAAGGCTATCGTCACTGAGTTTTCCCCACTTCGCCTTTATCTTGCCCTTGAACTGATTCCAGTTACCCTCAACGATATCCCAGTTCATATTCATCTCCTTGTGGTGAATCACCGGTTGCTCCCGTGGAGTTCCCTAATGGAATGAACAGGATAATGGCAGGGCGTGGTGCGGTCTGTACGGTGTCGTACATAATGCGAGCTTGAAAAGTGGGAAGATTCATCTCTTGATATCCGCCTGGTACAGGTGTGATATGGGCATGAACGAGGTAGTCGATGGACCCTGATCTGATCGATAAAGCGAGCATGGCATTTCCCGCGGGGCCTGACCGGATCTCGCTCTATCCTGCTGCGGGCCAGATGCGCGTGCTCAATGCGCTGCAACAGGACGCAAGCGCGGGACTGCACCTGCTGTGTGTGACCGGCCCCGTCGGTAGCGGAAAGACGGTGCTTTTGCGTGCCCTGCGGCAGAGCATGAATCATGCCTTGGTTGGACTGGTGGAAAATCCGGCACCGGACAGGTTGTTGGTCGAGGTGGCAAGGGCACTGAAACTGAATGCCATGAATGATGACGAATCATTCCTGCGCCGACACCTGGTCATGATGCTGTCACTGGCGGAGAAACAGAAACGTCCCATTGTTCTGATCGTCGATGACGCGGAACACCTTTCGACGGACAATCTCGATCTGCTCCTGCATTTCTTTCCCAAGGGGCACGCCACCCTGGTCTTTTCCAGTGCTGACGATCCCGAGACCTGGTTGCCGTTCGCTACGAACGCTTGCGAGCGTGTGGCCATCGATCGAACCTATTACCTCGAACCATTCTCTGCGAACGAGACCGCGGACTATATCCGCCATCGACTGCGCGAGGCCGCGGTGTCGGACAACCTGTTCCAGCCTGCCACGGTCGCGGCGATTCACCAGGAAAGTGTTGGCCTTCCGGGACTCATCAACCAGTGTTGCTCCGAAGAACTTGCGCAGGGTGGCCCGTCGAAAAGCGAGGCCGTCAGCACAGCAGCACCGACTCCCGAACGTAAGCCCGAGCCAGAGCCAGAATCACAGCCAGAATCACAGCCAGAATCACAGCCAGAATCA
>SWBZ01003275.1_pt1 | contig 12354 bp, 12 predicted proteins | sample 4693031 | NCBI WGS metagenome assembly SWBZ01 (sample SAMN10267274, study PRJNA491770) | bioreactor metagenome | isolation source: DHS bioreactor inoculated with | place: Japan: off Shimokita Peninsula
GGCAAAGGTCGATGCCGCCATCCGTAGCGGGCGCGCGCTGTTTGCGCTCCACGCAACCGACGCCTCGGAAGACGGCATACGCAAACTGAATCAGGCCCGGCGCGCGGTGTTGCTGGCCGGCGGCCCCGACATACCGGCGTTCAGGCTCTTTTCGGAAGCGGAAATGAGTTTGGCATTCGGGGGGGCAAATGTGATACATGCTGCCGTGCTCGGTGCAGAAACGAGCGCGGCGGCACAAAGGCGCGTTGTTGCGCTGGAACGGTACCGGGGCGGGCACCCCGAACGCCGCGAGAAAGTTGACGGCGAGTCCGCGAGGACGGCGTCCCACAAGGATACGGAATGACGGATACGAAATCGGGCGACGACAAGACGCTGAGCATGAATACCAAGAAGACCCTGACCCTGAAGCGGCCGGGAGTCGAGCAGGGGACGGTGCGCCAGAATTTCTCGCATGGACGCACCAAATCCGTTGTCGTCGAAACCAAGAAGCGCAAATTCTCCGTGCCGGGCGAAAAGCAGGAGCCCGCGGCGCCGGTCGCGCTCGCGCCGCGTGCCCAGCCGGCACCCAAGCCCGCGCCGGCGCCGGTCGCCAAGGAGCCGCCCAAGCCGGCTGCTGCCGAGGGGCGCTCCGGCCTTGTGCTCAACGAGTTGTCGACCGAGGAGATGGAGGCGCGTCGCCGCGCCCTGGAAGGTTCCAAGGTCCGTGAGGTCGAGGAACGTAGGCGCGCCCAGGAAGAGGCCGCGCGCCGCGCCGAGGAAGATGAGCGCCGCCGCAAGGAGCGTGAGGAATCCGCCCGCCGGCAGGCCGAGGAGGAAACGCGCCTGAAGGCTGAGGCCGAGGCGCGCAGCCGTGCCGAGGAAGAGGCGCGCCGCAGGGCGCCCGATCCGGCGCCGGTGCCCGTTGCCGACGACGATGATCGCGATGCCAAGCGCAAGACCAAGCCGTCGATTCCGCCAAAGCGCATCGCCACGCCCGAACCCGCGCGGCCGGCCCGTCCGCGTGTCGGCGAGGATCGCCGCCGCGGCAAGCTGACCCTCAACAGCGCGCTTGCCGGCGACGAGGCGCGTGGCCGTTCGCTGTCGGCTATGCGTCGCCGTCAGGAGAAGTTCAAGCGTTCCCAGCACCAGGAAGCGCGCGAGAAGATCGCCCGCGAGGTGATCCTGCCCGAAACGATCACCATCCAGGAGCTGGCCGGCCGCATGGCCGAGCGTGCCGTGGACGTGGTCAAGTTCTTCATGAAGCAGGGCCAGATTCTTAAACCCGGCGACGTCATCGACGCCGATACCGCGGAGCTGGTGGCGGTCGAGTTTGGCCATACGGTCAAGCGCGTCGCAGAATCCGATGTCGAGGAAGGGCTGTTCAACATTCCCGACAAGCCGGAAAACCGCGAAACGCGGCCGCCTGTCGTCACCATCATGGGCCATGTCGACCACGGCAAGACGTCGCTGCTTGACGCCATCCGCCACGCCAACGTGGTGTCCGGCGAGGCCGGCGGCATCACCCAGCATATCGGTGCCTACCAGGTCGAGCAGGACGGACAGAAGATCACCTTCATCGACACGCCCGGCCACGCCGCCTTCACCCAGATGCGTGCGCGCGGCGCGCAGGCGACCGACATTGCGATCCTGGTCGTCGCCGCCGACGACAGCGTCATGCCGCAGACGGTCGAATCGATCAACCACGCCAAGGCGGCCGGGGTCCCGATCATCGTGGCGATCAACAAGATCGACAAGCCGGAGGCCGACCCGCAGAAGGTTCGTACCGAATTGCTTCAGCACGAGGTGTTCGTGGAATCGATGGGCGGCGAGGTGCTCGACGTCGAGGTTTCCGCCGTCAAGGGCACCAATCTCGACAAGCTGCTCGAGGCGATCCTGCTGCAGGCCGAACTGCTCGACCTGAAGGCCGATCCCGAGCGGACCTCCGAGGGCGTCGTCATCGAGGCGAAGCTCGACAAGGGGCGCGGCCCGGTCGCCACCGTTCTGGTTCAGACCGGCAAGCTCCTGCCCGGCGACATCATCGTCGCCGGCAACGAATGGGGCAAGGTGCGCGCGCTCGTCAACGATCGCGGCGAGCAATTGTCCGACGCGGGCCCGTCCATGCCGGTCGAGGTTCTCGGCCTGCAGGGTACGCCGCAGGCCGGCGATCGCTTCGCCACGGTGGAAAACGAGGCCCGTGCCCGCGAGATCTCGGAATACCGCCAGCGCAAGGCGCGCGAGATGGCGGTGGCCAAGCATGCCGGTCAGCGCGGCTCGCTCGAGCAGATGATGTCGCAATTGCAGTCGAGCGGACTCAAGGAGTTCCCGCTGCTGATCAAGGGCGACGTCCAGGGCTCGATCGAGGCGATCGTCGCCGCGCTCGACAAGCTCGGCACCGACGAGGTGCGCGCGCGCATCGTCCATTCGGGCGCCGGCGGCATCACCGAGAGCGACATCTCGCTTGCCGAGACATCGAACGCGGCCATCATCGGCTTCAACGTCCGCGCCAACAGGCAGGCGCGCGACGCCGCCGAACAGGCCGGTATCGAAATCCGCTACTACAACATCATCTACAACCTCGTGGACGATGTGAAGGCGGCGATGTCTGGCCTGTTGTCGCCGGAGCGTCGCGAGACCTTCCTGGGCAACGCCGAGATTCTCGAGGTCTTCAACATCACCAAGGTCGGCAAGGTCGCCGGCTGCCGTGTCAGCGAAGGCAAGGTCGAGCGCGGCGCGGGCGTACGCCTGATCCGCGACAACGTCGTCATCCACGAAGGCAAGCTGAAGACGCTCAAGCGCTTCAAGGACGAGGTGCCGGAAGTGCCTGCCGGCCAGGAATGCGGCATGGCCTTCGAGAATTACGAGGACATCCGCGCCGGCGACGTGATCGAGTGCTTCCGCGTGGAAGAAGTGGCGCGCACGCTTTAACGTCGTTCCGACGCGAAGCTGCCTGGCGGCGCGGCCTGACGGCCGTCGCCGCCCGGATCCTCTGCGGGAGCCTGCCATGCTTGCATCACACATGCCGGATGATGGCGGGGTCGAAGTCCGCTATTACCTGACCGAACAGGACTATCTTGCCATGATGGAGGCAAGAACGCGCTGGCGCACCGGGCGGATCGGCCGCATGGTGCTGTGGGCTGCGGTGGTTCTCAATGTCGGTGTCGGAGCCTGGCTGCTGCTGGGCGCGCTTCTGACCGCGACGCCGCTTGCCGTCGAGCACTTCCTCAACCTCGGCTTGGCAACGCTGATCGTCGCCTGGTTGTTTCTCTATCTGCCATGGCTGCGCCGCAGGAACTTTCGCCGCATGAAGCTTGCCGACAAGCCTGTCCACCTGGTTGCCGACCGCGAGGCGGTAAAACTGCGGATCGGCGACGATGACAGTCGCACCGCGTGGCGCGAGTTCGAGCGCGGCCATCGCACGGCAGAGCATTTCTTCTTTTGGCTCAATCCCGCCATCGCGCTGATCGTGCCGCTGCGCGCCTTCCCCGATGAGGCGCTGTGCGAGCGGTTCTGGCGCCTCGCCCAGGAAGGAGTTCCCACCACCAATGGCTGAAAAACCGCTCTCCCAGCGCCAGCTTCGCGTCGGCGAGCAGGTGCGCCATGCGCTTTCCGACGTGCTGCTGCGCGGCGAAGTGCGCGACGAACTGATCGAAAACACCGTGATTTCGATTTCGGAAGTGCGCATGTCGCCGGATCTGAAGATCGCCACGGCATTTATCTCGCCGCTCGGCGTGAAGGACAATCAAGCGGTCGTCAAGGCGCTGGCACGCAACGCGAAATTCATCAGAGGCCGCGTTTCCGGTGCTCTCAAACAGATGAAATACATGCCCCAGTTCCGCTTTCGGCTCGATACCAGCTTCGACAATATGGCCAGGATCGACGAGTTGCTGCGTTCGCCCGAAGTTTCCCGTGACCTTGGTGATGACGGGGAGAGGGACGAATGACGCTGGCGGCTGCGGAGATTTTTCGGTTTTTGTTGGGGGCGGCGTAAGACATGGCGCGGCGTGGCAAGAAAAAGGGACGTTCCGTCTCCGGCTGGCTGGTGTTCGACAAACCCGTCGGCATGGGTTCGACCGAGGCGGTCTCCAAGATCAAATGGCTGTTCAAGGCCGACAAGGCAGGCCATGCCGGCACGCTTGACCCGCTCGCCTCCGGCATGCTGCCGATCGCGCTCGGCGAGGCGACCAAGACCGTGCCGTACGTGATGGACGGCGCCAAGGTCTACCGCTTCACCATCGCCTGGGGCGAGGCGCGTTCGACCGACGATCTGGAGGGACATGTGACGGCCACCTCGGATCGGCGACCGAGCGAGGCCGACATCCGCGCCCTCTTGCCCAACTATACCGGCGTCATCATGCAGGTGCCGCCGCAGTTCTCGGCCGTCAAGATCGCCGGTGAGCGCGCCTACGACATCGCCCGGGAGGGCGAAACCGTCGATATTCCCGCCCGCGAGGTCGAGATCGGCCGGCTCGACCTCCTCGAGTGCCCGGATGAAAACAGCGCGGTTTTCGAGATCGAATGCGGCAAGGGCACCTATGTGCGTTCGCTCGCCCGCGATATGGGACGCGACCTGGGCTGCCATGGCCACATCGCCGTCCTGCGCCGTGTCGAGGTCGACCCTTTCGTTGCCGACGATTTGGTGACGCTGGCGGCACTTGAGGCCGCCGCCGCCGAGGCCCGCCCGCAAGGCGAGCCGGGAGAGGACGGCCAAATCGTCGACACGCGTCCCGACAAGGAACGCTTCGACGCGCTCGACGCGCTGCTGGTCGACACCGGTGCCGCGCTCGACTGTCTTCCCGAAGTCGCCGTCAGCGATGATGCCGCCCAGCGTATCCGGCTCGGCAATCCGGTCATAATCCGTGGCCGCGACGCGCCGGTCGAGGCGCCCGAGGCCTATGCCACGGCGCGCGGCCGTCTGGTTGCGATTGGCGCCGTGGAGGCGGGCATGTTCAAGCCGAAGCGGGTCTTCACCGGTCGCTGAGGCCGCCTCCGCCGCGCGTCAGCCGGCTGTCGGCGTATTTGCCCTTGCGACGGCGGCGATTTTTGCGCCTACTTGCCGCATGAGCGGGAAAACCAAGGGCAAGGCGAAATTCGTGTCGCGCCATCGCGCCCCCGTTGGCGCGCCGCCCGGCACGCTGGTGCATGACGAGCGCGCCTCGCCGACCGGCATCCGCCTGACCATCATTTCCAACGACCATGTCGAAGAAATCGCCGAGGCTTCGCTGGCGGCGATCGAAAAGGCCATGAAGTCGGGCAAGCGGCTGTGGGTCGACGTGACCGGACTGGCCGACCTTCAGCTTCTGGGCGCGATCGGCGCGTTGTTTTCGATCGAGGAACTGGCGCTCGAGGACATCGCCAACACCAGTCAGCGCCCCAAGGTCGACACTTACGAGGCGCACGCCCTGATCGTCGTGCATATGTTCGACGGCAAGAGTGTGGATTCCAAGGAACAGTTCGCGATCCTGTTCGACGGGCGCCATGTGGTGACCTTCCAGGAGCGTCCCGGCGATTGCCTCGAGCCGGTCCGCAAGCGGCTGCGCCAGCCGGCTGGGCGGATCCGCACGCGCGGGGCGGCCTATTTTGTCTACGCGATCCTCGACACCATCCTCGACGCCTATTTTCCCATGCTCGAGACGATCGGCGACGAGCTGGAGGACCTTGAGGACAAGATCACCAAGGACCCGCATCCGCGCGATGTCGGGCGCCTCCACCAGCTCAAGCGCGAACTGCTCGTCATCAAGCGCGCCCGCCAGCCGGCGCGCGAGATGCTGTCGGCGATGAGCCGTGAGGAACTCGGCCTTATTCCCAGCGAGGTGGGCTATTTCCTGCGCGATACCTACGATCACGCCATCCAGCTGATCGACATCGTGGAAACCTATCGCGAGCTCGCGACCGGGTTGCTGGACCTTTATCTGTCGAGCGTGTCGACCAAGATGAACGAGGTGATGAAGGTGCTCACCATCATTTCAACCATCTTCATTCCGTTGTCTTTCCTGGCCGGTATCTGGGGCATGAATTTCGCACCCGATTCCACCTGGAACATGCCCGAATTGCGCTGGCGCTATGGCTATCCGGTCGCGCTGACGATCATGATCGTGATCGCGGTCGGGCTGTTATATCTTTTTCGACGCAAGCGCTGGCTGTGAGGAGCCGGCGAAAAAACAAGGGGAACCCCATGCGACATGCGATCGTCTTCGGCTTCGCGACCCTGTTTTCCGTGCTTGCCGTGGGGTTGGCGCACGCCTGCGACGGCCCGCCCGTGTGCACGGTCGTCGATCCGACGGGCACGCCGCTTAACGTGCGCGAGGGGCCGAACGGACGTATCCTGTCGACCCTGAACAAGGGCGCCAAGGTGGAGATCGTCGCCCACCGCGACCACGATGGCTCGCGCTGGGCTTTGGTCGGCAAATACGCGGAGGCGTGGGGCTGGGTTTTCGGCGCCTATCTCGATTGCACGGGCGAGGACGGGATCGGGCGCGTGTGTGTCGTGGCCGATCCGACCGGCACGCCGCTCAACATCCGCGAACAGCCGAACGGCGCGATCCTCGGCACCTGGGCGAACGGCGTGCGCGTGCGGCCCTACGAGGAGCGGTTGCATAACGGCAAGACCTGGTACGCCGTCGAACGGCTCGCCGAAGACAATGCCGTCGGCTGGGTCTACGATCCCTATCTCAAATGCGAGGAGGACGAGGCGCACTGAATTTTATGTCGTGATCCGGTCTCCGGGTGTGCGGGGGCCCGTGCTTGACAGGCTCTGGCCGCGGGCCGAAGATTTGTCGGGGCAAGCATGGGACGACGAAGATCGTCCGGCAGGGGAAGCGATCATGGCGAAAACATCGAACGTTCGCGCGCTGGCGTCAGCGGCGTTTCTCGCGGCAATGGCGGCATCCGCGCAGGCCGGACCGGTCGCGCCCCTCTCCGGGATCGGCTCGCCCGGTCTGCCGCTCGTCGCGGTCCAGAGCTGCGGCTGGTACGTCATCCTCGGCTGCCACAACCGTCATGCCGACGCCGCGGCGCTGGTCGAGGAACTCGGTGGCCCCTTCGCCGGCGGCGGGGCGGGGCTCCATGTCCTGCACACCGACGACTATCCGAATTTCCGCGACGGCTATTTCTGCGTTGGCGACGGTCCGTATGGGTCGCATGGCGATGCCGCGAGCATCGCCTGGAACGAGGCCGTGCCGGACGCCTATGTCAAGAACGGCTGCTGACGGCCGCTAGGTAGTGGACTCATAATTTCTCATCCACAGTCTGGCTGATGCGAGAGCGACGGCGGCGAGGAAGTTTCTTGCGAGCTTGTCGTAGCGTGTTGCGATCCGTCGGAAGTGTTTGAGTTTGCAGAAGAAGCGCTCGACAAGGTTGCGCTGACGGTAGAGGGCCGGATCGACGGACCTTTGGACTTTCCGGTCGCGCTGGGTGGGGATGTGCGCCTGTCCGCCCCGCTGGCCGATCAAATCGATCAGATGTTGCCAGTCATAGCCGCGATCCGCGACGACGATCGAGGTAGTCGGAAGGGCTTGCAGCAAGTCGGGTGCGGTGGCTTTGTCGGAAGCCTGTCCGGCCGTGAGGGCGAGACGGACCGGCAGCCCCTTCTCGTCGACGACGACATGGATCTTGCTGGTCAGTCCTCCACGAGAACGGCCGATGGCGTGATCCGGGCCCCCTTTTTACCGCCGGCGGCGTGTTGGTGGGCGCGCACGATGGAGGAGTCGATAAGTTGCATCGACTGTGGCGAGGCAGCCGCCAGAGCCTCGAACACCCGCAGCCAAACGCCTGCCTTGGCCCATCGATTGTAGCGGTTATAGGCCGTCGTATAGGGGCCATAGCGCTCCGGCAGGTCGCGCCAGGGCGACCCCGTTCTCAGAATGTAGAAAATCCCGTTCAGGACTCGCCGGTCGTCAGCCCGTGCAACACCACGAGGCTTGTTGGGCAGCAACGGCGCGATCAGCGCCCACTCCCGGTCCGTAAGCTCGAAACGTGCCATCCAAAGCTCCTCCCCGAGGAACTTGAATCACAATCCCGATTCAAACGGAATCCTGTTTATGAGTACAGAACCTAGAGCGTCGGCGTTCCCGCCAGAGCGGCGCTTGCAGCCGCCCCCGGACCGGGCGCGCTTGAATTTGCGCTGGCAATCCGCGCGTTTTTGCACTATATGCGCCGCAGCATTGCGCTGGGCGCATGCGCAAATGGCCCCCGCTGGACGACATCCTGGCCGTGGGCGACTTTTCCTGATTAAGAACAGAAAGGATGCACGATGTCGATTACCGCCGCGCGCAAGCAGGAATTGCTGACCGAATACGCGACCCAGAAGGACGATACCGGTTCTCCGGAAGTCCAGGTGGCGATCCTTTCGGAGCGCATCAAGAATCTGACCGAGCATTTCAAGACCCACGCCAAGGACAACCATTCCCGGCGCGGTTTGTTGAAACTGGTGTCGCAGCGCCGTTCTCTTCTCGACTATCTCAAGAAGAAGGACGTTGCCCGCTACCAGACCCTGATCGGAAAGCTCGGTCTGCGTCGCTAATGTTCGAACGGCGGATCCCGCATGGGGTCCGCCGTTTGAATATTTTGGGCCGGACGTAATAGGCCCGATCGGTTTGCGCCGCCGAACCGCGGAGGCAAACCGCCCATGGGCAGGTCATGGGGCAGGATTGCAGGACGCCCGGAGGTCGAACGACCCCGACCACGGACGTCGCGCTGTCTTGCCCATGGCTCGTCCGTAATGAAGCCAGACGGAAACGGTCCGCGCAAAAGCGTCGGACATCGGCGTTTCCGCATATGAGAGACACACATGTTCAATCACCACAAAGTGGAAATCGAATGGGGCGGCCGTCCGCTCATCCTCGAAACCGGCAAGATCGCACGACAGGCCGACGGCGCCGTGCTCGCCACCTATGGCGAAACGGTCGTGCTGGCGACCATCGTGTCGGCCAAGGAGCCGAAGCCGGGTTTCGACTTCTTCCCGCTGACCGTCAACTACCAGGAAAAGACCTTCGCCGCCGGCAAGATCCCGGGCGGCTTTTTCAAGGCGGAAGGCCCTCCCGAGCGAGAAGGAGACGCTGACCTCGCGCCTGATCGACCGCCCGATCCGTCCGCTTTTCGTCGACGGCTACAAGAACGACACCCAGGTCGTCCTGACCGTTCTGCAGCATGATCTGGAGAATGATCCCGATATCGTTGCCATGGTCGCCGCCTCGGCCGCGCTCACCCTGTCGGGCGTGCCGTTCATGGGGCCGATCGGCGCGGCGCGTGTCGGGTATATCGGCGGCGAGTACGTGCTCAACCCGCATCTCGACGAGATGGAGGAGTCCAAGCTCGACCTGGTCGTTGCCGGCACCGGCGAAGCCGTGCTGATGGTGGAATCGGAAGCCCAGGAGCTTTCCGAAGACGTCATGCTCGGCGCCGTCATGTTCGGCCACAAGAACTACCAGGCGGTGATCGACGCGGTCATCAAGCTGGCCGAAGTCGCCGCCAAGGAGCCGCGCGAGTTCACGCCTACCGATCTTTCCGAGCTCGAAGCCGAGATGCTGAAGATCGCCGAAACCGAGCTGCGCGCAGCCTACAAGCTGACCGACAAGCAGGAGCGCTACAACGCCGTCGACGCCGTCAAGGCAAAGGTCAAGGCAGCGCTGTTGCCGGAAGGCGAGGAAGAGCCCAAATGGACCGGTGAGCAGATCGGCACCGTCTTCAAGGGCCTGCAGGCCAAGATCGTGCGCTGGAACATTCTCGACACCGGCAACCGCATCGACGGCCGCGACCTTGAGACCGTGCGTCCGATCGTCGCCGAAGTCGGCGTCCTGCCGCGCACCCACGGTTCGGCCGTGTTCACCCGCGGCGAAACCCAGGCCCTGGTCGTCGCCACGCTCGGCACCGGCGAGGACGAGCAGTTCATCGACGCACTGACGGGAACCTACAAGGAAGCCTTCCTGCTTCACTACAATTTCCCGCCCTATTCCGTCGGCGAGACCGGCCGCATGGGCTCGCCCGGCCGTCGCGAGATCGGTCACGGCAAGCTTGCCTGGCGTGCCGTGCATCCGTTGCTGCCGGCGCCCGATCAGTTCCCCTACACGCTGCGCGTCGTCTCCGAGATCACCGAATCCAACGGGTCCTCGTCCATGGCCACCGTCTGCGGCACCTCGCTGGCGCTGATGGATGCCGGCGTGCCGCTGTCCAAGCCGGTTGCCGGCATCGCGATGGGCCTGATCAAGGAAGACGAGCGTTTTGCCGTCCTGTCCGACATTCTCGGCGATGAGGATCATCTCGGCGACATGGACTTCAAGGTCGCCGGCACCGACGAGGGCATCACCTCCCTGCAGATGGACATCAAGATCGATGGCATCACCGAGGAGATCATGAAGGTGGCGCTCGGCCAGGCCAAGGGCGGCCGCCTGCACATTCTCGGCGAGATGTCCAAGGCGCTGTCGGAGAGCCGCGGCGAGCTCGGCGAATTCGCGCCGCGCATCGAGGTCGTGACCATCCCGACCGACAAGATCCGCGACGTGATCGGCGCCGGCGGCAAGGTGATCCGCGAGATCGTCGAAAAGACCGGTGCCAAGATCAACATCGACGACGACGGCACCGTCAAGATCGCCTCGTCCAATGCCAAGGAGATCGAGGCGGCGAAGAAGTGGATCCACACCATCGTCGCCGAGCCGGAAGTCGGCGAGATCTACGAGGGTACGGTCGTCAAGACCGCCGATTTCGGTGCCTTCGTCAATTTCTTCGGCCCGCGTGACGGCCTTGTGCACATCTCCCAGCTCGCCAATGAGCGTGTCGCCAAGACCACCGACGTGGTCAAGGAAGGCGACAAGGTCTTCGTGAAACTGATGGGCTTCGACGAGCGCGGCAAAGTGCGCCTGTCCATGAAGGTCGTCGATCAGGAGACCGGCAAGGAAGTCGCCAAGGAAAAGAAGAAGGAAGAAGCTGAAGACACCGACGCCTGAGCGCCGGACTTCCGACGGATCGGACGGGCGCGCCTCGCAAGGGGCGCGCCCGTTTTCATTCGAACACCAACTGTCGCGGCCGCACGGGCAACGGGGATCATGACCGACAACGCCACGAAAACGCTGTTTCATCCGTTCGAAAGCGGAACGCTTCCCGTTCCGGGCCCTGGAGAGCGGGCGCTGTTTCTGGGGGCGGTGGCCGGCTTCCGGCTGCCGGACGGCTTTGCCGCCGATCTGCGGGCAGTGCAGGGGTTCCGTCCGGATTTCCTTGCCCTGGAGCGTCGCGACGTGGCCGTGACACCCGAGCCGCAGGGGGATGGCTACGATCTGTCGATGGTGCTGCTCGGCCGCCATCGCGGTCAGAACGAGGCCATGATCGCAGAAGCCTTTGCCCGCACACGGACCGGCGGCCTCATCATGGTCGCCGGGGGCAAGAAGGATGGCGCCGACAGCCTGCGCAAGCGTCTCGGCAAGAGGCTGATCCTCGACGGCAGCCTATCCAAGCATCACGGTATCGTCTTCTGGTTTACCGCGACAGAAGCCGCGGCGCCCGTCATGGCCGACCTTGCGGCAAGCCGGCGCGCAATGACCCTTGATGGCCGCTTCCAGGCCGCGCCGGGCATGTTTTCGCACGACCGCATCGATCCGGGTTCGCGACTGCTAGCGGAGCATCTCCCGGAAAAGCTCGCCGGCCGGGTTGCCGATTTCGGCGCCGGCTGGGGCTACCTTGCCGCCGCGCTGCTTCAGCGCGCCGGGCAGACCCTTTCCGGTCTCGACCTTTACGAGGCCGATCACGCCGCGCTGGAGGCGGCCAGGGTCAATCTTGCCGCTCATGCCGGTCATCTGCCGCTCGGTTTCCACTGGCGGGATCTCTTGAGCGAACCCGTGCCGCGCCAATACGATGTCGTGGTCATGAATCCGCCCTTCCACCACGGCCGGGCGGCCGACCCGGCGATCGGAACGGGCATGATCCGCGCGGCCAGCGCTGCGCTCAAACCGGGCGGCCGGCTTTTTCTCGTCGCCAATCGGGGACTGCCCTACGAAACCGACCTGGCGACGATGTTTGCCGCGTCCGGCGAGACACTGCGCGACGCGCGTTTCAAGCTGCTTTGGGCCCGCCGCTGACCGCCACAGGCCGGGCCTGCCGTGCTCTGGGCGCCAGACGGCGCCGCCGGCTCAATGCACGGCGTGCCGAACCTCGACCGCCTCGCCTCCGCGCACCATCAAAGGCTGCGGCTTGCCGAACAGATAGCCCTGGAACACGTCGCAGCCGGCCGCGCGCAGCAGGGTTGCCTGATCCTCGGTCTCCACGCCCTCGGCGATCGTGTCGACGCCCAGTGCGCGCGACAGTCCCACGATGGTCGACACCACGGCGCCGCCATTGTTGCGGTCGATGCGCGAAACGAAGGAGCGGTCGATCTTGAGTTTCTGGAACGAG
>SWBZ01002677.1_pt1 | contig 12333 bp, 6 predicted proteins | sample 4693031 | NCBI WGS metagenome assembly SWBZ01 (sample SAMN10267274, study PRJNA491770) | bioreactor metagenome | isolation source: DHS bioreactor inoculated with | place: Japan: off Shimokita Peninsula
GAGCAGGATCTTTCCCTCGACCAGGCGCGTATATTCGAGTTCGATGCCAACCGTCGTACCATTGACCGCAACGACGCGCTTCGGCTGTTGCCAGTGGCGAATGACGACGCCGTTCGAGGCGGCGAGATCCTGCTCGTATTCCGAGGCGTTCATGTGCTCCTTGCCGCGTCGGTAGCAGATCGTCACTTCTTCCGCGCCAAGCAGCTTGGACTGGACCGCCGCGTCGATTGCCGTCATGCCGCCGCCGATCACCACGACCCGGCGTCCGACCGGGATCGAGGCGAGATCGTCCGCCTGGCGCAGTCCGGCGATGAACTCCACCGCGTTGTCCACGCCCGGCGCGTCCTCGCCCTCCGCGCGCAGCGCGTTGACCCCGGCAAGCCCCATGCCGAGGAACACGGCGTCGTGCGTGGCCGCGAGCTCGGCAAGCGCGATATCGCGGCCGAGCGCCTTGCCGTATTCGATGGTAACGCCGCCGACCGCCGTCACATAATCGACCTCGGCCTGGGCGAAGTCGTCAACGGTCTTGTAGGCCGCGATGCCGTATTCGTTGAGACCGCCGGCCTTTGGCTTGGCCTCGTAGATGGTAACCGTATGGCCGGCGACCGCCAGGCGGTGGGCGCAGGCGAGACCGGCCGGCCCGGCGCCGACCACCGCGACCGACTTGCCGCTCGGCGCGGCGCGTTCGTAAAACTGCTTGCCGGCCTCCATCGCCGCGTCGGTGGCATAACGCTGCAGACGCCCGATCTGCACCGGCTTGCCCTCGGCGACTTCGCGCACGCACACTTCCTCGCACAGCGTTTCGGTCGGACACACACGCGCGCACATGCCGCCGAGAATGTTCTGGTCGAAGATCGTCTTGGCCGAACCGAGCGGATTGCCGGTGGCGATCTGGCGAATGAACATCGGGATGTCGATCGTGGTCGGGCAGGCCTGCATGCACGGCGCATCGTAACAGAAATAGCACCGATCCGCCTCCACCACCGCTTCGTGGCGGTCGAGCGGCGGATGCAGGTCGGAGAAATTGTCCGAATATTGCGCCTGCGACAATCGCCCGGCGGCGATTCCGTCCTTGAACTGGCCTTGTGCCATCCGCGTTCCCCATTCTTTGTTTGGGAAAAATCTAGCACGTTTTATTTTTTTATCAATCGGTCAAATTTTTAAGGAGCCACCTAAAGCCCGCATATTACTTGACTATTTCTTTCATATTTTATCGGACCCGAAACGAGGTCCGCTCGCGGGCACGGCGGCATTGACCGAGCGGCCCGGTGTCTGTCGCATTGGCCGGCGGCAGCCGCATCGCCTCCCATCCGCCATATTCGACGTCGCCCGCGGTCGTCACCGCCCGACGCGGCAATCCGCCTCTGGCCGACGATTGCACGACCCGGCGCGTTGGAAGAACGCGCGCCGGCCGCCGCCGTTTGCACAACGCCTCGGCACGCGCTGCAAACACTGCCGAAGGAAACCAAGATTTTTAGATTTTCTCACAATTGAACACACCGCATGCAACAACTACTGTCGGCCCGCACCGAATCGCAAGTTGACATGCTGCCTGAAATCCAGAAATGTCTTTGATTCCAATGGACTTTCTCATTCGATTTTCGACACTTGTATGGCATGAATCGCATGGCTGAAAATTGCTTGCTATGAAATCTTGCAGATCAAATCGTTCACAATGGATTGCCACACATGACAAGCAAACCCGATCATGCTGACGTGATACGCGCTGCCGACGCGGTAATGGAAGCTTATGGTGGGGAAGGCCCGCAGCATGCCCTGCGCCAGGCAATCCGCGCGGAAACTCAGGCGTCAAGCAAGGCATTTGCGCAAGCGGTTCGGGAAGAGATCGAAAGGCGCTGCCTGGAGCACGCTGCGAAAGAGCAGGCGCCGGCAGCCTCCGGCGACCATAACGCGACACCGCGATAGGTCGCCATCACGCATCGCGGCTTGATCTGACGCCCAAAAAAATCCAGCCCGTCAGACCGCGTTCAATACGTCGCGGCCTTCCCTGGAGCCGCTCCTCTTGAACCGGAAGCGGTTTGATGGAACGGATTTTTCGGTCCGGCAAGGAGAAGCCCCAGCCCGATATCCATGTCGGGCAAAAACGTCGACGGCGCCGGGGCCGAAAAGCCGTCCAAGCCGGCAGCGCCTGTGGTTTTGATACCCCCTGTCGAACCGCTTCCGGTTCAAGAGGACCGGGTCTAATCCCCGAACGGGAGCGGATCGAGGGCGTTGTTCTGGTTGTCCGGCGCATCGAACGGACGCTCCCTGCGCGCCGTGTCGCACGCTTCGATATAAGCCATCTCCACGAAGTAACCGATCAGCGGCAACCCGTCGGCTTGAGCAATCTGACGCAGTTCGCGCAAATGCTCTTGCAGGTACACAAGACGCTGATGCCGGCTGAGCCGTGTTGCTACGCCCATGACGAAATCCCCCTTCTCCAGGACGGCCAATCACCCCGCCATCACCATACTCGCCTTGATGCACACGCATCGGCTTCCGCCTTAAACGCGCCACGGTTGCAACAGGTTGTGGAGATCAGGTCAATATTCGGGACCGCAGCCTCGTCGCGCCACAGCAGACAGGCGCTCGGGCCCCCTGCCCCTGCCCCTGCCCGGTCAACCCATCCCGGCATTGACCAAAACGGATAGTCTAGCGCGGCTTCTTGCCGAAGACCTTGGCATATTCGGCTTCGCCGCCCTTGGCGAGCGCCTTGGCCTGCTTGGTCCAGTTTTCGCGTTCGATGCGACCATGGAACTTCAAATGTCCGTCGACCCACGCGCGCTCGGCCTTCTTCCACGCGGCGATCTGGCCGTAGCTGTGTATGCCGAGGTCGTTCAGTATGCCTTCGATCTTCGGGCCGACGCCCGAGATCAGCTTGAGATCGTCCGGCCTGGCCGGTTTTCTCGTCGCCGGCGGACGGTTCTTGTCCGGATCGGCTGCCGGCCGGGCCTTGGCGGGCCCCGCCTTTCCGGCAACGGAGCTACCCTTGCGGGCCGCGGCCGACGGCGCTTTTCTGGCAGTCTTCGGTGCCGGTCCGCTCGCGGCAAGCTCTCCGCGCGACACGGTCTTGGGTCTCGACGGTTTGGCCTTGCGGCCGGCGAGATCGGTGTCGGACGCGGCCTGCTTTGCCGTTTTCGGTCGCTTCGCGGTGGCCGGCCTGGTCGATGCGCTCACCGCCTGCCGGCCGGCGCCGACCTGCGTCATCACCTTGGCCGGCGCGGATTCGCCCGGCAGCGCCGAGGGTGTCTTGCGCGCGCCCGCCTTGCCCGTCTTCTTCGCCGCCGCCTCGCGGGCTGCCGGAATTTCTCCCTTCGCCTTTTGCCGGGCCGAAGGGCTCTTCTTGGCGGTCTTGGCGGATGGCTTTTTGCGCTTCGTTTCGGCGACCTTGCTGGCGCCGACCTCGAAGCTGATGACCGGCGCCATCTCCTCCAGGATCTCGTCGTCGAGCCAGCACAGGCTTCTGTGGCCGTTGCCGAGTTCCTTCAGCGGCGGCACCTCGGTTTCGCATTTGTTGCCCGGCACGCGCGACTTCCAGCGGCAGCGCGTCTGGAACGGACAGCCGCTGGGCGGATTGAGCGCGGAGGGAATGTCGCCCTCAAGCACGATATGCTGCTTGACCACGCTGGTGTCGGCGATCGGGATCGCCGAAAGCAGCGCCTCCGTGTAGGGATGGTAGGGCGGCGAAAAGATCTGGTCGGTCGTGCCCTGCTCGACGATATAGCCCAGATACATCACCACCACCCGGTCGGCGAGATAGCGCACCACCGACAGATCGTGGCTGATGAACAGCATCGTCGTCTTGTTCTTGCGCTGGATGTCCATCAACAGTTCGGTGACGGCGGCCTGCACCGACACGTCGAGCGCCGACACCGGCTCGTCGGCGACCACCACCTTGGCGTTGCCGGCAAAGGCGCGCGCCACGCCGATGCGCTGCTTCTGGCCGCCCGAAAGCTGGCGCGGCATCCTGACCGCGAAGGCGCGCGGCAGCTTGACCAGGTCGAGCAGTTCCAGCATCCGCGTATGGCGGTCGGCCTGGCTGTTGCCGACCTTGAATTTCTCCAGCGTGCGGATGATCTGCGAACCGACCGAATGGCTCGGATTGAGCGTGTCGAACGGGTTCTGAAACACCATCTGGATCGACGAGATCGTGTCGACGTCGCGCTCCTCGATCGGCGTCGACTGGATTTCCTTGTTGCCCAGCGTCACCTTGCCCTCGGTCGCCGTTTCCAGGCCGAGCAGCACCTTGGCCAGGGTCGACTTCCCGCACCCCGATTCACCAACGATCGCCACGGTTTCGGCCTCGCGCGCCTCGAAGCTGATCGTCTCGTTCGCCTTGACGGTACGCGTCTCCGACCCGCCGAAAATCGCGTTGGCGGCGACATGGTAATATTTCTTCAGCTTGTCGACCACCAGCGCCGGCGCGCCCGGTTCGGTGACCTCGTGCTCTACCGTCGCGCCTTCCGGCAGCGCCTCCCAGTCGAGCTCGTTGAACCGCACACAGCGGCTCTGGTGCCGGTCGTGACCCTCGACGTCGATCATCGGGATCTCGGCCGCGTCGCACACGCCTTCCACGAAATGGTGGCAGCGCGGCGCGAAATTGCAGCCGCGCGGACGCTCCTGCGGCAGCGGCAACTGCCCGGGAATGGCGATCAGCGGCCGCGAGTTCTTGTCCGCGCCGGGCAGCGGGATCGAGCGGAACAGGCCCTGCGTATAGGGATGGCGCATCTGGTTGAAGACATCGTCGATATTGCCGGTTTCCACGGCTTCGCCCGAATACATCACCGTGATCCGGTCGCAGGTCTCCAGAATCAGGCCGAGATTGTGCGACACGAAGATCATCGACGTGCCGAATTCCTTGCCGAGCCCCTTGACCAGTTCGACGATACCGGCCTCCACGGTCACGTCGAGCGCGGTGGTGGGTTCGTCGAGAAGAAGCAGCGCCGGCTTCGACAACAGCGCCATGGCGATGACGATGCGCTGCTGCTGGCCGCCCGAAAGCTGGTGCGGATAAGACCGCATCATGCGCTCCGGGTCGGGCAGGCGCACGGAGCGCACCATCTCCAGCGCGCGGTTATAGGCCTCCTCCTTCGACACCTTGTCGTGGATCAGCGGCACTTCCATGAGCTGTTGTCCGACCTTCATCGCCGGGTTCAGGCTCGCCATAGGCTCCTGATAGATCATGGCGATCTCGTTGCCGCGGATCGCCCGCAACTCCTCGTCCGACATGTCGCCCATGTCGCGGCCCTTGAACTTGATGCGCCCGCCGACGATCTGGCCGACATTCGAAAGGTCGCGCATGATGCCCAGCGAGACGGTCGACTTGCCGCAGCCCGATTCCCCGACGATGCCCATCGCCTCGCCGGGCATCACCGAGCAGGAGAAATCCATCACCGCCGGAATCTCGCCCTTGCGCGTGAAGAACGAGATCGACAGGTTCTCGATTTCCAGGATCGGTTCGCCCGCCTTCTGGTTCCGCGAGATGCTGATGGCTTCGTTCATGGCGTCGCTCTCGGTTTCTTCTGTCAGTGCGCGCCCGGCCGCGCGGCGGGACGCAAGGAGATCGTGGTTCGGCTGCCGTCAGTCCTTCAAAGACTCCTCGCGAAGCGCATCGGCGAGCAGGTTGAGCCCGAGCACGAACGACATCAGCGCGATCGTGGGCGGCAGCGCCGGGTGGATATACGAGCGCAGGAGACGGCTCGATTCCTTGATCGCCGTGCCCCAGTCCGGGCTTTCCGGCGCCAGGCCGAGACCGAAATAGCCGAGCGTGCCGAGCAGGATCGTCGTGTAGCCGATCCGCAGACAGGCATCGACGATCAGCGGCCCGCGCGCATTGGGCAGCACTTCCCAAAGCATGATGTACCAGGGGCTCTCGCCGCGCGTCTGCGCCGCCGCGACGTAGTCGCGTGTCTTGATGTCCATCACCAGCCCGCGCACGATGCGGAACACGCCCGGCGACGAGGCAAACACGACCGCGACGAAGATGTTGAGCTCGTTCGGGCGGATGGCGATGATGCCGAACGGATCGGCGTCGAAGACCAGCCCGAGATAGATCCAGCCGCCGATCAGAAGCGTGACCGCGAGTTGCACGGCAAGCAGTTGCGGTCGGCTCTTGAAGCGCGTGAAAAACAGCGTGCAAAAGAAGATGATCGGAAACAGGAAGAACACGCCGGCCATGCCGTAGGGGATCGGCGTGTCCATGATGCCCGGTGTGACCAGCAGGTAAAACAGCAGGATCACCGGAAAGGCCAGCACCAGATTGGCCAGGAACGACAGGACCGAATCGATACGCCCGCCATAGTAGCCGGCCGGCAGGCCGAGCGTGATGCCGACCATCAGCGCGAACAGGGTCGCCGCCGGCGCGATCACCAGCACGATCTGGCTGCCGAACACCATCCGACTGAAAATGTCGCGCGCCAGCCGGTCGCCGCCGAACAGGAACGCCTGCCCCGATTCCGGCTCGATCGCCCCGGGCAGCGCGTCCTTCATGACGAAGAGCTGCGCCAGCGGGTCGAACGGCGAGATCACGTCGGCGAAGATCGAGGTGAACAGCCAGAACAGGCAGATGACGACGCCGGCGATGCCGGCGCCGGTATCGAAGAGCTGCCCGTAAAGGCCGAGCCGGGCCTTGAACGTCATGCTGACGCTCAACACGATCGCGAGCGCGACCCAAACCGGCCAGAAGCGGACGAGCACGCCCAGAAACGTTTGGAAGACGCCCAGATATTCAAGTTCCATGCGAAGCGCCCCCTAGCTTACGCGGATGCGCGGATTGAGATAGGCATATCCCACATCCGAGATGAGCTGCGTGAACAGGACGACGAACACCGAGACCAGCGAACAGCCGAGCAGAAGATCGATGTCGTTGTTGCCCGCCGCCTCCACCAGCGTGTAGCCAAAACCCTGATAGCGGAACATCACCTCCACGATGACGACGCCGGTCAGCAGCCACGGGAACTGAAGCATGATCACCGTGAACGGGGCGATCAGCGCGTTCCTGAGCGCGTGTTTGATGACCACCGCGTTGAAAGCCAGGCCCTTCAGGCGCGCCGTGCGGATATATTGCTGCGTCATCACCTCGACCATCGAGGCCCGCGTCATGCGCGCGATATAGCCGATGCCGTAGATCGCCATCGTCATTACCGGCAGGGTGAAATTGGAGAACGTGATGCCGCGGCTGGTGGCGGTTGCCGCCGATCCGTTGAGGATGCCCAGCCACGAGGCGAAGATGACGGTGAAGATGACGCCGGAGACATATTCCGGCGTCGCCGTGGTGGCGATCGAGGCCACCGAGAGACTTCGGTCGGTTCGCGTGCCTTCGCGCATGCCGGCAATCACGCCGATCAGCAGCGAGACCGGCACCATCACGATCATCACCCAAAACATCAACAGACCGGTCGCGCCGAGCGCGGGAAACAGCTTCGCCGCCACCGTCGTCTTGAACTTGGTCGAGCAGCCGAAATCACCCTGCAATATGCCGCCGTAATAAGGCTCGTCCGGCTCGTCGCAATAGGAGAACCGCGCCGTCGCCACGCCGGTCTCGGGATCGACATAAGGTTGTTTCTGGACCACGCCCAGCCAGCGGCCATAGCGGACGAAGAAATTGTCCCGATAGCCGTTCTTGACCAGCCAGCTTTCGATATGTTCGTCCGAGGAGCGCATGTCGAGCTGACTGATCGACAGCTTGCGCAGGTTCGGCTCCAGATTGACCATGAAAAAGACGACGAGCGTCAGGCAGAACATGGTCAGCGCCATGGTGCCGAGCCGTCTCGCGACGAATGAAATCATCTCTGTCCCCTGCCGGTCGGGTGAGGATGCCGCAAGCCGTGTGCGCCGTCACGAGATCAAGGATGTCTTGCGGGTACCGAAGACGGGACGGAACCACGTTCCATCCAAACCCACTCCACCATGCAAACCGGTTTTCCGGTCTTCTTGTTCCCTCTGGGCGGCGCGCGTCCGCAACGTTCCCCGCGTATGAAATGGGGGCTTGGCGCCCCCATTCCAGGTTCTTTTCTTAGGCGTTGTCGAGCCAGACCTTGCCGAAATCGTGCTCGAAAGTCGGATGCATCTCGAAATTCATCACTTCCGGCGCGTGATGATTGTAGAGCTTGCGCCAGTAGGGCTGGATGATGATGCCCGAATCCTGCAGATGCTTCTCGATCTTCTCCATCAGCACCTTGCGCTTGTCGGCATCGGCGATGGTCAACGCCTCGTTGATCATGCCGTCGAGCTCGGCATTGGAATAGCCCGCCTCGTTCCAGGCCTCGCCCGTGCGATAGGCAAGCGACAGCACCTGCACGCCGAGCGGGCGCATGTTCCAGTTGGTCATGGAATACGGATATTTCGTCCAGTCGTTCCAGAACGTCGACCCGGGCAGAACGGTCCGCTTGACCTTGATGCCGGCCTCGCGGATCTGCGCGGCGATCGCATCGCCGGTATTCTTGTGCCAGTCCTCGTCGACCGTGATCAGCTCGTGCTCGTAGTCGCTCTGGCCGGCCTCCGCCATCATCGCCTTGGCGCCCTCGACGTCGCGCTCCTGCGCGGGCAGCTCGACATATTCGGGATGGATCGGCGCGACGTGGTGGTTCTCCGCCGGCTCGCCGGCATTGCCGTATCCAAGCGCAAGCACGATCTTGTTGTCTACCGCCATCTGCAGCGCCTTGCGCACCTTGATGTCGTCGTACGGCTTGTTGTTGACGTTGGTGCGCGCGACGATCGTGGCGGCCGTCACCGATTCCGACGTCGTCATGCCCACCCCTTCCAGGATGTCGACGAAATCGGCCGAGGTTTCGTGGTTGGCCTGCACCTCGCCCGCCTCGAACGCCGACACCATCGCCGAGGGATCCGTGCCGTAGTCGATGAACTCGACGCCGTCGAGATACGCTTCGCCGTTCCACCACTTGCCGTTTTCGCGGCGCTTGTAGACCACGCTCTGGCCAACGTCGTAGGAGACCAGTTCGAACGGGCCGGTGCCGATCGGGTTTTCGACGAAGTTCGCGCCGGTCTCGTCGAAGCTGCGGTGCACGACCAGCGCCGGGTAGTCGGTCAGGTTCGGGATCAGGGCGATGTCGGGCTTGGTCAGGTTGAGCTTGATCGTCATGTCGTCGACCTTCTCGACCGCGCCTTCCCTGAGCTTGCCGGTTTCCTCATCCACCAGCGAGCCGAGACGGCCCGGCATGGAATTGCCTTCCGAGCTCTTGTCGGCCCAGCGGGTGAAATTGAAGATCACGTCGTCGGCGTTGAATGTATCGCCATTATTCCAGGTCACGCCCGGACGCACGTGAAGCACATATTCGGTGGCGTCGTCATTAACGTCCCAGCTTTCGAGCAGATAAGGCTCGATCGTATATTGATGCGTGTATTTGACCAGCGGCTCGAGCGTCTGACGCTGGGCATTGGCGATTTCCGACCAGTCCGCCGTGCGCGGGTCCTTGGGATCCTTGACCCACATCGCCACCTTCAGCACGCCGCCCTTCTTCGGCTCCTGCGCCAAAGCCTTGGTTGGCGCGGTCAGGCCGATCATGCCATAGGCCATCGCGGTCGAGGCGCCGAACACGCTTGCCATGGTGAGAAACTCGCGGCGATCCATCTTGCCCGATTTCACGCTCTCGGCGAGCTCGGCAATCGTCTCGGGCACCCGGTCGCCATTGCTCTTGTAGAACTTCATCGCACTCTCCCGTTATTTGGCTTTTCGCCTATTAGCATTCCGCATCCGGCCACACTTGTCAAAAGCCGCACATGGACGGTTCCCGAGCGAAATGTGCAACTTTGCCAAAGGACAAGATGCCGCAATTGCGACAGAAATGGCCTAGAATCGCCGCGAACTCGCCGAATTGTTGCGCGCCTCGCGCGCCTGGCCACGATCATATGCGCAATTCACGCCATGGTTGCGCCGGGCGCCCGCCGGTGCGGTGCGCACATGCCAGGGCGAGCCGTGGAGACGCGATCCCTTGCCTGCCCTGGCGTCCTCCCCGATACGCCGCGGTTGCAGAAAAATTCGCCGGGTATTTTGGCGCCCCCGCCGCCGCGGGCGCGAATCGCCGTCAGTATTCGCGCTCGAAGAAGATGCCGCCCTTGGCCTCGCCGCCGTCGCTGGCTTCGCCGCGCAGCTTGACCCCGCGCCCGATATTGAGATCGATCCGGGCCTTGCCCGTGCCGGCGCCATCGCCCTTTTCGATTCCCACATAGGTGCGGTCGTTGAGATATTTGCCCACGGCAACCGACGCCTTGCCGGTCTCGGCGTCCGTCTTGATGTCGAGGTCGTCGACGCCGATCTGGTTGCGCAGCCTGGCGGACAAGGTGGACAGCGCGCGGCGGAAGATCAGCCGCGCCAGCACCTCGTCTTCCGGCAGGCTGGGCGTGGAGGTGAACGAGAAATTCGGATTGTTGGCCTGACCGGTTACGGCCACTGTCGCGGTAACGTCGTCGGCCCTTGTGTCGGCGGCGAAGTTGAGGCGCGGGATCAGCGAGCCGGCGAAGTCGAGCGTGCCGCGTGTAAAGTCGAGCCGCTGTCCCAGGATGGAAAGCCGCCCGCGCCGCATGGTGAAATTGCCGATCGCGCGCGGCGAAGAGGCCGATCCGGTGAGACGGATCCTGCCGCCGAATTCGGCGTCGATGCCCCGCCCCTGGATGAAGATCTGCCGGGGTGCGTCGACCGTGACGTCGAGCGTCAGCCCACCACCGCCGCCGCTCCCGCCCGCTTCGGCCGGGCGCATCGCCTCGGCCTGCGCCTCAACGGCGCCGCTGGCGTTGCGGTGCTTGACGTCCAGCTGCGCCAGCGACGGCGGCAGCTTTTCCGGCACGGTGATCACCGTTCTGCCGAGATCGACCTGCCCCGAAAGCAGCGGCAACTGGGTCAATCCCCCGGTCACCGTCAGCGTGCCGCCGAAATTGGCCGTCACCACGCGCCCGTCCGTATAGCGGCCATCGGTGACGCGCGCCGTCAGGTCCGCTGGAAACCCGCGCGCCGGGTCGATTCCCAGCGTGCCGCCGATGCTCACCTGCCCGCCGGTCGACAGCACGCCGGTCATCGAGCGGATCGTCGCCACGTTCCGGGCCAGGCCGATATCGGCGGCGATGTCCTTGACGGCGATGCCCGAGCGCGCGTCGACGAACCGGGCGCCGGTCGTCCTGACCGTTCCGGAGATCGCCGGCGCGCCCGCCGCGCCGGACACCGCCACCTGGACATCGGCGCCGCCATTGAGCGCAAGGCCCTGTGCGGCCAGGCGGCGCGTCAGAAACGAGAACGGCACCTTGCCGGAAAAATTCAGATCGAGCGAGACCGCGCCCGTTGTGTTGACCGTGCCGCCGCCCTTGAGGCCCAGCCCGTCGGCACCGCCGGCGTCGGCGTCGAAGCGCAGACGCCCCTGCTGGAACGTGCCGCGCGAGGCGATCGACAACGCGCCGAAACCGGCCTCGCGCGTCTGGCTCGTCGCCATGTCGCGCCAGTCGACGGCGTAAGCGATACGCGGATCGGAGGCCGCGCCCTTGATATCCACCGTGCCCGAGATCGCCCCGGTCGCACCCAGGCCCGGCGCAAACCGGTTGGCGAGCGAGGCCGGCAGGCCGGATAGCCGGACCGCAAGATCGAGCGCGGCGCCGGCCGTTCCCGAGATTTCGGCTTCGCCGCCGCCAAGGCCGAGTACCAGCCGGTCGAGCACCGCCGTGCCGTCGCGCACCGTGATGGTCGTCGGCCGCGCCAGCGCCGCCGATATGCCGCGGAACGCGCCCTTGGCGGTGTCGAGCGCAACCGTCGTTACGCCGTCGGCGACCGCCACCCGGCCGGCGGCCGAAGCCGGTATGCCGGCAACCGTCGCCCCGCCGGAAAAGCCGGTCCATGCGCCCTCGCGCGTCAGTTGCAGGTCGATCGCGCCGATATCGGCCCCGCCAGCCTTGACCGCGTTCGCCTGCACGCGCCCGGCAAGGGTCGGCGCGGCAAGATAGTCGCGCGCGCTCAGACTCACCTCCGCCTTGTCGACGGCGATGTCGCCGCGCACGATCCGTCCCGCCTGGGCCGACAGCTCGACCACCGGCACCGCGCCATCCTTGCCGAAGCGGATGGTGCCGGAGACATCGCCGCTCGCCTCTTCGAGCGCCATCGCCGCCAGCGGCCCGATATCGGGCAGCGCGATCGTCAGTTCACCGACCGGCACGAAGGCGCCATCGAGATCGAGCGTGCCAAAAATGCGGTTCTCGCCGACCTCGACCAGAAGCTCCTCGACCCGGCTTGCGCCGTCGGCCGAGCGCAGCGTTGCCTTGCCGCTGATCGTCTCCCCCCCGATCGCGCCGCTGAGCGAAATGTCGGCGACCGGTCGCGCCAGATCGGCCGTGCCG